>RRYU01021345.1_pt1 | contig 41570 bp, 33 predicted proteins | sample 2162651 | NCBI WGS metagenome assembly RRYU01 (sample SAMN10267283, study PRJNA491782) | microbial mat metagenome | isolation source: biomat in the production well | place: Japan: Minami-Kanto gas field, natural gas well KTG3 | collected 2017-06
CCCCCCGTGGTCGGCACCGGCTCGATCTCCGCGTCCGCATCGGGGAGCTGAATCTTCACCGCCGCCTGCTTCTCGACCCGGTAGCTGTCCATGTCGATCGCTTCGAGGATGCCCTTGGCGAGATCCTCCTCGATGGGGGCGGGCAGCTTGGGCACGAGAAAGGTGAGGAAGATCGAGAGCTGCTCCCAGTCGGCGTTGGTGTAGGGCAGGATCGCGGCGAGGAATCCGTAGGTCCGCAGGAACGCCTTCGCCTTGCCTTTGAAGTCGACCTGGCCGTCCTCGTCGAGTTGGTCTTTGTAGACGGCCACGCAGGCATCGAGGATCGGATCGAGGGCATCGCGCTCGGCCCCGCCCAGATAGCGCTGCACCAGGTCCTCGACCTGGGCAGCCATGTAGACCTGGTAGCCGTCGAGCGCGGCCTTCAGGTCGTGGAGCTTGTCCGGATCGGTCTCCTCGGCCAGGATCGTCGTGCGGTAGTAGTCGCTGAACGCCTGCTGGATGGCGTCCGAGTCGTTCATGAAGTCGAGCACGAAGACGTCATGCTTCTGCGGGTGCGCGCGGTTGAGGCGCGAGAGGGTCTGCACCGCCTTGATGCCGGAGAGCGGCTTGTCCACGTACATGGTGTGCAGCAAGGGCTCGTCGTACCCGGTCTGAAACTTGTCGGCGCACACGAGGAAGCGGTAGGGGTCCTCCTGGATCTTGTCGGCGATCTGCCCGGACGGAAAGCCGTTGAGGGATGCCTCGGTCACCTTGGTCCCGCCCCAGTCCGTATGCGAGAAGTCGTGCTCGCCCGAGAAGGCGACGATGCCCCGGTATGGACTCTTGCGCTCGGCCAAGTAATCGCGGATGGCGTGGTGGTATTGGATGGCCCGCTCGACGCCGCCGGTGACCACCATGGCCCGTGCCTGCCCGCCGATCTTCTTGAGCGCCAGGACCTGCTCGTGGAAGTGGTCGACCATGATCTCGGCCTTGAGCCGGATGGCGTGGTCGTGGCCCTCGACATAACGGCGGAGTTTCTTGTTCGCCTTCTTCGTGTCGAGCTCGGGGTCGCCTTCCACCTTTTTGACGAGCTTGTAGTAGCTTTCGACCGGCGTGTAATGCCGCAGCACGTCGAGGATGAAGCCCTCCTGGATCGCCTGTTTCATGCTGTAGCCGTGGAAGGGCCGGTGCTTGACCGTACCGTCCGGCTGCGGCTCGGGCTCGCCGAAGATTTGCAGCGTCTTGTTTTTCGGCGTGGCCGTAAAGGCGAAGTAGCTGGCGTTGGGCAGCAGCTTCTTGCCCTCCATCAGGCGGTTGATCTTGTCCTCGGGGGTCTCGTCGTCCTCCTCGGCCACATTCGCCGACAGGGCTGTCGAGAGGGCGGCGGAGGTCTTTCCGCCCTGGCTGGAATGCGCCTCGTCGATGACGATGGCGAAGCGCCGCGTGCGGTCCCCGAGGCCCCCGTAGGTCCCGATCTCGGCCCCGATCTCATCCAGGATGAACGGGAACTTCTGCACCGTGGAGACGATGATCTTCTTGCCGCCCTCGATGAAGCGGCGCAGGTCGCCGGAGTGCTGGGCGTGGCCTACGGTTGCACCGACCTGGGCGAACTGCTTGATGGTGTCCTTGATCTGCTGATCGAGGATGCGTCGGTCGGTGACCACGATGATGGAGTCGAAGACCGGCACGCCGTCCTGCTCCAACCCGATCAGCTGGTGCGCCAGCCAGGCGATGGAGTTCGACTTGCCGCTGCCGGCCGAGTGCTGGATCAGGTAACGCCGGCCGGTGCCGTTCTGCGCCGCGTCCGCCAGCAGCTTGCGCACCACGTCGAGCTGGTGGTATCGCGGCCAGATCTGAACCGTCTTCTTGCGGCCGGTCTTCTCGTCCTTGATCTCGATCACCTGGGCATAGTTCTCCAGGATGTCGGTCAGCCCTGCGGGGGTGAGGATGCGCCGCCACAGATAGTCGGTCTTCAGGCCATTCGGGTTCGGCGGGTTGCCCGCCCCATCGTTCCAGCCCAGGTTGAAGGGCAGGAACCAGGATGCCTTGCCCTTGAGCTGGGTGCAGAAGCGCACCTCGTGATCATCCACGGCGAAATGCACGACGCAGCGGCCAAGCTCGAAGAGCCGCTCGCGCGGGTCGCGGTCGAGCTTGTACTGCTGGACGGCATCCTCGACGGTCTGCTTGGTCAAGCTATTCTTCAGCTCGAAGGTGGCCACCGGCAGGCCGTTGATGAAGAGGCACAGGTCCAGAGCGAGCTGGGTCTCGTCGCGGCTGTAGCGGAGCTGCCGCGTGACGCTGAAGCGGTTGGCTTTGTTCCGCTCGGCGGCCCTCGCATTCCCAGGCGACGGCGTGCCGTAGAAGAGGTCGATGTGATGTGGCCCGTGCTTGACCCCGTGGCGCAGGACGTCGATGGTGCCGCGCCGGGTGATCTCCCCTTGCAGTCGGGCCAGGAACTTGCGCCGCGTCGGGCCGTCCTCGTGCAGGTCGAGTGCCGCGGCGACCTCGGGCTGCGTCTCGTGGAGGAAGGCCGCAAGCCGGGCCAGATCGACGCAGTATTCCCGGTCGTAGTCCGCGGCCCTTCCGCACATCCAGCCCACCCCGTAATCGGCGTGGGGCTCGTCCAGCGGACCCGGCGTCAGGGCGCCGGGCTCGCACGGGGAGCCGGTCATTGCCGCACAAATCAGCCGTTCAAGGCCGCGCTCGGTGGTGTCGGTGGTCATGGTCAATCCCCGCCGACCAGCAGATGCATCAGGATGCGGACCAGGATGTCCTTCTCCTCGGGCCGGCTCTCGGCAATCATCAGGGTCAACGCCACCAGCGTCTCGTTGGACACGCGCGGGGTCCCGTCCGCCTTCAGCAGCGCGTCGTTGCGCTCCAGGAACCACAGAAACAGCGCCGCGGCGATGCGCTTGTTGCCATCGACGAAGGCGTGGTTCTTGACCAGGAAGTACAGCAAATGCGCCGCCTTCTCCTCCAGGCCCGGATACAGCTCCGCGCCGCCGAAGGTCTGCCTGATCGCCCCCAGGGCACTCGCCAGCCCCTGGTCCTTCTCCACGCCGAACAGGGCCGATTCGCCGAACCGCCGGCGCAGCCCCTCGACGATCCGCAGCGCCTCCTCCTCGTGCAGCACGTAGGGCGCCGCGGTGTGCCGTCCCGGCGTCGACACCCGCTGATGGTCGTAATCGTCGAGCAGACTCAGGGCGCGGTTGTAGTCGCCGACGATGGCCAGCAGGGCCTGAGCCTCGTCGGCGGCCAGGTCGCGCCGTTGCGCGGTCTCGGCGATCAGCCGCACGGCCTGGCCGAGGTCGCGCAGCCGTGCCTGATTCACCGAATAGCCCTGAACCAGATGATCGCGCAGCACTCGCGTGGCCCAGATGCGGAACTGAGTCCCGCGGGGCGACTTGATCCGGTAGCCGACCGAGATGATCACATCCAGACTGTAGAATCCGACCGGCTTGTCGGAGCCGGCAATGTGCAAAATTTGCACATTGCCATCCTGTTCCAGTTCCCCCTCGCGAAAGACATTCTGCACGTGCTTGGTCACGACCGACCGTTCGCGGCCAAACAGCTCCGCCATCTGCGCCTGCGTCAACCAAACCGTGTCCCCATGCAGCCGCACCTCGACCCGGACCGCCCCGTCCGGGGCCGCGTACAGCACCAGCTCGCCGCGCGACGCGTCGTCGGGTGTATTGCTCACGCCAGCGTCTCCTCCGGCAGGGTGTCGAGGTTGTCTTCCGCGACATCTTCCCTCTCGGGATCGGCCTCGTTGAGTGGCTCCGACTCCTCGGATTCGTCCGGCAAGAGCCAAGCCGCTTCGCGCACGTCGAGCTTCCCGGTGACCACGTCAGCGATCAGACGGGAGCGGTATTCGAGAACACGTTCAATCTCGCAGGTGATTAACGCCCGCGCTTGGTCAATATCCGCAACCTTTTCGTCGATGTAAGCCGCGATCAGTGTTTGCTCGTCGAAAGAAGGGAACGGGAACTTGTGCGCGCGTAGCATTTCGCCGGTGAGATGTGGAATGCTGTTGTCGTGCGAGCTCGCGCCGAACGCATCTTGAAAGTGCACGACATACAAGCAATAGAACAGCCAGCGTGGCGCGTCAATCCTTGGGTTTCGTGCGCGTAACCTGTGAAGCGCCTTCTGGAACGCGCAGGGTGAGAAATCGCCACGCCAGAACGCTGCGCGCCCGAGGTGTCGACCCTCGCACACTAGCAGATCTCCCGATTTAACCGTGTACCGTTCATGCTCTCCCGGGGCGATATCAATCTGCGGCAGATCCGCCGTGTTAATTCGATCCCATTGCACATCGACGTTTCGAAGATAGGGTACCGGGTAGTTGCCGGTTTCCCGTTTGGCATCGACCATTTTGCCGAGGCACTGGTGATATCGGAATCTGAGGCTTGCGACAACCCAATGCTCCGGAACGTCCCCCAGCCACTCCACGCCGGAAGGCTTGAGGCGGACCTTGGGGTCAAGTCCACGGGTGACGGCGCCATGGATGAAGGCCTGCTTCTGCTCCTCCAGCAGCTTGATCAGCTTCTGCTTGGCGCGGATGTAGCGCCGGATACGCCGGTCCGCGTGGTCGAGAAAGCGGACGATGGCGGCTTGTTCTGGGATGGGTGGGACCAACACCGGCATTCGCTTGATGTCGCTTAAGTCCAAGTTTTGTCGCAAGCCTGAGCCGAAGCCGTAGATGACTTTCAGCAGGTCGTACGCGTTCAGAAACTGGTACCCGAACTCGTTCGACATACACTTCGTAGTCTCTAAACACATGTAGGCCGAGGTAATGATGCCGCGATGCTGAGCATGCCCAATACGCAGGCTGGTATGGTCGTTTTGCAGATCGGTGGTGCGGACGATGATGTTTCCTGGATCGACGATCTGGTAGGTCTCGAATGATTCTGGAACGAGCCCACGTAGCTTTTCCGAGGGCTTAACGATGATCCGCCCGTAACTCAAAGAGAGCACCGTCGTCTCGATCATTCCGGTGTTTTTCACCTGACGCGGTCGGTAAGCTGCCAGTGCTGGCAACACCTCCCAATGCCCCGGCACATCCCCAAGCCAAGCCACGCCGGAGTCTTTGTACTTGGGATAGGGTTTGAGTCCGTCGATCATGGGATCAGCAGCAGTCCGGGCACGGCCTGGAAATGGGCGTCCCTGGTGCAGACCGGCAGGCCATGGCGCTGGGCGACGGCAGCGATCCAGATGTCGTTGGTGGGGATCGGTGTGCCGGCGCGCTTCAGGGCCAGGACGATCGCGGCATAGAAGTCCGCGGTCTCCTCGTCGACGGCCAGGAGACGAACCCGTGCGGAGTCCAGGGACCGGCCAAGCTCCTGCCGGTTCTTCGCCTCCCGATGACCGGCGCGGAACCCGGCGAGTAACTCGCCGAAGCTCACGACGGCGAAGGCGAGGCCATCGAGCTGTTGCAGCCGATCCGCCACATCCGGCTCGTCGCGCATCGCGAGCGAGTCGATGTTGGTGTCGATCAGGGCGCGTCGCATGACGACAGCTCGGGATCCAGGCAGCGTTGCGCCTCCACCGCACCTTGTATCCCTTGATACTCCTCCGCGCTCCAGGTGCCGAAAAGGTCGTCCAGGTCGCGGTGCCGGGTGCTGTGGCGCGTGGCCTTGGCCAGCCCCAAGCGCTCCCTCAGCACGTCGAGCACCAGTTGATTGACGCTCCTGGCCTCCCGTTCGGCAAGGGCCTTGAGGGCCTGGTCTAGCGGGTCGTCGATGCCGCGGATGGTGATGTTCTTCATGGGCTACCTCGCTTGCTATCGTGTTGTGCCATCAGGTTGCCATGATGGGTCGTTTACCCCGGATTCGGCAGGGTCCGCAGCGCCCCATCACCTCGGCCCAAGGCACGATCCGCTTGGAACAACAGCGCCTAAGCCCGCATTTGAGGCATGCGGGCCGGCCCGCTCGTAGGGGCTCTTGAGCGCTGTCGGTCATGATATCCGCTCCGTTGCGGATGGCCCGGCTCGCCGTCCGCATTATGAGCTACGGCGACGTTCATAATAGCGGCCGGTTGGGTGGACGAGCGCAAGCGAAGTCCCGATCCCCGCGCCGGCGCGCGCCAATGCCTCGGCGCGTCCCCCAGCCAAGCGACGCCGGAGTCCTTGTACTCGGGATAGGGCTTTAGGCCGTCGATCACTGCTCAGCCTCCTGCCAAATGGGCATCCGCGGCCAGCCCGTCGGAAAGCCCATCTCCGACACGTCGATGCGGTGCGCCGAGAGCAGCGCGGCCAGGCGGCGGCGCCAATGATGGTGCGGGGCGACGAGGTCCATACAGTGCAACAACAGGACCAGGGTGTTGTAGAGCCTGCGGGAGCCGTCGTTCAACTGGACGGCGAGGCCGGCGGGCTTGGTGCGCGGCAGGAGTGCGGTGATGGTGAATTCGCGGTTCCACAATCGGCTATGGTGGGCGCAGGTGTTGCGCACATGGGTCAGGTGATGGAGCCAGGATTGCAGCACCTTCTCGTCCAGGGCATAGACATCGGCGATCGCGCGCCGGGTGGCCATGGGTTTGAGGCTGTTGTACCAGCGCGAGAGCTGCCCCAGCGACATGACCTCGCAGACGGCCCACACCGGCGGCAACGCCTCGGTGTAGGTCTCGACGAGGTGGCGGATAAATGCCTCGTCGGAGCGATTCACCTCGTCGGCGAGTCTGGTGAGATTCTGCTCCCAGAGCCGACGCCGATAGGCCAAAGCGGGGTCCAGGTGGGCATGCGGTCCGTGGCGGTGGGCCAGCTGGTAGGCCCACTGGCTGCGCACGGACACCTCGACACGCTCGATGCCATCGAGCACCAGGAGGCGAAGCTCGCGGTCGAAGATGTAGAGGTTCAGGACGTCGGCGATGCGAGTACCGGTGCGGAAACGGTGCGTGGCATGATCGGTCTCGAAGGGAAGCCAGTAGGCGCCGAGCCTGTAGTAGTTGAGGTGCTGGGGTAGAACTCGGCCTCGGTCGGGTCGTCAATGACCATCCCCCGCTGCTGTAGCAGTTCAACCTGCTGAGCGTATGTGGTGGACGGCTTGCCGAAGGGGCGCTTCATCGGAGGCCCCCTTCAAAAAAGTAACCCGCCGGTTTGAGGGTACTCCGAGGAGCATAGCCTTGGCGGGTTTTGTTATCGGTGAGCATAGGCACTGGGTTCCGCCGTTGTCGAGCCGGACGCTTGATCTCGGCGCTCAAGACGGGCCTCCATCTTCATCTGCCGGGTCATCGGGCGCCTTGTCGGCCTCGCCCGCCGCCGGATTGGCGGCATAGATGACGAGGAGCAGCTCGCTTTCGTCGGCCAGGCGGTAGATGGGCGCCTTGCCGGATAGGGCGGTGCTGCGCTCCAGAATGATGGGGACCCCCTCGCCGCGCTTGTCCATGATGCGGGCGCGATGGGGTGCCGACTCCGTGTCCGGCACCGGGCAGCGGGCCAACAGGCTGGTGAGGGCCTCGTTGCGTGCGGCCTGGCGGAAGGGCATGCTTTCCGGGGTCATGGTGTTTGCCAGCATCCCGGGGCTGTAGATCTCCAGGCGGTCGTCGAATAGGCGCAGACGCACCTTGCTGCCGGCCATGGAGTAGTCGCGGTGCGCCAAGGCATTGGTCACGGCCTCGAAGACGGCCAGCAGGTCGAACTGCGGAAGATCCTGACGCCCGCCCTCGGGGCGCTTGGAGGCGGCAACGCGCATGTTCTTCGAGACGAAGTCGCAGGCCCCGGCGATTTGTCGGTCCAGAGGGCCGGTGATGTCCCGGGCGTCGAGCTGGTAGAGGGCGCCCGTGTCATCGGGTATCACCGAAGGCCCCGCATAGGCTACCGCCTGGACGAAGGCCCCGGGAAGTAAGCGCTGCGGGTGCTCGCAGGCCATCAGCAGTCCTGCTACGGTTGGTCGCCAGAGGCCCTGGTCGTCCCGTGCCACCATGGCGAGCTTGCCAAGCAATACCTCGGGCGAATCGGCCGTTGCCGCGGGTGCGAAGCGCCGCCAAAGTCCCTCCGTGAGGTCTCCAAGGCTGGCCTGGGGAACCGCAGTCTCGTCGAAACGGATCAGCCTCGACTGACTGCGCTGCTGGAACAGCCGCGCCAGCTGGTCTGGCGGCATGGGTCTCTTGGACGATCCGACGCGGTGTAGGTAGCCCCCGGGACTTTGGTGCACGAACAGGCTGCGGCTGACCTCTACGCGCAAAACAGGCTGCTCCTGCCCCAGCGAATTGGGCAAGGTCATGCGCTCGATCAATGGCGCCAGGGGCGGTTTGATCGAGGATTCGCAGATCTCCCGGATAAGGGTCTCTACGACGTCGAGACGATCGAGCGGTATGCCGAGCACTTCGCGGTTACGGTCGTCTACACCCAGTACCAGCACGCCCCCGGCGCTGTTGGCAAAGGCAGCAAGCTCATCAGCCAGGTCCTCCCGCCCCGGGCCGCGCAGCTTGGCCCCCGCGAAGCGCACCTCCTTGAGCTCCAGCAGGCCGTCCTCGCCGAGGCGGATCTTCTCGATCAGCTCGCTTCGGGTCTCCAGCATCTCAGACCTCCCGACCCAGGCGCGCCCAGCGCCTTGCGAACGCCTCGCGTCCGCCTTCCATCACGCGACAGACCTCTTCGCGCAGCGCCCTCTCCTGAAGGGCACCGCGCTCGACGACCCGGCATTGACCACCGCGGAAGTCGAAGGCATGGACCATCTCCGCATCCCCATTGACCACCACGTTGGGGTTATGGGTAACGACGATAAGCTGCCGGCGCAGCTTATTCTCACGGATCTGTTTCACGATAAGGCCGTAGATCAGGTGGTTGTCGAGGTCGTCCTCGGGTTGGTCCAGGATCAGGGGTTCGTCGCCGAATGCGAGCAGGAAGGCGAGCAGGGCTGCCGATCTTTGGCCCTGGGAGCCTTGCGCGATGGCGGTCCAGTTCGTGCCGTCCCCGGCGCGGCTATATTCGATGCGCAGGTCGTCTTCCGGGAACCAAGTCGCCACTTCGTCCCACAATTGCGACTTTTCCAACTTGCGCTGGAGGAAGTTGCGGAAATGGCCGCCCAGGCTAGGGTCCGGTGTCAGCAAGCGCTGCTTGAGAGATGCGAGTGCTTGTTCCTTGTCGTTGGCGTCGGCGAGGTCGTACGCGAGACCTCCGGCGGGGTCTCGATTGTCATCGAAGCGTAGAATGTCGCTTTCGAAGCGTTCGTCCTGAATGTCGAGCAGCCCGCGAATCTCGCGTTCGATTGCGCGCGGATCAAAACCGAAAGGTTCCAGGCGGATGCGCACAAACGGGTTGCCCTGGAGCGTCATAGATAAGAAGCCTTGGCGCCGGTCTGAGATGGCGCCTCTAGCTTCCACCAAGCGTGTCCATTGCTCCTGGTACTCGGTATCCGTCAGCTCACGGTCAGTCGCCAATTGGTTTAGCAGCTTCAGTGCCGTCTCCAACTGCTGGCGCTCCTGCACCAGTCGACCGAAGGCTTGCGGATCGGCGACACCCTGAGCGGCCAGCTCTGCTTGCAGGCTCTCGTAAGCTCCGCGGGCAGCCTCCACCCGAGCGCGCCAGGCGACGAGCCGTTCGTCCCGTTCCAGACCAAGGCCCGTCAGTCGTTGGGCAAACTGCCGCGTAGCCGTGTTCAGATCGGTTTGTAGTTGCGACAACGCGGTATCGGCATCCCGACGCCAGGCCCACAAAGCCGCATCGGGTCCTTCCGCGGCGAAAACGCCCGTCGGCCAATCGTCGATCAGAAGATCTTCCTTCAGTGCATCGATGCGGCCGGGAGCCGCGGCGAGCTGCGCGAGGGTTTGCTGAAACTCACGCTGCTGCCGCTGCGCGATCTGGTGCGCCTTGAGCACATCCGCATGATGCGAATTCGCCAGGGTGTCGATCTTAGCCGCCACGTCGGCGAGCTTGCGCTCGGCCTCAGGCCGGGCAGCCAGGCGCTGATCGATCTCCCGCAGCCGCGCACATTGCACCAGCCAGGTGCGCCGCGCCTCCTCGAATGCGCGCCGTAAATCATCCACCCCTGCCGCGGCATCAATCACATCTAGCAGGGCCTGACGGCCATCGCCCGCCACCGCGGCGATTTGGCCCTGAGAAAAGATGCGCACGGGAAAGCGGTCGGGATTGATGGTCTGGCTAGCCGCGGGAACCCAGGTCCCGTCAGGAAGGCGTTCCTCCACGACGGGGTCTGGAGCGGATATTGCCCAATTCAGCCGGTGTGAGACGCCGTCGCGAAGCAGCTCAATTCGCAGACACGTTTGCTCCCGCAATCCTCCGTCGCCGTCGCGGCCTTTGACCGGTCTGCGAAACCGGTCGAACTGCTCGCGCGTTTCGGCAGTGGCCGGCAGTCGGGTAAGCTCAGCCTCTCGCCTGTAGACGAGCCGCAGGGCGTGAACAATGGTGGACTTGCCGGTTCCTCGGCCGCCGATCAGTGCGTTGTAGTACGGGGAACACTCCAGTCGCTCGACCTGGCCGTTGCCCATAAAGCGGGCCCTTTCGACCTCGATGGCAGTGATGCAGTGCTCGGGGGTCTTGAAAGGCTCGAAGGGGCCTTCGTCGCTGCGGCGGATGGAGACACCGTTGCCATCGAGCAGAGCCAAGCGCAGTCCTTCCAGGGTGGGGCCGGCCATCTTGACCCAGGTGTAGCGGCTGCCCGGAATGGCATCGCCGCGAAAGCTGTGGCAGTCGCTCCCGAGCACGCGAGCGAGGCGTTCCTTGTGGGCGCGGACGCACTCGGGAAAGTCCCGAGCCATGTCCTCCCATTCCACGGCGAGCAGGGATTCGTTATGGAGCACGCCACGAATGGTCTGGGCATCCAGGCGGCTCGCGGCGGAGCCGTTGTCTTTCAACGCGAGTAGCCCCTTACCGCCGTCTCCGGGGCGATCCGCATGGGCGGGGATGGGGATGCCGCCAGCCTTAATCACCTCCGCGACCACCTCTGCAGGGCCTTTATCGGTCACCGCGTCACTGTCGCCATGCGTGCCCCGGTATCCCACCACAGCCAATAGGTCGGTGATAGCTCGTGTGGTCGCTGACGGATCGAAGATGGCGAGCAGGTGAAACCCACCGCTGACGGACAGCTCGACACCGGGAAACAGTGTGAGGTAGCGAAACCCATCAGGTCCCTGTCCTTCGCTGGCCTCCTCTGCGAGGGTCGCATAGGCCGCCTTAAGTTTATCGATCCAGTCACCGCTGTTGTGGTCGGTCACCGCCAAGCAGTCGATGCCGGCCTCCATGTGCTTAAGGAGCCAGTCCCTCGGCGAAAGTTCAAGGCCCTGCATGAACCAGGGCGTGTCGTGCGAGGCAGGCGTGTGGGTGTGGAAGTCGAAGCGCCACCAGCGGGCCCCAGGAAATGGCCAAATCGGGTCGGTCATCAGGCATCGCCTCCGATGATCTCGGCTAGAAGTCCATCTGTCTCCCGTTCCAGCGCCAGGATGTCGGCGCGAATCTCCTCCAGCGTGCGCAGGGGCTTGGGCTTGTAGAAATAGCGGGTGAAGCTGATCTCGTAGCCGATCTTGACGCTGTCCGGGACGTACCAGGCATCCGGGGCGTGGGGCAGGACCTCGCGGCGGAGGAAGGCGACGATGCCGCCGTCCTCCAGCAGCGGCACCTGCTCGGTATCGCGCAGGTCGGGGTCGGGCTCGTATTCGACCACGACGGGCTTGCCGTCGATGGTGGCGGCGAACAGGCCGCGGAGCGGGTCGGCGACGGCGCCCTTCTTGTGGATCTTCTTGATGACCGGCGGCGCGTCCTCCGCCCGTTTGCCGGTCTCCTTCAGCGCCTTGATCTCCTTGGGGGTGTAGGCCCGGTCCGAGTCGATGCCCTTGAGGCGCAGCGGGCGCTCGACCGTGACCTTCCAGTAGCCGAGGGCCGCATTGGGGAAGATCTTGGACTGCTCGGTCTCCTCGAAGGCGAGGAAGGTGTCGCAGATCCGCTGGATGTCTGCGTCGGCCAGCTCGCAGTTCTTCTTGCCGAGGTTCTTGCGCAGCGGCTTGTACCATTGGGTGGCGTCGATGAGCTGGACCCGACCCTTGCGGTGCTCGGGCTTGCGGTTGGTCAGCACCCAGACGTAGGTGGCGATGCCGGTGTTGTAGAAGAGGTTGAGCGGCAGGGCGACGATGGCCTCCAGCCAGTCGTTCTCGATGATCCAGCGGCGGATGTTGCTCTCGCCCTGGCCGGCGTCGCCGGTAAAGAGCGAGCTGCCGTTGTGGACCTCGGCGATGCGACTGCCGAGCGGTGTCGAGCGCTTCATCTTGCTCAGCAGGTTGACCAGGAAGAGCATCTGGCCGTCGCTCGAGCGGGTGATCAGGGAGAACTCGGGGTCCCCGGCGTGCTCGATGACGAAACGCGGGTCCTTGATGTCGCCCTTGCCGCCTAGGCGCTCCAGGTCGCTCTTCCAGCTCTTGCCATAAGGGGGATTGGAGAGCATGAAATCGAACTCGCGCGACGGGAAGGCGTCGTTGGCGAGCGTCGAGTGCTCGGGTCCGCCGACCAGGTTGTCGGCCGCCTCGCCCTCGCCCTTGAGCAGGAAGTCGGCCTTGGCGATGGCATAGGTCTCGGCGTTGATCTCCTGACCGTAGAGGTGGGTGGCGACCTGTTTGCCGCGCGCCCGGGCGATCTGCCGGAGCGTCTCTTCGGCGACGGTGAGCATCCCGCCCGTTCCGCAGGCCCCGTCGTAAAGGAGATAGGTGCCGTCCGCGATGCGGTCCGCAACGGGCAGGAAGATCAGCTTGGCCATGAGCTTGACCGCGTCGCGCGGGGTCCAGTGCTCGCCGGCCTCCTCGTTGTTCTCCTCGTTGAAGCGCCGCACCAACTCCTCGAATACGGTACCCATGCCGTGGTTGTCCAGCCCCGGGTGCTTGACCGAGCCGTCGCCGTTGAGAACCGGCTTGGGGCTCAGGTTGACGTCCGGCGACAGGAGCTTCTCGATCAAGGTGCCGAGGGCATCGGCCTTGGACAACCGCGGGATCTGGTTGCGGAACTCGAAGTTGTCGAGGATCTCCTGGACATTGGGCGAGAAGCCGTCGAGATAGGCCAGGAAATCGGCCCTGAGCTGCTGCTGGCTGGCGCGCGAGCGCAGGTCGCGCAGGGTGAATCTCGAGGTGTTATAGAAGGCCTGGCCGGCGGCTTGGCGCAGGGCCTGGTCCTGCTGGACGATACGGGCACCGTCGAGCGTGGCCTTCATGTCGAGGACGGCCTGCTTGGTCGGCTCCAGCACCGCGTCCAGGCGGCGCAATACGGTCATGGGGAGGATCACGTCCCGGTACTTGCCGCGGACGTAGATGTCGCGGAGCACGTCGTCGGCGATGCCCCAGATGAAGTTGGCGATCCAGTTGAGTTGCGCTTGTTCCATTCGATCCCCGGGGTAGCCCCCAGTGTCGCCCAGTGTCAGTCGCGCCGGGCATCGGTCCGCGAGCCGCTGAGTGTACAAAATTCGAGCTGGACCGGGGTCGGGCCAATCGCCCCCCGTCCGCGTCGCCGCGAACCCCGATGGGTTGCACCCGGCACGCTGCGAGCCTGCCCCTGCCCAGGGCTCAGTCCGCGAGCCCGGGGGGCCGCTATCGTGACCCCGATGGACGCACGGGACAACCTCCGGGCCGCTTTTACCCTCAAGGACTTCGAGCTCCTGGCCTTCTGCGATGTCGGCGGTGGAATAAAGTCAGCGACAACATCCGGATCTCGGACATGATGGGGTCGCGCCGCAGGATCAGTGTCGAGACAGCGAAGCGGATCAGACCCCGCCGAGCCAGCGGCCGATCATGAAGCTGCCTGCCGCGACGCTTGTGCAGAGCGCGACGCCCCAGAGGGTGTCCACGAGGACCACCTTGATGGGCCAGTCCGGGAGAGTGGCCATATTGGTCAGCTCGTATGTGATGTAGGTGAAGAATCCGAAGAGTGCGCCGTTGAGCAGTGCCCGGCTCAGTGAGTCCTGCGCGAGTGCCGGCGCGACTGCAAAGTAGAGGATGCCGGCGATATAGATGAGGTAGAAGCTCAGCGCTGCAGGCCAGTTCACGGTCGGACTCAGGACATGGGCGAGGTTGTCGCGATAGAAGTTTTTTGCGATCACGCCCAGCCATAGGAGGTCGATGATGAAGAAAACAGGGACTGTCAGGACGTAGAGCTTGGCAAAGAAGAAAGCCTGCATGCGGATCCTCCAGAGATTGCTGTGATGACATGTCTGGCCTGTATACCCAGCACACTTGCGTTTTTCGGAAAGCAAGGTGCGTCCCGCGTGCGTCAGGACAAGGCGCACTGCCGTCCTGGCGTGCGCGGGGCGTGCATTGCGGCGAAACATCCAAGTGTGCTGGGTATAATGCCAGCGTCCGTGACGCCGCGCCCCCGGTCAAGGTCGCGTCGATCGGATCAGTCACGAGGTGATGCAGAGTCGGAGTCGACCGTGTCGTTATGGAATGCCATTCGATCACTGACGCTGGTAATTCTGGTGTCGTCGTGTTTCGGGGTTGCTGCGTCGGCCGATGTGGATGGCCAAGCATCCCAAGCACTTGCGTCTCCCGATTGGGTGCTGGTGGATTCAGATGGTGAGTTGAGCGCGCAGCTCTTCGTCTTTTGGTCCAAAACCTGTCCCCACTGCACGAAGGCACTGGATTTTCTGGAGAGCCTGCGTGAGGAGCAACCATGGATTCAGGTCCATACCTTCGAATTGGCGGCCGATCGTGAGCACGTCAGGCGCTATGTGGCTATGGCTCAAGCGCTCGGTGAGGAGGCCCGATCGGTTCCCGCCTTTTTCGTCTGTGGGCAAATGCTCACGGGTTTCGACGAAGCCAAAGGGATTGGTGCCCAGTTGGTCGGATTGGCGCGGTATTGCCTCGATGCGGCGGCGGACGGGGACGAGCTCTCCATGCCGCTCGCTCAGGAGACCGAGCTCCGTCTGCCACTGTTGGGGTCGCTCGATGCCGCGAGTCTGTCTCTCCCGATCTTCACGCTGGTGATTGCCGGACTCGATGCCTTCAATCCCTGCGCCTTTTTCGTTCTGCTCTTCCTGCTGAGCATGATGGTTCATGCACGAAGCCGGGCGCGGATGCTCCTGATTGGCGGCACCTTCGTCCTCTTCTCCGGGTTGGTGTATTTCCTGTTCATGGCTGCTTGGCTCAACCTTTTCATCGTCGTCGGAGGCGCCGCGGCGGTGACGACGGTTGCCGGGCTTGTCGCACTCCTGGTCGGCGGTCTGAACGTGAAGGATTATTTCGCGTTCGGCCAGGGTCCAACCTTGTCGATTCCGGATCACGCGAAGCCCGGACTCATTGCGCGAATGCGCCGTTTGTTGTCGGCGGATCGTCTCGGGAGCATGCTGGTCGGTACCCTGGTCCTGGCGTTGGCGGCGAACAGCTACGAGCTGCTCTGCACCGCTGGTTTTCCGATGGTCTATACGCGTGTCCTGACGCTGCAGGATCTTCCGGCACCGCTCTACTATGGCTACCTCGGGCTTTATAACCTGATCTATGTGCTGCCGCTCCTGGCCATCGTCCTGGCATTCACGTTCACCCTGGGCGCCAAGAAGCTCACCGAGCGCCAGGGTCGGATGCTCAAGCTCCTTTCCGGTCTCATGATGCTCGGCCTGGGTCTGACGATGTTGTTTGCTCCGGACTGGCTCGTTCATCCATGGGTTGGCGCCCTGCTGCTGCTCCTCGCAGTCTCTCTGACTGCCGTGATCGGTCGCTTTGCCGGGACTTCCGCCTAAACCGACGTGTTTTTGGCTTGCGCAGGCGGTTGGCGATTCGTCTAAACTAACCGACCGTCTCAGATATGCGCGAATGCCGACCATGCCCGACCGCCCTTCGAGTGACCCAGGTATCACCCTGCACCGCCATCCGTTGCTGGCATCGATCAACTCTCCCTCGGATCTGCGTGCATTGCCGGAGCACCTATTGCCCGCGGTCGCCAACGACCTGCGTGGCTTTCTGGTCGACACAGTGTCGCAGACCGGCGGCCACCTTGCGGCCGGGCTCGGTGTCGTCGAGCTGACCATCGGTCTGCATTACGTCTTCGACACCCCGGAGGATCGCCTCATTTGGGACGTTGGACACCAGGCCTACCCGCACAAGATCCTGACCGGGCGGCGTGATCGTATGCCGAGCCTGCGTCAGAAAGACGGCCTCTCGGGGTTTCCCAAGCGTTGTGAGAGCGAGTACGACTGCTTCGGCGTCGGGCATTCCAGTACCTCGATCAGCGCGGCGCTCGGGATGTCCCTGGCCGCGCGACAGCGCGGCGAACGGCGCAACGTGATCGCTGTCATCGGCGATGGAGCGCTCAGCGCCGGCATGGCGTTCGAGGCGCTGAACCATGCCGGCTCGATGGACGTCGATCTCATCGTTATCCTGAACGACAACGAGATGTCCATCTCTCCACCGGTGGGGGCCATCACCAATCACCTTGCCCGCCTCCTCTCCGGAAAGATCTACACCACCATGCGCGAAGGCAGTAAGACCGCACTGCGCGGCATGCCGCAGTTACGCCATCTGGTGGGACGTTGGGAAGAGCACATGAAGGGGATGCTGATGCCCAGCACCCTGTTCGAAGAGCTCGGCTTCAACTACATCGGCCCCATCGATGGCCACGACGTCCATGCCGTCGTGAAGACATTGCATAATATCAAGGAGATGCGGGGTCAGCGCTTCCTGCATGTCGTGACCCAGAAGGGCCACGGCTACGAGCCGGCCGAGGGTCAGCCCGTGACCTTTCACGGTGTCACGCCCTTCGATCGGCGCACGGGCGAGTTCCGAAAAGCGGCCTCCAAGGGGCCGACCTACACTCAGATCTTCGGGAGCTGGCTCTGCGACACCGCGGAGCGCGACCCGCGTCTGGTCGGCATCACCCCGGCCATGTGCGAGGGCTCCGGCCTGACGGTCTTCTCCAAGCGCTTCCCCGATCGTTACTTCGATGTGGGGATCGCCGAGCAGCATGCCGTGACCCTGGCGGCCGGCATGGCCTGTGAGGGACTCAAGCCTGTTGTCGCGATCTATTCGAGCTTCCTGCAGCGCGCATATGACCAATTGATCCATGACGTCTGTCTTCAGGATCTGGACGTGACCTTTGCGGTCGATCGGGGCGGTTTGGTGGGTGCGGACGGGGCCACCCATGCCGGCAGCTTCGACCTCAGCTACAGTCGGCCGCTGCCAAAGCTGATCATCATGGCCCCGGCGGACGAGAACGAGTGCCGACAGATGCTTCGCACGGCCTACGAATACCCGGGGCCGGCCATGGTGCGCTATCCGCGCGGCGGCGGACCTGGTGTCGCCATCGATCCGGAAGCCCCGGCGCTGCCGATCGGTCAGGGCGAGGTGGTTCGCCGCGGCCGTCATGTGGCCCTGCTCGCCTTCGGGAGCATGGTGACACCCGCCTTGAGTGCGGCCGAGAACTTGGATGCAACGGTCGCCAATATGCGCTTCGTCAAGCCGCTCGACGGCCCGCTCATCCGCGAGCTTGCCAGGGATCATGACGTCTTGGTGACGGTCGAGGAGAACAGCGTCGCCGGCGGAGCCGGGAGCGCCGTGGCCGAGTGGCTATCGACCCAGGGAAGCAATGTCCCTTGCGTTCATCTCGGGTTGCCCGACCGCTATATCGACCATGCGGAGCATGGTCAACAGCTCGCAGCTTGCGGCCTCGATGCCCCCGGGATCCTCGCGTCCGTGCGCGACGCCTACGCCCTTCATTACCCTGCCCGCGACCTCTACGACGCTGCGGGCATCAAGTCGTTTGACCTAGGGCAGGGACTGCAGCAGGGCATCGGCTCCGCATGAAGCGGCTGCTCGGCGGGTCGATCTTCGCGATCGCACTCGTCCTCGCCCTGGGGCCACCGGCGCTGGGGCATGTGGCCAAGGTAGGTTATCGGGATCTCCTCGTCGACCTCCTCGCGGGGGCGCCCGACCGGGAGATCCTGCAGAACAGCTATCATCAGGGCTGGTTCGTCTCCAGTGCCGCTCTGGAGGTCTTGATTCCCGCCGATCCGGCTGCGAGACCTCCGGCCGCCCCGACTCGAATTCGACTGGACAGCCGTATTCAGCAGGGTCCCGGGATCTGGTTCACGCCTCGTTTTCCGCCACTGCTCGGGCGGGTGCAGACCCGTGCCGAGATCCAGGGTCTGCCCTTGGCACTGCCGGCGCTCATGGTCCAGACCGATCTGCAGGTCGACGGGTCTGCATTGATGCGGCTGCAGGCACCCGCCGGTGAGACCGCCGTGACAGCCGAGGCGCTCGGGCTGAGGCATGGTGAGATCAGCGGCGAGGTCCGTCTCGCCAGCGATCGGGAGGCCATCTCGGGCCGGCTCGTGCTCACCGATCTGGCGGTACTCGCGACGACGGGGCCGCTCGTGCGCCTGTCGGAGCTTGGTTTGGAGGCCGATCTGCCAAGTGCCGCGGTAGGCACGGGCCGGTTGGACGTTGCTCGGATCGAGGTCGACGGCATGGCGTCGGCGAGCGGATCGGCGCCGATCGGGGCGCCAGGCATTCGGGTCGACGGGTTCGGGATCCGGATGGTTCGGGCCACCCGGGACGGGCGACTCGATGCGCGACTCTCGTTCTCCGCGACCGAGCTGAGCACCCCTCGTCAGACCTACGGTCCTTCTGAGATCGTCCTGGCTGCAGAGCGCCTGGACACCGAGGCGTTGGGCGATTTGGCCGAGGGCATGCGACTGCTGGGCTCGGGTCGAATCTCACAGGAGATGCGCGGTCTGATCACGGCCGGGCTGATGGCTCGTCTCCTGCCTCGATTGGCGGCGAGCGGTGCGCGACTCGCCGTCGATCCGGTGCGCATTCAGACCCCCGAGGGTCCGGCCATGGGTCGACTCGAGCTGCAGCTGGATCCGGATGCCCCTTTACCCCGCTGGCCCAGCCTGGAGGTCGGCGATTGGCTCGGGTTGTTCCAGGTCGATGGCGATCTGAGCGCGCCCGAGGCGGTCGCCCTGAGCTGGTTGGAGCGCTTGGGAGCTGAGCATTCGTTGTCCCTGTCCGATCCGCAGGCGATCGAAGCGGCACATGAGGAGGCCGTCGCGCTGCTCATGGCCTGGACCCGGGGAGGCTGGATCTCGCGGCAGAACGGCCGAGTGGCCTCCGCCGTGCGCCTCGGCGATGGACTCTTGACCGTCAACGGCAAGACCCTTCCGATTCGCTCACCCGGGACCCACCGGTGAATGCGATCGACCGTCCTTCCTCTTTCTCTCGACTTTGGCTGATCGGTCAGCGGCCTTGCGCGCGCTGATGTTTCCAGGGAAGGAAGACCATCAGCTTCTCCTGAGGTCGGCTCAGGGTTGGTCAAGGTGAATTCCGGATACCCTGATGCCAAGTCGTACCCCCGAAAGGTGGATGCGCTGCGCTTATCCACCCTACCTGCTCGGCGTTGCCCGCCAGACGTCGGCGTCTGATCGCGACATGGTAGGGGGCTTTGCGCATCCACACGCGTTCCTCTCTGAGATACCGGCGGTGTGTTCCGCAGGCTGCGCTTTGCCCAACCTGCGGGTATCACATTCTCCGGACATCTCCCTAAAACCACGGATCGCTCCTGATTGACACATGTCAATTGGATCGCGATGGATCGGTGGTTTTGACCTAGATCAAGGACGACTTGCCTCGGAGCGTTAAGAGTCTCGCCAAGATAATAAGAACAGCTACGAAGGAGACCACCGAGTGCGTAAGACCCTTCTGCCATATTTGGGTATGGCCTCTCTGCTGATTTGCGTCAGCGGGGCCGTCGCGGACACGACGGATATCCGCGGCCTCGCGCTGACCTGCGACAACTGTCACGGCATGAATGGCGTGAGTGCCGGGGGCTCGATGCCCTCGATTGCCGGTCAGTCCGGGGAGTTTCTCGAGACCATCATGCTCGAGTGGCAGTCCGGCGAGCGTTTCTCCACCACCATGGGGCGACTCCTCGCGGGCTATACGCCGGAGCAGATCAGCGCGCTCGCGGCCTATTACGCTGCGCAGCCATGGACGCCGGCGGTGCAGGAGGTCGATGCGAAGCTCGCCCGTCAAGGGAAGTTCGCGACCGAGCGTTGCGCCAAGTGTCACGGTGAGACCGGCTCGGAGCCGGATGGCGAGGATGTCCCGCGCATCGATGGCCAGTGGCTGCGGTATCTGGAGCTCGAGACGCTCAAGTATCGCGACAAGAGCCTGACCCTCCCGCACAAGAAGATGACCGACAACATGCGCAGGCTGAAGGAAAAGGACGTTCCGGCGGTTTCCGCGTTCTTCGCCAGCCAGGTCGGCGGGCAGCCCACCGCCGAGGGCAGCGGCGAGACCACCGGCGAGAGCAAGTGAGGCGATCCAGATGAGCGCAATCAACCGTCGTACCTTCCTGCAGGCACTCGCCGCTGCCCCCCTTGCCTCCATCCTCCGAATCCCGGTGGCCTCCGCGAGCGCCACGCCGAAGCGGGTCGTGGTCGTGGGTGGCGGATTCGCAGGGGCGACCGCGGCAAAATACGTCAAGTCGTTCGACCCCTCGATCCAGGTCACCCTGATCGAGCCGCTGAAGACCTATACCTCCTGTCCGCTCTCCAACGAGGTGATCACCGGGCATCGGGGTATCGAGTCGTTGCAGATCGGCTATGACGGCCTGGCTCGGCGCGGGGTCGAGCTGCTGCACGACAGCGTGAGCGCCATCGATCCGGTCAAGCGGTCGGTCATCACCCAAGGCGGTCAGTCCCTCGACTATGACGCCTGCGTGGTCGCACCCGGTATCAGCTTCGATTTCGAGAGCTTGGAGGGCTACTCGGAAGAGGTGGCCGCCCGGATCCCGCATGCCTACAAGGGGGCCGAGCAGACGCTGCTGTTGAGGCAGCAGCTCGAGGCCATGCCTGACGGCGGTGTCTTCCTCATCGCGGTGCCGAGGGGTCCGTTCCGCTGCCCGCCCGGGCCGTACGAGCGGGCCGCCCAGGTGGCCGGTTACTGTCTGAGCCACGGCAAGCCGAAGAGCAAGGTCCTGATCCTGGATGCCAACGACTCGTTCGCGAAGAGACCGCTGTTCGAGCAGGCCTGGGAGGCCCTCTACCCCGGGATGATCGAGTGGGTCTCGGGCGCGGAGGGCGGGGCGCTCGAACGGCTCGATCCCGAGTCGATGACGGCCGCCACGACCTTCGACGAGCACAAGGCCGACGTGCTCAATGTTATCCCGCGTCACTCCGCGGGGGCGATCGCCAAGGAGACCGGTCTGACCAACGCCGCGGGCTGGTGCGAGGTGGTGCCCATGACCATGGAGTCCGCCATCCACCCGGGGATCTACGTGGTCGGCGATGCCTGCGTGGGCGGCACGCTCGAGGTCCCCATGCCGAAATCGGCCCACATGGGCATGACCCAGGCGAAGGTTGCGGCCGGAGCCATCGTCGCCGGCCTGAACGGCCAGCCGCCGCCGGTTCCCTATTACGCCAATACCTGTTACAGCCTGGTCGCACCCGACTACGGCATCTCGGTGGTCCAGGTCTATCGTGTCGAGAACAACCAGTTCGTCTACGTGCAGGAGGCCGGAGGCATTTCCCCGGTCGATGCGCTGCCGATCCAACGCAAGTTGGAATCCGAATATGCGGATGGTTGGTTCCGAAACGTGATGGCTGACGCGTTTACTTGAAGGCTGGGGATCCGGGGCAGCACACAGGGAAGAAGAACCCATCGCACTGCCGCTTGTCGACTGCCCCCGGGTCCCTGCCCCCAAACGATGGAGGTGTCGATGACCATCGATCCAGAGCAGGGGTGAAGGGGCGGGTGCGGCCCGGTCCCGCCCCGCGCATGCTCGGACCCGGCTCCGCGTTCTGCTCGAGCCGTTGCTGTTACCGCGAAATCGGAGGGGATGATGAACGATAAGAAAAAGATGGTTTCAGTCGGGCTGGCCCTGACGCTGTTGTTGCTCGGCAATGCGGCACTCGCCTTTACGGTCGACCCCATCAAGCCGCAGCCGCCAGCGCCGAAGGCCGAGCCGATCGAGCCTGTCAATCCGAACGAGTGTTATTCGTGTCACGCAAATATCGAAGAGTTCCACATCAGTGGTCGCCACGCCACGGTGAACTGCGCGCACTGCCATGACGCCAAAGAGCATGCGGAAGAGGCCGAAGAGACCAATATCGGTGTTCGCCCGGTGACCCGCATGGATCCAACGGCCTGTGCAAGTTGCCACCTGATGCAGTACAACTCCTTCGTCGAGGTCAACCTCAACTCCAAGGCACGGGTCGAGAAGGCGTCCTTCAAAAGTCGCTCACCCATGTTCGACAAGCTGATCGCGGGACATGGCTTCGCGAAGGAGCATGCAGAGCCACGCAGTCATGTCTTCATGCTGGTCGACCATTTCATCGTCGATCGCGCCTATGGCGGACGCTTCCAGTTGAAGGATTGGACGCACATTGCAGATGGTCGCGGTGCGGCCGCGGGTGCCTGGACCATCTTGACCGACAAGGAGCCGGAGACCAGCGAGCAGAAGGTGTTCTTGCCTCAAACCGCGACGGCGGCCAACCCGGTCTGTCTGAACTGCAAGACCATGGATCACATCCTGGATTGGGCCTACATGGGCGACGAGAATGAGAACGCCAAGTGGGCACGGACCTCGAATGTGGTCGACTTTGCGCGTGAGCTGAATCACGGGTTGAACTGTTTCATGTGCCACGATCCGCACTCGGCGCAACCCCGAGTGGTGCGCGATGGGCTGATCAACGCCGTCGTCGATCGCGAGATGGGAACCTATCCGTACGACGCGGAGAAGAGCGCGGAGATCACCATGACCAAGGTGAGCTTCAAGCGCGGAGGCGAAGATGGCGAGGATTTCCGTGCCATTGGCCTGCTGAGTCAGGCCGACTCCAACCTCATGTGCGCGCAGTGCCACGTCGAGTACAACTGCAACCCGGGTTTCGACACCAGCACCGGCGAGCCCAGCGTCAAGATGACCGATCGTCGCACCAACCATTTCTTCTGGCAGAACGTGCTCGACTACAGAGCTGCGGCTGACCAGATCAACTTCCGCGATTTCAAGCATGCAACAACGGGTGCACTCCTGTCCAAGCTGCAGCATCCGGAGGCCGAGACCTTCTGGGGCTCCAAGCATGAACGCGCAGGGGTCGAATGCAAGCATTGCCATATGCCGAAGATGCAGACGCCGGACGGGCTGACTTATACCTTCCATGGTCAGCGCAGCGCGCGTTACATGAAGGCCGACACCTGTGTGGGGTGTCACGAGGGCTGGTCGGAGGAGGAGGCCGAGTATCAGATCGACGCCATCCAGGAATACATCCGCGGCAAGATCACCAAGGCCGAGTTCTGGCTGGCGACCTTCATCGATGTCTACTCGCTTGCCAAGCGTCAAGGCGCAAGCGAAGAGGTCTTGAGCAAGGCGCGCGCGGCCCACGACGAGGCCCACACCTACTGGGAGTGGTGGACGGCCGAGAACTCCGACGGCTTCCACAACCCGGATGTCGCGCGCGAGTCGCTGACCCGCTCGATTACGATCAGCCAGGATGCGATCAAGATGCTGCGTGAAGAGATCGGGGAGGGGATCGACAAGATCTAGGCAGTGTCCGTGACCACATGCGCTGTTTGCATGTGGACTCAGTGTTCCATCGGCCCGCTGCCATGATGGCAGGCGCGGTTTGGGTGATGACCGGGAATCTTGCCCTGGATCGCCCCGGGGCGCCCCTCGCCGAGATCCTTGGTCTCGGCGAGGGGCGTTCGGCTCCGGGTGGCCTCATCGTTGTGATCGCCCGGCACTATGGTTCCCAACCGCCGCAGCGACCGGTGCCGAGGTGCAGTCGATGCGCCACACTCTTAGGAATGGTTCAGAAACAACTGAAACATGTGCGAGGTCGGGTGGATAAGCGCAGCGCATCCACCGCCCGGCTTGATGGCGGATGCGCTGCCCTTATCCGCCCTACGGCTGTTCACATGATTTCTGAACGGTGACTTAGCGGAGCAGGACGAAGCTGTGGAAGATCGCCCGGCGCCCAGGTTGGCCGGACCGGGCGCGATCTAGAACACCACCTATTCGAAAAGTTGATCCGAAGGTCATCCTGTCTTGACCCGATCGCCGTGCTCAGCACCATGAGGACACCAGCATGATTCCCGAGTTGGGGCAGGTTGCCTTGGTTCTTGCCCTGCTGCTTGCGTTGGTCCAGGGGACGCTCCCGCTCATCGGGGCGCACCGAAACGACGGCGCTCTCATGGCCGTGGCGCGCCCGGCCGCAATCGGTCAATTCCTGCTGGTTCTGATGGCGTTCGGCGTCCTCGCCTATTCCTTCGCCGTCAATGACTTCACGGTCAAGAACGTCGCGCACAACTCCTTCTCTCAGTTGCCGTTGGCGTATCGTCTCACGGCAACCTGGGGCTCTCACGAAGGCTCGATGCTGCTTTGGGTGCTGATACTCGCCGCTTGGACCTTGGCAGTGGCCGTCCTCGTGCGCAGACTGCCGCCCAGGACCCTGGCGAGGATACTGGCGGTTCTGGGTTTGGTGAGCGTCGGCTTCCTGGCGTTCGTGCTCTTGACCTCGAACCCCTTCGCGCGCCTCTTTCCGGCGCCGCTCGACGGAGCCGACCTCAATCCACTCTTGCAGGACTTCGGAATGATCCTGCATCCACCCATGCTCTACATGGGCTATGTCGGTTTCGCGGTCACCTTTGCCTTTGCCATCGCGGCACTCTTGGAAGGTCGACTGGACAGGGCCTGGGCGCGTTGGGCCAGGCCCTGGACCCTGGCGGCCTGGGTCTTTCTGACGATCGGGATCGCGCTCGGGAGCTGGTGGGCCTACCGTGAGCTGGGGTGGGGTGGGTGGTGGTTCTGGGATCCTACCGAGAACGCCTCTTTGATGCCCTGGTTGGCCGGTACGGCCCTGATCCATTCGCTGGCGGTGACGGAGAAACGCGGTCATTTCGTCACCTGGACCCTGTTTCTGTCCATTGCCGTCTTTTCATTATCGCTGCTCGGCACCTTCCTGATTCGCTCCGGGGTGCTCTCGTCGGTGCATGCCTTCGCCAACGACCCCGCGCGCGGGATGTTCATCCTGGGGTTGCTTGCAGCCGTCATCGGCGGATCGCTTTGGCTGTATGCGTGGCGCTATCCGCGGGTTGCCCAGGCAGGTGGATTCGGTTGGCTCGCGCGCGAGTCGCTGCTGCTCGGCAACAACCTCCTTTTGATCGCAGCGCTCGGCACGGTGATGCTGGGCACACTCTATCCGCTGTTCCTGGATGTGCTTGGCCTGGGCAAGGTCTCGGTTGGGCCGCCCTACTTCAACGCCGTCTTCGTGCCCCTGATGGCGCCCTTACTCTTCCTGATGGGCATCGGCCCTCTTGCGCGCTGGCGGCAGACCAGTCTGCCCGAGCTCATCGTTCGGCTGCGGTGGGGCCTTGTCATCGGCCTGATCCTCGCCGCGACGGTTCCCCTCTTGCACGAGGGCATGAGCCCGATGGTGAGTCTCGGGCTGTTTCTCGCCTTCTGGGTCCTCTTTTCGGTGGCGATCGGATTCGCCAAACGGCTCCGTGCGCCGGGTATGACAGTCGGCAGGCTCCCGCGCGGGTTCTGGGGGATGCAGATCGCTCACACCGGCCTCGCGTTGGTGGTCATCGGGATCACCATGGTCTCCAACTACGAGACCGAGCGTGATGTGCGCATGGACGTGGGCGAGTATGTCGATCTCGCCGGCTACCGCTTTACCTTCCTCGGGGCGACCGCCGAGTCGGGGCCGAATTATGTCGCGGATCGAGGTGTCGTGGAGGTGACCTTCGGGAATGGACGAAGCCTGATGCTCTATCCGGAGAAGCGCAAGTACACCGCCTCGGGGATGGCCATGACCGAGGCCGCGCTTCATTCAAGTCTGTCCGGCGACCTGTATGTCGCACTGGGCGATCACCTCGGCGGTCAGGTCTGGAGCCTGCGCGTCTATCACAAGCCTTTCGTTGGTTGCCTTTGGGCCGGAGCCTTCCTCATGGCGCTGGGCGGGATCCTGGCGGCCTCCGACCGGCGCTATCGACTCGCCCGCCAAGACTCGACGCGTTCCTCGGGCGATGCCATTGGTATCAACGCCTCGGAGGTCCCGGGATGAGGCGGTGGCTGCCACTCGGTGTCTTCTGCGTGCTGCTGGTTTTTCTGTACCTGGGCCTCTTTCACGACCCTCGTGAGGTTCCTTCGCCCTTCGTGGGGCAGCGCGCGCCGTCCTTCACGCTGCCGATCGTCGAGTACCCGGGTCAGACCTTTACGCCCGAGCGTGCGCAAGGCCGGCCATGGCTGTTGAATGTCTGGGCGCCCTGGTGCACGACCTGTTTGAAGGAGCACCAGTTTCTGATGCAGGTCGCGGCCTCCGGTGTTGCCATCTACGGACTGAATTGGAAGGACGCCGGGGCGGAGGCTCGGACCTTGTTGGCAAGGATGGGCAGTCCCTATGTGCTCAATGCCGATGATCGCGACGGACGTGTCGGGATCGACTGGGGCGTGACGGGCGTGCCCGAGACCTTTGTGATCGATGCCGAGGGCATCATACGCATGAAGCACTCCGGCCCGATCAACGATCGGATCTGGCAGCGCAAATTCGCTCCTCTGCTGCTGGAGCTGGGCTCATGAGGTGCTGGAGACAGGGCCTGCTGATCCTTCTCCTCGTCGGCGCGAACGCGAAGGCGATGGAGGCGCGCCCGAACGCCGACGATCCGGTCCTCGAGCAGCGTCTGACGGCGCTGGCAGCCGACCTGCGCTGTGTCGTCTGCCAGAACGAGTCTTTGGCCGAATCGCGCGCACCCCTGGCTCAAGATCTGCGTCAGGAGGTGCGCGACTTGATGAAACAGGGCAAGAGCGACCCGGAGGTTATCGACTACCTCAGGATACGATACGGGGACTTCGTGCTGTATCGGCCGCCCTTCAAACCGGTGACCTATCTGCTCTGGGTCGGACCTTTGCTCTTCCTGAGCATCGGCGGGCTGGTCTGGGTGATCGCCGTCCAGCGGCACAGGTCCCCAGCCGCCGTGAGCATGATCGACGACGACGCCCTTTCCGAGGCCGCGGCGCTCCTTCGCCACCAGCGTTCGGTCACCAGTCTTCCGCATCACCCTCCTCACAGGAATTCACCATGACCGCGATCGGAGCCGTCCTTCCATTCTGGATCCTCGCACTGGCCTTGGTTGCCGCTGCGACCGCTGCCGTTTGCCTGCCGCTGCTTCGCAGACCGGCCCCGGGTCAGGGCAGTGACGACGAGACAGGCCGCTTGGCGGTCTATCGCGACAGTCTTCGAGAGCTCGAGGCCGAGCATGCCGAAGGGCTCCTGACCGCGGAGCAGCTCTCGCTCGCGACCCGCGAGCTCGAGCTGCGCCTGGCCGCGGAGCGCGGACTGCCGGAACCTGTGATGGTGAGAGTCCATGGCGATCGGCGTCGCACGGTCGCCCTCCTGGCGGTGCTGATCCCGGCCGCAGCCATCACCGGATACCTCTGGGTCGGAAGCCCCGATGTTCTCGTGAAAACGGTTCTCGCCGAGGCGGCGGAGCAGCATGCCGAGAAGGATATCGATGACCTGATACGCACCCAGACCGCACATCTTGCCGAGAACCCGGACGATGCCCTTGCTTGGGTGGCGCTCGGGATGACCTACTCAGGTCTGGATCGTTGGCAGGATGCCGAGGAGGCATTCGCCAAGGCCTATGCACTGCAGCCGGAGGAGGCGTTCATCGTCTCGGGCTATGCAGAGGCACTGGCCGTCAACGCTGGACGTGACCTCTCCGGACGGCCCATGGAGCTGGTCCGGGAAGCACTCCTGCTGTCGTCTCAGGATGAAAAGGCATTGGAGCTCGCGGCGATCCACGCCTTCCAGGAAGAGGAATACGGTAAGGCGGCCTACTATTTTCGTCAGCAGCTCAAGGGCCTGCCTCCGGACAGCCCGTACGCCGCCGACATCCAAGCCGCCATGCGGGAGGCCAAGCGCCGCTCCGAGGAGGCCGCCTTCGGCGACCCGCTTGATCGCCGTCCGCCCGCAGACGCACAACACGGCGAAGCCCTCGCGACCATCAGCGGGATCGTGGAGCTGTCCCCGGAGCTGGCGGATCGAGTCCAGGGAGAGGCCGCCGTGCTGCTGTTTGCGCGCCCCGTATCCGGTGGAGGAACCCAGGTCGCGGCGCTGCGCTCCACCGTCGACCACCTGCCCATCCCCTTCACGCTCGACGACAGCCTGGCCATCCTCCCGGACAACAGCCTCTCGATGCACGATAACGTGACTCTGACCGCCCGCATCTCCCAGGCGGGCGGCGGAGAGCCGATGCCGGGTGACCTGGAGGGTCAGATCCGGTCGGTGGCGGTCGGGAGTCAAGGGGTCAAACTCGTGATCGATACCGTTCGTCCATAGGGCCATGATCAGAGTCCCGTCCAGCGGCTGACGAAGGGTGCGTCGTCACGCCATCCTGGCCTGACAGAATCAGGGCTGGAAGCCCTGACGACGCAGTCGCCCGCCCATCTGGTCGGAGTGATGAGCAAGGCCGTCCATAGCGATTCAGCGCATCCAAGCCTAGGTCAAACCCGATGAATGTCTCAGGAATCCTGGTTGTCGTCCCGCCCTCTCGAGTCGAGGACACAAAGGCAAGGCTCGAGTCGCTGCCGGGTGCGGAGGTCCATCATGTCGAGCCGGAGAGCGGCCGGATCGTGGTCGTGCAGGAAGCGGCTTCGGTCGATGAGGAAGTCGCAGCCCTCGGCCGCATCAAGACGATGAATGGCGTGATGCTGGCCGAAATGGTCTACCACCTGTTCGACGAAACGCCACCCGAGTGGGATCCACTCCCGCCGGAGCTTGAACGAGCCTAGATCTCGGCTTCCCGGAGTCGCCCCGGAGCAGCGTTCATAACACAACCATCGTTTGGAGGAATCATGGAGCTCAGCCGCCGCACCTTTCTGAAATCCAGCGTCGCCGCTGCCACGGCGATGGCCGTGGGTATTCCGATCAGCCGGACGGCCCTTGCGACCGTTGCAGAGGCGGAACGGGACTGGCATTGGGATAAGGGTGTCTGCCGTTTCTGCGGTGTGGGCTGCGGCATCATGATTGCCACACAGAATGGGAAGATCGTCGCCACCAAGGGTGATCCGGATGCACCCGTGAATCGCGGCCTGAACTGCATCAAAGGGTATTTCAACAGCAAGATTCTGTATGGCAAAGACCGCCTGACTCAGCCTTTGATGCGGATGACGGATGGTCAGTTCGACAAACAGGGTCGTTTCACCCCCGTGACCTGGGAACAGGCATTCGACGAAATGGCACGCCAGTTCAAGAAGGCATACGCCGAGAAGGGCCCGACCGGTGTGGGGGTCATCGGATCAGGCCAATGGCTGATCCAGGAAGGCTATGCCATGAACAAGCTGATGAAGGCCGGTTTTCGCAGCAACAACCTCGACCCCAACGCGCGCAACTGTATGGCATCCGCCGTGGCCGCCTTCATGCAGGTGTTCGGAATCGACGAGCCGCCTGGGAACTATGACGACATCGAGTATACGGATACGGTCGTCTCCTGGGGCGCGAACATGGCTGAGGCCCACCCGATCCTCTGGCAGCGCGTGATCGACCGTCGTCTGAGTCATCCCGAGATGAAGGTGGTGAATATCACGACCTACCGGAACATGACGTCGGAAGGGTCCGACCTCGAGATCATCATCAAGCCCAACTCGGACATGGCGCTCCTCAACTATCTGGCGCGGGAGATCATCCGTCGCGGCGCCGTCGACCAGGCGTTCCTGGACAGCCATTGCGTCTTCTGCGCCGGCCCGACCGACATCGGCTACGGGATGCGTCCGACCGACAAGTTCGCGTTCGAGGCCGAGCGGGATATCCAGTCCAAAGAGCTCGAGGTGACCCTGACACCGGAGGAGGCGATCGCCATCGGCAAGGACCCTGCCCGGGTGCATGTCGTCAAGCAGGCCAACGCGGCGACCGCCGACCGACACTGGCTGATCGGTTTCGAGGATTTCAAGGCCGGCGTCGAGCCATACACACTCGAGTTCGTCGCGGCGCTTGCCAAAGGCGACATCGATGAATCCCTGGACGCCTTCAAGGTCAAGCTCGAGCGTCTGGCGGATCTGTACGCGGATCCCAACCGAAAGATGGTCAGTTTCTGGACCATGGGTTTCAATCAGCATGTCCGAGGGACCTGGGTCAACGAGCAGATCTACAGCGTCCACCTCCTCATGGGGAAGATCTCCGAGCCTGGCAACAGCCCCTTCTCGCTGACCGGACAGCCGTCGGCGTGCGGGACGGCGCGCGAAGTCGGCACCTTCAGCCATCGCCTCCCGGCCGATATGGTCGTCACGATCCCCAAACACCGGGACCTGACCGAGCAGACCTGGAAGCTGCCACCCAAGACACTCAATCCAAAGGTCGGCAGCCATATCACCAAGATCATGCGCGATCTCGAGGACGGCTCGATGTCCTGGGTCTGGGTCCAGGTCAACAACCCGTTCCAGCACGTCGCCAATGCCAACCACTGGCTGAAGGCCGCTCGGGAGGGGGACAACTTCATCGTCGTGTCCGATGCCTACCCCAGCGTGTCCGCCAAGGTCGCCGATCTGATCCTGCCGGTCGCCATGATCTTCGAGAAGTGGGGCGGCTACGGGAATGCCGAACGACGCACTCAGCTCTGGCGCGAGCAGGTCGCGCCACCCGGCGACGCCCGCAGCGATCTCTGGCAGATCTTGGAATTCTCCAAGCGCTTCACCTTGGCAGAGGCGTGGGGCGAGCAGCAGATCCCCGGTCTCGTGGAGGAGGGCTTCGACGATGGAAAACTCCCTGATGTCCTGACCGCCGCGCAGGCGCTGGGCTACAAGCCGGAGATGACCCTTTACGAAGCGCTGTTCGAGACGCCCGAGAACAAAACCTTTGCCTGGCCGGATCCGGTTGCGAAGGGGCACGACAACCATACGGTCAAGCACCTCGGTGTGGACTGGTTCGTCGAGAAGGCACTCTTCGAGGAATACGCGGCATTCGGGCGGGGACACCAGCACGATCTCGCACCCTTCGACGTCTATTACCAAGAGGATGTCCGAGGCCTTCGGTGGCCGGTGGTCGAGGGCAAGGAAACCCTTTGGCGCTTCAACGCCAAATATGACCCCTACGTCAAGACCGGGGACTTCGAGTTCTATGGCCCGGCCATGAAGGAGCTGACGAGCGGCAACCTCGACGGCCCCACGACCACTGACAAGACCAAATTCGCCGGAAAGGCGAAGATCTTCTTCAGACCCTATGCGGCCCCGGTCGAATCGCCTGATCAGCACTACGACCTCTGGCTCTGCACTGGGCGTCTCTTGGAGCATTGGCATACAGGGACCATGACGCGCCGCGTTCCCGAGCTGCACCGCGCCATGCCGGCTGCGGTGCTCGACATGAATGCTCAAGATGCGGAGCAACGAGGTCTGAAGCGGCAGGATGCGGTCTGGATCGAATCCCGTCGAGGCAAGATCAAGGCGGTGATCGAGACCAACGGTCGCAATCGGCCACCCAAGGGCTACACCTTCATGACGTTCTTCGATGAATCCGTGTTCGTCAACAAGCTCTGCATCGATGCCACCTGTCCGATCTCCAAAGAGGAGGATTTCAAGAAGTCCGCGGTGAAGGTCTACAAGGCATAGATGGACCTCGGCCGGGGCGCGTTTTCCCGCGGATGCCCGGGTGTCCGCGATCTCGATCATCTGGTGTCCGACGACCATGTCTACGCGGCGCGCGTTTCTTCGTAAGAGCGTCCAGAGCGCGGCCATCGCGACCAGCGGTGGCATGCTCTGGTCGTATCTCGTCGTGCAGAACGCCCGTGCGGAGCCCTTGTCGTTACGTCCGCCGGGGGCAGTGGCACAGGATGACTTCAGCGCGCTCTGCATCAAATGCGGGCGTTGCGTCGCCGCCTGTCCATTCGACACGCTGAAGCTCGCGGCGGTGGCCGATCGCGCGCCCATGGGGACCCCCTATTTCGAGCCGCGCTCGATCCCCTGCTATCTGTGCGGGGACATCCCATGCAAGGATGCCTGTCCCACGGGTGCGCTGGATCCAGGGCTCGAGGATGTCATGCAATCCCGGATGGGCCTCGCGTCGATCGACGTGGAGCATTGCCTGTCCTGGCAAGGATTACGATGCGAGATCTGTTACCGGGTCTGCCCACTGCGTGAGAAGGCGATCAGTGTCGAGGCCCGGCGGCGCGGACTCAGCAAGCACGCGATGCTCCTGCCGTTCGTGCATAGCGACGCCTGTACCGGTTGCGGGATCTGCGAGAACGCCTGTCCCACCCAGGTCGCGGCCATCAGGGTCATGCCGGCCCATTTGATTCAAGGCAAGATCGGGGACCATTACAGGCTGGGATGGAGGAAGACGGAGGACGCCGCCCAGGTGCCTTCGGGACGCGAGACTCCGGAGGATCGGGGCGGTCGCGACTCGGGAGAAGGGCAGGCGCCGGGCCTGGATTATCTCAACCGGCAGGACTTCTAGAGAGGTCCCAAGATGCGCTGCCCAGTGGAGCCGCTGAGTCGCGTTGGCCGCACGAGGGGCGGAGCATGAGCAGACTTTGGTCCTGGCGCTATCTCATTCTGCGCCGGGTCGTGCAGATCGGTGTGCTGCTCCTGTTCATCGGGACGCTGCACCTGGGCTGGACCCTGCTCGGTTGGCCCGTGCTGAGCGGAAACCTGAGCGCCTCCAAGCTCCTGGATCGGATCCCGCTCGCCGACCCCTTCGCGACCCTGCAGATCCTGCTCACCGGACACGTCCTGCAGACAGAGGTCCTGCTGGGAGCGGGGTTGGTGCTCGGGTTCTTCATGCTGGTCGGCGGCCGCGTGTGGTGCGCCTGGGTGTGCCCGGTCAACATGGTGACCGACCTCGCAGGCTGGCTGCATCAGAAGACATGGCGGACGAATCTCTTCGGGCTTCCGCGACGCCTGCGCTATACGGTACTCGCGCTGGCACTGCTGCTCTCGATTTTGATCGGCCTGCCAGCGTTCGAATGGGTCAGCCCCATCGGTGCCATGCACCGCGAGATCCTGTTCGGCTTGGGATTGGGATGGACCGCCTTGCTCGGGATCTTCCTGTTCGACTGGCTGGTGGTCAAGCATGGGTGGTGCGGTCATCTCTGTCCGCTTGGCGCCTTCTATTCGGCGGTCGCGCGTCATACCGCGCAATTGCGGGTCAAGTTCGACGAACCGAGCTGCAGTCGCTGCGGTGAGTGCGCCCTGGTTTGTCCCGAGCCCCAGGTCCTGAGCATCAAGCGTCTGGTCCGGGACGGCCAGGTGTTATCGGGGGAATGTACCAACTGTGGTCGCTGTATCCCCATCTGCCCGGAGAAGAGCCTGGCCTTCGGCTGGCGCCTTCGAACAACGCGTCCTGATTCGCGACACAATACGGAGGAGAATTCATGACCATCGTGCGCTGTTCCCTGTTGGTGATGGCCGGGGTCGTTCTGGCCGGCACCGCCACATTCGCACAGGAAACGTCCTGGCTGGACGAGGACATCGGCCTCGCGGGGAGCGTTTTCGATATCCCCGATCCCGTGCGTTTCGATTACATTTCGATCGACCCGGAAGATGCGGACTCCACCCTGCCGACCGCCTTTGCCGAGGCGCCCCCCTTGATTCCTCACAGCATCGAGGATGCAACGCCAATGACACTCAGAAACAACAAGTGTCTGAAATGTCACAATGACCAAGACCTCTGGGAGGTCGTGAAGGATGCCGACCAACCGTCCCCGATGCCGGAAAGTCATTACGTCGATCTGCGCTCCGAGCCGGGCGTGATCAGACAGAAGGTCATCGGCTCGCGTTATTTCTGTCTTCAGTGCCACGTGCCGCAGGCGGAGGTGGATCTGCTGGTCGAGAACACGTTTCAGAGCATGATGCAGGACCATTGACCCTGAATGACCGAGCCCTGTAGGGTGTGAAGAGACGGCGCGATCAACACTGACCTCTGCGGAATGGGTGCATGAAAAATCTCCTGAGAGCGCTATTCGATCGCTTGGCGGACGAACCATCGAGCGGTATCGAGGCTGCCAGGGCGCCGTGCGGCGCTGCGGCGGCCTTGGCCGTCGAGCATGTGGTCGACCAGATCTCGAGCAGGCTGCGGGCCGCGCCCGGTTACGCCAAGGTGCTCCGCAGTCCGGTCGAGACGACGCTGCGTTATATCGATGAGGTGGCCGAGCAGGTTCCGGGTCCGCTGACCTGCAGTCGCGCAGCCTTCGGGTCGGATTCGGAGGTGAACGCCTTCTTTGTGAGTACGACACACCTGCAGGAGGTGTTCAGTCGGAGTCCGGAGGTGCGACAGGTCTTCGACGCCCATCCGGACGCACTCGAGTGCTGGGCCTTGCTGTGCATGCAGACCAAGGAACGGCAGCGGTTCGGCACCGCGCTCGTCCGTGATCAGGTCCAGGGCGATGTCATGCAGACGACCTTGAGCTTTCGCGACCATCAGGTGATTGCCCCCGGTCCGAGCGAGCCGGACGCGCGGCAGGCACTCAAGTGTTGTATGTTCAGCGGGTGCCTGGGCCACCTTCGGCGCCGGCTCGACGAGGCGACCGAGCGGCGGGACAAGGTCCAGGTGCTGCGCCAGCGCCTGAGCAGACTGGGCACGAAACCCGACACCGAGGGTCGCCGCGCCGAGCTGGAACGGCAGATCGAGGACGCGGAACGCGAGATGTCAAGTCAGGACCCGCCCATCGCCGACATCTCCGACAGGCTGCGCTTCGTGGCCCAAGCCCTGGCCAACCCGTCGGAGCTGCTCCATGCGACCCGGAAGCAGATTCACCTGAGTCGACTCGGGATTCAGATCGGTGAGGGCTCGGATGAGTCGGGGCACCGCCTGGTGCTCTCCGAGATCCGGGTCGTCTCGCATGCCCCGCGAATCGGCGCCCTCGTCCGGTTCCCTCGGACGGACCTGCTGCCGCAGATCGACTTCGTCGGGCAGGCCGACCTGTTTCTCTCACAATCAGCACCTTGAGCGGGGGATCAGCCGATGGCGACCGACCAAGCTCGCGAGGGTATCCAACAGGTCCTTCTCGAGCGCTTCGAGCGTCAACGATTACCCCGCATCCTGGCCCTGAAAGACCAGGTCGATCAGGGACTGAAGCTTCACGAGGTGGATCTGGATTTCTTGTCGGAGGTGCTCTCTGACGCCCAGCAGAACGCCCACCTCATCGCCGCACTCCCCGAATGTCAGGACCTCTACGCCCGGGTCATGCATCTCTACCGGGAGATTACAGAGAAGGCCCTGGCGAACGAGCAGGGTGGGTAGGTTGCGTTGGCCGTTGCCGTGTCGTCGAGCGGCAGGGCGCTGAATCCGCAGCGGTGTCCAGCCGCGCCATCGGCACCGGTCGGCCTTGCTGCAGCCCTCGAATCGCGAACCGCTGATCCTGGTTGACGGGTCGGATCTGAAGGCCGACCAATCGTTGCACCTGTTGCGCGCCTGGCTGCCGGTCGGCGGCCGCAGTCACGCCGGTGGCTGACGAGCAGTGCGTAGACAAGCCATCCTGGCCCGATAGAATCAGGTCTGGAAGCCCTGACGACGCAATCAGCCGCCCATGTGAACGGAGTCATGAGCGAGGCCAGCCGTCACGTTCATCCAAAGCGAATATAACGAGGACTTTGGTGATGACCGATAGGTTGCAGGAAACGCGAATCTTGGTGCTTGTCGTACGCGGTTGGGGAGATGCGATCAATCTACCCCTCAGGAAGATATCGGGTGGTGAGTTGCCAGAGGACTTCTTGCGCCTGATTCGTGAAACGCTTCCCGGCGCCGATGTTCAGGCCCCTGCGTTGGACATGGGCACCCGCTCCAAGGCCGATCCGGCACAACTCGTGGATCAGCTGCTCGATTTGGTCGATGAGCGCTTTAGAGTCCGGCCGTTCGACAAGTTGCTGCTAGTCGCCTTCAGTGCCGGTACCGTTCTGGCTCGCAACTTTTTCAGCCGAGCGCAGGGTGCGCAACGCCCGGCAGATCGACCTGCAAATGTCACTACCGTCGCTCCCCCCTGGAGCGGTCTGCCGCGTTTGGACCCGACCAAGGCCAAGCCTTGGGCCGAGAAGATCGAGCGGATCGTCTATTTGGCTGGGGTGACCCGCGGTTGGAGCCTATCGTCGGCGACGCCGGCAATGTTGCGCTTCCTGGCTCCGATACTGTTGTTTTTCCTGAACAGCAGCGCGAGACTCCAGGGCAAGGACAGGGCGTTTATCGAAAGCTTCAAGCGCGGTGCCCCATTCGTGGTCGAGAGCCGCTTGCTGTATCTGCAGGTCGAGCGTCACTTCGCTGACAGCGTTCGCAACATGCCACAAAAGGTGTTGTTGCTCGGCTCCAAGGACGAATACGTGTCCCCGGCCGATGCACTCGACCTTGGCATTCGCAAGGACTTCAGCTACCTCGAGGTCCCGGAGAGCAGCCACATCGACATCCTGGACGTGGGCAATGGGGACGATTCGGCCGAGCGGGCCTGCCAGCGCAGACGGCAGGCGCAAGCCAAGCGTGCGGAGTTGATCCAACTTGCGCTCACCGGCACGCCCGATCAGCTGAGCAAAAGCCAGTCTGCCATCCACACGGACGATCTGGACGACTACCTGGACGAAATGGATCTGCAGATGAAGCAAACCCAAGCCGCGTCGGGGCCCGAGCAACCTGTCAAGCAGATCGTGCTCGTTATCCACGGCATTCGAGACAATGGCTTCTGGACCAAACGCGTCGCGCGCGAAGCCAAGACATTGGCTCGGCAGGACCAGTCCTTGATCTGCGCGCCGACTCCAAGCTATGGCTTCTTCTCGATGCTCGATTTCGTGAACCCATGGGGGCGGCAAGATGCCACCTACTGGTTTCTGGAGCGTTATGCCGAGCTGCGGGTGCACTATCCGGATGTCCCGATCAGCTTCATCGGCCATAGCAACGGCACCTATCTCGCCTCACGCGCGCTGGAGCTCTCGCCCTTCGTGGTCTTCGAGCGCATCCTTTTTGCCGGCAGTGTCGTGCGCACCTCGTTCGACTGGCATCGCTTCAGCGGTCGGGTGCGCTCGGTGCTCAATCTGGTCGCGACTCGGGATGTCGTGGTCGCGTTTCTACCCGGCGCCATGGAGAGGCTGCGGCTCGATCGGATCGGTATCGATGTCGGAGGCGCTGGTTTTTACGGCTTTCAACAGCACGAGAAATCCGATGAGGCCGCCGCCGAGCCGAGGAGCGACAGCGAGATCCAGGTGCAGAATTTCGGCTACCTCGCCGGCGGACACGGCGTCGGTGTCAGCGAGCCGCTCTGGGGTGAGCTTGCCGCCTACGCGGTGCGCGGCGAGCTGCCGCTACAGCCCGACGGCGACCCGACACGTCCGCGGCAGCGTCACGCGGTCGAGAGGCTCATAGGCATGGTCGCACCGGCGATGCCGCTACTCGGCCTCGCTGCCATCTTCTGGTTGCTCGGGCTGCTCGTGGCCAGTCTCCAGGGCTGGGGACTCGCTCTGGTCGCCGCGGTCCTGGCGATCATCATCAACAACGTCGTGCGCTACTATTGAGATCAAGACATCAATGCCTTCCGCCGCGTGCCGGCGGCCCTGGCCAAGGCGTCTCGAGGGGCTGGGTGCCAGTCTCTCGCCATGTCGCCGTTGGCCTTTGCGCCAGCTCCAGGGTCGGCGGCGGTACTCACTCAGCCCTCGGCAGCGCACCCGCAGACCCTTGGGCGTTGAGTCTGCCGATGTCGCGCCCGGCATGGTCGGAGACGCTCGGAGTCCATGAAATCGGGGACGGACACTGAGGGAGCTCCACAATATGACGATATATGTCAGGTATTTAAATGGCATTATTGGCACGGATGTGGAGTATGCGCGGGAGGTCATTGTCCCTGAAACGCGCCGAAACCCGCCAGGAGACCCAGTGCGTGCAGGAACCATGTTGCATCGCTGCCTCGATCAGTTGCTGCAGTCGATTCACCGCACACGTCTCGCGACAGTGTTTGCCACGGTGGCGGCCTGGGTGAGCGGGCCGGCCGGGGACGAACCACGGTTGTTTCTGTTTGAATCGCGAAACTGTTTTCCGTGGCTGATCAGCCTCGAGAAACCGTGGTCTGTCCCTGAGGTATCCCATCGACGCCGGGGCGCCGATCGGGATGTTGTCCTGATCCCGCCGGGAACCGATGCGGACCTGGAGGACCTGGCCACAGATCCGTGTCCGGACGAGCTCGCGTTGCAGGGGGCCCTCGCCGCCTGGATCGAGGCCGCACTCGCCCACAGCGATGGACCGATTGCCTGCTCGGCAATCGGCGTCTGCACCGGGAGGCATGGTCGCTCGATCAGGCCTGATGCGGTCTGACGCTGGCGCAGCTGCGCGAACCGCTGATCCTGGTTGACGGGTCGGATCTGAAGGCCGACCAATCGTTGCACATGTTGCGCGCCTGGCTGCCGGTCGGCGGCCGCAGTCTGACTCTGTATGAGGAGGTGCACCCGCAACAGAAATTGAACAACGCGGCGTTGCACCAGCGCTTTATGCAGCGTTTGGCGACCCTGCTGGGAGCAGGGGTGCCACCGATCATCATCGGTGACGCGGGCTTCAATGTCCCGTTCCATTGCGAGGTGGACGCCCTGGGCTGGCCCTGCGTCGGACGGGTGCGCGGGCGCGACTTCGTGCGGCTGACGTCGCGCTGGACCAGCTGCAAGCGGATCTTCATGCGCGCGACGGCCACCCCGACGGCACTCGGCGAAGGCGAGTGGGTGTGCAGCAATCCGCTGCGCGCCGTCTTCGCCTTGCTGTGCCGAGCGCCCAAGGGCCGTCGCGGCAATCCTGAGTTTGGGACGCGTTCGCGCTCCAAGGCCAGCACGCAACACCCCCGCGGTGCCAAAGAGCTCCGGGTGCTGGTCGCCTCAATCCGCTTCGCCGCCTAGCCGGCCAGGGCATGCAAATCGAGCAAAGCTTCCGGGACATGAAACATCAGCATTTCGGCGAGGGCTTGGAGCGCAGCCGCTCGCGCGGCACCGAACGCTTCAGGGTGTTGGTGCGGATCGCCTCGCTGGCCGCATTCCTGCTGTGGCTGATCGGACGTGCTGTCGAGCGGGTCGGCCTCGACCGGCGGCTGCACCCCGGCAACGGCACGCGCCGTGTGGACTCGCGGGTCTTCGTCGCCCGGGTGCTGCCCGTGCTCGACAGTACCCGCTATGTGCTCGATAAGCTGCTCGCGACCATCAGGTTGCCAGACCAATGGGTTCCGAGCGACCATGACGCCCTGCTTGGCGACGGCGCTGGCGGGGGATGAATTCGTGGGGATACCTCCGGGCCTGTCCCTAATTAGTGCCTGAACAGAAACCACGTTTTCTATTTCTGAACAGCGGGTTATAATATGCCCCCATGATCGAAGATCTCGCCGATTTTCGATCGAGAGGGACAGGCAGAACGCTAATCCATTGATTTCCGGATGGCTCGACGGCGATTTCGGCCGATTTTCGCCTAGGCACGCCATGAACCTTCATCAACTTCCCTATTCGAACCGCTATGCGCACCGTCATCGATCCGCAATTGAAGCTCGGCGAAGAGGATATCGCCGCCATCGCGCTGGATCTGCGCTCGCGCGACGACATCCCGCAGTTGCTGCGCGGACTGCAGCACATCTACACCCTCCCGCAGCTGCGCGAGCGGGTGTTCGCGATCCTCGCCGAGGTGCGCCCGCCGGGCGGCGGCGAGGACGGCAAGGCGTGCCCCGAGACCGGCCGACCCGGTCTGTCGCAGTGGGCGATCCTGGTGCTCGGCGTGCTGCGCTTGGGGCTCAATGCCGACTACGATCGGATTCTCGAGCTGGCCAACCAACACACCACCCTGCGCAAGATGCTCGGTCATGCCGACTGGGCCGACGACACGACCTACAATCTGCAGACGCTCAAGGACAACGTGAGCCTGTTCACGCCCGAGCTGCTCGACCGCATCAACCAAGCGGTGGTGGGTGCCGGCCATGCCTTGGTCAAAAAAAGTCCGGACGATTCCCTCGCGGTGCGCTGTGACTCCTTCGTGGTCGAGACCCACGTGCATTATCCGACCGACATCAACCTGCTCTTCGATGCGGTGCGCAAGGCCATCGAGACCAGCGCCGGATTGTGCGAGGACGCCGGCCTGAGCGATTGGCGGCAAAGCGCCTACAACGTGCGCTGCCTGAAGAAAGCCTATCGTCGGGCGCAAACCCTCAAGCACTCCACCGCGCAGGATCCGGAGAAACGGGCCGCACGGCGTGTCGAGATCGAAGCGGCCCATGCCGCCTATCTGGACCTGGCCGGGGGCTTTCTGATGCGGGCGCGCGAGACGCGCATCCGCCTGCACCTGATCGCGGAGCTTCCGAACGTCCTGCTCGAACCGCTCGATGCCTTCATCGCCCACGGCGAGCGGCAGATCGACCAGATCCGCCGCCGCGTGCTGTGCGGTCAGACCATCCCGCATGCCGAGAAGGTCTTCTCGATCTTCCAACCCCATACCGAGTGGATCAGCAAAGGCAAGGCCGGCGTGCCGGTGGAGCTGGGTCTGCGCGTGGCGATCGGCGAAGATCAGCACGGCTTCATCCTGCACCATCGGGTCATGGAGCGCATCACCGACGATCAGGTCGCCGTTCCCTTTGAGTGCGGTCAGCGATTTTGATGGTGGCGTGATCAAGTTGCGTGATGGGGGTCGGCGAAGCGGTCTCGCGCGGCCGGGGTGTGGGCCGGCGGCGCGAGGTGGATCAAGCGCGGTGACGGGACTCAGAACAACAGGGGATCGTCGAAATCCGGTCCGTCGAACAGGTCCGGTTGGTGGTCGTGAGGCCGGTTTTCGTCGCGTTCGGCATCGCGAATTTGGGAGGCGTAGCGGGTCTCGAACTGATCGGTCAGTCGGAAGAGGACCTCCCGGATGGCGAGGACCGCGTCATCGGACAAGGGTGGCCAGAAGAATGGCTGCAGGGTGGTATAGGGCTGCGGCATGGTGGTGCTCCGAGTGTGTCAACGTGGCAGGGCAGCCCGCCGCGGGGTGGCGGTGGCGGGCGGGGTGAAGACCTCGAGGAAGAGCGCCTCGTCGAGGTGGGGGCGCTCGGTTTGGGCGGCGACGGCGAGCAGCTCGGCGGCCAGGGTGGCGAGGATGCGGTAATTGCCGGCGGCGTGATCGCAGAGGGTGTGTTGCAGGGGCTCGCTCATGAGGGCGGCGTTGCCGGCGCTGGCGCACAGGTGTTGCAGGCAGGCGAGCAGCTCCTCGCGGCGCGCATGCTCGGTGGCCAGACGGGTGCGGATGCGCGAGCCCAGGGGCAGCAGCTCCTCGCGGCGCAGGTGATCGGTGAGGCGGGTGTCCCCGGCGAGGACGACGCACAGCAGCGGTTGGGAGTCGAAGCGGGCACTGGCGAGCAGGCGCAGCTCGTTGAGCACGGCGGGACTCATCTCCTGTGCCTCGTCCACCAGCAGCACGGCACGCCGACGCGTCGTCTCCAGATGGCCGAGCCAGGTGGCACGCAGCGCCTTGAAGCCGCCCCAGCGGTTGTGCGGACGCAGCGGGACGCTGAACAGCTCGCCGAGCTCGCGGTAGACATCCCCGAGGCTGCTTTGGGGATGGTCGATGGCGCCGACGCTCAGATCCGGGAGCCGGGCGAGACGCTCGGCGAGCAGACGCAGCACCACGCTTTTGCCGGTGCCCGGTTCGCCGTGGATCATCGCAAACCCGCCTTCGCGGATCTGCGCCTGCTCGATGCGCCACAGGAAGTGCTCCACGCGCGGGGGG
>RRYU01017819.1_pt1 | contig 41510 bp, 37 predicted proteins | sample 2162651 | NCBI WGS metagenome assembly RRYU01 (sample SAMN10267283, study PRJNA491782) | microbial mat metagenome | isolation source: biomat in the production well | place: Japan: Minami-Kanto gas field, natural gas well KTG3 | collected 2017-06
CTTTTTCTGGCGGGTAAAACTCGCTTCGTTTTAATCCGTTATCCGCAGCGTTCAAGCACATCCCCTTGCAGACTTATCATCAACGTATTGTAAGTATTCCCAAGGATTACATTTTTTCGAAAATTCCGGCTGCTCCCATGCCACCACCGATACACATGGAGACCATGCCGTAGCGGTTGTCACGCCGCTGCATCTCGTGCAGCAGGGTGGCGGTCAGCTTGGCACCGGTACAACCCAAAGGGTGCCCCAGGGCGATGGCGCCGCCATTGACGTTGATCAGTTCCGGATTCAGGTCAAGCTCCTTCATGACAGCCAGGGACTGGGCGGCGAAAGCTTCGTTGAGCTCGATCAGGTCGATGTCGTTTTGGCTTAGCCCGGCCATGGTTAGTGCGGCCGGAATCGCCTCAACCGGACCGATACCCATGATCTCGGGCGGGACCCCCTTGACCGCGAAGCTGACAAACCGCGCCAGGGGTTTGGCGCCCATCGCTTTAAGGAACTGTTCCGATACAACCATAACCGCTGCTGCACCATCGGTCATCTGCGAACTGGTGCCGGCAGTAACCGTGCCGTTCAGTTTGAACGCAGGGGACAGACGGGCGAGTCCGGCGAGATTGGTGTCAGCACGCACACCATCATCAATGCTGATCAGTTTGCGATTTTTCTGGAGCTTGTTGTTGATCACCAGCGTCTCTTCAACCTCCACCGGAATCATTTCGTCACTGAATCTGTCGGCGGTAATCGCTGCCGCCGCTTTCTGATGACTGCCAACAGCAAAGGCCTCCTGTTGCTCGCGGCTGATAGCGTATTTGTCGGCCACCAGCTCGGCGGTAATTCCCATGGAGGCGTAGCTTTCCGGCCAGCTGGCGACTAACCCGGGGTTGGCGCTGTATTTATTGCCGCCCATAGGAATCATGGTCATAGACTCGGCGCCGCCGGCAACAATACAGTCAGCAAAACCGGCGATAATCCGCTCGGCCGCACTGGCAATGGTCTGCAGGCCGGAGGAGCAGAAGCGATTAATGGTCTGGGCCGGAACCTGATAGGGTAGCCCGGCCTTGAGGGCAGCGATACGGGCAAAGTTCATCCCCTGCTCCCCTTCGGGAAAAGCGCAGCCGATCAATATATCGTCAATTTTCATGGGATCGATGCTGGTGCGTTCAACCAGCCCCTTGAGGGCAGCTGCGGCCAGATCGTCCGGACGCATATCCTTGAAGCCGCCTTTGTTGGCCCGGCAGCCGGGGGTGCGATAGGCTGCAAGTATGTATGCTGTTTTCATGGTGGTTTTCCTCCCGATATGATCCGAAGGGGCATGGCGTGCCGTGCCCCAAGCTGAAATCTGATTAATTGCGCAACGGTTTCCCTTTTTTCAGCATATGCTGAATTCGTTCGGCGGTTTTCTTGTTGCCGCACAGCTTGAGAAACGCCTGGCGTTCCAGTTGCAGCAGATAATCCTCGGAAATCATGGTGCCGGCGGCAACATCACCACCGCAGATGGTATCAGCGATGATGCCGCCAATCTCCTTTTCATACGCGGTGACATAGCCACCCTGTTCCATGTTCCAGAGACTGGTTTTAATGCTCGCCGCGATATTGCGCCCTGGTGCCGGGATGTTGTCCAGCGGCTTTTGCGGGCGGTAGTTGACGGCCAATCCGAGGACCTTCTGTTTGGCGTCAGCGATCAGGCGATCGAGATCCATGCTGATACTGTCACCACGACGCATGTAGTTCAGCTCGTACATCTCAGCCGCGCCCATGGATACCGTCGCCATGCCGATCTGTTTGAAATATTTGAAAATAAAAGGGGTTGGGTCGATATCGCCGTGACGCGCCAGCTCGACCGCCCGCAGGCACATTTCTTTGGTCCCGCCACCCGCCGGAATCAGGCCTACGCCGATTTCCACCAGTCCCATGTAGGTTTCCGCATAGGCATTGATGGCGTCGGCATGGAGGCTGAATTCACAGCCGCCGCCGAGGGTCATAGCGAAAGGCGCGGCGACCACCGGCACCTCGGAATATTTGACCGCCATAGTCGCTTTCTGGAAGGCGCGAACCATCATGTCGATGTCCTCAAAAGCTCCTTCCGCCAGGGCGACGGCAAGCAGCATCAGGTTGGCGCCGACGGAAAAGTTGGCACCCTGGTTGCCGATGACCAGTCCGACCCCTTCTTTTTCGGCGCGCTTGATCGCTTTGTGGGTCATCGCCAGGATGTCGCCGCTGATGGCGTTCATCTTGGAATGAAATTCAAAACCGAAGACCCCATCGCCCAGATCAAGTAACGAGCAGTTGGCATTTTTCTCAACCACACCGTTGCTTTTCTTCAGAATCTGCAGGTTGATCTCACCGGCCTTCAAGGGGATGGAGCGATACTCACCGCTGGTCAGATCGAAATATTCCTTCTCCCCCTTGTCGTTGAAGCGATAAAAGACAGTCACTTTTTTCAAGGCGCCGGGAACCGCCACGCCGTCCTGCTCAGCTCGCTTGACGAAACTGGCAACACCAATAGCGTCAAGCATTTCAAAGGGGCCGATCTCCCAATTAAAGCCCCACTTCATGGCGTTGTCGATGTTGAGCACATCATCAGCAATTTCCGGAATCCGGTTGACGGTATAGATCAGGGTATCGCGCAGGGTCTTCCAGGCGTACTCGGCTGCCTTGTCCTCTCCGCCAACCACCAGTTTTATCTTCTGCGCCGGATCATCGATCATTTTGACGGCTGTAATGGAGGCGAACTTCGGCTTCTGGGCCGGCTTGAATTCACCACTGGTGTAATCGTAGTAGAGAATCTGGCGCTGTCCGTCGACCTGCTGCTTTTTGTAGAAACCTGCCTTGCTCTTGTTGCCGAGCAGGCCGTTGTCAAGCATCTGCTGCATGAACTCAGGGACAACGAATGTGTCCCGCTGCTCGTCGTCGGGGAGCAGTTCGTAGGAGTTTTTGCAGATGTGCGCCAGGGTGTCGATGCCGACCAGGTCAACGGTACGAAAGGCGGCAGATTTGGGGCGCGCGGTGGCCGGTCCAGCAATGACATCAACCTCCTCAACGGTCATCTCCATGGCCATCATGTGCTCGATTCCTTTGAAGATGGCGTAGACACCGATGCGGTTGGCAATAAAGTTGGGCGTATCCTTGGCGTAGACGATACCTTTGCCGAGGCGGCGGCTGATAAAGTCCGCCATGCCCGCTACAACCGCCGGGTCAGTCTCAGCGCAGGGGACAATTTCCAGCAGGCGCATATAGCGGGGGGGGTTGAAAAAATGGGTAATCAGGAAATTTTTGCGGATGTCTGCGGGCAGCACCTGTGCCATTTGGTTGATCGACAAGCCGCTGGTGTTGGAGGTGAGGATGGCTCCCGGCGCCAGATGCGGAACCAGTTTTTCGAGCAGCTGTTTTTTGATCGGGAGATGTTCAATAACTACTTCAATCACCCAATCACGCTGTTTGAGCTGGGCTAGATCGTCCTCTAAATTGCCGACACTGATCCGATCAGCGTAAGCCGGCAGGTAAAAAGGAGCCGGTTTCATCTTCATCAATCCGGCCAACCCGTCAGCGGCGATCCGGTTGCGCACCTGCGGACTTTCCAGGGTCAGTCCCTGGGCCTTTTCGTTAGCGTTCGGCTCCTTGGGGATAATGTCGAGGAGCAGGACATCGAGTCCGGCGTTGGCCAGATGCGCAGCAATGGTGGCGCCCATGACGCCGGCACCCAAGACGGCGACATTTTTGATCTGTCTCATTGTTCACCTCCGTTGGTCAGATAGAGTGCTTCTATCTGTTCTCTGTGTATGGCGTAGATCTCCTTACGTTTCTGTTTCATGGTCGGGGTCAACTCGCCGCCTTCAATAGAAAATTCGCGTGGTAGCAGGGCAAACTTCTTTATCGTCTGATAGGGAGGTTGGGTCTGGTTGAACAGCTCTAGCCGATCATGAAAGAGTTCCAGCACGCGGCGATTGGTGACCAGTTCGTCGACTGCCAGATAGTCCAGTTTCTCCCGCTGTGCCAATTCAATCAAGCGCTCAAGATTTGGCGTCAGCAGCGCGACAAGGTAGGGCTTGCGGTCGCCATGAACGTAGACCTGGGAAATGTATTTATCCAGCTTCAGAGCATTTTCCAGCGGCTGAGGAGCGATGTTCTTGCCGGCGGCGGTGATAATGATCTCTTTTTTACGGTCGACGATAGTGACGAACCCCTGCTCATCAATGGTGGCAATATCGCCACTTCTGAACCAGCCATCATCCATGACAGCGGCCGTTGCTGCATCGTCTTTATAGTAACCCTGCATCACCTGCGGCCCCTTGATCAGCAACTCACCATCTTCGGCAAGTTTCAACTGTGTCCCTTCCAGCGGGATACCGACCGAGCCGAAGCGCAGATGCTGGCGGTTGTTCAGAGTGACCGCCGGACTGGTTTCGGTCAATCCGTAACCTTCAAAGACCGGCAGGCCGATAATCCACATGAACTCGTTAATCGTTTTGTCCAGCGGCGCTCCGCCACAGATAAACGAGCGCAGGTTGCCGCCGAATTTTGTGCGGATCTTGCTGAACACCAGCTTGTCATAGATCCGGTACCTCAACCCCAACAGGCCCGCCGGTTGATTGTTAATGTAGCGTTTCCGCACATATTCTCGCCCGACTTCAATGGCGCGGTGAAAGAGATTGCGTTTAAGAGGAGAGCTCTGATGGACGCTTTCGTAGATGCGTGAATGGATCTTTTCGAACAAGCGCGGCACACTGACAATGAAGGTTGGCCTGATTTCAATGATGTTTTCAATAACGGTGTTAACACTTTCAGCAAAGGCGATGTGGCTGCCGAGCAGCAGGGCGCTATGATAGCCGGCGGTCCGTTCGAGGACATGGCTCAGGGGCAGAAAGCTGAGAAAAATGTCTTGCGGATGGATACCGCCAAGGTGCTGGTGGCCGATTGTAGCATTGCTGAGCAGATTGTACTGACTCAGCATGACCCCTTTGGGGTCACCGGTGGTTCCGGATGTATAGATCACTGTCGCCAGATTGTCGGGCGTAATGGCATCAATTTCTTTTTCAATAAGGGTTTTCTCATCTGTCGTCAGGGGGTGGGAAACCTCGGAAAGCTGATTGAGAGTGTAGACCGGGAGCTTGAGATCACCGAGAAAGCGCTCAAAAGAAACAACCAGCTCAACCTGTGGTAGCTGATCACGCACGCCCAGAAGCTTTTCGTACTGCTGGCGCCCTGAGACAAAGACGATTTTCGCGGTGCAGTGATTAATGATGTAAGCAGCCTGGGCGCCGGTATTGGTAGCGTAGATCGGAACACTTGTCCCCCCGGCGGCTTGAATGCCGAAGTCAGCTATGGCCCAGCCGATGCGATTTTCGGAGAATATGGCGACATTGTCGCCGAACTGCATCCCGGCTTTGCGCAGGCCGCGAGCTGTCATCAGCGCCCTGGTATAGAATTGCTGGTAGTTCAGGGTGATATAGCTGCCGCTGCGCTTATAGCTGAGAGCAGGTCGCGCGCCATGGAGCTCAGCGGTTCGGCGCAGCATCTGTGGCAAGGATTGACAGGGACGGTTCGCATGAGGTGTGCTGGTCATGATCTGAGCCTCTCCCGGTGCTGGTATCGCTGCGTCTATGCCAATCTGTTCATTTCGTTATTGTTCAGTTTATCTAACCTTAACGTTCACGTCAAATTAAAAATAAAACGTTTTTCTATTATTTGGCGTGAGTTTTTGCCACGTGATCAGGGTTGGTCGGTTTTGTTTTTTGGCAACAGCAGGCAGGCCAGTGCAGGTAGCAGCAGAATAGCGCCGAGCATGTTGACCAGGAACATGAAGGTTAAAAGAATACCCATGTCGGCCTGAAATTTGAGGGGTGAAAAAATCCAGGTCGCGACGCCGATGGCGAGGGTGGCACCGGTAAAAACAACGCCGTTTCCGGTGACCGCCAGGGTATGCAGATAAGCCTGCTGCAGGGACATTCCTTTGCTCATGTTGCTACGCAAACGACTGAAAATGTAGATACCGTAATCCACCCCGACGCCGACACCTAAAGCAACAACCGGCAGGGTCGAAACCTTCAGTCCGATTTCCAGCAGACTCATCAGCGCATAGGCCAGCAATGATACCAGGCCGAGGGGCAGGACAATACAGAGAACCGCTCTGATTGAGCGGAACTGGACATAGCAGAGCAGGATGACCGCACCGAAGACATAGAGCAGAATGGGGAACTGGGCCGCCGAGACCTCTTCATTGGTTGCTGCCATGACCCCGACATTGCCGGTCGCCAGACGAAAAGAGATGTTTTCGTAGGGATGTTGCTGGCGGTAATTTTTCACCTCCATGATGATGCGATCAATGGTTTCGGCTTTATGGTCCTCGGTGAAGATCACGATCGGCATAACGCTGCAATCAGAGTTGAGCAAACGGCTGCTGGTTGGAACATAACCAACTGCCTGCACCATGCTGGACTGATTGCGGGGTAGCACCCGCCATTTAAGGCTTCCTTCGTTCCAGCCGGAATAGATGGTTTTCGCAATTCCCGGCAAACCAACGACCGATTGCACTCCAGGAACATTGTTCATGTGCCAGGCAAAATCATCGATTGCGGTCATAATATCGTGATCGATACAGCCATCCGCGTCGGTTTCAACGATCACTGACAGCAGATCAACACCGATGGAAAAATGGCTGGTAATAACGTCACTGTCGATGTTGTAGCGCGAATCGGTGCGCAGTTCCGGTACTCCACGATGCATATCACCGATTTTTACATCAGCGCCCTTCCAGGCGCCAAACGCGAAAAGAATCAGCGCTACAACAATAATAATGCGGGCCGGGCGTGGCTCAGCGGCTTGTTCAAAAAATCGCCACACCGGTTTAAGAACCTGGATTTGCTGATTGACCCGACGGTGATAGCGGTCACCGGTTTTGACATAGGAAAGCAGGATCGGTAACAGGACCAGATTGGTCAGAATGATGGCAGCAACGCCGAGACTGGCGGTAACCGCCATCTCCTGGATCACCTGGATTTCGATCAGGCGGATGGTGATAAAACCGATGGTGTCGCTGGCCAGGGCGACAAAGCCGGGCAGCAGCAGTTGCCGAAAACTGGCCTTGGCGGCCGTCAGCCGCTCCGCTCCGGCACGGACTTCGGCGGTGTTGGCAGTAATCATCTGTACCGCGTGACTGACCCCGATGGCAAAAATAAGAAAAGGCACCAGTAGCCCCATGGGGTCGATACCGTAGCCGAGAACCGGCAGCATGCCAAGTTGCCAGATCACTGCGGTTAATGAACAGGCCAGGGGAATCAGGGTGAGGATCACTGAACGGGTGTAGAGAAATACCAGGATCGTGGTGATGATAAAGGCGATCAGAAAAAAAAGTACGACCCGCTGGGCGCCATCAGCAATGTCGCCGACCACTTTGGCAAAACCGATGATGTGGACATCGATCTGGTCACTTTGATATTGGTCGCGGATCTGTTCTTCGAGCAGACGGGAGACATGGATAAAGTCAAGTCGTTCGCCGCTGCCGGGATCAATTTCCAACAGTTCAGCGCTGATCATGGCGCCGCTGAAGTCGGTGGCTACCAGACGCCCGACGATGCCGGCTTTCAGAATGTTTTCGCGAACCCGCTCCAGCCCTTCCGCTGTCGGGGTAAAATCGGCCGGAACCACATTGCCGCCGGCGATGCCGTCTTCCACCACTTCGGTATAGCGGACATTGGGGGTAAACAGGGACCTGACCTGGGAGCGGTCGACGCCGGGGATGAAGAAAACGTCATTAGTCGCCTGCTCAAGGGTTTTAAAGAAATCAGCAGTAAAGATGTCTCCCTTTTTGACCATCAAGGCGATCATGATCCGGTTGGCGCCACCGAATTCCTTGCCGTGGTCAATGTAAGTCTGCATGTACTCATGCTCAAGGGGCAGCAGTTTGGAAAAACCGGCATCGATGCGTAGTTGACCGAGAGAGATCGCCATCCCGATGGTAATAACGAGGAAAATGCCCAGGAGTAGTGGGCGCTTACCAAAAATAAAACCTTCCAGGAGGTTGGTGATCCGATCGCGCTTCATGATGTTCTCTCGTCGTAAGCTACGGTAGGCGAAGCAGGGATTGCGGCAGCAGGGTCACACCAAAGTCGCCAACGGCCATGACCTGACCGTCAGCTGTTTCCAACAGCTTGCTGAACCCCTTGCGATCCGGGTCCTCGCGGATAATAACGTCAAAATCCTGTTCAGTAACAATCAGCAAGGTGCCGCTTAATCCTGCTATCACCAGCGTGCCGTCTGCAAGCAGCAGGCCGCTGGTCAGGCTGGCATCGGTGTCGGTATCGAGTTGGTGCCAGGTTTCCCCGCCATCGTCTGAATGAAACAGGTTGCCACGTAGGCCATAGAGGAACAGGCTGTTGTCTTTGACAGGGAGAAGGCCAAAAAATGACCCATCATAGTCGGGGTAGAGTTCGTTAAAGGACTCACCATTATCGCTGGATTTGTACACCGTCCCTGCTTCAGCAGCAAGATAGATGGCCGAATTGGTGGTGACGATAGCGTTCAGGTGAAAATCGTCCTCACTGATCCAGCGCTTCGCCCAACTGCGGCCACCATCGGCAGATTCAAAAAAGGTTCCGTAGGCACCGACGGCAAAGGCGATATCTTCATCAAGAAACAGAACATCGAGAAACGGTGGCTGCTCGTCGCGATCTTCGTGGACGAGTTGCCAGTGCAACCCGCCGTCTTCCGTGCGTAAAATAGTCAGGTCATGGCCGACGGCCAGTCCCTGCAAGGGGTCAATAAAGGTCACGGCAGTGAGGGTTGCCCGGGTCGGCACGATGATCTGCTGCCAGCTCTGGCCATGATCACTGCTGCGCAGTACATGCCCGCGCTCACCAACGACAACCAGATGATTGCCGGCCCTGGCCGCACCTAGGAGTAGGGATTTCGGTGCCAGACGAGCGAGCACTGAAGTGTTGTCAGCGTTGATGCTGATCGGCGCAGTGACAATGATCAGCAGGCAAATGAGGACGAAAATCTGATGGGTAGTTTTCATGAGGTGATTCATAACACGAGTGATATGTTGAGGGAAATGGATTTGAAGGGGTGAAAGCTCCCCACCCCTTCAAGTCTATTTTTCTGTAATTCTTAAGGTAAAGTAGCCGATATGCTGGCCCATTCCCTCAGATTTTATCCTGGCAGGCCTGGCCATAAGACCGTACCTCTTGAGAAAAACCTTGCATGGATTCGGCCAAGTGTTCGATGACCTCTGCCCACTCCTGCAGGTGCTCTTTGCCGCTCGCGGTTAAGCGGTAGTGGCGGCGGGCGGGACCGGACCCGCTGACATCCCAATCCGAGATGACATGACCATTAGCTTCCAGGGTACGAAGTGTGCGGTATACCGCTCCGCGTTCAATGTTTGAACCGGTCAGAGCATGTTCGTTGACTTCCTGAGCCAACTCATAGCCATAAGCTTGTTCTTTTTGTCTCAGCAGCAGAAGGAGGACCGGTTCGGTAAAGCGGTACAGTTTGACCATTGCGCACGCATGAGGAGCGCTATAATTTTCAGAGAGATTCATGGCTTCCTCGAGTTTCACCGGGTTGATATAGTTTTTTACTATTATGGCACCTTATCACGAAACTATATTGTTTGGTTAGTTTATTTAAATAAGGCGCAAATTAAAAAGGTGCGTTTTCAACAGGTCTTTTTCTCGTTTGCACGAATCTTCTGCAGGGCTTTCTTCTTTAAATTTATGGAGGGAACGGCAACATCTGGAACCCATGCCCCTCCAAAGCAACCTTGACCTTACCCCACTGACAGAGTCAACTGGTGAGCTGACAAACACGGAAGATAGCTGTTTGTTCCTGATCAGGTAAAGCTTCTAATTCACAATAATAAGTTAATTTTTGAATATTTTTTTTGCCCGGCAATTTGACGCTTTTGGCCTCAAAGGCCTGTAGTTCCTACATGTTTTCATTGCTAGATGTTTTCGCGCAATCAGAGAGACAAAAATAAATAAAAAAACATCATTGACAGGTGGCAAATTGTAATCTATAAGTGTAATAAACACCATGATGGCCTAATACACTTAGTGGTGAAACAGGAGGTGAGTTATGGGACAGCTAACATTAAAATACATGTCTTTTGCTACGGTTTGGATAACAGGGATAATCGCATTTCTGATCGCTCTTTGGGTGGTATGTCTGGGGTTAGGCGGGTGCCTTTCGGGGATATGTGCTCTGTGCGATAAGATATTTTAACATTGTACAATTTCAGGGTTAGTGCTCCCTGTATGGTCGAAAAAGCTTAAACAGCTGCAGGGACGATCGATGAATCGTCCCTGCAGGATGTAAACTGTCATGTCGTCGGGGCCAGCCATAAAGGCTGGCCCCGATTTTTTATCAACGCCGCCCGGCGCGGCGCAAGGCCCCCGGGGAAAAGTCCTGTTCGCTCAGGGTGACATCAAAATTATAGGTAGTCGACTCATTGTCCATCCCCAGTGCCAGATAGCGACCGGACTGCAGGTCATAATGAGCTTCCACCGTGGTCCAGTAGGTGGGGACATCATAATAGTTGATGCCGTGTCCTTCTGAGACCCGCCAGAGCTGGTCACGGTTGTCGTAGAGGTCGGCGGCGACGATCTGCCAGGAATCTTCATCAACATAAAAGGTGCGTTTTTTGTAAAGATGACGTGATCCGTCACGCAGGCTTGCTTCAATCACCCAGACCCGATGCAGTTCGTAACGTAAGTGGTCGGGATTCAGGTGCAGTGGTGTCAGCATGTCGCTGTAGCTCAGTTGATTGCTGTGAAGCTTATAGCTGTTGTAGGGAACGTACAGTTCTTTTTTGCCAATCAGTTTCCAGTCGTAACGGTCAGGGGCGCCGTTGAACATGTCGAACTGGTCGGTGGTGCGCAGGCTGTCGGAGGCAGTGCCGGGGTTATCGTAGGCAACGTTGGGTGCACGGCGGACGCGGCGCTGACCGGGATTGTACACCCAGGCACTGCGTGGCTCGGCCACTTGATTAAGGGTTTCATGAACCAGCAGCACTTCACCGGCCAGCCGCGCCGGAGCGGTGACCTCCTGACGGAACATCAGGATACGGTTGTTCATTTTTTCTTCGGTCATCCCTTCCTGGGAATAGACCAGGCTGAACATATCCTCAAACTGGACCAGGGTATAGTCACCGCCGCGGGTCAAGGCCGCTTGCGCAATACTGCGGGTAGCATAATCGCCGCGATAGCGCAGCATATGATTCCATAACACTTCAATGCCACTCTTGGGAATCGGGAAAGGGATGCCGATGACAGTGCCCTTAACACCGTCACCATTGTTGACCAGTTCGGCAGTCCGGGCGACCTGCCGGGTGGCGTCGTAGATGCGTTGGGGAACCGAGGCGCTGCGGCGGGTCGGGTAAACATTCATCTTAAAAGTGTCGTAGTTTTCCAGCAGGGCCTGATGGCCGACGGTCAGCTTATCGCGATACTGATCGATATTAGCCGCGGTGATGGTAAATTGAATCTGGTCACCGGTAAATGGATCAACATGATGTTGACCTTTGACATAGCTGGCGGGCGGGGTGGTGATCCCTCCTTCCCAGGCGGGAATAGTGCCGTCAGCGTTGCCGGCACGCTCAGCGCCCAGGGGGGTCAGCTCCTGCCCGAGGCGGGCGGCTTCGTCAGCGGAAATGGCGGCGAGAGAAAGTCCGGCGGTCGCTGTGACCAGCAGAACGGCGGATATCAGGATGAATGCTTTTTTCAGCATGATGGTTGCTCCTTGTAAAAATTAGAAAAAGTACTTGATCTCAGCGGCCAGGAAATCACGGTCGTTGATCAGGTTGTAGCGCCCGGCACCAAAAAATTCTGTATAGCTGAGATCGCCGGCCCACTTGTTCTGATAGTTGGCGCCAAGACCCAGAGTAATAGCCTTACGTCCCTCAACAAAATTGCCGCCCGGTCCGGGGGTGGTGCCATTGACGTCATGCGCCCAGGCAATTCGTGGTGACAGGGTGACTGCACCGATGGCGTTGTTGAAATCGAGCTTGGCGACCATCCGGTAGCCCCAGGAAGTGGCATCGGGGAAAGCGGAGGAGGGTTCAGTCTCCCCGTAATGAGCGCTTGCAAGTTGCTCGTTTCCACTGATCGGAGTGCCGGGGCCATCAAATCGGAGTTTTTCTTTGCTCGGCATACCATGGATGTGAGTCAAGCCGACTTCTCCGACCAAAGTAAACTGGCTGGCCCCGAAGGTAGGTCCAAAAAGTTTGGTCGCTGTTGCTTGAAGCTGAGAAACATCTTTGAGTTGATAACCCTGTATGTAATATTCATATGGGTTTGTCAGTGTGTCTGTGTTGAAAATTTGGTTGAAGTTAGCAAGGCCTGGGTTGATTGGTCCTAGAGCTGCAAATAACAATTCAATGTCGTCCATTTGAAGTGGAACATCTTTTTTGTAGGAGAACTCTCCCTGAAGAGCTATCCCTGTATTTTGGAGGAGAGTGTTGAAGCTTACCCCAACAAGTTTTATGTCTTCTGGATACTCAACAATGTATTCGGCTGTTTTAGCATACTCATTGACGGCATATGCTTGTGCTAGCGCAGCATCCCCCGTTGTAGCTGCATTAACTGCCCCTGTTGCGACTGTTTGTGCCGTTGTCACGTCGAGGCCACCGGAAACACCGGCTGTAGTACCTGCTGTAACCCCGGCACTAATTGCGGATGCAGGGTCTGATGGATCGGAGGCAAATGTTGCTGCGAAAGTTTGCGCAGCGGTTCCAGCCACTAATGTTCTTAGTGCTCCTGTTCCGGTTCCAGTGCGAGCACTGAGAACCGGAAGGCGACTATGGTAGTTTACAAAGAAAAAACCAAATTCGGTGTCATTAAGTCCCGGAGCGAACAGGCGCATGGCGATACCATATTGTCCGTTGTCATCGGCATAGATGGTTTTCCCGCGCGGCACCATGTTAAACCGATCATCAGAATCAGAAAATAAAGCTCCGGTCCAGCTTTCACCTTGATCGGACCATTGCCCAAAGCCGAGCATAACCCTGTCACCACTTTCGCCGGCAAAGTCATTGGTGCTCCAGTAGCTGCCGGTCGGGTCAATCTTGGTTTCTTCCCATTCATACTGATAGAAGGCTTCAAAACTGATGTTTTCCGTCGCGCTGATGGAGCCTGAGACCATGCCGACCGGAACCAGTCCTTCACGCAGTTCGGCCCCGGCGACCCGCAGTTTGCTGACGTCGAAGGGGTTGATGATATTGATACCGTTCTGGATGAAGGTGCTCTCCCCCCAGCTCAATACCTGCTGACCGACGCGCAGCTGGGCCGGAGCCGAGGCGATGTCGAAATCCCAGTTGAGGTAGGCATCCAGCAGGGTGGCGTCCTTGCCGACCATGTCCTTGGCATCGCTGCTTAATTCCGTACGCTGGCGACTGCCGTCGTTGTTTTCGAAATCGTAAAAGGCGGTGCCACGCACAAAGAGACCGAAATTACGCCAGTTCAGGGCCAGCTCACTGGTGATTTTGGCGGTATGGTTGATCAGGTCGCCTTTGTCGTAGTTGAGATTTCCGTCATCGAAGTTCAGAGAATAGGCGTCACCTTTGCCGGAGTTATACTGCCGATTGGCCACACCAATCAGGTCTGAATCACGGTCCTCCATGCGCCAGGCTGCACCGTAGGACAGGGTGGTGTCAAGGTTGCCGCTGATTTCATCACCGAGGCTGAATTGGAACGCGGTAGCGGAGGTGGACATGCCGAGAGGCAGCGCCAGCAGGGTGCAGACCAGCAGGGTATTGATACGGTGAACCAGAGGGGACTTTGACGCAGGTCGGCTGTTCATTCGGTTCCTCCTTGAATCGATAGTGTATGGCAGGGGCACATGAAAAAACCCTTAAAAATCCTCATCTCTAGCAACGTCTGGCGTGTGCTGTAGCGAAGCTGCTAAAACGAGTACTTTTATAGAGTCTCTATCAAATAAAGCCGAATCTTAGCCTTGACGATCTATAGGTGCAAGGATAAAAAACCGTTACATTCAGAGATCAGATATCTTTTCGCCGCTGGTAAGCAATCTCCAGTCGAACATGAAAAAAGAATCTTACCTGTGCTGATACAGCAGCTTATTCGTGTTCTACTTTCATTTTACGTTAAGGTCAACAAAAAAAATAACATTGTTTTATTTATGTTTTTGGTGTTAATCACTCCTGCCGGGAGCGTTGGGGAGGATATTTCCCTTGGCGCCCGGATGACTAGCCTCTATAATGCCGTGCTGTAAGGGCTAGATGAATTGTTCTAAATCGAAATCGAAATCGAAATCGAAATCGAAATCGAAAAAACAGCCCCTGGTCACGAGTAACGTGACCTCTGCCGTCCGGCGAACGACTATGTCGCCTGTGTGCAGGGTTTAGGGCTAAGGCAGGAACGATCCCGATTTCGATCCCGATAGCGATTTCGATTTGGACAAAGAATAATCCTGATCATAGCTTGCGCCCTGTTGGCCGGTTAGAAAACCAGATCCCCCTCTCACCCTGTCTTTATAGAAGGAGCTTGTTGTACATGCGCTATCAAAAATCTCAAGAACTTTTTTCCCAGGCTCAGAAAATCATTCCCGGTGGCGTTAACAGCCCGGTGCGGGCTTTTAAGTCGGTGGGAACCCAGCCGATTTTTATTGAGCGGGCTTCCGGCAGCAAAATTACTGATGTTGATGGCAATGACTATATCGACTATGTCGGCTCCTGGGGACCGATGATCCTTGGGCATTGTCACCCCAAGGTGGTCGAAGCGATCCAGCAGGCCGCAACCAAAGGAGCGTCCTTCGGTGCGCCGACAGCGCTGGAGACGGAACTGGCTGAGCTGGTGAGCCAGGCCTACCCCAACATCGAAAAGGTTCGGATGGTCTCGTCCGGTACCGAAGCAACCATGAGTGCGATCCGTCTGGCCCGCGGTTTTACCGGGCGCGACAAGATTCTCAAATTCGACGGCTGTTACCATGGTCATGCTGATTCCCTGCTGGTCAAGGCCGGGAGTGGCGCGGCGACATTCGGCGTACCGACTTCCCCCGGCGTTCCGGCTGATTTTGCCAAATATACCCTAACTGCCACGTATAATGATCTGGTTGAAGTGGAGCAGATGGTAGCGGCCAACAAGGGGGAAATCGCCTGCATTATTCTCGAGCCGATTGCCGGCAATATGGGGTGTGTTCCGCCGCGTCCCGGCTTTCTTGAGGGGCTGCGCAAACTCTGTGATGCTGAAGGTATTCTGCTGATCATGGATGAAGTCATGACCGGTTTCCGTGTCGCTTTCGGTGGTGCCCAGGAACGCTATGGCGTACGGGGTGACCTGATCTGCCTCGGCAAGATCATCGGTGGCGGTCTGCCCGTTGGTGCCTTTGGCGGGCGGCGTGACATTATGGATAAGCTTTCGCCGCTGGGCGGGATTTACCAGGCCGGTACCCTGTCGGGTAACCCGCTGGCCATGAGTGCCGGCATTGCCACTCTCAAGCTGTTACAGGAAGAAGGTTTTTACCAGCAGATTGAAGAGAAGAGCGCTTATCTTGAAAAGGGGTTGCAGCAGGTGTGTGCTGCTCAGTCGGTAGCAACCCGTTGGCAACGGGTTGGTGGTATGTTCTGCACCTATTTTACCGACAGAGAAGTTTTCTCCTTTGCCGATGCGGCCACCAGTGACACCGAAACCTTCGGGCGCTTTTTCCGGGCCATGCTCGATGAGGGAATCAACCTGGCCCCTTCGCAATTTGAAGCAGGCTTCATGAGCGTTGCTCATTCGCGTGAAGATCTGGATAAAACCATCGCCGCGGCCGATAAGTCATTTGCTTCCCTGAAGGGCTGAGCCGGCCTGATCGAGGGTAGAAAAGCGGTTGACTTGAAAGGGGCACTGTGCTAGTTAAGGGTCGCTTTAAAGGCCATTTTGTGGCTGGAAAAACCTGACATGAACGAACAGGAACGCGAACAGAAGCGTAGGTTATACCGCAGTCTCGGGTTTTTGTCCTCCATCGGAATTTCGATGGTAGCGGCGACGCTGCTGGGTCTTGCGATTGGTTACTATCTTGATCAGTGGCTCGATACGCGTCCAATCTTTACCATTATCATGCTGATGTTCGGTATTGCAGCCGGTTTCCGTAATGTTTATGTCCTGACCTCATGGGAGCTGCGTCGGCAACAGAAAGATCAGGACGAGAACCCCCAATGACTGATCAGGATGCCGGTCTGGCGAAAGCTCTGGCCCGGCGTAACTGGGTGATCCTGGCGCTGATGGTCGTTATCAGTCTGTTCTGGCGCTCCGTTCCGGTAACCCTCGGCGTCCTTGGCGGCGGTTTGGTCATCGCCCTTAATTACCACTGGATGGGACGCTCACTGACCAAGCTGCTGGCCGATCCGCGCCGGGCACCGCAGCGCAAAGTCTTCACCGGGATCAACTACCTGTTGCGCCTGGTGGTGATGGGCCTGGTGATTTACCTGCTGCTGGTTCAGGTCGAGGTCCACCCCATAGGTCTGGCTGTCGGGTTATCGTTGTACGTTGTCAATCTGATCTACAGCACGATCAGGCGACTGTATTAAATAAGAGGTTAAGCTTAACCACGAAAGAGAGAGCTTTATGGTTCATCCTTTTATGTTTCTTGAATGGTTCGCCGATCTGGTCAGTCTGCATGTCGGCCCGCATGTTCTCTATACCTGGCTGGCAATGGCTATTCTATTGTCCGGAGCCTGGTTGGCAAGCCGTACGATCAGTATGGTGCCGGGCAAAATGCAGAACTTTATGGAAGCGGTGATGACCGGTTTCGACAGCCTGATCGAGAATGTCATGGGCAAGGACGGCAAGCCGTACTTCCCGTTGATTGCCACCATCGGCATGTTTGTCCTGGTGGGGAATCTGCTCGGCCTGGTTCCTTCCTGCTTTCCACCCACCGCCAGTCTTAATACCAATGCCGCACTGGCGCTGACGGTCTTTTTCATGACCCATTATATCGGCATTAAAAAGCACGGATTTCATTACATTCAACACTTCATGGGGCCGATCATCTGGCTGGCACCCTTGATGATTATCATCGAAATCCTCAGTCACCTGGTTCGTCCCATCTCCCTGTCATTGCGTCTGTTCGGCAACATGTACGGCAAGGAAATCGTGTTGATGATCTTTTTCGCCCTAGTACCGCTGTTCATGCCGATCCCGATTATGTTCCTCGGGGTGCTGATCAGCATGATCCAGGCCTTTGTTTTTGTCCTTCTGTCGATGATTTATATCGCCGGCTCCCTCGAGGAAGCCCACTAAATAAAATTTATTCATGTCTTCACAGGGGTGAAGACATAAGTCCTATACTTTAGGAACAATCAACATTCACAAACGCACAACAAAGGAGTAGTACCATGGATTTTTTCACCTGGAGCATCATCGCAGCAGCATTCGGTATGGGGATTGGTTCTGTCGGCACCGGTATCGGCATGGGTATCGCGATCAGCAAGGCCTGTGAAGGCGTTGCCCGCAATCCCGGCGCATCCGGCAAGATTCTGACCAACATGATGGTCGGTCTGGCCCTGATCGAGTCCCTCGCAATTTACGTCTTCGTTATCTGTATTATTGCTCTTTATGCCAACCCCTTCACCGACACCGTGGTTGAACTGATCCGTGCCGGCATGGGCGCATAAAAAAATAGTTTTTATCTTTAGCAGATTTAAGGGGCAAACCTTACCGGGTTCGCCCTTTTTTTTGTATATTGTATACAGATACTAAAATCAGACTATGTAGATTTCTGTCTATGTTTCGGTGTGTTAATGCGAATTGCCGCTTATATTGAGGGATTTTGTGTTGCAATCGCACGGCGTTCGGAGTAGTGTTCGCGCTGTATGTTTTAAATGTACATGCAAGGGTTGCTACCCTGGTTTCAATTCTGCCACGGAGGTGTTGAATCATCAGGTTCTTCCCCTCTTGCCATTTCTTCGATTTATGTCTGTTGTGCTGGAGTTCGAACGAGGAATTTTTTCAAGGAGAATGTCGATGCGTAGGCTTCTGTTCTGTTTTGTCCTGTTGCTAAGTTTTTTATGGGTTGCGCCGGTTATTGCTGCTAATGGTCTTGTGGCGTCGCCTGAAACCTGTCTGATGTGTCATGAAGATGTTGTTTCCGCAGACAGCTTCGCGGCATCCGTTCATGGACCCAACGGCTGTGTGGCCTGTCACGTCGATCTGATCGATGTCGAAGCTCATATGGGTGGAGACTTGATGCCACAGCCGCCTTCGTGTGTTCGCTGCCACAAAGCAGAGACGCAAGAACACTATACCAGCGTTCATATGCTTTCCGGGATCGAGTGTTCCACCTGTCACTGGGATATTCATGAACATACCTCCTGGCAGGGGAATAAAGCTACTGCTTCGGCAAAATGTGCCGAGTGCCACTTCGATTCTCATGATGTCTGGCAGGGCTCGAGCCACGGACAGGCCGTACTTGATGGAAATATGGATTCGGCTGGTTGTCTTGACTGCCATGAACTTCACGCGATTCAAGAAGTTGGCGAGCCAGGGGATCGAGGCTACTGGGAGTTTCACACCGATGCCTGTCTAAAGTGCCATGCAGACGAGGAGATGATGGCGCGCAATGGGGTCACCACGGTAGCGGTTGGATCGTATCTCTCCAGTTATCACGGTAAAAATTACCGTCTTGGGTATGCCGAAAATATTGCAGGATGCTCTGATTGCCATACTTCCCATGCGGTTCTCCCCCATGATAACCCAAACTCGAGCCTTCACCCTGACAATCTGGTTGCTACTTGTGGAGCCTGCCACGAAAATTCGTCATCGCAGTTTGTAAAGTTTTATTCTCACGGGGACATGACTGATCGCGAAAACTATCCGATTCTTTATTGGACTTATGTCAGTATGACAACGCTGTTGGTCTGTACCTTCGGGGTGTTCTGGATTCATACGTTGTTCTGGTTGTTCCGGGGTTTTGTTGAAAATCGTCAGAAACACCGTGCAATGATCGCTGGACATGTACATGTAATCCCTGACGCGCATAAGGTTTATCGTCGTTTTACCAAGGTTCATATTTTTCTGCATTTATTGGTGATTATAAGTTTTCTGCTGCTGTCGCTGACCGGGATTCCACTAAAGTTTGCCGATCAGGTATGGGCGAAGTTCATGATGGACTTCCTTGGCGGAGCAGCTAACGCAGCCTTCCTGCATCGGGTTGGTGCCGTGATTACCTTCGTTTATTTTGGTGCCGCCCTCTTTATGAGTGCCAAGTTCCTGTTTTATAAACTTCAGTATCCTGCTGAATTCTTCCAGCGCCTGTTTGGTCCGGAGTCCCTGTGTCCCAATCTTCGTGATATTCGTGACGTAACAGCGATGGTTCGCTGGTTCCTTTTCCTCGGGCCCAAGCCAACCTTTGAGCGTTGGACTTATTGGGAGAAGTTCGATTTTATTGCGGTCTTCTGGGGTATGTTTGCCATCGGCGGTTCCGGTCTGATGCTTTGGTTCCCTGAGTTCTTTGCGGCCTTTTTGCCCGGCTGGTCTCTTAACGTGGCTACTATTGTTCACTCGGATGAAGCCCTGCTTGCTACCGGGTTCATTTTCACGGTTCACTTTTTCAATACGCACGGCAGACCGGAGAAGTTTCCCATGGACTTTGTTATCTTCAATGGTGAAATGAGCAAGGAAGAATTTATTGAAGAGCGCGCCGATCAATGGAAGCGTTATGAAGAAGAGGGGATTCTTGACCAGTATGTGAAAGATAAACCAAGCGGTATCGCTTATGATTTCTTTATCAAGGGGTTTGGCTTTATCGCCCTGTTTACCGGGGTGGGGCTATTGTTCCTGATGATCTATGCATTCATCTGGAGTGGATTTTCCCATTGATCTTGGTGAGTTAGTGTCAGTAGAAAGGGGCTGCCATTGGCAGCCCCTTTCTTTTACCGGAGAAGAAAGATGAAAAAAGATCTTATCTTTTCAGTATTGGCCATTTTTGTCTATATCGTGGGGGGACTGGCAACCTTTTCTGGTGTCGGGCTTATTTTGTTAATGAAGGGTAAGGATTTATGGGGACTAGGTGAGGGGCACACCCTTGGATATTTATTCGTCTGTGTCGGATTAATTCTCACCATTCTGGGAGTATTGGTGATGCGAATTTTACGTAACAGAACTTAAGGGCAATATAACTCATTATTATCTTTGCAGTACTCATATAAATTTGTAAAATTTATCTGATCAGGAAGGGGGCCAGTTCTCTGGCGTTGACAGTTGTTGAGTAAAGTGATAGTTTTCGTAACCCCTGCCGAATCAAAAACATCGTTTTATTTAGAGTTATTTTTTGTTCACCGGTTACACCATTTTATTGCCTGTAGAGGCATTGAAGTATTCCCTGATTTCGCTGATTTGAGAAGGAGAGTAATAATATGGATACTAAGCTGGCCGATATTCCCAAAGCCTTTTTTAAGGGCATTGCACGCAGCAAACTAGCCCTTATCGGTGCCATGATCGTAACCATCACCTTCCCTTTTCTGGTGGGCGCGGTTCTTTATGATCTCCTTGTGGGAATACCAAATGCGTACTTAAGTGGTTTTATCTATATGATTCTTGGCCCTGGATTCGTGGGGGGTCTTTTTCTCATTTTTATCGGTCTTTTCTTCGCCAAGGGTAAGGAGGAGGTACGGCTTTTTACTCTTGATTATCTGCGCGACATGCTGACCGATCCAGAAGGGTACAACAAGGTACGCAAGTTGGTTTTTGTTGGTGTTTTTCTCACCTGTGTCAACCTGTTTGTCGTTGGTGTCCTGGCCTATAGCGGGTACCATTATATGGAATCCAACGCTTTTTGTGGTGAGGTGTGCCACGTACCAATGACACCTGAGTATACTGCCTATCAGAACTCGGCCCATTCCCGTGTGGCCTGTGTTGATTGTCACATCGGCAGCGGTGCTGACTGGTTTGTGAAATCAAAAATTTCCGGGGCACGCCAGCTTTATGCAGTGGTTGCGGATACATTTTCCCGACCTATTGAGACCCCTGTACATGGTTTGCGCCCTGCCAGTGGAACCTGTATGCAGTGCCATCGCCCAGAGATGTTTCATGGTGATCGCCTGAGGATTAAAGACAAATATCTGGAAGATGAACAAAATACCCATGTTCAGACGGTGTTGTTGATGAAAATTGGCAGTGCCGGCGATCTGGCGGCTGAATCCCACGGAATCCACTGGCATGTCGATCCGGGTAATGAAATTACCTATGTTGCAGCAGATTGGGCGCGTAGTATTATCCCCGAAGTTAAGCAGAAAACCGCTGATAGTGCCCAAATTGTTTATCGTGATTCACAAGCAGATGATCAAATTGCTAACGCGACCCACCTTCAGGAACGGGTGATGGATTGTATTGATTGTCACAATCGTCCCAGTCACGTCTACCTTGGTAAGGACGAGGCTCTGGATAAAAAAATTCTGTCACGTGAAATACCCCAGGAGCTTCCTTTTGTAAAAAAACAGGCCAAAGAGGTTGTGTCGGTTGTTTACGATTCCCATGATGAGGCGCGGACCGCGATTGCCAGCGAACTGAAAAGCTTTTACCGCACTAATTATCCGGATATCTATAATAATAAAAGCCATTTAATTGATCAGGCAGTGGCCGGCGTACAAGCGGCATATACGCAAAATGTCTTTCCTGAAATGAAAATTCAGTGGGACACATATCCAAACTGGATGAGCCATGATGGTTGCTTCCGTTGCCATAACTATGAACATGAGGCACAGAGCGGTGAACTGATTTCTATGGATTGTGAAACCTGTCATACGATTCTGGCAGAGGAAGAAGAAAATCCTGAAATTCTCAAGACACTCCTGGGAAGCCAATAGCAATAGTAAGTTATGGCTCACTGCAACTTAAATTCATTGGTATTGAAGCAATCAACCATAAAAGGAGCAATCATGATGAAATTTTTGTTTACAGGGATTTTGGTATTACTGACGGTCTTTGTTGTTAATAGCGCGTCCATTGCCAGTGAGCATAAGGCCACTGTTTCCGAATGTATCGATATGACTAAAAAGGCCGCGGCGATGCTTCTTGAAGACAGGGACGCCGCACTGGCTGAGATTTCTAAAAGGGATGGCCAGTTCGTCTGGAAGGACTCCTATGTGTTCGCCATGAACCTTGAGGGAAAAATGCTGGCGCATCCGTTTATGCCAGGTCTGTTGAAAATGGACAATCTTTTGAGAACTCCCGATAAAAACGTAGATAATCCTAAGTTGCTCTTTGTTGAGTTTGTCGTCCTGGCCAGCACCAAAGGTGAAGGGTGGGTCGAATATATGTGGCCTGAGCCGGGAAGTACAAAACCGGTAACAAAGGAGACCTATATCTATCGCGTGCCGGATACCAATCTTTTTGTTGGTGCGGGGATTTATCGGTAGTTGGCTTGTTCTTTTTGATTGGAATTTAGCAAGTTGTCAGGCGCTTACGATCGTAAGCGCCTTTTTAATTGTGCCTTCAGCACCAGGCCCGAATGATTCTTTTCTGTTGACTTTGAGTGCCCACCATTGAATACTAGAACAGTGTTTGATAGTTGCCTAGAGTTAGGAGGATAGAATGAAATCTGGTCTTTGGATGTTTTGTGTGATTTTTTTCATGTTTCTTGTGGCACCTGTTTTTATCGTTTTGATTTTTCTGGGTCCTATCGGCGCAAGCTCGGAATCTGTTTTCATGTTCTGGTTTCCGGTCGTACTGTGTGCTGCTAGTGTAGTCGCTTTGATATTTTATCGCCAAGGTGTGCAGCGTAAGCAGGTATAAACCTAACCCTTAACAATAAGCCAACACTGCCCGGGGAATCTGTTTCTCCGGGCATTTTAGTATCTGCTGGGTTGAATAAAGCAAAAAAGTAGTCCTGATGGCATGTTTCAGGTTATTGTGATCCGCTAACTGCCAATGAAATAATTCAAGAGGAGGATCAGATGTCAGAAATAAAGAACAAATATTGGTTGGATTCTTCCCAGACCGCCCTGCTGGTCATCGATGTGCAGGATAAATTGATATCAGCAATGGATCAGCAGTTGTATCAGCAGTTGCTGCAGAATGTGCCCCTGTTGATTGAGGGCTTCAAGATCCTTGGTTTGCCAATTCTGGCGACCGAGCAGTATTCCAAGGGACTCGGGCACACCATTGCCGAATTGCAGGACGCCACCGAACAATACTGCATTGAAAAACTAACCTTCAGTTGCTGCGGTGATGATGGCTTTGTCTCTGCCCTGGAAAAAACCAAAGCCCGTCAAGTGCTCGTGGTGGGGATGGAAACCCATGTCTGTGTATTGCAGACGGTGATTGATCTGCTCGATCAGGGCTATGTCGTTCATCTGGTAGGCGATGCAGTAAGTTCGCGCTTTGTCAGTGATTACACCAATGCCCTTGAATCTGCCGCCGCTGCCGGGGCGGTCATAACAACAACGGAAACGGCGCTTTTTCAGCTGGTCAAAGTGGCCGGCAGCGACAACTTCAAGGCTATTTCAAAGCTGGTAAGAAAAAGAGAAATTTAATGTCAAATCTGTTACTGATGCTGCTGATTGCCTGTGGCGGCGTTGCGGTTGCAATTCAGCCTTCGATTAACGCCAGGCTAGCCCAAAAAACCGGCTTTCTTGAAGCGGCAACCATCTCTTTTGCGGTTGGTACCCTGGCACTGCTGCTGGTTTCCCTATTGTCAGGTCAGGGAAGCTTGAGACGGATTGTCGAGGTTCCCTGGTGGCAGTTGAGCGGTGGTTTGTTTGGTGCTTTTTTTGTCACCATGACCATCGTCGGTGTGCCACGCATCGGTACTACCGCTGTGCTGGCTCTGACCATAGCCTCGCAACTGATGGCCGGGATGGTGATGGATCATTATGGGGTTTTCGGGATGCGTGGTATTCCCATTGACGGTAAGCGTATCGTTGGGGTTGCGCTGCTGCTGATTGGTGTGTTTCTGGTGTGCAAGAGGTAGGTTGGGAGTGGGGAGCAGGTAGCAGAGAGTAGGTAAACCTAGTCGTGCCAGAAGAAGCCTAATGGGTCCTGATTGATGGCGCTCAGCAGTTTGTCCAGTTCCAGGGTCGGACCGGCGCTGAGATAGAGCTGCCAGTGTGAGCCGTTCTGGTGGTGCAGGCTCCACTGGTTGAGTTCCGGGTTGAAACGCAGTTGCGCCATGGGCAGTTCGCGGGTTGTCCCCGTCTTGCCTGTTCCCTTCCTGAGTTCAAACAGATGAACCTGTAAGCCGGTGATGCGATAATTCAGCTGGCGCGGGTTAATCGGGTGTTGGCCGGCGCTGCGGCAGAAATCATCAAGCTTGCGCAGAGCACTTTTATGTAAAAATTCCGGCAACTCGCTCATGGTGGACACTCTGCACAGTGGGAGCGGAACAGGTTGGTACTCAGATAACGGTCGCCACGATCCGGCAGCATCACGACAATCGTGGCATGATCTACCTCCCTGGCCAGATTCAGGGCCCCGGCCACCGCCGCCCCACTTGACATACCGACAAACAAGCCAAGCTGTTGAGCCATGATCCGGGTGGTATCAAACGCCAATTCATCTCCTATCATCAGTTTTCTTGCCAGCCTGCGCACATCATAGATGGCCGGCACAATCGCTTCTTCCATGTTTTTGAGTCCCTGAATCTTGTGCCCCGGGTTTGGTTCTATGCCGATAATCTGGACTTTAGAGGCCTGTTCATGGAAAAACCGGCTGGTGCCCATCAGGGTGCCGGAGGTACCCATCCCGGCGACAAAATAATCAAGGTCACCATGGGTTTGTGCGAGGATTTCCGGTCCTGTCGTCCGGTAATGGGCCAGCGGATTGTTGGGATTACTGTACTGGTCAGGCATGTAGTAGGTGCCGGGGTTTTCAGCCAGAATCCGGTGGGCGAGACGGATGGCACCGTCGGTCATTTCACAGCCGGGTGAGAGAACAACTTCTGCACCATAGGCTTCAAGGATACCGCGACGCTCGACGCTGACACAGGCCGGCATGACCAGCTTGACCCGGTAACCCTTGGCAGCACCGATCATGGCGATGGCAATGCCGGTATTGCCTGAGGTTGGTTCGAGGATAATCTTGTTGTGATTTAAGTCACCGCTCTTTTCCGCCTGTTCAATCATGTGCAGGGCCGGGCGATCCTTGACCGAGCCGCCGGGATTGCTTCCTTCCAGTTTGGCCAGCAGGCGGATATCGCTGCGACCGGTAAGGCTCGAGATGTCAATCAGGGGGGTGTTGCCGATCGAGCCAGTCAAAGTGGGTAAGTGATGAATGGGGGTTGCAGGGCCGCGCATGCTGGTTCCTTGGCTAGATGATACCATGAAGGGGCCCACCAGCAGCGCCAAGTTCGTCGACCTGCTTTTCGATGTCAGGGTCATCAATCAGGGGGGGGGCATGGTGGGGCTTGATGCGCGCATCGATAACCACTGAGCCATCACAGCCCCAGTGCTTGTTGCGATTCCAGGCCGCAATACCGTACAGATCGGTTGCCGGGTTGGAACGGGTAAAGGTCACCCACAGCCAGTTATTGAGGGTCGCCGCGCAGAAGTCACTGTCGTCGACAATGATCATCAAGGGAAAGTTGTTGATCGGATGGTCACTATCATAGTAACTGCACAGGCGCAGCAGGTCTGGATCGCCTTCAGTGCTCGTGGTCTCACAGGCGGGTCCCTTGATCAGCAGAATGCCGTCAGTAGCCAGGCGTGGAGCCGAGAAACCATCCGGCAGATCAAGCTCAGCAGGAATCCGGGTCGGCAGTTCGCGGCGTTTGTTGCCGGTTGCGGCCATCACGACCTTCGATCCCTGGTTCAGACCATGACCACTGTAATCGAGGGTATCAATGGTGGTTGAGGTATGGAAATGCAGGTCGCGGCGCCAATCGATGCGCTCGAGCACATGCTGAAAAAAGGCAGGAACAGCATGGATATCGAGAGCTGGATTGTCGTTTTCGGCGGTTATCAATAAATATTTAGCGAGGGAGAGTTGCCCCTGTCCGAGGATGGCGCAGGCCTGGGTCAGCAACTCCTGGGGACGATCGGTCCGGTCAAACGGTGTGTACCGTTCGCTGCCGATGGCCAGCAGCAAGGGATGAACACCGGCGGCATCAACCGCATGGACCGCTTTAATGCCGGGGAGCACAGCAGGGATCAGGGCGCCGGTAAGCTCGTGGATAAAGGCTCCGAAGCTGGTATCTTCCTGTGGTGGTCGGCCGACGGTCGTGAATGGCCAGATGGCATCCGGGCGATGATAGACCCGCTCTACCTTGAGAACCGGAAAATCGTGGGCAAGGCTGTAGTAACCCAGGTGGTCGCCAAAAGGCCCTTCCGGTTTGAGTTGGTCGGGGTCTACCGTGCCGCAGATAACAAAATCGGCTTGCGCCGGCATTGGCAAAAAACCATTCGGTTGCACCAGTACGAGGCGATGACCGCCAAGCAATCCGGCAAAGGACAGTTCCGGCATCCCTTCGGGTAATGGCATGACGGCTGCGACCGTTAGGCTCGGCGGACCACCGACAAAGACATTCACCTTAAAGGGTAGACCTTTGTCCATGGCCTCACGCTGATGAACACCAATACCGCGATGCAGCTGATAATGGAGACCGGCTTCATGATCAGGCTCATAGTTATTGCCGGAAATCTGGACCCGATACATTCCCAGGTTGGCATGGCGTAGTCCGGGACTGTGGGCGCTTTCACTGTAAACCTGAGGCAGGGTGATAAAAGCACCACCGTCATCCGGCCAGCTTTTGATCTGGGGCAGCGAGCTCAGGCTGGTTTGCCCGGAGAGGATAGGGCCGCTACTGACTTTGCGCGGCAACAGATGAAAGGCGCCCCGCGGTGCGTTTAACAGGGCTGCAGGAGAACGCAACAGATGTTTCGGATCGAGCTTGAGCTTGACCAGGGTATCGATACGCCGCAGGGTGTCGCGAAACAGAAAGCGGGTGCGATCCAGGGTGCCGAACAAGTTGGCAACCGCCGGGAAACGACAGTCGCTCAGGTTGGTGAACAGCAACGCCGGCCCCTGATGCTGGTAGACCCGGCGCTGGATGGCCCCGGCGAGCAAATCGGGATCAATGGGACGATTTATACGGATTAATTGGCCAGTCTGTTCGAGATCATTGACGGCCTGTCTGAGAGTTTGATATCCCATGGTGTGACTATCCGATTTAGAGCGATCAGGAGTTGTTAAAAGGGTGCCGGTGTTTCCATCACCTGGAAAATATAGCGGGAAAAATTGAGCAGCAACGGATCATCATTACGCCCTTTTTCCATGATCACAGAGCGGCGGCGTCTATGTGGAAAGCCCTCGACATAATGACAGACCAGCTCGCCCGATTCAAGGTATTCGCTGACCAGGCTACGTGATAAAAAGGAAACACCACCTCCGGTCAGAACCGTCTGGCAGGTTAAACGTAAATCATCAGAGATCACCACTCCACTGAAATCATCAAGAGAGATCCCTTTATTCTGAAGCCCTGAAGTAATCAATTGGCGTGAACTGCAGCCTTCTTTGCGAGCATAGAGGCATTTCTTCAGCAGCTGGTCCACTGTTAAGTGGGGGGTCGGCAGGGCTAGGCATGGTGAACTGACAAAGACCATTTCATCATCCGGCAGCGCATAATGGTGAAACATGCTCAAATCGGTATCGTCGGTGTGCTCGACCACGGCAATGTCGAATTCTTTTTTCAGCACGCCTTCAAGGGCCTGATGGGGACTATAAAAAAGAAAATTTAAATCGGCCAGATTGCGAGCTTCGGCCATAAACAGGTTGAGTACCCTCGGCAAATAAACTGTACCGAAGGTGGGAGTGCAACATAAGGACAAGCGCCGGCGTTCGGCTTTTCCCTTCAGTTTGCCCAGAAGAGACTCTTCGATATCCAGAATCTTGCGAGCACTTTCAAGTACGGTGACTCCAGTATTTGTGAGGGTTGGTTTTGTGCCGCTGCGATCAAACAAATTAGCACCATAGGCTTCTTCAAGAAACTTGATTCGCTGAGAGACAGCAGATTGCGTCACGTGAAGTTTATCCGCCGCGCGGGAAAAGCTTCCGCAATCGACAACGGCGAGCAGGGTGCGTAAGTAACGTGTATCCATGATCCCCCATCAGTTGGTGTCGCTGCAATGGATCATTGCTCCTCCCCAAGTTATTCGCATATTAGCAATTCTAATATACCCATTAAAATCATTCGCTACAACTAATTTTAACCCTCATGTAATGTGGGTAAATAGGGTCTCTTGAATTTAACGATAACTTTCCGTTTATCACGATCAGGCCCGGTGAGGGAAGGGGGCCGGGGTAAATGGCAAGGTGGCATCCACATCATTGTTAAAAAACGAAACATCAAGACTCGCACAAGGAGGTAACGTGCAATTCAAGTCATCCGGAACTTCGATCGCCAGCCTGTTCGGTCTGGTGATCCTGGCAGCTTTAACACTTTCTGCAAGAAGTTGCTGAAAAAAATGCTACGGCTAATCGGGAACCATAGCTGAGCCTAATCACATGGTAACTATAACTAAAATAGCAAACAGTGTCTATCCGGACACTATATAGGTGGAGACAATCATGATGAATATCTCTCGCAGGAAATTTCTCAAGGGGACGGCCGCCGGGCTTGGTTGTCTGGGCATTTCACCTGTAGCGGGGTTTCGCTATGTGAGCAAGGTACACGCAAAGGAGCTGGCAGAACAACAGGTCAAATATGTTGCCTCAAGCTGCGCCATTTGTACCAACAAATGCGTCTTTCGTGGCCAGGTGGTCAATGGTGTCATAAAGCGCCTTGAACCGCATCCGGAGTTTACCAAGAGTCGCAGAATGATGTGCGCTCGTGGCAATGCCGGGGCCTGGACCCCTTACGACCCCAATCGCGTTAAATATCCGATGATCCGTACCGGCAAGCGTGGCGAAGGTAAGTGGAAAAAAGCTACCTGGGACGAGGCTTACGCCTACATTGCCGAAAAAACCAACAAAGTGGTCGAAGAAGAAGGCGGACACCGTTCCTGTATCGGTTTTGCCTCTTCGGAAGGAACCTACCATGAGCATTACTGGAACCAGTTCCGCTTGGTATTTGGTTCCCCCAACTCATTGCGCCACTCCACATTGTGTTTAAGCTCCAATATCCGCGGGTTTATGGCGGTGGTCGGCACTTATCCCAATGCCGATGTTCTTAATTCTCCGTTTATTATTCTTGCCGGCGCCGACCGGGCGGAATCGATATATACCCCCGATACCATGGACATGTTCAGTGATCGCAGTAAAAAGATTATCTACCTCGATCCGCGTTTTACCAAAACGGCCGCCAAGGCAACCAAATGGTATCCGATCAAACCGGGCACTGACATGGCTTTTGCCTTGGCCATGATGAACGTGATTATCGGCGAAGGGCTTCACGATAAAGCTTATGTTGATAAATATGCCTATGGCTTTGACCAGTTGGCGCAGCACGTCAAACAGTACACCCCCGAATGGGCGGAAAAAGAAACGGACATCCCGGCCCAGGACATTCGTGAGATCGCTCGTGAGTTCGCCAGGACTCCGGGTGCCGTTTTTTACCCCGGCCGGCGTTCTTCCTGGCAGGAGAACGATGTCGACACGCGCCGTGCCATTGCCATGGTTAACGTTATTGTCGGCAGTTTTGACCGCGAAGGCGGTCTGATTCCCAACGTGACGATTCCGACAGCTAAGTATTTTTACGAGCCGGCCTGGTATACCAATTCTAGACCACGTCTGGAAGAGACCGACGTGACCTTCCTTAATCCGCGTGACGGTTCCTGGATTCCCTGGCGTGAGCGTGCCATCAAGGGCGACCCCTATACCATCCGCGGGTTGTACATCTACAAACAAAATGTCATTGCCTCTGTCCCGGATCGTAATAAGACCATGGAATTATTTGACAAGATGGACATTATTGTCTGCGTCGACACCTTCATGAGCGATACCGCCTGGCATGCGGATGTGGTGTTGCCTGAAAGTAACTATCTTGAACGCCTGGATCCACCCAACACCTATGGTCTTAACTGCGTACACGAGGCCACTGTAACTATCCGTCAGCCGTTAATCAAGCCAATGTACGATACCCGCTCCGGGTTTGATATTGTCGTTGGGTTGGCCAAGTATTTTGAAGACGAGGACGGCGCCACCCTCGATGAATATTTTGAGGGTGATGTTGAATCGCATACCAGGGCTGCTGTCGCAGAGTATCCCGGCGCTTTTGAGATGCTGAAGGAAAAAGCCTTTTTTACTGATGGCAGCAAGGCGCCAATTGGTGCATATCTGAGCGGTAAAAAGACCATCAATACGCCGACGAAGAAGCTCGAACTTTACAGTGACGATTTCAAAAGTCGTGGCTTTGATCCGATGCCGACTTATAAACGGACTGCTGACATCGGTGCGAACAAGTTCCGTTTTTTAGTTGGCCGCCATGCTATCCATACCCAGTCTATGACAGCAAATTTTCCGGAACTGAACTGGCACATGCCGGAAAATGCCGTCTGGATCAATAGTGGCAAAGCCAAAGAAATGGGAATCAAGTCGGGTGACGTGGTGCAGCTGAAAAATCGTACCGGGGGTGAAGTGCAGATCAAGGCACAGGTGACGGAAGGGATTCGACCCGACTGTGTGTTCTTTGCTAACGGTTATGGCAGTCTGTCCAAGGGACAGCCGCTGGTCTATGGCAAGGGTGCCTCCCAGGCGCAAATTCTTGAGGCGCACTTCGAATCCGTTTCCGGCAACGCGTTGATGAACGAAACTATTGTTGAAATCAGGAAGGTGTAAACCCATGGCTAATAAAAAACATTGGACAATGATATTAGATGCCGATAGGTGCATTGATTGCAAAGCTTGTGACGTTGCCTGTAAGCGTGAGAACAGCATCAATGCCAAAGGTCAGCAGGATGTACGACGTAACCGGATCAATGCTACCGGAATTGTTGGAACCTACCCGAATCTGAAGCAATCGTTCCAGCCCGAACAATGCCATCAGTGCGGTAACCCAGCCTGTGTGTCGGTGTGCCCGGTTAATGCCACCTATGCCAGAAACGATGGCGTGGTCGTGATTGACAAGGAGCTTTGCATCGGTTGCACCCTTTGTGTTCTCGAGTGTCCGTATGAAGTGCGCTATATGACAGAGTATGAGACGGCTGACAAGTGTGATTTTTGCGCCCATCGTGTGGCTGAGGGCAAGAACCCTGCCTGTGTTGACACCTGTCTGACCAAGGTCAGGGTGTTCGGCGACAGGAATGATCCGACAAGCGATGTTTCAAAATTATTGAAATCAAACCCCAGCGCAAAGGTTTTGCTTCCGGAAGCTGGTACCAGGCCCAATTTGCACTATATTTCATAACGAAAACCAATGTAAGAGAAGAGGAGATGCTTATTTTGTGAATAACATTACAGTCACTGCCCGCACTGCCGTTGATAGTGGCTGGCTGTGCACAGCGCTGCCACTGGTAGCAGCTGTTCCTTCTGCGCATGTCCATATGACTGTGGTGCGAAGCTGCGAGCTTCCTTGATCCAAGACATGTACGAGATGAAAGAAACCTATGTTGATGGTGACGATGAGGGTACGGTCAATTATGGCTTTACCGGTTTCGTCTGAATGTTCTGAATCACTTCATTTTTATGTAGAAAAATCTTGCCCGGTTGTATTTCAACCGGGTTTTTTTGTGCGACTAAAAAAGGGGTTGGTCCACATTAACGGACGGCGGTGTTCCGGATCGTTGGCAGGCTGGTGCTGGTTTTTATTATTAAGTTGATAATAAACCGATACTTCTTATATATTTCAGCCTGGCACAAAAGGAGAATTCAGCAGCTGATTAAAGATACTATTGCCTGTGATTATTAGAGTCGATTTTTGTTGACACGGAAAATGAACTGTCATAATGTCCAGACATGTTGTAAGTCATATGTTCATTAAAAAAAGTAAAAACACGGTAGCCATTTTCAGCCCTGAAGGGGTTGATGAAGATCTCATCAGGGGTTCAAAATAACCGTGGAGCCCCTTTCGGACAGCAGGTAGCCGACACGAAGCTTAGGTATTCAAGTGTCAGCTTGGACGAACGAACATTCTATCAAACACAGAAGGAGTAGCAAAATGAAGAAAATTGTAGTTCTGATCGCCTGTCTTGCTCTGATCGCTCCAGGCATGGCCTTTTCTTTTGACATCAGCGGTTGGGAAAGTGCAAACAAGGATCGTGGCCAGTGGGCCTGGTTTACCGGTCAATCGCAGAAATGTGATCAAACCATCCCTGTCCCCGGCTCAAAAACCCGTGCTGAATGGGAACAAATGCTGACCTCCGGCAGTGGTCTTCCTTGTGACGGTGCCGGCCTGAGTCAGCGCACGATCAAGCATATTTTCCTGTTTCTTCACTCCCACGCTTCCGATTCCGATGATCCGATGAACCAGAAGCCGGAGTCCTGCGGTTAATCACTAAAAGTGATATCACAAGATAAACAAGAGGTTGCAGAGCGACTAAAGGAGCTCGTTGGCTTGCTGGAATACCCGACGCCCGAGGTCGCCGAGCGCTGCGACCTCGGGCTGGAAGAACTAGAGAGCCGTTATGTTCGCCTGTTTGTCAATGATCTGGGTGGGGTAGCGGCTCCGCCTTATGCCGGTTGCTTCCTTGTTGGTAGCGACCGGTTGAAATTCATGTCTGAATTCAGTGGATTTTGCCTTAATAACGGCTTTGCGTTGGATCCTGCTCAACCACCCGACTACATCCCGATGATGGTGGAAGTGCTCGCTATGCTTCTGAGTGGTGATGACAAGCCAGAGATCCCTCGATCTTTGATTGCGGATTTTTATCAACAGTGGCCCGAAGCCTTTGCAGCCTCTCTCAAGCAATGCGACGACATCGGAATATACGTAACAGTCGCTGAAGAGCTTTGTCGTCTTCTGCAAGAAATTGCAGAAAAATATACCACGACCCATTAGCTGGTGTAGCTAAGCGTCATGACGTGATGGCTGAAACAGTAAATAGAGTCCATCCGTAAACTAAATAGGCGGAGAAGATTATTATGAGTATCACTCGCAGGAACTTTCTCAAGGGTACGGCTGCCGGGCTTGGTTGTCTGGGCATGTCGTCCATAGCCGGGTTTCGCTATGTGAGCAAGGTACACGCAAAGGAACTGGCAGAACAACAGGTCAAATATGTTGCCTCAAGCTGCGCCATTTGTACCAACAAATGTGTGTTCCGTGGTCAGGTGGTGAATGGCGTGATCAGACGTCTGGAGCCGCATCCGGAGTTTGTTAAAAGTCGCGGCATGATGTGCGCTCGTGGCAATGCCGGGGCCTGGACCCCTTACGACCCCAATCGCGTTAAATATCCGATGATCCGTACCGGCAAGCGTGGCGAAGGTAAGTGGAAAAAAGCTACCTGGGACGAGGCTTACGCCTACATTGCCGAAAAAACCAACAAAGTGGTCGAAGAAGAAGGCGGACACCGTTCCTGTATCGGTTTTGCTTCTTCGGAAGGAACCTACCACGAGCATTACTGGAACCAGTTCCGCGAAGTGTTTGGCTCACCTAACTCAGTGCGTCATACGACCCTGTGTTTAAGCTCCAATATCCGCGGGTTTATGGCGGTGGTTGGCACTTACCCCAATGCCGATGTCATTAATTCTCCGTTTATTATTCTCGCCGGGGCCAATCGGGCGGAGTCGTTTTATACCCCCGACACCATGGATATATTCAGTGATCCCAGTAAAAAGGTCATCTGCCTCGATCCGCGTTTTACCAAAACGGCCGCCAAGGCAACCAAATGGTATCCGATCAAACCGGGCACTGACATGGCTTTTGCCTTGGCCATGATGAACGTGATTATCGGCGAAGGGCTTCACGATAAAGCTTATGTTGATAAATATGCCTATGGCTTTGACCAGTTGGCGCAGCACGTCAAACAGTACACCCCCGAATGGGCGGAAAAAGAAACGGACATCCCGGCTCAGGGTATTCGCGACATCGCTCGAGAGTTTGCCAGGACTCCGGGTGCCGTTTTTTACCCCGGTCGGCGTTCTTCCTTTCAGGGGGACGATGTGGAAACCCGTCGTGCCATTGCCATGGTCAACGTCATTGTCGGCAGTTTTGACCGCGAAGGCGGTCTGATTCCCAACGTGTCCATTCCTTTGGCCAAGTATTTCTACGAGCCGGCCTGGTACACCAACAGTCGTCCGCGTCTGGAAGAGGCCGACGTGACCTTCCTCAGTCCGCGTGACGGTTCCTGGGTGGCCTGGCGTGACCGCGCCATCAAGGGCGACCCCTATGCCATCCGCGGGCTGTACATCTACAAACAAAATGTTGTTGCTTCTGTACCGGATCGTAATAAGACCATGGAATTATTTGACAAGATGGACATTATCGTCTGTGTCGACACCTTCATGAGCGATACCGCCTGGCATGCGGATGTGGTGTTGCCTGAAAGCAACTATCTTGAACGCCTGGATCCACCCAACACCTATGGTCTTAACTGTGTTGAATTGCCGACTGCGACCATCCGTCAGCCGTTAATCAAGCCAATGTATGATACCCGCTCCGGGTTTGATATTGTCGTTGGCCTGGCCAAGTATTTTGAAGACGAAGACGGCGCCACCCTCGATGAATATTTTGAGGGTGATGTTGAATCGCATACCAGGGCTGCTGTCGCAGAGTTCCCCGGTGCTTTTGAGACGTTGAAGGAAAAAGCCTTTTTTTCTGAAGGCAAAGCAACCCCAATTGGTGACTATCTGAGCGGTAAAAAGACCATCAATACGCCGACGAAGAAGCTCGAACTTTACAGTGACGATTTCAAAAGTCGTGGTCTTGATCCGATGCCGACTTATAAACGGCCGGCTGATATCGGTGCGAACAAGTTCCGCTTTGTTGTCGGCCGCCATGCTATCCATACCCAGTCTATGACAGCAAATTTTCCGGAACTGAACTGGCACATGCCGGAAAATGCGGTCTGGATCAACAGCGCCAAGGCCAGGGAAATGGGAATCAAGTCGGGCGATATGGTGCAGCTGAAAAATCGTACCGGGGGTGAAGTGCAGATCAAGGCACAGGTGACTGAAGGGATTCGACCCGACTGTCTATATTATGCCAACGGTTACGGTAGTCTGTCCAAGGGACAGCCGCTGGTTTATGGCAAGGGCGCGTCCCAGTCTCAGATACTGGAATCACACTACGAACCGATCTCCGGCAACGCGTTGATGCATGATACGATCGTAGAAATAAGGAGGGCTTAATTTATGGCCAGCGTAAAAAATAAACATTGGGCGATTGTTATCGACTCAGCAAAATGCATCGACTGCAAGGCCTGTGATGTCGCTTGTAAACGTGAGAATGGACTTGAAGCCAACGGGCGTAGCGAAGTGTATCGTAACTGGATCACTTCCAAAGGGGTCGAGGGAACTTACCCGAACCTGAAGCAGCGTTTTGAACCAAGTCAGTGTCATCATTGTGCTAACACCCCATGCTATAAGGTATGTCCTACCAGTGCGACATATAAAAACGACGATGGGTTGATCATGATGGATTACAAGCGCTGTATTGTCTGCTCAACCTGTATAGCCGCTTGCCCCTATGATGCCCGTTATATCTCCAAGCAGAAAAAAGCTATTGATAAGTGCACCTTCTGTGCGCATCGTATATACATAGGCAAATTGCCTGCCTGTGTTGATACCTGCCCAACTGTGGTCAGAGTATTTGGCGATTTGAATGATCCTGAGAGCGAGGTTTCCAAGCTTCTGGCAAGTCGACACTATTTTGTGATCAAGCCGGAAGCCGGAACCAAACCAAATCTCTACTACCTGACGTGAGGTGACAGATATGAGTACACTTATTGGCAGTGCGATACAGAACGCGAAAAGCTCGTTTTCCCCCCGTGGAGCGGCATGGGCTTTGTGGGCCGGAGTTCTTGTTATTATTGGTCTGGCTGCTTTGGTAAATTATCTTATCAACGGTCATGATGCTTACGGGACTTCACGCCAGGTACCATGGGGTATTCTGATCTCAACCTATGTTTTTTTTGTTGTGTCCAGTACCGGTCTGTGCCTGGTTTCGTCATTGGGGCACGTTTTTGGCTTCAAGCAATTTGAAGTGATCGGTAAGCGCGCCATTGTGATGGCAATTGCCACCATCCTTGCGGGCTTTGCCGTTATTGCAGCAGAAATCGGCTATCCCTTCCGCATGCTGATCTATAATTTTGTTTCACCAAACTTCACTGCGGCGATCTGGTGGATGGGGACGCTGTATGGTCTGTATCTGGTGTTTATCCTGATGGAATTTGGATTTATGATGAAAGTTAATCATAAATATGCCGGTTATGCCGGGTTAGCGGCTTTTGTAGCAGGGATTGCCGCGCACTCCAATCTCGGTGCTGTTTTCGGACTGCTTGATGCGCGGAAGTGGTGGAGTGGGCCCTTTTTGCCGATCTATTTTATCCTTTCGGCAGCAGTTACCGGCTGTGCCATTGTCCTGCTGCTATTTGCCGTACGTTATATGAAGGAGAAGATGCCTGATAATGTACGTGACACCATGTTGACGATCAGCAAGCTTTTTTGCTTCCTGCTCGGCGTATTAATTTTCTTTGGTATCTGGAAACTGTTTTCTTCGCTTTATGCAGGAGCTCCAGGCAAATACGAGGCAATGATGGCACTGGTCAATGGACCACTTTGGGTCAGCTACTGGGGTTTCGAAGTATTTCTGGGGATGGTGTTACCCTTTGTGTTGATTCTGGCAACTAAAGGTAAACATTTGGGTGTTGCGGTCTTTGCCGCAGCCAGCAGCATGATCGGGATTTTCTTCATGCGTTACAACCTTGTTGTTGCCGGTCAGCTCAAGCCGATGCGCTACGACCCGGATGTTGTTAATGCCAGTGGTTTGGTCAGTTATGCGCCGTCAATGACAGAGATTGGAATAGTTCTTGGCGGAATCGGTTTATGCTTGCTCATGTATATCGCAGCTAATATGATCTTTAATCTGGACGCAGACGAGCACCATTAATAGCAAATTTTTCTGCAGCAGCTTTCTGTTTTTCGGATAAGAAGTTGAAAAAGTTTTGATTGTAAATTGCTAAATTGGTACATAGTTATTCCAGATGCAGTGGTTTCAGTAATATCAACTGCATAGTAGTTCATAACCCTACAACGAAAGCGAAAGGAGTTAAGGATGCGATTTCTGCAAGTAAGACTACTGCCACTTGTCGCATTGCTGCTGTTTGCAGCAGGCTGCGCGACAACTGCACCGCAGGCGGTCACGCCGTCGGCGCAGGGGCACAAAAAACTGGTGGAGCAGGATCCGAAAATCCGGATCACCACTCCGGAGGTCATGGCCCTGTTCAAGGAAGTTTATGGAGATGCACCTCTGGTGCAGGAAACTCTGGACAAGAACAACAAGTTTGTCATGGTGGATACTCGTCCGATCACCCGCTTCAGTGCTGATACGATCCCGGGCTCCATCCACATTCCAACCCCGAAGTTCGAAACCGACATTCCCAAGCTGCCCAAAGATAAAACGGTTATCTTCTACTGCGGAGGTCTGGCCTGACCTTTCACCTCTGAAGCGGCGGTCGTCGCTCAAAAAAATGGTTTAACCAACTTCAAAGCATATTACGAAGGTGAGCCCGGCTGGTCTAAAGCCGGTAATTACACCATCATCCAGACCGGTCCGGTAAAGGCCCTTGTCGATCAGAGCGACAAAGGTGGTTTTGCCCTGATCGATGCGCGTCCCCATCTGGTCAACCAGAAGGAACACATTCCCGGCTCCATCTCTATCCCCTGGGTTCTGTGGGAGCAGAAAAAAGGCCTGTTACCGGCGGATAAAGAGACCCTGCTGATCTTCTACTGCGGTGGTCATCACTGTGCTTTAAGTCATAAGAGTGCCAATGCCGCACTGGCAATGGGCTACAAAAAAGTTCGTGTTTACGCCGAAGGTATTCCGGCCTGGAAAAAAGCCGGTCATGGTACCTGGGGTAACGATGCCAGTGGTATCGTTGAAGCACCCAAAGGCCCATCCCCTACCATCAGTTCAGAAGACCTGCTGAAAGGGATCGCCGATGGCAGCCTGTTTATCGTTGACGTGCGCAGTGAGCGTGAGTTCAATGCCGGTCATATGCCCGGTGCCGTGCTGATACCCGATGGCGAGTTTTATAACAACATGGAAGCTGTGCTGAAAAAGCTGCCGACCGACAAGAAGGTTGTTTTTGTTTGTGCAACCGGCGCCCGTTCCGGTGGTGCCTTCTTCGCCATGCAGGATGAGATCGAAGATGGTAACTACAAAAACGAAAAAGGTGTCGTTTATTTGCCTTACAACGTGGAATACAAGGCCGACGGCACATTTGAAATAAAAAAATAAGGTAGCTTTTGTAGCAACCAAAAAAAAAGGCAGCCCACTTAGTTGGGTTGCCTTTTTTTTAGACAATTGTACGGCTGATTAAAAGGGGAGGCTCTATTGCAGTTGCATAAGGTTATTACGATCGTTATAGTCGCACCATGAATGCACTTGAAATAACAGATCTATATAAAGAGTTCGCCGGCGTGTCGGCGGTCAAGGGCCTCTCTTTTAATATCCCTGAGGGAGAAATATTCGGCCTGCTTGGTCCCAACGGTGCCGGCAAGAGTACCACCATCAATATGATCGCCGGTGTCGTCAGGATCGGTCGAGGGCAGGTCCAGGCTTTTGGCTATGACAACCAGAAGGACTATCGCCATACCCGCCGCCTGCTCGGGGTTGTTCATCAGGAAATTGTCATTGACAACTTCTTTACTATTGAGCAGGCGCTGGAGATCCACTCTGGCTACTACGGGGTCAAGGATGATCCTGTCTGGCGTAACCTGCTGATTGATCGCCTCGGGTTGCGCCCTCATCTGGGTAAGATCATGATCAAACTCTCCGGTGGCATGAAGCGGCGCTTTATGATCGCCAAAGCATTGATCCATCGGCCGCGTTTGCTCATCTTGGATGAGCCAACCGCCGGGGTGGATGTTGAGCTGCGCCATGGTCTGTGGAATTTTGTCAGGGAAATCAACCAACAGGGCACGACCATTCTACTGACCACACACTATCTTGAAGAGGCCGAGCAGATGTGTGATCGTATCGGCATTATGCACCATGGTGAAATGATTGCCCTTGAGCCAACCCATGAACTGGTGCGCAAGCTGTCCAACCGCCGACTGAAGCTGTGGCTGGAACAACCATTGCCTGCCATCCCGGCAGAATTTGAACGGTTTGCACCATCATTGGAAAACGGTGGAAGTATCCTGCAGCTGAACCTGCCGGCCGGGGAAAGTGCCGGGGTGCTGCTTGCCCAGATGTGTCAATCAGGATTGCAGATCAGGGACCTGGAGACCGACCAGAGTGGTCTGGAAGAGGTTTTTATTCAGTTAACCGGGATGGGAGGAGGAAAAAATGGTTCAGCAGCCTGATAATCGCTTTTATTCCTGGCTGCCCTTCATCACCCTGTTGCGTAAGGAGATTCTGCGTTTCAGAAGGGTTTCAACCCAGACCCTGCTGGCACCGATCGTAACCGCTTCCTTGTACCTGTTTGTCTTTGGCGCCACTCTGGGTAACCGTTTGAGTGTGCTGGAAGGGTTCAGCTATGCGCAGTTTGTTATTCCGGGTCTGATTATTATGGGGGTGATTAACAACTCCTTTGCCAATACTTCTTCATCCCTGTTTATGTCGCGCTATCTTGGCGGGATTGTCGATCTGCTGGTAACACCGGTCACCCCACCGCAATTCATTATGGCCTATACCCTGGCGGCCATGCTGCGCGGCTTGCTGGTTGGGTCTGTGGTGTTGGTGATTTCCTTTTTGTTCGCCACCCTGCCCTGGGAATACCCTTTGCTGGCAGCCTTGATGGCGATGATCGCCAGTTTTTTGTTTGCCCAGTTTGGCCTGATCGCGGCGATCTATGCCCATAATTTTGATACCCTGTCAGTCTACACCAATTTCATGATTCTGCCCCTGATCTACCTGGGAGGCGTGTTTTATCCAATTTCCATTCTGCCGGATCCCTGGTCCTCTCTCTCCTATCTAAATCCCTTGTTTTATCTGATTGATGGTTTTCGTCATGCGATCATTGGTGTTGGTGACACCAGTTTTGCCATTGCTTTTGGTGTCAGTGCGACGATGGCTGCCACCCTTTTTGCCTGGGCAGCCTGGTTGATCGGCAAAGGTTATCGCCTGCGCTCCTGATGGTTGGGAAAAGAAAGCTTAAAAAAGAGATAATCCATTCGGGGTTGATACCAGTGCGGCATCTTATAAAAAACTAATAACAAGGAAATAACTGATGAAGGAAGCCGGTGAGCCGAAGGCTCTGTCACAAGATATCCTGTGGCGGGTTGTCAGTGCGGATAAATGTTTTCGTGGATTGGTTGCAGTCACCACGCACACTGTCAGCGAAATCTGCTTAAAACAGCAGACCGATCTGACCGCCACGGTTGCGTTGGGGCGCCTGCTGACCGGTGGCGCGCTGATGGCAGGACTATTGAAGGGACGTCAGCGGTTGTCCCTGGCCGTTGAAGGTAATGGCCCGATCGGACGAATGGCGGTCGAAGCTGATGCCCAGGGGCGATTGCGTGGCACCATCCGCAATCCACTGCCTGCTTTGCCACCCCGCGCCAACAGCTTTGATGTGGCAGGTGCTATAGGCAGGGCTGGTTTTTTGACCGTAACAAAAGATCTGGGACTGAAAAAACCCTATCAAAGCATGGTGCAATTACAGACCAGCGAGGTTGGCGAAGATCTGGCCTGGTACCTGAGCAGTTCTGAGCAGGTTCCGTCCAGTCTGGGTCTTGGAGTTGAATTTAATAGCACTGGTGATATTGCCGCCGCCGGGGGGTTTTTGATTCAAACCCTGCCGCCGGAATTACCGGAAAAAATTGACACACTGGTTGGTCGCATTCAAGATTTGCCGCCAGTCACCAGTATGCTGCGGGCTAAAATTCACCCGACAGAGATTCTTGCACGAATTTTCGGGGGCAAAAGCTTCGCTACCTGTGAAAGTATTCCTTTGGGTTTTTTCTGCCCTTGCAGTCGCGAGCAGATAGAGGAGATGCTTACTGGCCTTGGTCCAGAGGAATTATTGAGTCTGGCACAGCAGCAACCGACAACCAGTGTGCGTTGTGAATACTGCCGCACAGAATATTTGTTTGATGCGGAGCAGTTAAATCGGATGGCCCAATCTTGAGTAGCAGATCGCAGATCGAACTGCTCAACAGACACAAAAGAAATCACGATTATTTTAGTGGGGATTGAAAAATCCCTGAGGTATCAAAGGAATATGGCCGAGGCTTGATTTCTACCTTTGTGGATTCCGTCGTGAAGCCTTGTGAAAGCAGAATAAAAAAACAGCATAATTTTTGTTAAAAAGCAAAAACTATTGTAATTTCAGTATAAAAAAAGCGACATAGGTCAGACCAATTGCATACAGTATACTGTATTTTTTGCTTGACAGCGTCACATCAACTGTCTTAATTTTCGTCAGACTGTGGCGTTAAAACGTGTTTTGACGAAGACCACAACACGTCTTCAATGTCTTCTGAGGAAGGAGCGTTTCCCATGTTGGATCTTTATTTGCCGATAATTGTAGTCATCGGCATCGCTTTCGC
>RRYU01001255.1_pt1 | contig 41462 bp, 37 predicted proteins | sample 2162651 | NCBI WGS metagenome assembly RRYU01 (sample SAMN10267283, study PRJNA491782) | microbial mat metagenome | isolation source: biomat in the production well | place: Japan: Minami-Kanto gas field, natural gas well KTG3 | collected 2017-06
TTGGTCTTGGGGTTTTTAATGTGCTGCGCCTCGTCCAGAATCAACAGGTGGAATCTGTGCCTGCCCAGGCTGCGGGCGTCACGCGCCAGCAGGGGGTAGCTGGTGATAACCAGATCGTGGTCGTTGATTAGGGAGAAAAGCGCCTTGCGCTGCAGTCCGTGCAGGATGAGTACCCGCAGACCTGGGGTGAAGCGCTGCGCCTCGTGCCGCCAGTTGGGCAGCAGGCTGGTGGGGGCCACCACCAGGCTGGGGTGCTGGCAACGTCCAGCCTGTTTTTCCACCAGCAAATGTGCCAGGGTCTGCAGCGTTTTGCCCAGACCCATATCATCTGCCAGAATGCCGCCCAGGCTGAATTCACGCAGGAACTGCAGCCAGTCCAGGCCTTTTTGTTGATAGGGCCTCAATGTTGTCTGAAGTTCCTCCGGCGGCGGAATAGGTCGGATGCAGGTGAAGTCGCGCAGGCGTCGACCAAATTCGCGCAGTTGCTCGCCACCCTGCCATTCCAGGTTTTCCCCCCAAATGCCTTCAAGATCCGCCAGTTGGGCGCTGTGCAATCGCGCAAGGCGCAGGCGCCCCGCCGCGTCCAGTCGCGCAGGTTCAAACAGTTCCGTCAGGCAGTTGACCAGCTTACGCGCCCGAGCCAGTGGCAATTGGATGATGCGGCCATCCCGCAGCCTGAGCAGCAGAGGGTGGGTGTCGGGCTGTTCAAGCAGTGCATGCCAGTCATCGGTGAGTTTGAGCTTGGCCAGATAGTCCGCCAGCGGGGGCAGCAGATTGATCCGTTCGCCCTCCAGTTCCATCCCCAGTTCGAGTTTGAACCAGTCCGAGCCCGGGGTTTCTTCCACCTCGGCGTACCAGGGCCCGGCCGGCATCAGCTGAAAGCGAAAATGCGGGTCTATGTCTATGCGCCAGCCTCGGTGGCGCAGTTCCTGCGCCTGAGTCAGCATGAAATCGATCCAGCCGGAGTCGCCTTGGCGATGAAACAGGACCAGACTGTCGTCATCACCCAGGGTTTCATCGGGTTCGAAGCCCAGTGCCAGCAGGTGCTCGAAGTGGCTGATCTCGGTGTCGGCGTGGCGCAGGATCAATTCCATTGACTTGCCTGCGCGGTGCAACAGTTGGGGTTCCTCGTCCCAGGGGTGCACGCTGAGGCCGGCGTACTCGAATCGCAGTTCCGCATAGTCATCCCAGGCCTGGTCGGCGTGCGGATAATACAGGGTGTCCCGGGCACTGTGCAGATACAGACTGGGGGTGGGCGGCACATCGTCTCGGTGCCTGATCTCAGGCTCGCGGGGTGTCGGCAGGCTGCGGCCCGGAAAATGGTTTTCAAGTGCCCGGGCCAGGGCCTCGGCCTGGTCCAGGGAAACCGGCGGGGCGGCGGCCAGGGTCTCTGCCACCGGACCGGGCAGGCCGGTTTCTATCGGGCCGCAGGTGGAGTAGTCAGGGTCCAGATACCAGGGTGGTGCCAGGGGCAGCAGCCGAGTGTCCGGAGAGGCATGGCTGGCGCACACCGTCTGGCTGCCGTCCGCCTCCAGCTCCCAAGACAGGGGTGAATCCAGAGGTTCCCCGCGCATCAGGGGAACGCCGCCGGTGTTCTCCCAGAAGCAGCGGCCGGTCTCCAGTATGGCTTCCAGGACCATGGCGCCGGCGGAACTATGCAGTTCGTAGTCACTGACCGATAGGCTGTTGCCGGTTTCCAGCTGATTCAAAATGGTATGGTCTGCAGGTCGCAGGAAGCGCACACTGGAGCGGCTGCCTGCATTGAATGGGGTGGTGGCGCCCAGGCCGCCGTTTTTCAGACGACGTGACTTGACCGTGCGTACCGACAGGAAGCGCCCGGAGAAGCGGGTTTTCAAACTTAACAGGTAAAGCAGCCGCTCCGGCGGGGCTTCCTCCTGCTCGCGTTGTTCCACTGTCTTCAGACGGTCCAGCCAATAGCGTAGTTCCTGCTGTAATTCCTCGATTTCCGAGGCCTGCAGCTGGGAGCGGTTTTGCGTCAGGCTGAGCAGTACCGCGGCCACATGTTTGCAGTTGTCTCCCAGCGGACAGCTGCAATGACCGGTGACATCCAGGCGGCCGCTCTCATGGCGGACTAGATGGATGAACTGTTTATGGACTTTGCCGCCTGATCCACGGACCATGCCGGCGACCAGCGAACCCCGGTCCAGGGATTGGGCAGAGAGCACCCGGCCCTGGGCAAGACAGGTGCGGCCGCCCTCCAGATGGAGTGAGTTTAGAGCGGATGCCAGATCACTCTCCCGGAGCTGCATGACATGAGCCTTCACTGGTCTGCCCGGTCAGCTCTTATCGGCCGTGAGTCTGTTCATGAGCAGGACTATGGCGTCTTCTTGGCGACGCCCGGCCTGCACTCCGGCCCGGCCTGGTAGTGGTCCAGTTGTCGCTTGAGACGGGCGGGTAATGCCGTCTCCGGCTGTGCTTGGTGCAGCTGCTCGATGAGTTGGATCTGCAAGGCGGCCGCTTGTGCGCAGTCACCGCTTTCCGCCAGTGCCATGGCCAGGGTTTCCGCATGTCTTGCGCTGGGACGGACTTTGAACACCTTGCTGGCCATTTCCAGGGCGCGCGGGGCATCCCGCAGCTGAGTATCCGATATGGTCGCCAGCAGGTGGGCGAGCATATGGGTGATCTGTCCACTGTCTGGTATATGGGTATGGGCCTGCTCCAAGATCTGCAAGGCCTTTTGCTCCGCCCCCTGGTCCAGCAGCAGGCGCACGCCGCCCAGCCATGCATCCAGCATGAGGGGGTTGTGTATGGCAGCCAGGCGGAAGTGTTCAAGGGCAGAGTCCAGGTCGGCCGTGTCACGATAGGCGCGTGCCAGGGCAAGGTGGGCATCGGCGTCTTCAGGGCTGGTTTTCAGTATCTCCAGAAGAGGTGGGATGGCGGCATCGGGCTGCCCTGTCTGCAACATCAGCCTGCCCAGATTGTAGCTTGCTGTCGGCTGTCCGGGCTGCAGTTCCAATGCCTTGTGGAATTCCTGTATGGCCTCCTCGTCGCGCTGCAGGGCACTGAGGGCCGTACCCAAATTTGTATGCGCGCGTGCGCTGTCCGGGGCGGCTTCCACCGCCTTGGCGAAGGCATCCGCCGCGGCTTGATACTGGTTGGCCTGAAAGGCCAGCTTGCCACGCAGCAAGTATAGGCGCTCTCCGCGCACTAGCTGTTTCAATTCATTCTGATATGGGTCCGGGGGTTCCACGCCGACGGGACCGCTGAGACCCATGTGGGTGCGCGCGGTTTCGGTCTGGCCCAGACCCCGGTAGGCCAGGCCGATAAAATAGTGGATACGGTTGGCGTCGGGTTGGTTTTCAATGGCCGGCAGCAGGTACTGCAGCGCCAGCTCATAGCGTTTCTCACCCAAGGCGGTCTCCCCTATGCGCTCTACCAGCACATTGCTGCGTGGGTGCAGGTAGAAGGCATGCAGGTAGTTGGCTTTGGCGTCCTCCAGTCTGCCCTGCATGAGAAACACATCGCCACGCCGAACCAGGACCAGTGCTGATTCAGGTTCCAGCGCCAGGGCGTCGGCATAGGCCGCGGATGCCTCCGGTATGCGTCCCTGGGTCTGATATAAGCGGCCCAGGTAGTAGTGCCAGGCAAATCCCATGGGGTCGTGTTTCAGGGCCTGGAGGTAGTGGAACTCGGCAGCGTCGTGGAGTTCGTATGCATGATACAGCTTGGCCAGGCTGCCCTGGGCAGCGGCAAGTTCCGTTGCGCTGAGCGGGCGCTGAAGCAGGATTTGCAAGGTGTCCTGAGCGCCCTGGATGTGCGCTGCCACTTCCGGTTCCAGCGCAGTAAGATCAGGACGTGGCTGTTGCTGGGCGTTTGCTTCCGCCACCAGTGGTGCGGGCGTGTCGACGATGGGGCTGGCGGCGACTGCGAAACTCATGCACAAGGAGACCGGTAGCAGAATCAGTCCGATGCCTGTGGATGTGAATTTCATGATTTGGAAGTCACCTTGTCTTGTTTTGGTTTGGATTGATGTATATCGATGTATCGGTTGAGCGGGGGGGCGTCATGGATTGTTACCGATCCGTCGGGCCATTGGATGCGCAGTTGCAGTTCTCCCTGGTCCTCGTTCCTGCCCAGGCCGATTAGTATACGCGGGTCATTGGCGGAGCAATAACTGCCATCCCGGCGCGAGCGCCGCCACAGGATAGAGCGGCCCTGCCGTAGCACTGACACGCGGGTGCCGATGGGGTAGGGGCGGCCATGCTTGTCCCGCAAACGCAGTCCCAGCCAGTCCTGGTTTTGCCCCCGGGTATTGATCAGGATCTGGGCCGGGCCATTGTTGTTGAAGACTATTGCATCGGTGTCGCCGTCGTTGTCCAGGTCGCCGAAGGCAGCACCCCGGCTGACATCGTGTCGTTGCAGCGCAGAGCCCTTGGCATATGGTATTTCCTTGAAGTACTTGCTTTTCTGACTGATGAACAGTTGATTGGGCTGGCGCAATGGGTAGGGGTCACCGGCCTGGGCCTGTTCCCTGATCACCTGCACCGCGCCGTTGAGGATGAGCAGGTCCAGCCAGCCGTCGTTGTCCGCATCCAGCCAGCCGACGCCGAATGCTGTGTAGGGAAAGCTGCCTGAGGCCAGCCCCCGGGATATGGTCTGGTCTTCGAAAATGCCCTGGCCGTCGTTGACGTACAAGGTATTGGTTTCTCCCATCAGGTGTGCGATGAAAATGTCTTCGTCGCCGTCATTGTCGAAATCACCAGCATCCACGCCCATGCTGGCTTCAGCGCGCCCGGCGCGGTTCACCGCAGCTCCGGAGAACAGGGCATCGTCGATGAATTTATTGCCTTTCTGGCTGATCCAAAGCTGATTGGCGGCACCGTCGTTGGCGACATAGATATCGGTCCAGCCATCGGCGTTGAAGTCAGTGGCGATTACCCCCAGTCCGGGGCCGGGCTTATAGCCTTTGAGCAGGCGGTCGCTGACTTCCTCGAAACGCCCGTTACCCAGGTTGTGGTATAGACGATCGTGTATCGGAGTAAATGCTGATGGCCCGCAGTAATCACGCCTGGAACTGGAAGAGTAGCAGTGCTTGGCGTCGTTCACCGAGTAGTCCACGTAATTGGCCACGTACAGGTCTGGCAGGCCGTCCTGGTCGTAGTCCAGGAACGTGGCGCTGGTGCTCCATACCGCCTTGCCTGCGGTGCCCGATGTGGCGCTGATGTCGCTGAAACTGCCGTCGCCGTTGTTTTTCAGCATGAGATTGGCGCCATATTGGGTTACGTATAGATCGACCCAGCCATCCAGATCTATATCGGCTGCCGCCACGCCCATGCCGTAGCCGGTGGCGCGTATGCCGCTTTGTTCGGTGACGTCTACGAAATGTGGCCGCGGCCTGCCATCCTGCCCTTTGCTCAAGTCATTCCGGTACAAGCGGTCCATGGGTGGTATGTGCCGGGGCGGGGGCAGTGCCTGAGTATAAGTCTTGTCTTTTCCCAGCATGGCACCCTGCACCAGGTACAGGTCCAGGTCGCCGTCATTGTCATAGTCCAGCAGCGCGCCTCCCTGTCCGGTCATTTCCACGAAATAGTATTCTCCGGACATGCCGTTGAAGTGGACGAAATCCGGGGCGCCAGTACCGGTAAGTGTTTCGAACCAGGGTGTCGAGGCGCTTGCAGTGCCGCTGAACCAGATCAGAAGTAAGATCAGACACAGTGTTTTCAGCTTGGTGTATGTTTGCATGGATTAGTTCTGTGTCTCTGTGTTGCCGGAAGGTTTCTGACTATTCTGTCGTGGCGCGGGTGCAGCCTGTGTACCTCACTTCAGAAGGTCCTGAATAGTGGCCTCGATGTCTGCATGGCTGAAATCACGCCCTCCTGCCGCCCGATAGCGAATGTTGCCTTGTTTGTCGATCAGGTAACTGGTAGGCAGGCCGATAACGCCATAGGCTCGGGCGGTGCTGCTGTCTGGATCGAGCAGAATGGGAAAACTGGGATCTGGCGTAAGCTGGCCGGTGAAACTGAAGACATGATCCGGATCCTCCATCTGGTTGATGGCGAGAACGGTGAAACCCTGATTCTTGTACTTCAGATACAAGTCCTCCATGGAAGGCATTTCCCGCCGGCAGGGCGGACACCAGGTAGCCCAGAAATTCACCAGCACGACGTTGCCGCGAAGCTCGGACAAGGCTTGTGGGGCTTCGTCGAGATCATTCAGGCGAAACTCGGGTGCAGGGCGGGGTGTGGAAAGCTCAGTGAGGCTGTGGCTCATTGGTGGAAGCCCCGGTTCCGCTGCTATGACCAGGGAGCACAACAGTAGACTCAGCGTGATCGGCAGTTGTTTTGGGAACAGGGTCGGAAGTGGTGTTTTCCGGGGCGCAGCGCATTTCTTTGATATGGCCGACATGGGTCTCATCCTCCAGGGTCCACGAGTAGATTAGTTCAAACGGCTGGTCACGGTGGGTCTTTATGGTGGTGAAGCCCTGATACCAGTCCCCGGCATTGAAATGCTGCCGCTCCGGCAGCAAAGTCCAGTTATTCTCTATTCCTCCGGCCTGCCATTCTCTCAACCACTCGCTCTTGGTCTTGACCGGGTGTGACGTGCCATCGACAGACACATATCGCCAGTCTGCAACCTGATAGGAAAGCCGTTTCCCGGAGACGTTGCTGGCCACCGTGCCGAATACGCAATAAGCGGCGATGTTCTCAATCAATGCGGTGGGGAAACCTTGCGCTTCATAGATGGCGCGGATGTAATCCGGGGGCAGTTGTTGCAGTTCGAGAAGGAAGCCCCGGTCCATGCTCCTCCAGGTAAGCAGTCCAGTGTCCGGGTCGCGGGAAGGCTGGATGTCGAGGGCCGGTGTCTGCCATGACAATAGCAGCAATGGGATGGGAAGCAGGTAATTCAAAGGCGTAAAATGCTCCAGAAAATGCCGGGGGGATACGCGCATCGGATTAGCCGTTGAAACTGAATGGTTTTCCATGTCTGCAGGCGGTCGGAAAATTGACAAAAATCGTCGCCTGGAGCCTTCTTTGGTGATAGATTAGCGCATTCTTGTGTAGTGATGGGGTCAAGCCCGACGCAATATTAGCAAATATACCTTACTTTCTATCAGAGGTGCGAAGATGAAAATGATCAAGACCGTTGTTCTGTCCGCCAGTGTGGCCGGCATGCTGATGGGCGCCACTGCAGCTTCCGCCGATGCCGCTCTATACACTTCCAAGCTATGCATGACCTGTCATGGTGCAGACGCCAAGTCCCCGATCCAGCCCACCTACCCTAAGCTGGCCGGTCAGAATTCCGCCTATTGCCAGGCTCAGGTCAAGGACATCAAAAGCGGTACTCGCAGCAACGGCATGTCCGCCGCCATGAAACCCCTGGTTCAGGCCCTGACCGATGATGATATCACCAAAATCTGTGATTACGTTGCAGGCCTGTAAACCGGACTGAGGCTGTATCGGCATTCGTTGCCGGTGTATGCAAGGAGGAGCAGTCACCTAGGGGGGCTGCTCTTTTTTTATGGGTTTACAAAACGGGAGGGCAGCTTGCAAGCCGACGGGCTGGAGGGCTGTTCTCTACTCTCAGGACAATTTAGCCCATACAGCCGCATTGCGCTCAATGACTAGAGATCAGGAGACAGCGATGGAAGATGAGATAGCCGACCTGCAGGCTCGTTTAACCTACCAGGAAGAGGAGATCCGTGGGCTGAATCAGGTGGTATCGGGACAGGCACGGGAGCTTGCGCGAGTGAAACGGGAACTGGAGCGGTTGGCTGAATCCCTGCTGGAACTGGCCCCGTCACCAGCCGTTTCGGTGGCAGACGAGCCGCCACCTCCTCATTATTGAAGATCCCGGCCCTGGTCCCGGGATGATTATAGAGGACGCTAGCCCGCATATGATACTTCCGGGATAATCACGCTTGCGTCCATGATGCATCATGATAAAAAATCTCCCCGCGGGTTGTCTTGAGGATACGTCTTGTATCGCTTGCAATGGCGATAGATGTATAGATTCCTATTTTTTTCTGTTGTTGCTGTTTATTTGATTTTATCTGATTTTTTATGTAGTTATACTCACCCTTGGTGCGCCTCTAAGCAGTTTGCATGCATGTTCGAAGTGGATGTCGAAAAACTGCTTTCCCGTTAAAGAGACTTAAGGTGCTATCCTGAAAAATTGCGTATAAAGTTTTTCCTCGCGCAGCCGACTTGGTTGATTGAGGGCAAGGTTGGAATCTATTGCACCGCCGATTGACGCTTTAATAATCAAAGTACTGTCTTCCATGTTCGACCCTGGGCAAGTGTGCCAATTTTCTTCAGTGCAAAATAGCATGGGCCTTGAACAGGGCCGTGAGGAGGTGATCAGGTGTTGGTAGACCAAGCCGTGGTCGGCATGCAACTGGCTAACAATATTTGCGCCCCAAACGGGAGGGTATTGATCAAGGCAGGGCAGTGTATCAATGAGCGCCATATAAAAGCACTCAAGGCCTGGGGCATATCCGTGATCGAGGTGCTTTCGGATACTGCCGGTCCTGCCCAAGGCAATTCAACCTATCTCCTTAACCTGAGTCGGCAGTTGGACAGCCACTTCAGTATGAGTAACAGGAATCATCCTGCGGTCGAGGCCCTGTACAGACTCTGTCTCGCACATGCAGCCGCCAAGCACCAGACTGATGCGCGGCTGGCATGACGCCCTCAAATATCATTGACCGGCTGGATGAACTGCCTTCCTTGCCGGCGGTTTATCACCGAGCACGCCAGGTGATAGATGATCCACATGCGCCGCTGCAAGCCCTGGCGGAAATCATAGAGAGCGAACCTTCCCTGGCCGCCAGGCTGCTCCGGGTGGCCAACAGCGCTTTTTATGGTTTTTCCGGTAATGTCGGATCCATACATCGGGCGTTGACCATGGTGGGGACGGATGACGTCAATGATCTGATTATCGCCACCTGCGTTATTTCCACATTCCGGGATCTGCCCCTGGGCGCTGTTTCCATGCGTTCATTCTGGGAGCACAGTATCGCCTGTGGTATCGCCAGCAGGGCCATCGCCCGCCGCAAGTCCTGGGATCAGCCGGAAATCTGTTACCTCGCCGGCCTGTTACACGACATCGGGCGCCTGGCAATGTACATCCTGGAGCCCCAGGTCATGGGAGACGTGCTGCTCGCTCATCGTGAGCGGCGGGGGCATATGTGGATTCTGGAACAGCAGCAACTTGGATGCGACCACTCCGATGTGGGGATGGAGTTGCTCAAATTCTGGAAGCTGCCACGGGTATTTCAAAACGTCGCTGCCTCGCACCATGGCGCGGTCCCGGCGGCAGCCATATCCCCTGCCGCCGCCGTTGTCCACGTGGCGGATATCATGGTGAATGGCCTGCGTATGGGCAGCAGCGGAACCCGCTGGGTACCACGACTGGATGATGCGGCCTGGGAACAGACCGGACTTAGCTCCGAGGACCTCGGCAGCATCGTCGACACCACGGTGGATACCCTTGATGAAGTCATATCCGCGTTTCTGGATCCATATACAGAATGAAGCCGGGTCAGGGTAAATCAATGCCATCGATACCCTCTTGTCCCGCTCTGGCATCTGCATACTGGTATCCGTTCGCAATAGATCTGATTCGTGAAACCATTGCCCGATTGGCGTGCTGCCATACGGCTTCCGGAGTGTTGGATGCCTTGCAGCATGCGCTTGGATCCCTGTTTCCACCAGCACATGTTGGCATTTGCCTGTTGCAGGACGATGCCTGTTTTGACTTGCTGTGCAGCCATCCGGCAACGGCGCAGCCACAGTTGTCGCGCTTGACGGATGCGCTTATCGAGAGCGGACATTTCGCACGGGCTTTGCGCAATATACCTGGCCGGGCGGTATTTCTGCCGGATGCCGGTGGGCTATTACAGGCATTGGCCACACCCAGGCAGATCTACGGAATGGTCCTGATTGTCCATTCCCCTCTTGCGGATGAGCATATGGGTGCGCTGGGTGTTTTATTGGATCTGGCAGCGATGCAATTGGAACGGTTCGATCCAGAGACAAAGACCTGCAGTGAACCTCATGACCTGGTTCCGCAGTCCATGGGTTCGCCGACAACCCGTGATCGGCTGACGGGCCTCACTGACCGCATTCAGTTTATCCATTTTCTGCATGCCGCAACAGCCACCAGTAAAAGCGACAAGCCGGTTGCCGTACTTATACTCCATCTGGACGCTCTGCACAGGATCAATCAGGAATTTGGCCATGAACTCGGTGACCAGTTATTACGCGATATTGCATTGCGCATTGAAACCGTGGCGCATAGCCACTTTTTGCACGAGACGCTGGGAATTTCCGAGTTCGACATCTGCATTGCACGCATCGGCAGCAACGAATTCGGCATTGTTCTGTCACAGATTGCCCGCAGCCATAAGTTGACGGACACAATCGCCTATCTGCAAAACCATTTGTCCGAGGGTTTTCGCGAAAACCACTCCAACCTCTATCCATCCATCAGCATCGGGGCGGCTCTGTGCACAGACGAGCGGACTCCAGTGCTGGAACTGTTGCGCAACGCCGATACTGCGCTCAAGCATGCGGCGGAAGGCGGACGCAACCAATTTGCCGTTTATCGTTCCGCCTGGGAGGACTCGGCTTCCCTGCATGTGCAGGCCGAGTCCATGCTGCATGAGGCTTTGCGTAAGAATCACTTCAAACTGCACTATCAGCCTCTGATCAAGTTGGGTGAACACCGTTTGATAGGTGCCGAGGCATTGCTGCGAATGCCCGGGACGGACGGACCCCTGTCCCACCCCGGATATTTCATTCCACTGGCGGAGCGTACCGGCCAGATAGTGGAAATCAGTGAATGGGTGCTGCGCATGATATGCCGGCAGTTACGCCGATGGACGGCCATTATTCCCAGCCCTTTTCACGTCTCATACAACCTTTCGGCTATTGATCTGCATCGCCTCGATCTGGTTCCGCAACTCAGGCGCATCCTGCTGGAAGAAAAAATACCTCCCCGACTGATACATATTGAGATCACAGAAACAACCGTGGCCAGGGACGAGCAACGGGCAATCGATAATATAAGGGCCCTCAAACATGCTGGGTTCGAGGTCTGGCTGGATGACTTCGGTACCGGATTCGCTTCGCTGAAGCTGATCAAGCAGTTTCCGCTCTCGGGAATCAAGCTTGATCGGGAATTCATCAAGGACCTGACCCAGAGCGATACGGAAGACGCAATAGCCGAAAGTGTCCTGGAAATCACCCGGAAAATGCGACTACCGGTGATTGCGGAGGGTATAGAAACCGAAGCGCAACATCGTTTTCTCTTGCGCCATGGTTGCGATTTTGGCCAAGGCTACTACCTGGGCAGACCGGTTTCCCCCGATAAGTTCGACGCCCAATTGGCCCGTGTCAAAGCAAAACGGGACCCAGGCTCTGTCTGATGCTGAAAAATCCCTATGCGTGGTGTTCAATCAGGCTGCTCAGGGAAGGGCGCACCTTGATAGGGATAGTCTGGATCCAGAATGGATCGCAGACGGCGCCGGTCCGGTTTGCCGGAGTCTAGATAGGGTAGGCTTTCCATGCGTCTGCATTCCCTGGGCAGATGGGTCTTCGGCAGGTGCCTGCGGCAATGCTTCAATAATGCATCAGGTGCTGCCATGCCGGTGTAGGCGGCTATCAGCAGATCACCCCAGATTGGATCCGTTCTTGCGGACAGAAGGGCGTCGTCGACGCCTGGGGCGCCGCGCAGCACAGGCTCCACCTCGATCGGGTGCAGCCGCACTCCTGCGCTGTTCAGCAGGTCATCGGCACGGCCCTGGACATACAGCCTGCCTCCCTGGTTCAGGCGGCCAAAGTCTCCCGTGTGCAGCCAGCCATTCACTAATCCCCTGCCGGGTTCCAGGGATGGATTGACATAGCCTGACATCAGGGCCGGTCCCCGCAGTTGGATTTCACCCATACCCATGCCATCAGGTTTGCTGATACGCACCTCGAAACCGTCCAGCAGGGAACCCACACATTGGGCGTCCGCGGCATCGCAGCGGGTGGCCACCTGAGAGGCGGTTTCACTCATGCCATAGCTGATGCACAATGGCCAGCCAGCTTCCCGGGCCTGTCGCTCCAGTTCCGGGTTCAGGACCGCGCCGCCAATCAACAGGCTGCGCAGAGTTGGCGGTGGCGTTTGGCCATCGGATGCCCTCAGCAGTTGGTGCAGCATGGCGGGTGTCAGGGACAGGTGGGTGATGTGGATTCGCCGCAGATCATTCATGATACGGACTGGATCGAAGTCCGGATGCAGCAGCACGGCAGCACCGGCACGCGCACAGCGCAATAGGATGGACAGGCCGCCGATGTGCTCCAGTGGCAGACATTGGAGCCAGATGTCGCCTGTGTTCAGGGGGATGCGTGAATTGGCGGCGTCCACTGCCGCCGTCAGATTGGCTGCCGATAACATGACCCCCCTGGGGTCACCCGTGGAGCCACTGGTGGCGATGATGAGACGAATATCATGACTGGCGGATGAGGGAAGTCCGCTGCGGGTGTTGTGAGTGACAAACGGGTGGCCATTGCCACCGTCCGCCAGCCAAAGGCCGGGACTGCATTGCTGCAGCAGTGGGCGTGATTCCGGGTGGCAGCAGTTCAGAGGCAGTACCGGTGTGTGGCAATACAGGCCTGCCCACAGCCCGAAGGCGGTGTCCAGGCGTGAGCTGCAGGCAAGGGCCAGCGGCCGGTTTGCATGGCCATAAGCATTGATATCGGAAACGATGTCAAGGCAGTGCCTCTGCATTCGACGGTAACTGAGAACCCGCTTCCCCCAATACAAGGCCGGAGCCTGGGGTATTTGCCTTGCGGCCCGGGATAGCCAATCCGAGGGTTCCGTGTTAGGGGCTGTCTCAATCCCGGATTTGATGTTCATCAAATACCTTGGTGGTCGTCAGAGATGAAATTGGCTGTTACAGTCCATACCAGTCGGTTCTATCACATGCGAGGAGACAGATCATGAGCTTCATTCGGAATATCCTGGCCCTCATCGGGCTGATGAGCCTGGTCGTTGCAGGTTTTGCTTATGCCACATTATCCGGGAAATTGAAGGATTTCGATCCCGAATTTATCAGTGTCTATCAGGAATTCAGCGAGCGACTGCTGGAGACCGGCGACCCGGGTATCGCCATGATGTGGAAGGTGCCGGTGAATGAGGGGGTGGAGCCGGAAGACGTGATCGAGTCCCTTAAGAGTCTGGCCACGGAACGCAACATGCTGTTTGTGGGTGAATCCCCCTTCTACAAACAGGTGGAAGCGATGACCGGAGAGGACTACCGCTACATCAATTTCCTGTCCTTCTGCAGCGCCCGAGTGGGCAAGATGATGCTCGACTACCAGGACCCATACAGTGGTTTCATGCCCTGCCGCATTGCATTGGTGGAGGACAAGCAGGGAAAATATTGGCTCTACTCCATGAATCTTGACCTGATGATCTACGGCGGCAGGCAACTGCCACCGGAACTGAAGGAAGGTGCCCTGCAAGTGCGGAGCAATATCAAGGAGATGATGGAAGGGGCTGCGGCAGGGGAGTTCTGATTCCCCTTCCGGCTTGTCTGAACAACAAGCTTGGAACCCCGCTATAGCGGGTGGTTCAATGGCATGTTTGCCTTCTCACCCGTCCACCAGGCGGTTCTGCCGGAGTGCCGTCTGGTGGGACGGCCACAGGGTGAGGCAGGAGTCCGGCATGGATTGCAGACGCTGGACTACTCAGTTATTCCTGTCGATCTGTTTGAGTCAGTAACCTGCGTATGGACTTGCTGATTCGGTCCGGCGGCGTGCCATGCTCCAGCTTGCCGTGCAGGGTGCCATCCGGGCCGATTAGATAGGTATAGGATGAATGGTCCACCAAGTAGCCAGTGGAGGAGTTTTCATCTTCCACCTTACGGTAGGCGGCGCCGTATTGTCGCGCAGTGCGGTAGAGTTGCTGAGGGCTTCCCGTGATGCCGAGTACCCTGGCGTGGAAGAAGGCGGTGTATTTCTTCAGGCGTTCAAGGGTGTCGCGTTCTGGGTCCACACTGATGAAAAGCACCTGGACCTGTTCAAGCTCTGCCGCGTTCAGCCTGTCCAGCGCGAGACTGATGTACCCCAGGCTGGTGGGGCAGACATCCGGACACCAGGTATAGCCGAAATACAGCAGCACGACACTGCCGCGAAAGTCCGTCAGGGAGACGGTGCCGCGCCAGGATTGCAGACTGAAATCACCTCCACTCGGGCGTTTGTCGATTTCCAGCATACGGCGCTGGGCATACGCACTGGGTTCAGGATCCCAGGCCAGGAGCATCCAGCCTAACAGCAGACCCAGGACAGCGGGAACTGTGTAGAGGAGATATTTCATGCTTGCTCCGGATCGTTTGCTGGGTGAATTCACACCCGCAGGCAGTCTCATGATAATCGTGTTTTCTCGGAACTGGGCTGTACTCACGGGATGTACGCTGATTCAGCTCTCGGAATGCGCCATATGCAGTTGGCGGCCCTCAGTTAGTGGCGGGTATCTATAGACAAAGCCGCGGGGTCGACTCGACTCGGCACGACACTATCGTATGCCGCAAATGATACCTGCACCTTGGCCGATGAAACCACACAGCGGCAGCTTCTCCGGCCCAAGAGCCTGATGCCACGACATCAGACCGTGAATTACCGGGAAAAATGGCGCGCTTACTCTGGCGCAAACACTTGTCTCTGCTATACAGTACGGAAATCGATTCCTGGGTCGAGTTAGCCGGAATACTTGTGATCCGATAGTGGCTTGAAGCCCATAGTCTGCATGTGAGTGATCCTGTTGCCTAGCAAGTTTATTTTTGCGTCATGTCTGTTTCTGTCCTTGATTCTATCGGGGCCAGCAGCCATGGCTTCTCCAAAGCCCGAGATCACCCTGATTCTGGCAGTTCACCCCTATCTGCCCTACGCTGAGTTGAAGCGGCGTTATACCCCCCTGACACGGTACCTGTCGGGCAGATTGGGACGCTCGATCGAGGTGCGGGTTGGACATGACTATGATGAGCATTTGACCCGTGTGGGTAGGGATCAGGTGGATATCGCTTTCATGGGTCCGGCCGGCTACGTGGAGTGCACCCGCAAATACGGCAGCAAGCCTTTGTTGGCGCGCCTTGAATTCAAGGGCAGGCCAGAGTTCAAGGGCGCCATCGTAACCCGGCGTGACAGCGGCATACAGAACCTGGCGCAAGTGCGTGGGCGCAGAGTCGCCTTTGGTGACCGGAATTCAACCATGAGCCATTTGTTGCCGAAGTATATGCTGGAGCAGGCTGGCGTCGATCTAGAGAGCCTGGCGGATTACCAATACCTGGGCAGTCATACCAATGTGGCCCTGGGGGTGCTGGCCGGGGATTTCGATGTAGGCGGCGTCAAGCAGGAGGTCTATGAGCATTACGAGTCCCAGGGCCTGCGATTGTTGTCCTGGACCCCCTCCCTGTCGGAGCATGTGTTCCTTACCCGTTCCAATCTTGACCCGGATGTGATCGGGGCACTGCGTACTGCCATGTTGCAACTCGGTGCCAGCTCAGACGGCGTAAAGGTGCTTGGGGCAATAAAAAACGGCCTTACCGGACTGGTAGCGGTAAATGACTCGGATTACGACAACCTGAGAAAGATCCTGCAAGGCCATGCTACGGGTGATTATTGATTATGTTTCGGGGCCTGATGCAAAAAACGGCCATTCCCTATTGGCTTGGCCTGCTCACCCTGCTGAGCTTGTTGGGTGTTGCTGTATGGCAATTGTTGGAAACCCAGCGTGCCCGTCTCGAGGTCGCAGCACGCGATCAGGCTGTGGAGGAACTGAATCTACTGCGCTCCTTGGTCCATGATGCCTTGCAGAAGCATGACTACCAGGCCATTGAACTATTGTTCGTGGAATGGGGCAAGAAACACCGTGACACCATGTCCATCCGCCTGTTGGCCGAAAACGGGTTTGTCATCGGCCGCTATGTGCGAGGGCTGTCGACGTCCAGTCCCATGCACCTGAGCGAGGAGGTTCCTTACTCCTATCGCAGTAAGGCGATATTGGAAATGCTCAAGGACCACTCCGGTATCGAAAGTGGCATGCAGCGCATGCGTCTGGAACTTGGGGTTCTGGCTGCGGCCGTGGCCGTGATTTTCTGGCTCATGATCTGGTCCGTGTTTCGTGGAAAACAGGAGTCGCTGATCCTGCAGGGGCACGCCCTGGAATTGACTCTGGCCAATGATCGTTTGAGCAAGACCTGTAAGGATTTGGGCTTATTACGTGCGTACCTGGATGGTGTCATGGATGCCATGCCTTCGATACTGGTTGGAGTGGATGGCGAAGGGCGGGTCAGGGAATGGAATCAGGCAGCAGAGAGGTTGACCAGGATCAAGGCGGAGGACGCCACGAGTCAGCTGTTCACCGAGTTGATGCCGCATCTGGGAGGCCAGCGGGACAAGGTGATGCTGGCCATAGATGAGGGCAGGCCTATTCACGCTACCCGTATCACCACGGTGGTGGGAGGAACAGTGAGGTACTCGGATCTGCTGGTCTGCCCGCTGGGCAGTGAGGCTGGGCGGGGCGCCGTCATTCGCGTGGATGACGTGACCCAGCGGGTGCGTTTCGAGCAGATGATGGTGCAGAATGAAAAGATGCTTTCCCTGGGAGGGCTGGCGGCAGGCGTGGCCCATGAGATCAACAGCCCGTTGAGCGGTGTGTTGCAGAACTGCCAAAATATCATTCGCCGCCTGTCCAGCGATATGGCGACGAATCGCCAAGCAGCGGCGGCATCGGGTATCGATCTGGAGCATTTGCGGGATTATCTGGAAAGACGCAAAATCCCCGAGTTCCTGCATATGGTGCGCGAGGCTGCGGAGCGTGCCAGTCACATTGTCACTGATATGCTGGCCTTCAGCCGGCGCGGTACCGAGGGTTTTGAGAAAGTCGCCGTGTGCGACGTGCTGGATACCTCAGTGCGTTTGGCTTCCAGCGATTATGACATGAAAACAACCTATGATTTCCGCAGCATAGAGATCGAGCAACACTTGGAACCGGGGTTGCCTATGTTGCATTGCGACCGCACCCGGCTCGAACAGGTATTGTTGAATCTGCTTAAGAATGCAGCCCAGGCAATGATTCTGGCCAACACGCCGGCACCACGCAAGATCAATCTCTCTGCGTCTGCCGAGTCGGATCGAATACTGATTCAAATACAGGATAACGGACCGGGTATGAGCGAGGAGATCAAGCAACGCATATTCGAGCCCTTCTACAGCACCAAAGGGGCGGGCATGGGCACCGGTCTGGGTCTGTCCGTGGCTTATTTCATCGTGACCGAGCAGCACCAGGGACAGATCAAGGTGATAACGGCCCCCGGGCAAGGGGCATGCTTTGAAATTCGCCTGCCATTGGCCAAACCGGAAGCAGCGGTGTCCACCGGCTTTTCCCGAATGGGGTGATGCCTGCCATGGAAACTGATACAAGGGCAAATACCGGTCTGAGACTGCTCACCATCGAGGACGATTTGAGTGTACGAGCCGGTATCAGTGCTTATCTGGAGGACAGCGGCTACCAGATGCTGGAGGCGGAGACCGGCAGCGAGGGGTTGGCCATGTTTCACCGCGAACGCCCGGATGCCGTGCTGTGCGATCTGCGGCTGCCCGGCATGGATGGTCTCGACGTACTATCGGTCATCGCCAAGAGCTCACCGGACACCCCTATCATCGTGGTTTCCGGGGCCAGCCTGATAGGTGATGCGGTGCAGGCGCTGCAGAACGGCGCTTGGGATTTTCTCACCAAGCCGATTTCAGACATGGGCGTTTTGGAGGGGGCGATCAAGCGTGCCTTGGAGCGAGCCCGGCTGGTGCGGGAAAATAACGAATATCAGCGCCGCCTGGAATCGCTCAACTGGAAATTGAGCAACAGTCTCAATCAATTGCGCCAGGATGAGGAAGCCGGGCGCAAGATCCAGGAGCGCCTGCTTCCCGAGGATGGCAAGACCATCGGCCAGTTTCGTTTCAGCCGACGCCAGTTCCCTTCCATGTACCTGTGTGGGGATTTCGTAGACTATTTCGCCATTGACGAGAATCACACCGGCTTTTACATGACCGACGTATCCGGACACGATGCCGCTTCCGCCTTCGTCACTGTCATGCTCAAGACCCTGATGGGCAAGTATCGCGACACACTGTTGCAGGAAGGTGATGATGCCATCCTGCACCCGGAACGTATTCTGGAAAGGCTCAATGTCGATCTGGCCAGACAGGAATTGGACAAATATTGCACTATGTTCTTCGGTGTGCTGGATCATGCAAGCAATCGCCTGCGTTGCGCCAGTGCGGGTCAGTACCCGTATCCGGTTATGATCGAGGGTTATGAGCTGCGCGCACTGTCCTCGCGTAGCCGTCCCATAGGGCTATTTGACGGTATTTCGTATAAGCTTCAGGAATACGATTTACCAGAACGGTTTGGCTTGGTTCTGGTGTCCGACGGAGTGCTCGAATTGCTGCCGCCCGACACCACCCGCACCAAGCTGCAAAGTTTTCTCAACCGACTGAGCCCGGAGTTGAGCATGGAGGCCATGATCACAGGTTTTCGCCTGTCCCAGGACGATCCGTTGCCGGATGATGTCACATTTCTTCTTGTTACCAGGGAGACCCAACATGGGTGACAACAAAATCATGTACTCCGAGCATGACGGGGTGCATTACCTGCGTTTCCATGGCGAGATACTGCACACCCTGGCCCTTGCCCTGGACAGTTTCCTGAAACATCTATCCGAGGTGCCGGACTCCAACAGCTATCTGCTCGACCTCACTGAGACCCAGAGTATCGACAGTACCATGCTGGGCCTGTTGGCGCGTGTCGCCAAGCTGGCCAATGAGCGCAATGCGCCGCCGCCCACCCTGGTTTGCCCCAATGAAGACATCGTTGACCTGCTGGTGGGCATTGGATTCGATGAAGTGTTCTCGCTGGTGGCCTGTGACGGTGCGCCGCTGGGCGACGGGCAGGAGATAGCCTATGCGGAGGCGGACGATCAAGAATTGACCCAGACCATGCTGGAGGCTCACCAGGAGTTGATCGGTCTCAAGGAGGATAACCGCCTGTTGTTCGAGGATGTGATCGAATTGCTGCAGCGCTCACTGGACAAGCCCGTCGGTTGACGCAGGCGATTGTTACCGCTTTGTGGCGAGACCTGTCGCCTGTCTCCCGGTTCTTCGCCCAGACTGGGCAACTGCTGCAAAACAGGTTGGACAAGGTGTCCACCCTTGGAAAATCTGGCTTCGGCTAAGCTGCGATCCCCACCATGGGGCCGCCGCACGTGTTTGTCCTTCCGTGTCATTGGCTTCACAGCAGTATCCAGCCGGTAAAAACCGCCAGGTGCAGTCCTGCCAGCGCTAACACCGTCAGCAGGTAGCGCCTGTTGTCCCGCAGGTTCAGGTGTATTTCCGACATTTCCTGCCGCAATTGCTCGCGTTCCGAACGCAGGGCTGCCACCGCCACCCACATCTCGGCGATCATGCGCGCCGCGGGATCGTGCGCCTGCAGGCCGGCCCGTGTTGCTGCAGTGCGGATCTGTTGTGCCAGGGCCGGATTCAGTTTGTCCAGCGCCTCGTCCCAGTCCTCCAATTCATACCCCCAGGGCCTTGCCGGCCTTGTCGATCTCGGCATCCAACAGGTTTACCCATTGGCCAATGCGCATCTTGTCCTGAATATGCATGCGCTGGTCTGTGAGCGCATCGCTGTACTTCAATGACCAGAGATCAATTTTAACGGCGGTGGTGCGGTAGATCTCCGGCATGATCAGTTCCACGGCCTTGGCGTGACGGGCGGCCTGCAGGGCCTTTCCCCCGGTGCGCCCTCCCATGGCGTTCTCGAAGCCGTCATACACGATGAAGTCGTCCATGGTGCAGCCGTTGAGGTTCTTGACGATGACGTATTTTGCTTTGTCTCCGAAGCTCTCGATGGTATTGACTACCGCACGGGCGGAGGCCTGGTCGGTGTTGATGACGATGACCACTGTGGTCGAGTAACCCATTTGTTTGGCCGCATCCACCAGGGCCATGGCGCTCTGTCCGGTTACGTCCACGGCCTCCTCAATGGAGCTGAGGGCGCCCGCCGGCAGGTCATGCAGCAACACTGAGGCGTCCACGTGCAGTGACTCCAGCAGTTGCTCCCGGCCACGCCGGTCGCGCAGATCATAGTGGCTCACGCCGACCAGCGGGGGTTGGGTGAGATCGAGTTTGCCGTTTTGTTTGATTCCGTAATATTGCAACAAATGTCCCACCGCTCCGTCTCCGTCGAATGCGGCCACGCTGCGGCCGCGCCGGCGCAGACTGTCGAGCAGGATGCGGCAGAAGGTTGACTTGCCAACGCCTCCCTTTTGACCAGAAACGAGGATAAGTCTTTTCTTGTGTTTCATCAGGGTCTCCCGATCCGGACTGATATGTTGAAAGAGATGATTCTCTTAGCTTGTCGCGAGTTGTCACCTGCAGCCGGGAATACCGCTCTGCCGGGTGGTTAACGGCAGGTACTACCACTCTTCAGATTCAGGTGATTTGAGCGGCCCTTGTTCTTGAATGTGGTTTGCCAAGACGCCATGCATGTTTCTACTCGGAAAACGCTTTGCCGACTCCCGGTCGATGTGCCGTCAGATGGCGCACGACTGATACTTTAGCAGCATGGGCGCTGCATGGTACATGTTCGTTTGTGTGGTTTGTGCAAACCCCGAAACACCAGGCTGGACGGTGGTAGTCACATGGTCCTGCAAGACCAGCATGAGATTTATTCATAGCACCGGCCTGTCTCAGGCCGGTATATTTATTTTTGAGTTAATCCGGAGCTTTGTATGGCATCGCGAAGAAAAGCCGGCAGCGTGCCGGTTTTCCCATTTTGCGGGTGCATCGCCACATGTACGGTTTTGGCACGTGCGCTGTTTACGCCATCAGGGGATTCGAACGAATAGGCCAGGGTGAAGGATCTGGGGCCCAGTTTCAGCACCTGAATGTGTACCAAAACCTGATCTCCCAGACGCATCGGTGCTAGGTAATCCGCCTCGGCGTGTACCAGGGGCAGATGGGTGCCGCCATTGCTCAGCAGTTCCGATAAGGGATGGCCGAGCTGATGCATCAGGGCCTCGAAGGCATCATGCGCATGTTCCAGCAGACGGGAGAAAAACAGCACGCCGGCGGCATCCGTGTCCCTTAGCCGGATGCGGAAGACATATTCAAAACTGGACTGAGTCATGTCTGGTTTCCATGGGGAAAGGGTGGCAACCCAGGCCCGGATCAGTGGGCAGATGCATTTGCGCATTTTCAATGCGTGGAGAAGACGCAATGTCACGCATCAACAAGGCCCCGGTAGCCAGGCCGTGAGCGCAGGGTTTGCCAAGTCCGTCCAGGGCTGCGGCCAGGTGCAGGCAGGCATGGGTGGCGACGGCCCCATCCAGACTGGTGGTGACCGGGGTCGCAAGGCCCGCTGCCATGGCCCGGCGGGCGATGGCCAGGCTGGGTATCAGACCTCCCAGGCGCATGGGCTTGAGCACCAGTGCGGCCACGGACCGGTGGATGAATATTTCATCCAGCCGGCCTGGCTCCAGGCCTTCATCCAGGGCGGGCGGTACCGGGCCGAGTCGGCGCAGCATCGCCAGTTGCAGTGGATCAAACTGTCGCAGAGGCTCTTCCACCCATTCCACCGGCAGCGCCTCGATGAGGTGGAAAAAGACCTTGGCCTGTTCGAGATTCCAGGCTCTGTTGGCGTCCAGGCGCAGGCGAACACCTGCGGGTAGTTCCCTGCACAGATTATGCAGCCGTAAGGCTTGAGGCATGGGTTCACTTGGCTGGAGTTTGAGTTTCAGGCAACGGTAGCCACGTCCCTGCCAGACCCGAAGATCATCATGGCCGATGTCAGCTATATAGCCTGCCGCCGCATTAAGCTCTACTGAAAGCGCAGTTTCCGCCGCCAGCCAGTGGGCGAGGGGTATTCCGGCCTGCTGGGCGAGCAGGTCCAGCAAGGCGGTTTCCAGTCCACAGCGGGCGGCGGGTGGGGACTTTTCCGCGGCAGGCAGACGTGCCAGGGTTTTGGCCGGCTCCTGTCCTCTAAGCCCGGACAGGGCCGCGTGTAGCCATGTGTGACATTGTTGTAAGGATTCCGTGCCGATTTCAGGCAGGGGTGCGGCCTCGCCCCATGCCTGCCTTCCGGCGCTGTCCTGGAGTTGGATCAGCCAGCCGCAACGCTTGTCAAGGCGGTAAGCGGCGAATCGCCAGGGTTGGCGCAGGGGCAGTTGGTATGGCCTCAGACCGGCCAGTCGAATGCAGGTGCTCAACTCAGGTAGCCGCCGCATAGCAGCAGACCGTACATCAGCTGCAGTTGAGCGGTGGCGGCCAGCAGGCTGTTCAGTTCGGGGCCAGGGCGCATGGTATACAGGCGTCGGATCAGCCACAGCGCCAGGGGCAGTGCGATAAGGACCGGCCAGCTGTCGGTGTCAAACAACGGAAAAAGAAACACAGCAAGCACCAGCAGGGCATATAAACGCCGCGAACCCGTACGCTTCAGATGATGGCACAGGGTGAGTTTGCCGGCGCGCCGGTCGCTGTCCAGGTCCCGGTAGTTGTTGAGTAACAGCACGGCGGCGGCCAGGGCGCCCAGGGCCGCACCCGCGCCCAGGGCGTTTGTCGTCAGGGCATGGGTCTGCAGGTAGTGGCTGCCGCCAACCGCAGCCAGTCCGAAAAACAGGAATACGAACAGCTCTCCGGATGGGCTGTACGCAATGGGCAGGGGTCCCCCGGTGTAGGCATACCCGGCGGCGATGGATAACAGGCCCAGTATGATAATGGGCCAGCCTCCCACGCTGGCCAGGTAGATGCCCAGTAGAAAAGCGCTGGCGAAGGCCAGGCTTGCACCACGTTTAATCTGGCTCGAGCTCAGCCAGCCCTGTGCGGTGGCCCGGGCAGGACCCAGCCGGTCCTGCCCATCGGCCCCACGTTCGTGGTCGGCGGCGTCATTGTACAGATTGGTGCCGATCTGGATCAGCAGTGCGGCTATCAGGGCGGCGGTGGCGATGCCGGTGTCAAGTCCTTGCGGCCCCTCCAGTGCCAGGCAGCTGCCCACAAGCACTGGGGTGATGGCCAGACTCAGGGTCTTGGGGCGGATGGCGAGCCACCAGACGGTCAGGGGATGCATGTTTTTTCCGGGTGGTTTTGGCCGACAAGTATCCCGTGACAGCGGTGGCGGTGTAAACTCCCCGAGCTTCAATCCTGGAATCTGCAGATGTGACCTGCGGACAGAGGATACCCACAAGGTCTTGCCGGAGGAAAAACATGAGCCGCCCTGCATCCCGTCGAACGGCCATTTCAAGGCTTGATACGGACCAGGCTGTGCAAGCTCCGTTTGACTCGGAGCAAAGCCTGCGCGGTGCCTTCGCCCAGGGTCTGGACCAGATCCTGGATCATGGTGGTATGGGCGCGCACATCCTGGCGCTGGCCAATGCCCTGTTCGATCCAGACCTGCACGCTCATCTGAATAATGTCCTGAGGCGGGATTTTGCAGTCAGGGCGGATGCCTGCCGTCGTGCCTTGGGAGAGGGCCAGGAGCCAGGGGAGGCTGCGGATGATCTGCTGGTATTTCTCAAGCTGATGGCCCTGAATGGTGCCTGTGTTGAGCGGACCCGGCTGCGCATGGCCGGTCCCTGGGAGGTGCAGTTCAATCTGTTGCGCTCCTTCCGCCCACAACGCATGAGCACCAGCGTGGGCGGAGGGGCGCAGGCCCCCTTCGATGCGGATGGCTTTCACTTCAACAAGCCCTTTCTACGCCAGGAGACCTTATGGCGGGGCTGGCTGCAGGGACATGTGGTGGACCTCCTGTACAACAAATTCCCTTTCCTGGACCTGCATGGCCTGCTGGTGCCGGACCGGGAGGAATGTCATCCTCAGTTTCTGACCCGTGGCTACCACCGCTATACCTGGGAATTGTGCATGGCCATGGCTGAAGGCCTGCCCGGGGTGGGTTTTGGTTACAACAGTTACGGGGCCTATGCCTCGGTCAATCATATGCACTTGCAGATGTTCGTGCGTGAAAACGGTCTGCCGGTCGAGCATGCCCGCTGGATCCACAACGGCGGGATGCAGGACTATCCTGCTGCATGTCTGCGCTTCGATCAGGTGGAAAAGGCCTGGGCTTACCTGGATTATCTGCACCGGGAGGCACATCCCTACAATCTGCTGTATCGGCCCGGCCTGATGTATTGCCTGCCGCGGGCACGCCAGGGCGATTATGAGCATTCAGACTGGAGCGGTGGCTACGCATGGTACGAAATGGCGGGCGGTGTGGTGGCCTTTAACCTGGACACATACGAGACCTTGGATGAAACCTCCATCAGCACTGAGTTGGGCCGGGTGGGTGTGATGAATTGAAACGGGCTGGTTTATGCGGCAATCAGCAGCTTGCTGCATCCCCGTATTCAGGTGAGCCGGGACCGGTTATGGAACTCCAGGGTGCCTCCCTGTGGGCCGAAGCACAGCCGGGTCAGGCCTGCGTAATCCACATTGATGCGATACCAGCTTTGCGCCGGGGCCTGGAACACCTGACCAATGATGGCGCGAATGACGCCGGCATGGGTCACCAGCAGCAGCTTTTCACCCGTGTTTTCGGACAAGGCTTGCTGCAGGGCGGTATTGACGCGGAGGCTGAACGCCATAAGGTCTTCCGCCCCTTCGGGGCGCCGGGCTAGGGGATCCTGATAAAAGGCCTCAATGGCCCGCGGGTAGCGATCGTTTACCTGCTGTGGTGACAATCCCTCCCAATTGCCGAAACCCACTTCCTTGAAATCCTCTGCAATTCGAACCTCCAGCCCGTGGCGTGCACCCAGTGCTTCGGCGAAGTCCCGGCAACGCTGCAAGGGGGAACTGAGCAGGCGGGTCCAGGGGCATGCATCGCCCACAGCGGCCCACATCTGCCCCCAGCCCTTGTCGCCCAACGGGTCGTCGCAGCCTTGGCCTCGGTAGCGGCGGCCTCCCTGTGGCTCGCCGTGGCGAATCAAGTCGACCAGGGTGTCGTTCATGTCAGGGAGGTGCTGGATTGAAACACTATTCGGCCTTGCAGCAGGGTGCAGACAACCCGCCCCTTGAGATCCCAGTTCTGGAAGGGCGTGTTATGGCCCCGGCTGTGCAGGTTCCCAGGCACTGGTCGCCATATCTCCTCAGGATCGAATATGCAGATATCGGCGCAGCGGCCCGGGTCCAGTCGTCCAAAGGGCAGGGCAAGTATACCGGCGGGGCCGGATGTCAGGCGCTCCAGGGCGTTGCTCAGGTCCATCAGACCCTCGTCAACCAGTTTGAGCGTGAGTGGCAGCAAGGTGTCCAGGCCGGAGATGCCGGGTGCGGTGGAGGGGAACGGGTTGGTCTTGGCATCCGCCTCATGGGGCTGGTGATCAGAGCAGATGGCTGCGATCAGACCTGCGGCCACGGCACGGCGCAGGCCGTCCCGGTCGGCGCTGGTGCGCAGAGGCGGGATCACGTGGCAGTTGCTGTCGAAGCCGCTGATATCCTGGTCACAGAGGTGCAGGTGATGGATGGCCACGTCGGCGCTGATGTGTGGGTTGTCGAAGCGGGCGCGGCCGTACTTGCGAACGCCACGGGCACTGGACAGTCCGCGGAAGTGCAGACGAGCGCCGGTCTGTTCCGCGAGGGCCAGGTCCCGGGCCACCGCCACGGTCTCAGCCGCTTCCGGGATGCCGGGCAGCCCCAATCGGGTGCTGACGCTGCCCTCATGGGCGCAGCCGCCGTCCATCAGGGCGTGCTCCATGGGTTCCAGCATACAGGTGAGACCAAAACTGGTGGCGTATTGCATGGCGCGGCGTTGCACCAAGGCGTTTTTCAAAGCTTGTCCGGCATTGCCAACCGCGATGCAGCCGGCATCGCGCAGGGCCGCCATCTCGCTCAGGTGCTCACCCGCCAGGCCCTGTGTGATGGCGCCCACCGGGAAGACCCGGGCGTAGCCGGCGCGCTCAACCCTCTGCCGCACCAGTTCGGCTACCGCCGGGGTGTCGATGATGGGCCGTGTGTCCGGCGGGCAGCACAAAGTGGTGATGCCCCCGGCCGCGGCGGCGCGGGTCTCTGAGGCGATGGTGGCCTTCTGCTCATTACCGGGTTCACGCAGGCGCGCCGCCAGGTCGATGAGCCCGGGGCAGACCACCATGCCGTCCGCGGACAATGTCAGCTCTGCCCTGAAACCGGACGGTGCCGGACCGATAGCCTTGACCCTGCCGTTTTCAAGGTGCAGGTCCAGCCGGGCATCGATCTTGTTGGCCGGGTCCAGCAGTCGGCCGTTGTGTATGCTGATCCGGCTTGGTCCGTTCATGCATTGCCCTCCGTCGCCGGTCGCGGTTCGTTTCCGCCCAGGGCCATGGCGATGACAGCCATGCGTACTGCGATGCCATAGCTGACTTGTTGCAGGATGACCGAGCGGGTCCCGTCCGCCACTTCGGAACTCATTTCCACGCCCCGGTTGATGGGTCCGGGATGCATGACGATGGCATCGTCCCTGGCGGCGCGCAGACGCTCCTCGGTGAGGCCGAACAGCTGGAAATACTCGTGCTCGCTGGGTAGCAGGGCCCCGCTCATGCGCTCGAGTTGCAGACGCAGCATGATGACGACGTCCACATCGTGAATGCCCTCCTGAAGATCATGGAATACCTTGACCCCCAGGGTCTCGCCCTCGGCCGGGATCAGGGTTTGCGGGGCGATGATACGCACCTGCGCCGCTCCCAAGGTGTTGAGGGCAAGGATTTGCGATCGGGCCACGCGGGAGTGTTGAATGTCGCCCACGATGGCCACTTTCAGCCCCTCGATCCGGCCCTTGTGGCGGCGGATGGTGAGCATGTCCAGCATGGCCTGGGTGGGGTGCGAATGGCGGCCGTCGCCGGCATTGAGCACGCTGATGCCGGGGGCGGCGTGCGAGGCGAAGAAATGGGCCGCGCCACTGTCCTGGTGGCGGATCACGAACATGTCGACATGCATGGCCTCCAGGTTGCGCAGGGTATCGAGCAGGGTTTCGCCCTTGGTGGTGGCGGATACGCCGATGTTGAGGTTGAGCACATCGGCGGACAGCCGCTTGGCGGCCAGTTCGAACGTGGTTCGGGTGCGGGTGCTGTTTTCAAAAAACAGGTTGGCGACGATCTTGCCACGACACAGGGGGACCTTCTTGATCGTCTGCTCGGCTACCTGCACGAAGCCATCGGCATTGTCCAGGATTTCGGTCAGCAGTTCGCGGCTGAGGCCGTCTATGCTGAGGAAATGACGCAGCTTGCCATGTTCATCCTGCTGTAAGTTGTCTGGCCAGCTCATGCCCCCTCCTGTTTGGCCGGGCGTTTGCGTTCTATGATCAGTTGCAAGGGTTCCGGCCCTGTGAGCTTGATGTGCTGGTCCATGCCCAGTTCCGCATGCAGGCCGGTAACCCCTGCTTCTATGGGCAGTTCCCTGCCACTGCGTGCGGCCAGCACGGTCAGTTGTACCGAGGCCGGTCGGCCATAGTCAAACAACTCGTTCAACGCGGCGCGTATGGTGCGGCCGGTGTGCAGGACGTCATCCACCAGTATGATGTGGCGGTCGTCCACCTGTTGTGGAATGCGCGACGGCTTGACCACCGGGTTGATGCCGATACGGGTGTAGTCGTCCCGATAGAAGGCGATATCCATGCTGCCCAGCGGTTCCGTGAGGCCCATGGCGCGGTGCAGACGCTCCGCCACCCATACGCCACCGGTATGTATGCCCACCATCATGGCGTTGTTGATGCCATTGCTTTCCAGGCGTTTATTCAGTTCAGCAGCCATTTGGCCGATGGCTGCGTCGATTGCTTGTGCGTCTTTCCAGATCTTAGGCATGTTCGCTAAGCCAGGTTTCAAGTATCAGTTTGGCGGCCATGGCATCCACCGCCTCGCGTGTGAGCGCTTTGCCGCTCATGCGGGAGCGGGCTTCCATGCTGGTGAGCCGTTCATCCACCTTGTGCACAGGCAACCGGTATCGGCCCTCTAGTTGACGGGTGAAGCGGTGCACGCGGGGCGCCCAGTCCTCTTCGCTGTCATCCATGTTGTGGGGAATGCCGACTACCAGGGCGTCCGGCTTCCAGGTGTCAATCAGCCGGCTGATGCCTTCCCAGTCCGGCTGGGCACTGACCGCCCGCAGGGTCTGTAGCGGGGTGGCGGATGCGGTGAGTGTCTGGCCCACAGCGATGCCGATCTTGCGCGGGCCGAAATCGAAGCCTAACAGGGTGCTCAACTCTGACCACTCAACATAAAAAATTCACGAGGTGCGGTCAATGGTGGATCATTGTTTCATGCATGTCCGGCTTGGCCGCTGAGCAGATCCAGGTCCACACCCAGCAGGCGGGCGGCAGCCTTCCAGCGTTGTTCTGCGGGCAGTTCGAACAGTATTTTGTCATCTGCCGGGCCGCTTAGCCAGGAGTTGGCGCTCATCTCGGTCTCCAGTTGACCACCGGCCCAGCCCGCGTAGCCCAGAGCGACGAAGGTGTGCTCCGGGCCGCGACCCGTGGCTATGGCCTCCAGTATGTCACGGGAAGTGGTGACGCTAACGCCGGCGGTGATCTGCAGAGTGGAGTCCCAGAGCTGTTGACCGCTGTGCAGCACGAAGCCACGGTCAGTCTGCACCGGGCCACCCATATAGATGCGCTGCTGAGTGGACTGAGGTTGTGTGATTTCAATGTCCAGTTGATCCAGCATCGAGCTCAGCGGCAGGTCCATGGGGCGATTGACGACTATCCCCATGCTGCCTTGTGTGCTGTGCTCGCAGATATAGGTCACGGTGCGGGAAAAATTGGGATCCTCCAGGCCGGGCATGGCAATGAGGAAGTGATTGGTCAGGCTTTGTTCGGCGTCCATAAGGGCTAGTATCCCGGTCGGGCGGTTGGGCTGCAAGTATTAACCCGGAAGCGGTGGTGCAGGGAAGTAATGGATGTGTCCCAAGCTTGAAATTCCAGGGTCGCTTCGTGGTGGACTCTATCAATCGGCTGCGATTCAGACTTTATGCCAGGGCCATATTCCCAACTGCGCATTACTTCCACCCCAGGCGGTTGTTGTTGAGAAATTGCCAGGTACGCGTGATGTCCAGCACGTCCACATCCCTGCGGATACCCTCAGGAAAGGGAGCGTATGGGGCGGCCATGCGTACTATGCGCATCGCTGCGTCGTCCAGCAGCTTATGGCCCGAAGACTTGAGAATGCGTACCCGTTCTACGCTGCCGTCTGAGCGTACCGCTACGTGCAGCAGCAGATTGCCATATAGTTTCTTGCGCCGCGCTTCATCCGGATAATTCAGATTGCCGATGCGTTCCACCTTGCGCCGCCAGGCCTCCATGTAGGTGGCGTATTTGTACTCGGTGGTGCTTGCGCTGATGGCCTTGCGTTTGGTGCGTTTGGCATAGGCGGCGGATTTACGCTGCAGTTCCGAAGTCAGTCGGGCGATCTCGTCACTGCGGCTTGCCAGTAACTGGGATGCGCTGATACGCCGTTTGGGTGGTTTGACGGTTGGGGCCTTTGGTCTTGGTTTTGCCAGCGGTTTTGGCGCGGGACTGACTATTGAGGGCGGCGTGGCCGGCGAGCTGCTACTGGCAGGCGTGGTGACTGCCGGGCTAGGCTTGCTGGGAGGTGGGATGGCCTCGACCGGTTCCGGAACGAGCACAGGAAGCGCTTGTGCTTGCGGCATTGTGGGTTGCATCAGGGCAACGGTTTCCACGCTGGCTGGTGCACTTTCCTGCTGCATCAGGGCGTTGTCGATGGGACGGTCCGCGGGTTGGGTAAATTCAGTCTTGCCCGAGCCCCGGGTGTCGGTCTGCGACAGCAGGTGCACTTTCTCGGGATTGGGCTGCTCCAGTTTCTGGGGAGGGACCAGTACAACTCTCAGACTCTGGTGGCGCTTGTCCACTGGCTTTTTGTCTTCTGCAATGAAACCAATGCCCAGGATCATGGCGATGTGCAGGGTGGCGGCCAGCAATAGGGTGTAGGCGATCATGGCGGAGTCCGACCGGCCGTTGACAGGATTGCTTGCGGCTTGCAGGGTCGCCATCCGGCGTTACAGGGGCTCGCTCAGCTTGATGTCGGGTTCCTGCTCCATGAATTTAACGCGTCTTGCCATGGCAGGCGTCATATGCATGGTTCCCGTGTTGTCCATCAGCAGTACGTATTTTATCCCCATGCTCCGGGCCACGTGAACCCAGTTCTCTGGTCCGGCCACGAACAATGCAGTGGCGGCGGCGTCCGCTGTGGCTGCATCTGTGTGCAACACAGTGACTGATCGACTTCCCTTGGCTGGGTATCCGGTGCGTGGATCGATGATGTGGTGATAGGTCTCGCCCTCATAGACGAAGTTGCGTTCGTAGTCACCGGAGGTAAATACACTCTCATCCCCGGATACTTCGACAATGGCGAGCACGCCACCACTGGGTCGCCGTATGGCGATGCGCCATGGCCGGCCACCGCGGTCACCGATAGCGCGGAGGTCGCCGCCGGCATTGATGATGGCGTTGCGTATGCCCATTTCCCGCAAATGGGCGATGGCCAGGTCTATCCCATAGCCCTTGCCGAAGGCGCCGAAATCCAGCTGTACCACAGGATTCCTGCTGCGCAGCATGATGCCTTCCAGATCCAGATCGGACATGCCTGGCGCAGACTTGAGCAGGGCACGGATGGCTTCAGGTGGCGGTGGAGGCCGACATTCCGGCGCGTCGCTGTGAAAACCCCACAAGTCGATCAGCCTGCCTATGGCGGGATTGAACAATCCACCACTTTGCTCTTCGTACAGTTTACCCAGGCGGATAAGCGGCAGCACTGAAGGTGGAACCGAAAAACCCTCCTTGTGGGTGATTAGCCGGTTGACGCGGCCCAATGGACCCGGGTCCCAGGCGTGCCACGCCTGGTGCATAAAAGCGAAGTCCTGCTCCAGGGCGCTGGCGGCCTGTTCGGCGGTAGTTCGATCGACCCCTATGATGCTGAGGTCGATCAGGGTGCCAAAAGCCATGAAGCGGGTAGTGTAGGCGGGCTCATCCATCTGGCAAGCAGCGAGCGGGAGGAATATGAGTAGTACCCATGGCCATGGCCGGAACAGTGAGCGGATGGAATCCTCATTCATGGCGTTTGCCTGGGGCGTTGATACCCATCCATAGGTTGCCGACATTGTTCTTCTGAAATGGCCGTAGCTGATTTTGCATGCTTTCACGGGCAGGATGATACTGCACGCGTAGGTGGAAAAGCGAGGGCGAGTCGCTGTCCCTTAATCGCCTCAGCGGTGGTTTTTGCGATCTGGCGCAAACTTCTTTCTTGCCTAAGGATAGGCGGCTTGCTATGGTCTGGGAATTCCTTAACAGTATCTCCTAAACCCGAAAAATATAAAGGCTGGTGCGTTAATTTTACCTGTCGGCAACAAGGCCTGGAAGAAGGGCGCTTACGTATGTTTTTCGCCTCACTGATAGAAATATTATTGTAAAGCCAAATTCCTTATGGGGGGTATACCAGTGCCCAATGGATATATCGACGATCCTGTCAGCATGGCTGGCATTGGCTGGGCTGGGGTGTGCGTGTTTACCGGCTGCATGCTGTGCAGCCTGTCGGCCATCGCCGTGGGTGAGGATGAGTATCTGAATCAGATTCAGGATGAGGCATACAAGGTCGAGGCGAATTCCGCTGACAACACCGCGGCAGATGAGGCCAAGGTGGACAAAGACACCTTCGACAAGGAGTTGCAAGCTAGCTATCGCGGTAGTTACCTATTCTATCAGAAACTGCCGCAACGCAGTCAGGAGGAAATTTTCGCAGACTATGCGAAAGGTGCCTCAATCGCAGACATAAGAAAGAAGATATTGGATCGTTTTCTCCATGGCAAATAGGTTGGCAATCGCATTAGCAAAGGCGCCACACAGCTTTGAAAAACAAAAGATCGGGGGTCTGTATGCTTAATAAGTTTTACCGGCTTTGTCTGTTGGCGATTATTGCGTCAGTTCCTTCTTTGCAGGCGAATGAGCTTGAGGTGGGATCTGAAGGCAGTGATGTGATTCCTCTGATGCCGGGCAAGCCTTACCTGCATGTCATGCACAATGGCAAGTCGATTAAGGTGATGCGGGTCCAGGATCCGGATTACGAGTTGAGGGGTTACTTCGCCAAGACGGGCCGCAAGTGTCCGCCGTTTTGCATAGGTCCAATCAAGGCGGCCGAGTCGGTGGCGACCTTTGGTGAGGCAGAAGTGTTTGAGTTCATGGAACAGGAGTTGCGTGACGGCAAAGGCATGTTGATAGATGCGCGCACGCCAGAGTGGTACAAGCGGGGAACCATTCCAGGATCCGTGAACTATCCATTCACCTTGCTGAGCAAGGACGCGGATGATGCTGAAATGGTGGACATTCTGCAGACCTTTGGCGCCAAACGCCGCTCCAGCGTGGGCATGGTCGAGGCCAAGCTTGAAGAGATGGGCTTCATGGGTGGGGAGATGAAGACCAGCAAGTGGGACTTTACCAATGCCAAGGTTCTGGTTCTATGGTGCAACGGTCCAGCCTGCGGCCAATCTCCACGCGCCATCAATGGACTGCTGAACGTAGGGTATCCCCCAGCCAAACTTAAATATTATCGTGGTGGTATGCAGATGTGGCAGGTCTGGGGCCTGACCACAGTGGAGCCGGAAAGCTGAGCGTGACACTCAGGAGTTTATCCAGCGAGTTGTATCGAGGTTGTGAAGAATGAGCCAGGATGCGGATCTACAGGATTTGAAGGTGATGGTGGTCGATGACAGCAAGACCATCCGGCGTACCGCCGAAAGCCTGCTAAAAAAGGCCGGTTGCGAGGTCTTTACCGCCACGGATGGATTCGAGGCCCTGTCAAAGATCGTTGATGGCGAACCAGACCTCATATTCGTGGACATCATGATGCCCCGGCTCGATGGCTACCAGACCTGCGCCCTGATTAAGAATAATGCCCGTTTCAAGGCCACACCCGTGATCATGCTTTCCAGCAAGGATGGCCTGTTCGATAAGGCGCGCGGGAGGATCGTGGGGTCTGAACAGTATCTCACCAAGCCCTTTACCCGGGATGAGTTGTTGGATGCCATAAAGGCGCACATCAGCAGGGCCTAGTGTAAATGCTAGGGGGATTGTGAATTGGATTTAGTGGTCAGGTCTTGACATTTCGGATATACGCCGGCTACCCGGCCCAGTTATTGAGAATATCATGAGAAACTTTTTTCGCAAAAGCTCAGCTTCGGATGCCGGTGATAAGTCACGCGGGGGCAGAGGCACCGTGTTGATCATAGATGACTCGCCCACCGAGCAGCACATTTTTAAATCCATCATAGTAAAAGCAGGTTTTCAGGTGGAAACGGCATCCGATGGTGAGGAGGGGATCGCAAAGGCCAAGAGTGTGCATCCCAAGCTCATTATCATGGACGTGGTCATGCCGGTTCTAAATGGTTTTCAAGCAACCCGAAGATTGCGCGAGGATACGGAAACGGCGGACATTCCCATCATCATGGTCACCACTAAGGATCAGGAGACCGATCGTAGCTGGGGCCTGCGTCAGGGGGCCGAGGCCTATCTCGTCAAGCCGGTTTCCAAGAATGATCTGCTGGAGCGTGTGGAGGCTGTCCTGGGTGGATAATGCACTGGCCGACGGGCAGGGCGAGGAAGAGGGGCTGCGCCTGTTCCGTCTGTTGAGAGATCTGGAGGCGCGTTGCCTGAGCAAGGCCGCCGGTCTTCCCCACCGGGATGAGCTGGAAACGTCCTGGGAAGGGGTATTGTTCTCTGTGGGCGGGCGTGTACTCATAGCCCCGCTGAGTGAAGTGAAGGAAATCCTCAATTACTCCATGACACTGACACCGGTACCGGGCACCAAGAGCTGGGTTCTCGGCGTGGCGAACATCCGTGGAAATCTGCTGCCAATAGTGGACTTGCAGTCTTTCCTGCTCTCACGGCAGACAGTGCCGGGCCGGCGCAGCCGGGTGCTGGTGCTGGATCACGCAGGCGTTTACACGGGCCTGCTGGTGGACCAGATGGTGGGCATAAGGCATTTTCACCCATCCGATCGTAGTAATAGCTCACTGAATTTACCAGAACCCATCAGCCGTTTCGTTCAGTTCAGCTACGAACAAGGCGATGAGGTCTGGCCGGTATTCAGTATGCGGCAATTGTCGGATAGCCCCGAGTTTCAACTCGCCGCAGCTTGAGTGACATTGGAAGATTCCATGCCTGGGATATTCCAAGACAGCAAAGCCGATAATGCAGCATTGGCTTGGTTTCATGTCCAGGTGTCTTGGCGCTTGAACATGGCAGGGCATATCTGGTCTGGAGGGCCGCCTCGCATTATGCGACGTGGCCTTGACTTGCATTTAATACAATGAAAACGTCGAGCGAGTCGATGTTTTCCTGAGCACAGAACCGCGGGCAGGAGAAGAGAGCAATGAGAAAGAGATCCAGGGGAGCAGGCGGGCGTTCTGCCACCAACAGGCTGATTGTGATTCTGGCCTTTTTACTGCTGGTGTCTCTGGCATTGGCTCTGCTCAGCTTTTTCCATATTCAACGCTGGGACAACTACAATGGCCGCTACCTGCAGGAGGTGTCGGATCAGCAGATTTTGGCCCAGCGAATGGCGAAATACGGATTGTCGGCCACACGCGGTGATTCTCCCTCATTCACCCTTTTGCGGGAGGCCAGGGACAAATATCAGGAGAGCATATTCCTGCTGAAAAAGGGAGCCAGTCGCGAGGGTTTGCCGGCCAGTCCCGGTGAAGTGGCCACGGACCTGCGCAATGCCGAGAATGCCTGGCTGGGAATGCGCGAATTGGTGGACCAGATCCTGGATTCCGAGAAGGCCATCCTGGCCATGCGCGAATTGATCGTCGATACCACTGCCCAGGTGCCTGAACTGCAGAGTCGCTCCGATGAAATCGTGCAGTTGTTGCTGGCAGAAGATGCCGGACGGGATCAGATCTATATAGCTACCCGCCAGTTGATGCTGAGCCAGCGCTTCGCCAACAACCTACAGGGGGTGCTGGCCGGCGGCGGCGAGACCCTGACCTCCATCGACAGGTTCAGCCAGGATTCCGACAATTTCGGGCAGGTGCTGGGGGCCATGCTCAATGGCAGTAAGGACCTCGGCATAGACCGTATGAAAAATCCCGAGGGCCGGAGCAAGCTGGAGGAGATGACAGGTATCTTCAGCCAGGTCTCCGACAATGCCCTGCAACTGGTGACATTGGTGGAGGATGTATTGCCGGCCCTGGATGCGGCGGACAAGGTCAACCCGGTCAGTGATCAGCTCAGCAACGCGCTGAACAGGCTGATCACGGCCTATCGCAATGATCCCGGGCGCATCAATGTGGCCGGTTTCAAGGTGGGGCCTCTTGCCGTGCTTCTGTTCGGTGGCCTGGCCGCTGTCTTGCTGGTACTGCTGTTCAGCCAACTGCTGGTTGACGCAAGGCGCCGGGAGGCGGAGAGCAAGTCCCTGAACGAAACCAACCAGAAGGCCATTCTGCGTCTGTTGGATGAAATGGGCGATCTGGCCGATGGCAACCTTACCGTGACAGCGACGGTGACCGAGGACATCACGGGTGCCATCGCCGACTCCATCAATTATGCCATCGAGGCCCTGCGCAATCTTGTAACCACCATCAACGAGACCTCGGAAAAAGTCTCCGGGGCCACTCAGGAGAGCCGGGCGACCACCATGCACCTGGCCGAGGCCTCCGAGTTGCAGGCACAACAGATCACTCAGGCCACCAGCGCCATCAAGGACATGACGCTGGCCATCGACGGTATGGCCAGCGACGCCAAGGAGTCGGCCGAGGTTGCCCAGCGTTCAGTGGAAATCGCCGGCAAGGGTGGCGAGACGGTACGCAGTACCATTCAGGGCATGGATTCCATCCGCGAGCAGATACAGGAAACCGCCAAACGCATCAAGCGCCTGGGTGAAAGCTCCCAGGAAATCGGTGACATCGTGGAGTTGATTGACGACATTGCCGATCAGACAAACATTCTCGCCTTGAACGCAGCCATGCAGGCGGCCATGGCAGGAGAAGCGGGCCGCGGCTTTGCGGTGGTTGCGGACGAGGTTCAGCGCCTTGCTGAACGTTCGAGTAACGCCACCAAACAGATCGAGGCCCTGGTTAAGACTATCCAGGCGGATACCAACGAGGCGGTGGCCTCGATGGAAGCCAGTACGACGGGTGTGGTGAAAGGGGCCAAACTGGCGGAGGATGCCGGTGATGCCCTGATGGAGATCGAAAACGTTTCCAACTACATCGCCGAACTGACGCGTAAGATCGCCGACTCGGCGAGTACCCAGTCACAGGAGGCGACTAAAATGGATGATTCAATGAGTGTTATCCAGGAGATAACCACCCAGACATCTGACGGCACACGCCAGACCACGGCTTCAGTAGGAACACTGGCTGAGCTGGCGGACGAATTGCAGCGATCGGTGGCGGGTTTCCGTCTGCCGGAATAATGCAGATACAGTCCCGAACCATGACCATAAGAGGGTAAGCGGTAACCATGGCTCGAACGCGTAGCTTCTCTGGATTGAACTGGGTTCGTGGTGAGATCGACGAAGTGATCCGCCATGCCCGCGATGCACTGGAGGAGTATGTCGAGGGTGGTGGAGAACCGACGGTGCTTGGACCCTGCATAGCCCAGCTCAGCCAGGCCCGCGGTGTGTTGGAGATGCTGCAGATTCATGGCGCCGCCCGCCTGGCCGACGAAATGCGTATGTCGGCACAGGCTGTGGCTGAAAAGCAGGTAAGCAACACACAAGAAGCGGCCGAGGCCTTGATGCTGTCGCTGATTCAGCTTCCGGATTACCTGGAGAAGCTGGAGACGGGCGGTGAAGACATTCCCCTGTTGCTGTTGCCGTCCATCAATGACCTGCGCGCCTCCCGCGGTGCTCCACCCATTACCGAATCCAATCTGCTCATTTCCGGTATTGCACGAACGGTCGGCAGGGCGGTCTCGGACCAGGCATCGCGCAAGCAGTTGCGCCTGGCCACCTATCGCGCCCGCCCGAAGTTGCATCGTGGACTTGTCAGCTGGTTTAGGGGCAGCGATACACAGGGTGGCCTGGGCCGTCTGCGCGACGTGTTCTCCGAGTTGGCGCAACTGGCCGACTGTGAGCCCATATTGCGCGGTGTGTTCCGCTCCGCGCATGCCGTGATCGAAGGCCTTCTGGATGGCAGCATCAAGGCGGACAATGCGGTCAAGGCTCTGGTGGGACGCGTAGACCGGGTGACCAAGGAGTTGGAAAAGCACGGCGTGCGCAAAGCGGTGGCCGCCCTGCCGCAGGATGTGGTCAAGCACCTGCTGGAACAGGTGGTGCGTTCGGATTCAGACCACCCGGTCATTCGTGCGGTGAAGACAGATTATGAACTGGACAATGTTCTTCCGGACGAACTGACCCTTGCCCAGGCGCGGGCGCGTCTGTTCGCACCCAACGCGGATGCCCTTGCCGGCATGCGGGCGGCTGCGGTCAAAGAGTTGCTCCCGATCAAGGATACCCTTGACCTTTACATGCGCGGAGGGCGCGACAAAGAGCAATTGGTCGACCTGGAAGGCCCCATGCGCCGCCTGGCCAGTACCCTCGGTATGGCAGGGATGGATGATCTGGCCGAGCGCTTGGCGGGACGTGCCGATGATATCCAGTCCATCGGATCCGGCGCGGTGGAGGCGGATGATACTCTGCTGATGCGTATTGCAGGAGACCTGCTGTTTGTCGAATCTTCGCTGGACAATGTGCTGGTACGCAGCGAAGCCGGACTGGAGGGCAGCGCTGGCGATGTGCCCATGGGAGAGATGCGCAGCCTGGTCAACCGCACACTGGAAGAGGCGTCCGTCGACATGGCCAAGGCCAAGGAGTCGATTATCGCTTTTTTGGAGAACCCCTCCGACACCGCTCCATTGAAGGTCACCCCGGTCCTGCTGCATGGCGTGGCTGGTGCTTTACGGGTCATTTCCCATACCCATGCCGCCGACATCCTGGATCGGGCCAGCGATTTCATCCAGCTGAATCTGCTTGAACACACTTATGAGCCCACGTCGCTCGTGCTGGAATCCCTGGCCGAGACTATTTCCGGTGTCGAGTATTACATGGAGGCGGTTGGCGAGGGGCGGATGGATACCGCGGGCATCCTGGAAATTCCCGGTGCGGCCCTGGAAACCTTGGAGTCACAAGCAGCGGACAAAGAGTTGTGGGCAGGGAACGATGTGCCGCCGACTCAGCTTCAAGCGGAGTCCGAGATGCTCATCCCGGAACCGGATGCAGGCGAACAGCCTGGCGCCAGGTTCACAGCGGCAGCCGCTGATATCGATCCGGAGATCATGGAGATTTTCCTGGAAGAGGCCCATGAGGAAGAAGAGGTCATTCTGGATCAGTATGAGCGCTGGCGCAAGAACACGGATGATGCCGGGGCGCTGGATACCTTCCGCCGTTCCTTCCATACCCTGAAGGGTAGCGGCAGACTAGCGGGCGCATCGCTGATCAGTGAGTATGCCTGGTCAGTTGAAAGTCTGCTCAATCGTTTGATCGATCAGACTCTGGAGCCGGGCGAGCAGGTCATCCAGCACCTGGATGAAGCCATTGACGCCCTGCCTGAACTGATATCAGCCCAAGAGCAGAAACGGGTGCCGGGTCTGGATGTGCAATCTCTGGCCGAGCGGGGCGCGGCCCTGGTGGAAGGTCGCACGCTTGAGGTTTCGGATGTAGCACCGATCGTGCAGGAGCAGATCAAAACAGGGGTGGAGGTGCCTGGAGACAGCGTAGAGCTGTCAATCGAAGATTCGGAATTACTGGACATCTTTCAAACCGAAGCCCATGAGCATCTGGCCTATCTCGATGAATACATGGAGAGATGCAAGGGAGTTGACGGCCCCTGTCCCATAGAATCAGAGCAGATTCGAGCATTGCACACCCTGGCCGGCAGTGCACGCATGACGGGAGTGGATCCCCTGGCCGACATCGCCAAAGCGCTGGAGCGCAAGGGCAATATGTTGTTGGATGCAGACGCCGGTGCCGATGCAGCCTATATCAGCCTGCTGGCGGATGGCGTCGAGAATATGGGCGACATCCTGGCCATGCTGGGTATGGGCGTCAGCGTGGTCGCTGATCCACACGAATTATTGCAACGTATTGAAGCTTATGAACACACTGGCGGTGAGCCGGTCGCCGGGGAATCAGGGCTGCAAGTCCTGGATCTGCAAGAATTGCCGGAGCAAGGGATCACTCCCGAGTCACAAGCCGATGAAGTCTCTGAGCCAAGGCGTGAAGAGCCCGTCGATCTGGATCTGATCGGTTTGGGCGACACCCTGGAAGCGGGCGATGAAATCATTCTGGAGCAGATCGACTCAGCACCTTTGGATACGGATGCAGCGGACAGTCTGGTCGAGCAGATTTCACTCGATGAAATGGAAATCCTGGATGCGGAGGAAATACCTGCCCTGGACATCTTCGCGGGAATGGCGGGTGTAGCAGGTTCCGACCAGACCCAGGACGGGGATTTGACTCCGAGCGAGCTGGAATCGCTGGACTGGGTAACAAGAGACGAAGAATCGTCTGCGCCCAGCGGCATCGAACTGGACCATGACCAGGAAATCACCTTGGGTGACCCGGCTCTGCAGGAGCCCGAAGCGCAGGAGCAGGTTGATGAAGGGACTGATCACGGCGGCGTGTCCCTGGATGATCTGGCGGAAGAAACGGTCGATATTGAGCAATCCGATCTTCTGCCGGAGCTCGCGACGGAATCGGGCGAGTGGGACAGCGAACCAACACCGGCATTAGACATAGCAGGTTTTGACGGGCAGGCGACGGATGACGGACAGCCGGTGGACGGGCAGTACATAGCTATCGATCCGGAGTTGCGCGAAATCTTTCTGGAAGAATCCCAGGAAATCCTGGATCGCCTGGACGATGGGTTGCGCTCATGGGATGCGGAGCCGGACATGCAGGAACACGCCAACCAGTTGCAGCGTGCCCTGCATACACTCAAGGGCAGTGCCAGGTTGTCCGGCATTGCCCCGATCGGTGATATCAGCCATGCCCTGGAAAACCTGGTTCAGGGTATGCGGGATACGGAAGCGGCCGCGACGCCCGAGCAATTGACTCTTATCCAGCGAGTGGTTGACCAGCTGTCCGATCAGGTGGAGGCCGTGCGCCTTGGTCACCCAGTGCCCCTGGGAGAGGCTTTGCTGATCGAATTATCGGCTTCACAGCAGGCTCTGCATGTGATATCGCCGGCACTGCCTGGTGAGGCGAGCCTGGATGCCGAGGGTGAGCTCATCAGTGGCGACCCGGAGCTGATCGAAATCTTTCTCGAAGAGGCGCGCGATCTTCTGGATCAGTTGGACGCCGATCTTCACGAATGGACGGGCCAGCCGGAAGACCGGGATATACCGGTCCGGCTCAAACGTACCCTGCATACCCTCAAGGGAAGCTCCCGCCTTGCTGGTATTCAATCCATAGGTAATCTGGCCCATGCATTGGAAACCCTGCTGGAAGGTGTTACGCCGGATATGGTGCGCACCCACGCATCCATCATGCCCCTGGCACAACGGGCGGCGGACAACCTGTCGGAACAAATCGATGAGGTGAGCCGAGGTGGTCCGGTACAGCTGGCCAGGTCTCTCATAAGCGAGTTGGAAAGCATACACGCGGAACTCACCGGTACACCCGTGGATGACTTGACTGTCGGCCGCACACTCGCGGAGACAGTGGAAAAGAGCCGTATCAAGACCGGCCCGATTGCAGCGGAGGATGCAGCCGCTGCGCATCCTGCGAGCAGACCACAAACACTTCAGGAACAGGTGCGTGTACGCTCCGATCTGCTCAACCGCCTGGTGAATAACGCCGGCGAAATCAGTATCTACCGGGCCCGCCTGGAACAGCAAAACACGGTTCTGGGCTTCAACCTGGGTGAGTTGGAGCAAACGGTTACGCGCCTGAACGATCAGCTACGCCAGATGGACATAGAGACCGAGGCGCAGATTCTCTATCGCTACGAACAGGAGAGGGAAGAGGGCGGTGACCTGGAGGATGAGTTCGATCCCCTGGAGCTGGACCGTTTCTCCACCATTCAACAGTTGTCGCGCAGTCTGATCGAGACGGTAAACGACCTCTCCAGCATCCGCAGCCTGCTGGACGAACAGCAAAAAGAGGCCGAAACACTGTTGCTGCAGCAATCGCGAATCTCCAACGATCTGCAGGACGGACTATTGCGCACCCGCATGGTGCCGTTCAGCCACCTGGTGCCACGTTTGCACAGGCTGGTCAGACAGACCGCAAGCTCACTGGGCAAACGCGCCGTGCTGGAGGTGTTCGGGGCGGAAGGCGAAATGGACCGGGGCATTCTGGATCGCATGCTGGCTCCGATGGAGCACATCCTGCGCAACGCGGTATCCCATGGCATTGAGAAACCGAAAAAACGTCGAGCCGCGGGTAAGGATGAGACCGGCAAGATATCGGTCTATATCACCCGCGACGGTAATGACTT
>RRYU01018193.1_pt1 | contig 41383 bp, 41 predicted proteins | sample 2162651 | NCBI WGS metagenome assembly RRYU01 (sample SAMN10267283, study PRJNA491782) | microbial mat metagenome | isolation source: biomat in the production well | place: Japan: Minami-Kanto gas field, natural gas well KTG3 | collected 2017-06
CCCCCGCACCAGCCGCGAAGGCACCGGTGCGCAGGAAGGCCGCTGTAAAGGCCACCAGCAGCGATTAGCTGAAGTCCCGGACCACAATAGACGCCCCCGGCCCCATTTGACAGAGGTCGGGGTACGCGCGTCATAAAAACCATTGCGAGGAACCGAACTGTGATCCCAATCGACATCCGGCCAGACAGGCTCGCCCAGGAGATGCTGGACTATTCCCGCAAGCTTGGACAGGGCATGGAAAACCTGCTCAACGCCGAAAAGATCGACACCGGCGTCAGCCCGAAGCATCCGGTCTACGCGGAGGACAAGCTTGTCCTCTATCGCTACGACACACCCGAGGGTGTCACCCCCGAGCCCGTGCCGCTGCTGATCGTCTACGCCTTGGTCAATCGACCCTACATGACCGACATCCAGGAGGACCGCTCGACGATCAAGGGTCTGCTGGCGACCGGTCAGGATGTCTACCTGATCGACTGGGGCTATCCGGATCAGGCCGACCGAGCGATCACGCTGGATGACTACATCAACGGCTATCTCGATCGCTGCGTAGACCATATCCGCGAGGCGCACGGTCTGGAGAAGATCAATATCCTCGGCATCTGCCAAGGCGGTGCCTTCAGTCTCATGTACACCGCCATGCACCAGGACAAGGTCAGAAACCTGGTCACGATGGTCACCCCGGTGGATTTCAAGACCCCGGACAACCTTCTGTCCGCCTGGGTACAGAACATCGACATCGACCTCGCCGTCGACACCATGGGCAACATCCCGGGCGAGCTGCTGAACTGGACCTTCCTTTCGCTCAAGCCGTTCAGCCTGACGGGCCAGAAATACGTCAACATGGTCGACGTCCTCGACGACCCCGACAAGGTCAAGAACTTCCTGAGAATGGAGAAGTGGATCTTCGATAGTCCGGATCAGGCCGGCGAGACCTTCCGTCAGTTCATCAAGGACTTCTACCAGAACAACGGCTTCATCAACGGCGGCGTGACCCTGGGGGGACAAGAGCTCGACCTCAAGCAGATCACCTGCCCGGTCCTCAACATCTATGCCATGCAGGACCATCTGGTGCCGCCCGATGCCTCCAAGGCCCTGAAGTCTCTGACGGAAAGCACCGACTACACGGAGCTCGCCTTCCCCGGGGGACACATCGGCATCTATGTGAGCGGCAAGGCCCAGAAAGAGGTCACCCCAACCATCGGCAAGTGGTTGAACGAGCGCTCGGCCTAGCGCGATCAGACGACCGGGGCGTCTCGCCCCGGATCGATTGGACCCCCTCGGCTCGGTCCCGACGCGACAGCGATGCGTCGGGACCGAGTTTGTGTCCGTGTCGCGGAACCATGTAGACTCCGGGCATCAGCCTAAGGGTTCGCGAAAGCACCCTCTACCGAGAGCACGCCAACCGAGAGGGGATACAGCCCAGATGTCCCACGCGCTAGTCCGATACTCCAAGGTCATGGAGATCGTCGGCGATCTCCTGAAGGTCGCGGTCCCTCCGCCCCTGTCCGAGCAGAGCTCACCCGTTGCCTTCGGCGACCTGGCAATGGTCGAGGACCCCAGCGGATTCAAGTCCATGGCGCGCGTGATCAAGCTCGAGCGCGAGCTGGTATCGCTGCAGGTCTTTTCCGGGACCAAGGGCCTCTCCACGCGGGCATCGGTCCGCTTTCTCGGTCATCCGATGGGCGTGACCTATTCGCCGAACATCCTCGGACGGGTGTTTCGCGGCGACGGCACGCCCTTCGATACGGGTCCCGGCCTCTTGGAGGACCCCAAAATCGAGATCGACGGCCCCTCGGCGAATCCGGCCCGTCGGGCGCTCGCATCCAAGATGGTGCGTACGGACGTGCCCATGATCGACATCTTCAACTCGTTGGCCGAAAGCCAGAAGATCCCGATCTTCTCGGTCGCCGGAGAGCCCTACAACGCCTTGCTGGCCCGCATCGGGATTCAGGCCGACGCCGATATCGTCGTCTTCGGCGGACTCGGGCTGATCTTCGACGACTATCACTTCTTTGTGCGTCGCTTCGAGGATGCCGGCATCTTCGCCCGGACCGTCATGTTCGTGAACCTGGCCTCGGACCCGGTCGTCGAGCGTCTCTTGGTCCCCGACATGGCCCTGGCGGTCGCCGAAAAATTCGCCATCGAAGAGGGCAAGCGTGTCCTCGTGCTGCTGAGCGACATGACCGCCTATGCCGACGCCATGAAGGAGGTCGGCATCGCGATGGAAGCGGTGCCTTCGAACCGCGGCTATATGGGCGATCTCTATTCGCAGCTCGCGCGCCGTTACGAGAAGGCCGCCGACTTCAAGGACGGCGGATCGCTCACCATCCTCACCGTGACCACCATGCCCGGCGGCGATGTCACGCATCCCGTCCCGGACAACACCGGCTATATCACGGAAGGTCAGTTTTATCTGCACGACGGCATGCTCGACCCCTTCGGATCGCTGTCGCGTCTGAAGCAGCACGTCATCGGCAAGGTGACCCGCGAGGACCATGCCCAGATCATGAACACCATGATTCGTTTCTATTCCGGCGCCCGCGATGCCGAGCAGAAACAGGCGATGGCCTTCGATCTATCCGAGCTCGATCATCGGCTGATCAAATTCGGGGGCCTCTTCCGCGAACGCTTCATGGACATCAACGTCAGCATCCCGCTCGAGAAGGGGCTGGACCTCTGTTGGCGGACCCTCGCCGAGTGCTTCGACCGTGACGAACTCCTGATGCGGGAGAACCTGATCGACAAATATCTGCCGACCTTGGACGCGGACGCGGCCTTGGATGACGCTGCTTGACGCAGGATAGGCAGATCCAATGGCACGCGTCAGTCTGAGCAAATCGTCCCTGGCGAAGCAGAATCGCAATCTCCGCACCTACGAGCAATACCTGCCCGCGCTCGACCTCAAGCGCAAGCTGATCATGAGCGAGCGCGCCAAGGAAGTGCGGGCGCGGGAGGCAACGCGGCGCGAGATCGCCGCCCTGCATGAGCGGGTTCAGGAGAACCTGCCGATGATCGCCAATCGCGAGATCCAGCTGGCGGATCTGATCAAGGTTCGCGGCACGCAGATCGGGACGGAGAACGTTGTCGGCACAAGCCTGCCAGTGCTCGAGACCCTGGATGTGGACAGACGCGACTATGGCCTGATGAGCATACCCCATTGGGTGGACGCGGTAGCCGATGCACTTGTGGAGATGCTCACGCTCAGGGCGCGACTCGCCTTGCACGAGCGTCGCCTCGCGATGCTGGATGCGGCCGTGCGAAAGGTCACACAGCGGGTGAACCTGTTCGGAAAGGTACTGATCCCGAAGGCGCGTGCCAACATCAAGCTGATCCAGGTCTATCTCTCGGACACCGACCGCGCGGCCATCGTGCGCTCCAAGATCGCGAAGAACAAGCGGCTCAAGGAGGTCCAGGCATGAGCATCGAACGCCTCAAGCGCATCACCCTGGCGGGTCTCGTCGGGGACAAGACCGCGGTGCTCGAGGAGCTGCAGAGCCTGGGTTGTCTGCACCTGATCCCGTTGCGCGCCACCCCGCGAGAGCCGGAGAAGGAACCCTCGGAGCACGCGGTCGAGACCCTGCAAGCCCTGCGCTATCTTCAGGGCGCGAAAGAGAAGCGCCGGCAGGTCCGCGATGCGACCGGGTTCGATCTTGGCGTTACGATCCGGGCGGTGCTTGACAACCAGCAACGCTTGCGTGACGTCTCCGACCGTCGCGACGCGCTGCAGGAGCGCCTGAAGGAGCTGCAATGGTGGGGCGAGTTCAACCTCCCGCCCGCGTCGGACCTCGCCGGGCAAAAACTATGGTTCTATCTGGTCCCGCACCGGCACATGCCCGAGATGCAGTCGGGGCTGGTCGAGCTGCAGTTGCCTTGGCATGTCGTCCACCGCGACCCACGACAGTCCTGGGTCGTGGTGATCCACACGGACGAGCCGCCGCGTGATGCCTTTCCGGTGCGCCGCACACACATCGGCGCCCTCAGTCTGTCGGAGGTGAGTCGTCGCCTGGAGGTCGCCGAGCTCGAGTTGGAGGACGTGAAGGCCGAGCACGATGCCCTCACCCGCTACATCTATTTGATCTCGAGCCATCTCGCTCAGGCCGAGGACGAGGCGCAGCTGCGCCATGCAAAGTCGCAGACGCGAGACGACGATCACCTGTTCCTGGTCCAGGGCTGGGTGCCGGTCAAATCCGTCGACGCCGTCGCCGGGCTCGCAGACCGGCTTGGGATGGCGCTCTTGGTCGAAGAGCCCGGACCCGAGGACGCGCCCCCGACACTGCTCGACAACCCCGCGCCCATCGCTGCGGGCCAGGACCTGGTGGCCTTCTATCAGATGCCGGCCTACAACTCCTGGGACCCCTCGAGGGTTCTGTTTTTCTCCTTCGCGGCCTTTTTCGCGATGATCCTGTCCGACGCCGGCTATGCGGCCGTGCTCGGCGTCCTGCTCACGGCCTATTGGCGCAAGCTGGGTCAGGGCGATACGGGGCGGCGGTTGCGCATCCTGGGGGCAGCCCTGGTCACCACGTCCCTGGCCTGGGGCATGGCGGTAGGGAGCTATTTCGGGTTTTCGCCACCGCCCGACAGTCTCCCGGGACGCATCCATGTCCTGAATATCGATGACCTCGAGGTCATGATGCGCCTGTCCGTGGGCATCGGGGTGCTGCATATCCTATTGGCCAATGCCCAGATGCTGGGCGTATATGGATGGCGTGCCCCCGGTCGAGTCGCCTTGAGCTGGATGCTGGTCATCCTGGGTGGCTTCGTGCTATGGCTGGCCATGACCTCGGACGCACCGCCCTGGCTGGGGGTCACGGCGCAAGGCATGATGGCGGTCGGGCTGGCCGCGATCTTCTTCCTCGGCAGCGATCGGCCCATCGACGGCCTGAAGTCGGTCCTGCTGCGCGTTTTGGACGGGCTGAAAAACCTGGTGCGAATCACGCAGGCGTTCGGCGATGTGCTCTCCTATCTGCGGCTGTTCGCCCTGGGGCTCGCTTCGGCGTCGCTGGCGATCACCTTCAACGGGCTGGCGCGCGACGCGGCGACCGAAATGCCCGGCATCGGGCTCCTGTTCGCGATCTTGATCCTCCTGGTCGGGCACGCCCTGAATCTCGTCCTGGCGATCGTCAGCGGGGTAGTACACGGGCTGCGACTGAACTTCATCGAGTTCTACAACTGGGCCTTGTCCGGCGAAGGCTACGCTTTCAAACCCTTCAAGAGAACGGAGTTGCGCGAATGAACGAGTTTGTGGTTGCGCTGGGCTGGCTCGGCGTCTTCAGTCCGATGGCCTTGGGGGCGGTCGGCAGCGTCATCGGCTGCGCGGTTGCCGGTCAGGCCGCGATTGGGGCGATGGTCGACACCGAGTCCGGCTACGGACGCTATATCGGCGTGTCGGTCATGCCCTCTTCGAACGTCATCTACGGCATCGTGATCATGTTCAGTCTGCAGCGCGAGGTCACGCCGGAGACGGCACCCGGGCTATTCGGCATCGGGATGCTCGCCGGGATCGCACTCCTGGTTTCCGCGATGCGCCAAGGCGAGGTCTGCGCCTCGGCCATCCATGCCAGCAAGACGAAGCCCGAGATCTTCGGCCTCTCCCTGGCCCCTGCGGCGATCGTCGAGGGGTTCACGGTCTTCGCCTTCGTCTTTGCACTGGTGTTGGCCGGCGGGATCCCGAGTATCGAGGTGCTCGGGTGAGCCGTCGAACGACTGAGGAGCGCAACGCGACATGAGCACAGCACTGAAGGATGCCCAAGCCGATCAGGCGGCCGCCGGCGTCGAGGCACTGATCGGCCGACTGCGCGATGAAGGTGTTCAGGTCGGCCAGACCGAGGCGAGCCGCATCGTGAGCGAGGCCAAGCACGAGGCGTCACGACTGGTTCGCGAAGCCGAGGCCCAGGCCAAGGCCATCCGCGAGACCGCACAGCGCGAGGTCGACGCCCTGCGCCGGAGCGGCGAGGAGGCGTTGCAACTCGCCATGCGCGATACCGTTCTGCGCTTGAAGGCCGAGTTGTCCGACCGTTTCAGCGACGAGGTGAAACGGCTGATCTCGGCCAAGATGGAGCAGGAGTCGTTCCTGGAGCAACTCATTCTGGAGGTCGCGACCCGCGCCCGCAGCCAGGCCGGCATCGGTACCGGCCAGGCTGTGGAGGTCCAGTTACCCCCCGCTCTGGTGAATCCACTGGAGCTCCGCCGCAACCCGCTGGAGCTGCGCGAGGGTTCGCTGACCCATTTCGTCCTCTCGCTGGCGGGCAACATCCTCGCCGAAGGCGTGAGCTTCGGGGTCGCGGGCAGCGATGGGCGCGGACTTCGGCTCTCGCTCAAGGGCCAGGATGTCGAGATCGAGCTGACCGACGAAAGCGTCGCTGCCACGCTGCTCGCTCACCTGCAACCTCGCTTTCGAGCCATCCTCGAAGGCATGGTGAAATAGGCGGGCGACCAAGGTGGCCGACGCCAACCGCTATGTGATGCTGCTCAGCTCGCTGCCGTACCACGGGCCCTTGTTCGGGGCGGAGCAGACCCCTCTGTCGCGCATCCGCCTGGATCAGCGCCTGCGCCTCTTGCCGCCGGACGAGGCCGAGTGCCTGCGCACCGCCAGGGCGCTGGTCGAGTTTGCTCAACAGGATGTCAACCGAGCCGACGCGGCATGGGTGGTTCGGACCAAGCGACTCCTCGACAGCATGAACCAGGAGTTCGTGAGGGACCTGGTGACATGGCGCCTCGAGGTGCGCACCCTGGTGAGCGCGCTGCGGCGCAGACATCGGGGTGAGACTGCACCAAGGGATGATCGCTGGGGTTTCGGTCGCTGGCTCGGCAGCATCCGGCAACACTGGAACGAACCAGCCTTCGGCCTGGAACGCGCCTTTCCCTGGCTGCCCCAGGCCAAGCGCGCCCTGGATACCGGCGCGGCGCTGGAGCTGGAGCGCCTGCTGGGCGCAGCGGCCTGGAACCACCTGGAGCGGCGAAGTGATGGTCATCATTTCGACTTCGAGGCCGTCGTCATCTATGTGATGCGCTGGGACCTGATCGCGAGCTGGACCAGCTACGACGGCGGAGCGGCGATCCGGCGCTTCGAGGAGTTGGTGGACGCGGCGATGGCCGAGGTCGAAGCCGGTCTCGAGGCCGGCGTCGAGCAGAGTCTGCGGTCCTCGGCCTCCGCCGCCCGGCCGGCCAGTCCTTAAACCTCGCGAGCGACGGTCAGACGTCGACCCACCTCATTGGATCCTGTCATGGCAAGACACACCCCACGCGGCCCCCGCCTCCAGACACGCAAACCCCAAGACCCGCAGTCGGAGGGTGAAGGCCAAACCCCGCAACAGCCCCGGAAGGAGCGCAGGAGCCCATTGGCCGACGACACACCAACCCCGCCAAGCGATCACGGCCGACCCGACAGCCTCGCTCGCGTCGTCTCGGTCCAAGAGAGCCTGGTGACCATCGAGGCCGGCTGGGAGAAGGGGGCACCGCGTGCGCTCAAGAAGAATGAGCTGGTCTTGATCGTGCCGCAGCGACCGGCAGCGGACGGACGCCAGGAGCGGCTGAAGGCCGAGGTGTTGCGGATTCGCGGCGCCACGGCGGATGTCCAGGTGTTCGAGGATACCCGCGGCATCTGCATCGGCGATCCGGTGGAGCAGACCGGGGAGATGTTGGCCGTGGTCCTGGGTCCGGGCTTGCTTGGCCAGGTCTTCGACGGCCTGCAGGCCCCGCTCGACAAGATCGCCATGGAGCACGGCGTCTTTCTGCCGCGAGGCGTCGACCTCTCCCCGCTGGACTCGGCGCGCAAATGGTCGTTCGTCCCGGCGGTCCAACAGGGTGCTCGGCTGCGCGCAGGCGGTCTGCTCGGCACCGTGGCGGAAGGCCGTTTCACGCACAAGATCATGGTCCCGTTCGATCAGGACGGCGAGGTCGAGGTGACCTGGATCCAGGAAGGCAGCGTGACCCTGGACACCCCGGTGGCGCGGATTCGGGATCGTCGCGACCATGAGCACTCGGTGGATCTCACACAACGCTGGCCGGTGCGCCGTCCGCTCACCGAGCACATGCTGCGCGAGCGCACCACCGAGCGCCTGTACCCGAATGAGCCCATGATCACCACCATGCGCACGGTGGATACCTTTTTCCCGGTCGCCCGCGGCGGTACCGCCTGTATCCCGGGCCCTTTCGGTGCCGGCAAAACGGTGTTGCAGCATTCGCTGGCCAAGCATGCCGCGGTGGACATCGTTGTGGTGGTCGCCTGCGGCGAGCGCGCGGGCGAGGTGGTGGAGACCATCCAGGAATTCCCGCGGATCGCGGATCCGGCCACCGGCGGGTCGCTGATGGATCGCACCATCATCATCTGCAACACCTCGTCCATGCCGGTCGCGGCGCGCGAGGCATCGATCTACACCGGCATCACCATCGGCGAGTACTACCGCCAGATGGGTTACCACGTGCTCCTGCTCGCCGACTCCACGTCGCGCTGGGCCCAGGCCATGCGCGAGACCTCCGGGCGACTGGAAGAGATCCCCGGTGAAGAAGCCTTCCCCGCGTATCTCGAATCGGCGATCCGCAGCGTCTACGAGCGCGCCGGCCTGATCCGCAGCGGCGACGGCAGCTACGGCAGCCTGACCTTGATCGGCACCGTGTCGCCGGCCGGCGGCAATTTCGAAGAACCCGTGACCCAGGGGACGCTCAGCACGGTCAAGAGCTTCCTCGGGTTGTCTTACGATCGGGCCTACCGACGCTTCTATCCGGCGATCGACCCGCTCATCTCCTGGTCACGTTACCTGGATCAGTTGTCGGACTGGTACGGCCACCACCTGGACGCGACCTGGACCGAACGCGTCAACGCCCTGAAGGAGCTTCTGGTCCGCGGCGACGGCATCCAGCAGATGATGGAGGTCACCGGCGAGGAAGGCATTACCACCGAGGACTATGTCGTCTACCAAAAGGCGCTCTTCCTCGACATGGTGTACCTCCAGCAGGACGCCTTCGACGATGTCGATGGATCGGTCCCCATGGATCGCCAGAAGCTGACCTTCGACCGCATCTGGGATATCGTCGAGCAGCATCGTGATTTCCCTGACAAGACCGCGGTCCGTCAGTATTTCAATAAGCTCACCGGACTCTTCAAGAACTTCCATTACGCCGCGCACGAGTCGCCCGATTATCAGCGCCTGCTCAAAGAGATCGATACGCTTGCCGGGTAGGCCGCATCGGAGCAATCAGCTCAATGGCGTCGATCCACCGGGTGATGCGTTTGCGAAGCGAGCTCGAGGCTCGCCTCCTTTGGATCTCCCTGTCCGCGACGCTGCTGATCGCCGGGCTCGGCATCCTGTTCGGGCTGTTGGCCCGGTCCCCTGCGATCCTCTTCGACGGCTTCTTCTCGCTCGTCGATGTCGCAGTCACATGGCTGACACTCAAGGTTGCACGGCTGGTCGCAACCCAGGGTGATCGGCGCTTCCAATACGGCTTCTGGCATCTGGAGCCCTTGGTCATCGCGCTGAAGGCATCGGTGCTCATCGTCCTCGTGGCCTACGCCTTCCTGAGCTCGATCAGCAGTATCCTCAAAGGCGGCTATGAGCCCGAATTCGGGATGGCGCTCGGGTATGCCGGGGTGGTCGCCGTCATCTCCTACGGGATGTGGTGGTGGATGCGCCGGCAGGCCAATCGGATCGACTCGGGTCTCGTTCGGCTCGACGTGAAGGCCTGGCTGATGGGCGCCTTGATCACAACCGCGTTGCTCATCGCCTTCGGCGCCGCGCTGGCGATGCAAGGAACCGGGGCGGAGGGATTGATCCCTTATGTCGACCCGGCCGTGCTCGCGGTCCTGGCGCTGGTCCTGCTGCCCTTGCCGTTCCGGGAAGCCCGCGAGTCGTTCGGCGAGATCCTGATGATCAGCCCGACCGACCTCGACGCCCACGTCCGCTCGGTCATGGCGGATTTCGTGGCGCGCCATAGGTTCCAGGGCTATCGAAGCTATCTCTCCAAGACGGGCCGCGCCCGGTTCATCGAGATCTCGGTGTTGGTCCAGCCCGATCTGCAGGTCTCGGTCGCAGAGATCGACGCCATGCGCGCCGAGATCGGGGCCGCGATCGGCCGTGCCGGGCCGGATCGTTGGCTCACCATCATTTTTACGGCCGATCCGGCACAGCTCTAGCCCGCATCGCTCAACACACTTGGTGTCGGCGCTTTCAGACCGCTGCGGGCTCGATGTGGTCTGCCGGGGGCAGTCGCCGAAGGCCGATTCACTTACACGCTCATGGTCCCGTTCAACCGGGCGTACAAGATCGAGGCGACCTGGATCCAGGAAGTCACCATCTCACTCGACACGCCGGTCGCACGCATTCTCGGTCTCCGAACGACAAGGCTCTGCTCGCCGAGATCGACGCGATGACGAACTGAAGGCTTGATCGGCTCGAAGCCGACACGTACCCTGTTTTCGCTCGGCCCTGTTCCTCGAATTGCGATAGGTCCGTCCCGAATCGGCCCCGAACGCTCGCCGGCATCCAGGGTCCACCCTGCCGGCCAGTCGGGGCAGGCGGTGATCGACACCGCTGCTCAACCTTGGCATTCGGCTCATGTCCTGTTCGGCCGGACGGTTCCGATGGAGCCGGTGCCGCAACTTGGGCCATGCAATCAACCGCAACGCTCGCGGAGCGTCGCGACCAAGACGTCGATACCGCAAGACCCTAGCGAAAGGGTGCCGGGCATCAGGCGCTGAAGGTCCGACACGTCGAGCCCAAGGGCATCGTCCGGAACGCGGTTTCCGCCGCCCGCGCTGTTCCCGAGGAGAGGTCATGAGCCTGAACTCAAAAACCGTGCAGCCGCGACGCCGGCTCGGTATCGCCACCCAGGTCTTCATCGGGCTCGGCTTAGGGATTCTCGTTGGCGTCTTCTTCGGTGAGGAGGTCGCCTTCCTCCAGATCGGAGGTGACATCTTCATCGCCTTGCTGCAGGTGACCGTCATCCCCTATGTGGTCGTCGCCCTGATCACGTCGCTAGGCAGACTGACCTTGGACGAGGCCAAGCATCTCGCCCTGAAGGCCGGCGGCGTTCTGCTGCTGCTCTGGATCATCGGCTTGGCGGTGGTCTTGTCTTCCCCATTGGCCTTTCCGAATTGGCCGTCCGCTTCCTTCTTCAGCACGAGCCAGATCCAAGAGCCCGCGGCGGTCGATTTTCTCAAACTCTATATCCCTTCGAACATCTTCGCCTCCCTGGCGTTCGCGATCGTGCCGGCGGTCGTCGTCTTCAGCATCCTGTTCGGGGTGGCCCTGATCGGGGTCGCAAACAAAGCGCGCTTCGTCGACCTTCTCTCCACGGTCGGCGACACCCTGATGACCATGACCGGCTTCATCGGTCGTCTCGCGCCTTACGGGGTGTTTGCCATCACCGCCGCGGCGGCCGGCACCATCGACATCGGCGATCTGGCGAGACTCCAGGTCTATATCGTCACCTATGTATCCATGGCCCTGATCCTCAGCCTCTGGATTATTCCGGGGCTGATTGCCACGCTGACGCCGCTGAGATACACGAGTGTCGTCCGGGCCTTTCGTGGCCCATTGATCACGGCCTTCGCAACGGCGAACGTGCTGATCGTGCTGCCCGTGCTGGCGGCTGATGCCAAGCGGCTGATCGCCGAGACCGACGGGCAGGACGGCGAGCCGAGCGAGCAGGAAGAATCCGCCATCGACATCCTGATCCCGGCCGCCTTTCCGTTTCCCAACCTGGGTCTGGTGCTGTCCCTGATGTTCGTGCTCTTCGGCGGCTGGTTCATCGGCGCGTCCGTCGCCGCCAGCGACTACCTGCTGATCGCTGGGGCCGGACTCGCCAGTCTCTTCGGCAGCACCATCCTGGCCTTGCCGTTTCTCTTCGATCTGCTGCGCTTGCCGGCCGACCTTTTTCAGGTCTTCATCACGGTCGACGTGATCGGCGCCCGCTTCGGCACACTCCTAGCCGGCATGCATATCATCGCGATCGCCCTGATCGGTGCCTATGCCATGGAGGGCGCACTGCAGGTGCGCGTGGGGCGGCTGGTGCGTTTCGCGCTCGTCTCCGTGGTGATGGTGCTGGCGGTCCTGGTCGGGATCCGTGCCTTCTATACGTACGTCTTCGTGGCCCCATTCACCAAAGACCAGGTGCTCGAGGGGCTCTCCTTTATTCAGGCGCCTCAGCCGCACACCGTTTATCGCGAGGCACCGCCCGAGGCGACTCCCCCGCCGCCGGCGACCCTGGCCCGCATTCAGGAGACCGGGGTTCTGCGTGCCTGCTATCAGCGCAGCGATTATCCCTCGTCCTTCTTCAATCGCGACGGTGATCTGGTCGGCTTCGATATCGAGATGGCGCATCGCTTTGCGCGCACGCTCGACGCCCGCGTGGACTTCATCCCGGTGAATTCGATCCCCGACGCCGAGGCATCCATCAACCGGGGTACGTGCGACATCTTCATGTCCTTGCTGCCGATCGTCCCGGAGATGACCCTGAGCTTCGCGATGACGGTACCGGTCATCGACGGCCCGATCGGGATGATCATGAAGGACCATCGGCGGCGCGAGTTCGAAAGCTGGGAGGCCATCGCCGCAGCCGGCGACATCCGCATCGCGACCACCGACAATCGGGCGACCCCGCGCTTTCTCGACCGCATGCTGCCCGATGCGCAGCAGGTCATCCTGAAGGACACCGCGACCCTCGATACGCTCCTGACCGAGGATCCGCCGCGCTTCGATGCCATCTTGATGGCCGCCGAGGAAGGGGCGGCCTGGACCGTTCGGTATCCGCGTTTCAACCTGACGATACCGACGCCGATCCTCATGATCCCGCTCGGCTATGCGCTGGCACGGAACACCGATCCGCAGCTGCTGACCTTCTTCAACGCCTGGCTCGACAATGCCCAGGGATACGGGACCGTCGACACGCTCTATCGCTATTGGATGCTCGGCGAGCTCGACACCAAGCGCGAGCCGCGTTGGTCGATCGCCCGCAACCTTCTCGGGTGGCTCGACTGATGGCTCGGGCTGCGGGTCGGCGTGACGGTCGCCCGCGGATCGGCGGATCGCTCATCGCCGGCATGGTTCTCTGGACGGTTGCCGGCGATCCCGAAACCCTGGCCGATGAGGTCTGGATGCACAACGGCGACCGCCTGACTGGCCGCGTCGTTCGCAAGGACGGCAACCTGCTCACGCTGCAAACCGACTACGCAGGGACTCTCGAGATCGCCTGGGCAGAGGTTCGCGAGGTCAAGCTCGACGAACCTCTCAACATCCTGATGACGGACAAAAGCCTGCTGGCCGTCACCGAGATCATCAGAGACGCAGACCGGCTGAGGGTCCGGCCGAGTCCACCGACCACGCAGTCGATGCGGGTCGATCAGGAGCACGTAGCGGTCGTCGCACCGGAGGACTGGGAGATCGGGCACGGATATCGACTCGGCGGTACACTGAACGCCGCGCTGAGCAGCGACCGCGGCAACGCGCACACGAACGATGTCTACATCGACTACCGACTGGACTATCGCCGACAACGCAGTCGGTTCGAAAGCTACGGGCAGCTCGAATACGAAACCTCCCGCGGCCAAAAGTTGACAGACAATTGGCTGGTCTTCAACAAGGTCGTCCACGACCTGCGGGAACCCTGGTTTGCGTCGGGCTGGCTGCAGTTCAACAAAGACCGCTTTGCCGACCTTCGTATGCGCGCCTTGATCGGCCCAGCCGTCGGGTATCGGTTTTTCGAGCGCGAGGACCTCACATTGAGCGCCGAGATCGGCGCCATCCATCTCGACGAGCGGTTCTACGACAGCGCCGACCAGAAGCATTGGGGGCCGGGGTTGAGCCTCGAATACGAACAGCGCCTCTGGAACGACCGCATCGCGCTCTACCATCGTCAACTGAGCTTCACCGCCGTCAACGGTACCGGCCAAGATCTCTTGTTCACCTGGACTGGGCTGAGCGTACCCTTGGACGGAGGGTTCGTCGGCGCCGTGGAATACCAGATCGAATACGACAGCAGGCCGTCCGATCAGGCCCTCACCACCGATACCACGCTGCTCCTCAAACTCGGATATCAATGGCAATGACGCAAGACCCGAAGCCTGTCGCACCGAGATCGATCGAGGGATTCCAACTCGCCCTGGATGCCGGCAAGCTTTGGCTCGAGCACAACGCCTTTTGATCAGCACAGCGCTGAGCGCGATCGCGACCTACCTGGTGATCGTCTTGTTCTGGGTCTATTTCTCCGCGCTGATTTTCTTGCTGGGCGCGGCTACACGCGCATCCATCTCCAAGCGCGCTGCAAGCCCGTCGTCCCCCGCAAATCGGCGGTCAGGATCATGCAGGAATTCGTTCGGCAATCGCCTTCAACCGCGTCCACAGCGAGATGCTCACGCTCGAGTAAGCTCGACGTTTGGTGCATCCATAACCCTTAGCGGTGACACGGTTTAAAATGATTTATTTTTAATACCTTAAATCCAGCCGACTTCAACAAACGTCAAGTCTGCCGGGGCCGATCCCATCCAAGAACATCGCATACCGCGCAGGGCGCGGTTTAAACGCCTTCACGAGTCGATATGGCACAGACCGAATCCGCGTCCGGCGATGCAACTCCGACCTCCGATCCGCGCACGCCCGCTCGGATCGTCTTCGCCGTCAAGAACCTCACCAAGACCTACGTCATGGGCGAGGTCGAGATTCAAGCCCTGCGCGGCGTCGACATCGACCTCTATGCCGGCGAGTTGGTGGTCATGCTCGGGGCATCGGGCTCCGGCAAGTCCACCTTGCTGAATATCCTGGGCGGACTCGACCGAGCGTCCGAAGGCGAGGTTCGCTATCTCGACCAGGACCTGACGCGGGCCGACGACAAGGCCCTGACCGCCTTCCGTCGTCAACACGTCGGCTTCGTCTTCCAGTTCTACAACCTCATCTCCAGCCTGACAGCCCGCGAGAATGTCGCCATCGTCACCGAGATCAGTCCCAACCCCATGAGCCCGGAAGACGCCCTCGCCCTCGTCGGCCTCGAAGATCGTCTGGACCACTTCCCCTCCCAACTCTCCGGCGGCGAGCAGCAGCGCGTGGCCATCGCCCGCGCCGTCGCCAAGCAGCCGGCGGTGCTGCTTTGCGACGAGCCCACAGGCGCGCTGGATTCCAAGACAGGCATCCGCGTGTTACAGGCCATCCAGCAGATCAACCGTGACCTGGGTACCACCACTGCAGTCATCACACACAACGCCGTGATCGCCGACATGGCCGACCGCGTGATCCGCCTGACCGATGGGCGGGTGCAGGAGGTCCGCGTGAATAGCCGCCGGCGGGATCCCGGGGAGTTGGACTGGTGATCTAGACCGCGCCGCCGGTGAGGCTATTCATCCGGTGGGCGCCATCGACAAACAGACAGAGGTAAGACGGGATGACGGAACAACAATCAGAGCGAGTGCCGATTGCACTCCAGGGCCATTATGACGCGATCACCGCGTTGACCGACCCATTCTGTCGGGCCCATTTGACGACCGAGAACCTGAATCTCTGTCGGCGAATGGCCGCGAAACTGTGATCGAGTTGCTGGCGATGTACCGAGCGGCAGGCGCCGGTGCCCGGACGCGAATCCGCGAAAAGGACATCGTCGGCGCGAGGACACGACACCGGCCTTGACCCATCCGGCAGTCACGCCCCAAAGATGCGTAGCGGGCTCGTCCATCGATGCCGAATCCGGGTTAGACGCACAGCATGCTGAACGGAGACGCGTCGGACTTGGGCCGACTCGGCATGCCTTGACCTGAATGAGTCGATTCGCGTCGTTCTCGCGGCGCAGGTTCGGGAGCGGGTAGGCCCGACTCTCGGTCGACGAAATGAGCCGGACGACCCCGGACGAGGCCACAAATAAAACCGAGGCCGAACACTCGATGAAGACGGCGATTCACGGCATCCGTCTGGGCCGCAACCCATCGCCCACCATCGCGGTCGTACACCCTTGATCCCGGTGAGCGGTCACGCCTGCCGCAAGCGCAGCACCCCAATGCATCCGCTTCCGGCCTGTCCCGAGTGCGGTTTCACCCATCGGCCTCAGGGTCGCGGCGCCGTCGCCGACGCACGAAAACGGGGCACGCGGCCCCGTCCGGAACGGTTTGGCGCGGCCTGAGCCGCGCTGCAGAGAGATCAGGAACCGCCGAGGATGGCGTAGGGAACGAGCGGGATCAGACAAATCGCCACAGCCGTCCAAAAGGCCCAGCGGTTCCCGGAACGCAGTGCTTCATCGCTCATCGTTGTCACCTCGATTGGTCATTTGGTTGACGTTGGTGTGTCTTGCCGACGCTCCCGGAGATTGGAACGGTTCGTTCGGGTTCAACGAATACCGCAGACAACCCGTGGTCTTTACCTAGTCTTTTCGTTGGTCTTTATCCGGCCGCCGACGAGTCGAATCCAGAGGACAGGATATCGCCGGGGCCTCCACCAGCATCCAGTGCCTCATGTGCCTGTCCCATGGCATGCGGCGGCGCACCGGTCGGGACGGAGGCTACCGCGCCATCGTTTTCCTGGACTCCATCGACAAGCTCAAGCGCCTGCACGGCGACTACCAAGACGCCGAGGAGGCACGCCGCCTGGCTGCGCTCCGCACCCGGCTGTTCGACGACGACCCGGGCACCCGCCAGCCGCGCCGGGAGTGCTGCGGTCAGCCCGCGACCTGCGACCGGTTCCGCGAGGGCGAATGCTGGTACTTCGCTGCAACCGACGGCGACCAGATCGTCGCCCGGGGCCGCTACGGTTTCAGTCTGCTGCACTGGCTGCCGCCCAAGTCTGGCCGCACACCCTGGCTCAGCGATGAGGTGTACGGAGGCTCCGTAGGCTTCACCATTCCACCCCTGGAGTTGGGATCGGAGGCGCTGCTCCGGGAGCTGCCCCTGGAGGCACCCGAGGAGGTCGGCCTCGACATCCATCCCAAGATCTGTCGACCCGGCGGCGTCACCCTGGAGGTTGCCGGCAAGATGCCGGGGGCTGGATGGACCGCCCACTGGCACTCCGTCGCGGAGCAGCGTGCGGTCCAGCGCATCGGCGCCACCAAGCCCGACAACCGCCTCAAGGTCACCCCAAGTCCCGCGGAACTCTGGCGGTTTCACTGACATGGAGGCTCGGCCCGGCGCCGGCCATCCCCTCAGCACCCGCGGCATCGAGCGGCTCGCCTCCCGCTTCGATGCCTTCTACGGCACCCGCTCCGAAGGAGCAGATGCATGCCCTCGCCACCGAGTCGAGCCAAGAATGAGGTGCACAGGATGCGTCGATGCAGGGCGTCATGCGCCTGCTGGACGGCTCGGAGTCCGTCGGACTTGAGTGCTTCGATCTCTACAGCCTGCACCGCGAGATCCGCCGCATCGACTCCCAGCCCGGGAGGCTATCGGCAGCAAGCCAGCCCAATGGGAGTTGGCGAGTGCTACGGTGCGTGCGACTGCGGACGCCGGGTGATGTCCGCTACGGCCCCTGGAGCACGCCGCGCGGGTACGTCGACCTGATTTCGTGCAAGCCACCCCCGATTGCCTTGCCCGTGAAGCGATTAGCAATGACAATCGCATCATTTTTTGAAGCGATTATCCGATGCAAACGCCCCCCACCTGGATCTGGCAGCAACCCGACTGGCCGCGCTTTCGCTGGGACGACGCTCGGCTCGCGGCCGGCCTTTCCCGTGCCCGATTGAGCCAGGGCAAGGCCCTCGGGGCGGCACGCCTGCTCGACCCCGACCTCACCCGGGAGGCCCTCGCCGCGATCCTGGTGGAGGACGGCCTGACCACCAGCGCCATCGAGGGAGAGCGGCTCGACCCGGCGTCGGTGCGCTCCTCGGTCGCGCGAAGACTGGGGCTCCCCACCGCCGGGCTGCCGCCGCCCCAGCGCCCTGTCGACGGACTGATCGACGTGCTGCTCGACGCCACACAGCACCATGACCTGCCCCTGACGGCAGAGCGTCTCTTCGGCTGGCAGGCAGCCCTGTTTCCGACCGGCTATTCGGGACTCCAACCGATTCGGGTCGGACAACTGCGCGGTGAAGCGCCGATGCAGGTCGTCTCGGGCGCAATCGGCAAGGAGCAGGTGCACTTCGTCGCGCCGCCGCGTGAAGGGCTGGACCTGGAGCTCGCCCGCTGCCTCGACTGGATCGCAGCCCCGCCCGCATGGGTCGACGGTCTGATCCGGGCCGGGATCGCCCACCTCTGGCTTGTCACGCTGCACCCGTTCGAGGACGGCAACGGCCGCCTCGCGCGTGCCATCACGGACATGATGCTCTCCCGGGACGAGGACCAACCCATGCGCATATTCAGCCTATCGGCCCAGATCCTGCGCCAACGGGAGGGCTACTACGCAATCCTGGAGCGCACCCAGCTCGGCGATCTCGACGTCACCGAATGGCTCGACTGGTTCCTGCTTCAGGTCGAGCTTGCAGCCGCCGCCGCGGAGCAGACGGTCGCCGGCACCCTGGCCAAGGCCCGCTTCTGGCTCCGGCACCAGGCCACGGTCCTCAATGAGCGCCAGCGCAAGGTCCTAAACCGACTGCTGGATGCCGGTCCTTCCGGGTTCGAGGGTGGCATGAGCACCCGGAAATACCGGGGGCTGACCAGGACCAGTCGTGCGACCGCCTACCGCGAGCTGGCCGACCTGGTCGCGAAGGGTTGTCTGCGACCGACCGGCAAGGGGGGACGGAGCAGTGGGTACGAGATCCCGTGGTAGACGGGCCGCAGAACTAGGCACGAGACTGCCCCGGGTTGACCGCCTGAGCGCACGACTCTGTGTGGACGGATGCCAAGGGTGCCTGCATTCCGGCAGCGACCTAATGCCGGGGGCGCTCGCCGAACCATCCGTCAGCCGGCGGCTCTTGGAGCGGCTGACGGCAGACCATTCAGTTGGGATCGCCAGATCGTCGCAAGCCTCACGCGGCCGCACTGCCATGGAAATCAGCGTTACGTCAGGTCATCCCAACCCGGGGAGTCTATGTTAGTCTTGCTGCAGTGCTTTTTGATCCAATCTAACGCTCCTCAGGCGCGAAATCGAGCTCTTGCTTCCACCGTACGGGTATATCAAAGTGCATCGAGACCAAGCTCTGAAGCTTCTAGCCGAGCACAAGGCAGATCTGGCTCGGCGATTCGGTGTCGCCGAACTGGCGCTCTTCGGGTCGACGGTGCGTGGAGATGAGCGAGTGGACAGCGACATCGATATCCTAGTGTCCCTCGATGGGCCATCGACCTCGCAGCGCTATTTCGGCGTGCAGTTCTATCTCGAGGACCTCCTCGGGCGCCCTGTAGATCTGGTTACTCGCAAGGCCCTGCGCCGAGAGCTGGCTCCTTATGTCGAACGCGAGGCGATTCGTGTCTGAGGCCACCGAAAGCGAGCGAGAGTGGGTCTTCTACCTCGACGACATGATCGCATTTGCAGAGAAGTAATCGGCCTATTCCCGCAGGCTGGACCAAAAGGAATTCGTCGGCAACTCGCTCGTCTACAACGCCACGCTCCGAAACCTGGAGCTCATTGGCGAGGCCGCGGCGCATGTCCCCGATGACGTGCGGTCGGCCAATCCGCAGATCCCTTGGCGTCTCATCATCGCGACGCGGAATCGTTTGATCCACGGTTATTTGGGAATCGATGACGACACCGTCTGGAGTATCATCCAAGATGATCTGCCGGCGCTGCTGAAGGCATTGCGTGGCTTGCGCGAGAATTTATCCTCGCCGCGCCTCTGAATCCCCGCGCGCATGGAACGCGCTGAATGGCGATCTGATCCTGCACCCGCTGCACGAAGGCCGAGCACTGCTGGGAGTTCTCGAGGGATTCGACGAGGATTTTTGTCGCCGCACTGGAAGAGGATCGTACGCAACGGCAGTTGCCGCACTCGCAAACCCGAGGTCCTGCGGCGCATGGAGAGCCTCGCCCGGCAAGTCCCGGTCTAATACCCGACCGACCGCAGCATCTGCCACCACGACGCTGCTCAGTTCACCCGTCTCCGGTCTGCCGGGACCCCGATCGGTGGAAATGATCTCTGGATCGCGTTCCACGCATTGGCCGAGAACGCAACCCTGGTCACCCACAACACCGGTGAATTCGAGCGGGTGCTCGGGCTGACGGTCGTGAGCTCGGTCGCGTGGGGAGCAAGAACTCTGGATTCCGGACAAACTCGCGGCGATCTTCTCCGCATTGCGTGACCGCCTGAAGGTCGACATCGAGGTTCACACGGCCGATACGGCTTGAGTCCGGTCGTGACCCTAATGCTAGGGCTCGCCGAGCACCGATGTTCCATGTGGAAAAGCGACTTCATCCGCTTCCCGTCGGGCGACGAACTCGGCAATCTCCCGGACGCGGTCACGCGACGGGCCATTGAGGTTTCTGCCGTATTTCGCATCGTAGTGCCCGCAGTAGTCGGCCGCGAGCTTGTAGCCCAAGCGGGGGTCGTCCGGATGCCGGATGCAGATCGCGAGGGCATCCTCGATCAGCATCAGCGCCTTGGAGTAAACCAGGCGAACCTTACCCCAGTTCAGGCTCCTGTAGTCGGGTTGGAATGCCTCGAGCTGTCCGTGAAGTTCCCGCATCGCCCCTGGGTTCAGATCGTCGCGCGCCGGGATGTCCGCAAGCAGAGCCCGCACCTGCGCCAACAACGCGGCTTCGGGCTCGGATGCGGGTGCTTCCCCGCTCGTCGCCTGCTCGGCGATCCAGAGGGCGAAGGCAATCAGTCGCCCCGGCTTCTCGAACCACTTCTTCAGGACGGACAGGCGGACAAGCTCCGCAAAGCCTTTGCGGTCGATCTCTTCGACGATGGAGGCGAGTTTCCGATGAATCGTGGGTGCCATAGGCCATTGGATCGGGCAATGCCGTTGAGGTGGATTGTCATGGCCAAAGAGGTGATGGATCAACCGCAACCGAGCGGTCGAACGCAGCGGCTGTGGTGTGAAGGCCGATTGGGGCTCAATCTGCACTGGCTGGAGACCCCTGGACAGCAGTTCGGCCGCACAGCCAAGCGGTCACCAGGCGCAGTCCATCGTCGTCGGGGGCTGCGATCCGGTCCGGGGAGACCTCGGATAGCCGATGCTGGCGCATGCGTGCGTCGGACCCAGGCGCGGGATCAATCCAAGCCGAGCTCGAAGTCCGCCTTGAACGGGTTCTCCAGGCGCAGGGCTCCAACCCTGCGACCGTCTTGCATGTCTTCGGTGAGGAACCGTGTCACGCCGGCAACCCTGGCGGCCTCCACCAGCATGGCATCCCAGAAGCCGAACCCGTGCGCGTTCTTCAGGTCGATGGCGTCGCGAAGCGTGCGCCCGTCGGCCGCGGCCACCGGATAAAGCTCCATCCAGTCGTGCACCAAAGCGGCGGCTTCGTCCGCGGGCATCTTCGCCTTGCGCGTCACGGCGTGGAAGAACTCGCCGAGCGCCTGGAGCATCAGGACGCAATCGGCGTCTGCAAGCGCGTCCATGAGCGCACGCGCCTGTTCATGCCGGGGGCCGGCATCTTTGTCGATGCTGTAGATGAGGATGTTGGTATCGACGCTGAAACGCTGCCGGCTCATTGGCCGCGCTCGTGGAGGCTGTCGCGGTCGCTGCGTGTGCCGCCGAGGGCGTAGCCGCGGCTCATGCGCTCCCGCAACCGCTCGCGGGCGGCGCGCTGGGCGTCGGTCAGGAGCGGCTTCGCCTCGGTGATCGGCAGCACTCTGGCGATGGGTTTGCCGCGCCGTGTGATGACGAGCTCGGCACCCTGCTCGACCCGTTCGAGGTAACGGGATAGGTGCTGGTTGGCCTCGCGGATGGAGACGATCTCTTGCATGATCCGGCAACTGTGGGATGTTCTACATACGTCGAACTTTAGGCCGTTCCAGCCACGACGACAAGCGTTAAGGTCTACTGCATCTCTCGCCCATCGCGCAAGGAGGGGGCGACAGGCCCCCACGCGAACCGAAACCTTATCGGAAATGACTCCTTATTGCGGATCACCGGTCTTTCGGAAACAGGCCCTATAGGTCCGCTTCTGGTCGGGCCAGAGTCGCTCACAGAGCTGGCTGCCACAGTCCACTACGCGTCCTGAACTGCCGCTCGACAGGATAGGGTCGAGCGGCAGCTTCTGGCTGACTCAGGGCTGGCCCGATGGCTTGAGGCCAGTGACCGGGAGTGGGGCCCAGCAATCGGTCGGCTGGCTCGTCTCGGTAGCGGGTCTGGGTCGCTATGTGAAGCTTCACATAGCGACCCGAGATGGCCATAGTGGCCTCAGCGATGTCGTTCGGGATGCCCTGCAGGCGTGGGAGAAATGGCGAGTGGCCCTACTGGCAATAGAAAGGCCCCGATCCCGCCCCTGCGGAGCAACTCCGGCAACACAACACCGGCGCCAGCGGGCGCCGTTTCGGCAACGGGTTGCCGACCTACGGCGCTGATCCCTACACGGCATGCCGACCGCCGGAGAACAAGACCCGACCCGGGCACCCCGACCCAGGCACCCGCAGGCACCCCGACGACCCAGGCACCCACTGACCCCGGCACCCACTCCGATCAGCATCGTTGCTGATGTGCCATCGCATGGCCCCGGCTTGCACCCGCGGGGCCTGAACGTCCGCGCCTTCCGCTCGCTCCGACTCGCTCCCTGCGCGGGCAGTCCGGCCCCGCTCCGGCCTGCTCACGCCGCCTGCCCGAGCTCGGGACCTAGGGCCAGCCGGAAGCCGATGCCGCCGCGGCGGTCGCCGGGACCGGCGCGGCCGCGGCACGCGGAGCGCAGGCTGCCCGCCTCGCTGACCCAGCTGCCGCCACGCAGCACACGCCCCCCGCCCGTCGTTGGGCCAGCAGGATCCACCACAGATCCTTCGGGATAGTCTGCGTACCAATCCTGGCACCATTCCCAGACATTACCGTGCATCTCGTAGAGCCCCCAGGGATTCGGTGGCAAAGAACGAACCTTCACCGTTATCCCCCCATTGTTGGCGCGCTTGACGTCGAATGCGTCACCGAAGGAATAAGCGGTTGTGGTCCCGGCACGGCAGGCATACTCCCATTCCGCCTCAGTGGGCAGTCGGAAGCGGAGCGCGGAAGACTCTCCACTGGAACCCGACAAGACTAGATTTGCAGACAACACAGCCGAATCAGTCAAAGACGAGGCATCAGCTGCTTGCACCGCCGCCAGTTCTTCATTCAATCGATCGAGAAATCCCTTCACGTCGTTCCAGGTCGCTTGTCCGACGGGATGCTCTGCGTCTTCGGTATCGTTCGGGTCCTCAGCCATCACAGCCGTCCAAAGTGCCTGGGTGCAGGCGGTCTCGGCCAACCAGAAGCCGCGGGTGAGGATGACCCGATGCAGTGTCTCGTGGTTAGACCGACCTTCTTCGCCTTCGGGAGAACCCATCAGGAATTCACCCGGCCAGATCCAACGCATTCCAATCGGAATGCCCTTAATGCGAATCTCCCCACGGACTCCATAGGGGTCGATACCTGTCGAGCGTCCAAAGCACGCAGGATAGAGCCCATCACTCCGCAGCCGCTCCAACTGCGCAGCATCCATGAAAAATCCCTGCCTTAACGCAAGGTCCTCCATGGCGAGCTGAATGACGAGCGGATCCCGCGCGCCGAGCCACTCCGGTTCCCCTTGGCCCGGACCGCACCAATAGGCAAGCCGTTCCCCCTGTCCATCATCGAAACCCACGAAGAGACCATCGCGGTCACGTCCCAGGGTATGCGCCCAGGCCGGACGGCTGAGCGGGGCGATCACCAGTTCCTCTTGCTCCGTCCGGATCCGCCATCCGTGCTCGTTGAGCGGTAAACCCTCAAAGTCCCGCAGGGGAAGGCTGAGCGTGGGCGCGTCCGGGCGATTTTCCCGCACCTGCGCAACCGGGTCGCGCGTCAAGATCCGCCCGGCCAAGTGACTTCCGCTGCTGAACGGCAGCTCGGGCGCAATCTCCGACTCGACCTCCAAACGCTCGCCGCGCTGGACGATGCGCCAAACCCGCACCTGCTCGGACCGGCCCTGCGCGGCGAGCGCGCGATGGATGTCGAGCCCGGGCGGCAGCAGGGCCCCCTCCGTCGTCGCCTGTGCATTGGCGAGAACCCACAAGGCTTCAGTGCGGGGGCTGAAGTCCCAGGCAACGGGCGACAATCGGGCGCCGAGCCGCGCGACCCAGCCACTCAGGAAAGCGGCCTGATCCCGGTCTCCTGTCGCGTGCGCGGCGTCCAGCGCGCCGGCCACCTGATCCTGAAACGCCTCGGCCTGTTCATCGGTCCCGCCCAACAGCGCCGCCTGCCGGATGCGCTCTTCCATGCGCACCGCCCGGCTGGACCCCTGCGCGCGCTGCTGAGCCCGGATCAGATCCCAGGCGAGCTGACGCTCCTCGGCCCCGAGGGTGCTCTCGAGCCCGCGTTGCAACTGCTCCGATTCGACTGGATGGCCGGGAAGCAGCGCGAAGGCCCCTGCCAGCCGGGCCGGGTGTTGCCAGGCCGCCGCCTCGCTGCCGACGTCCGCGCATCCCGCGGACAACCGATGGCGCAGATGACGCAGCAGCGCCGGAGAGATGGCCAGGCAGGCATCGAGCAACGCCAGAAGCCGACGCGCTCCCGAATCGTTGCGGATCGCCTCCGCGAGATCGACCGCCCGGGCCGGCCAGGGGCGTGCACTCGCGGGGCGGGCCGGAATATGGGCCGCGCGATCGAGAACGACGGGAAAGTAGAGTCCGGCGAGGACCGGATCCCACCAGCGCGACGGGCAGGGTGTGAGCACGACCGCCTGCCTGCCGTCCGCTCGCACGCAGCCGCCGTCCGAGCCGCTCCCAGGCCCGGCGCTCGTCTTGCGCGCCCAAGCAGCCCAGGTCGCCGAGGATAAGGACGGGCACACCCGCCGCCGGTGCGCGATAGAGACGCCGTGTGCTCCAGTCCTCGCCGTCCCAGACCCTGACGGGACCCTCCGGTCCCTGCTCCATGCCCAGGATCTCCAGTCCGGTGCGACCGCGCAGGCGCGGCACCACCGCCTTGATGGCCGCGAAGTCACCCAGGAACGGATAAAGCCGCGGGTTTAGATCCAGGATCAACTGGCCGGCCGGGGCCCAGCGCGGAGCACTCAGCCTGGGCAGGCGGCGCAGCGGTCGCAAACGGGCCTGGGCGGCGACCAACCGCGGCATGTCGATGCGGGGACGCTCGGCAAGCGCGCTGAGCGCCGCGCGCAGCAAGGGCCAAAGGCGGGACCAAGGCACGAGTGGCGGCGCCGGGGGCAGCGGTTCGGGCTCGGGCTCCGTCGACCCGGGGGCCTGATCGCGTTTCGGAGGCTTGGCGCGGCTCTGCGGCGGCGTCAGCTGGTGACGCTCCGCGAGCAAGTAGGCACGGTGCCGATACAAGGCGGACGATGGAGCTGCCTGCGCGGCTCCGGATGGCGTGGTGTTCGGTCCGGACCCAGAGCAGCTCGGTTGCTTGGGCGGCTCGACCTCACGGTAGCCGAGCCCCCAGGCCAATCGGGCCAGCTCGGTGTCATCCAGGGCGAGCGCCAGGCGCACCAGGTCGGCCCGGCCGAAGGCCGTGCGCGTCGTGCGATAATCCTCGGCGGGCGGTCTGCGCGAGCCTCTGCTCACGGGCGCACGGCGACCGCTTTGTCGAGCGCGAAACGGGCCACCCGCTCGAAGAGCGCCTCCTGAGCGGACGGGTCGCCCGGATGGGCCTCGACCAGGACGCGCAGGATGTCCAGGTACTCGGCCTGTCCGGGGGCGACCGCACCGATCTTGCGCGCCCCCTCGCGGTCCTCGGCGAGCTTGCCGGCAACCGTCGCGCACAGCGCGGGCGCGCAGCGATCGCCGAAATGGTGCTGGCCGCGTTCGACCAGGAATTCGACGAGCGCGTTGCGCTCGGTCGGCAGGTCGAGCCGCAGGACCATGCAGCGGCGCAGGAAAGCGGCCGGCATATCGCGCTCGCCATTGGTGGTGATGACGACCAGCGGGGGCGGCGTATCGCGCTGCACGCCCACCGCCGCGGCGAGCCAGGGCACGCCGAAGGCGCCGTTGCCGAGGATCTCGAGCAGGCTGTTGGGCAGATCCGCGTCGGCCTTGTCGATCTCGTCGAGTAAGAGCACCGTGCCCTGTACGTGGCTGCAGCCCGCGGGCTGGGACGGGGGCGCCGTCTTGCGCAGGCTGAATTTATCGACATGATCCGTGGCGGACTGCCAGTGGAACGCCCACCATAGGCGCCCCGGCAACAAATAGCGCCGTGGATCGAGACGCGCCAGGCGTTCCTGCTCGGTGCCGGCCGCACCCAGCGCCTGCGCTTCACCCAAGCGGGCCACCGCGTCGAACTCCCATTGGAGATCCTGAGCCTCGGTGCGCGCATGCACCACGCAGGAGATGAATGCCCGTTTGAGTTGGAAGGCGGCCGCTCGGGCGAGCTGGCTCTTCCCGGAGCCGGGCTCGCCGCAGACCAGCAACGGGCGCCGGGCAAGCCGCGCCGCCAGCAGGGCATCGGCGCTTGCCTGATCGAACAGATGGACCGCATCGGGCCAAGTCCCGCAGGGCGGAAGGGCGATGGCTTGATTGACCGGAATAGCGGTCGTCATCGGCGGGCTCCGGTGTGGTTTGTGGCCATCATGACAGCAAATCGATCCTTTCCAGGCATTCGTCGATCTCGGCTGCCAGCTCGCCGGGCGGAAGCAGGAAGATGCCATGGGCGGCGCCCTCATCCTGCCCCGCACCGACGACGATCAGCTGAAGCAATGGGATTTCCGAGGCGATGGCGCGCAATGCATCCGCACTGAAAGCCGAATGCTGGATGTCACGCGAATCGACGACAAGCCGAAACCAACGTCGGTGCTTTTTGTCCCTATCGTGGCGTTTGCGATCCATGCGGGTGCCGATGCGCGTCCGCATGTCCGCGGTGATCTGCTGCGGTAACGGCTCATCCGGCCAGAGTTTCCGGTGGAGCAGCTTCCAGATGGCATCGACCAGCCGCCTCGAATCGCGCCCTCCGGGGTGATCGAACCCCAACTCGCCCAGCGGGCGATCCATCAGGTCATCCTCTCCGGTGCACCAGGAATACCGCATCACGCCAAACCTGGCCTGGCGTTGCAGCCAGCGAGCGGAGAGCAGCTCGACACAATGACTGCGTCCGAAGGGGATCTGAAGCGCGACACGTTCATCGCCCCTCCATGCCTGAACCGCCGGCGCCGCTTCGTGCTCGTAGCCGTCCAGGACGGTCGTCACCAGCATCCAGCCGAAAATGTACGCGGCGCCTTCGCGAAGCGGCGCGGCATCGACTCGGTTGCGACGTATCGCCGTTTGGATATCGTCCAAGGCGTCCTTGAAGTACAGGAGCGCATCTTGAAAGGCGTCGGCATCGGGGGCACAAAGCCGCTCCGCCAGCGAATGGGCCGTTTCCGACGTGCCTTCGGTCATCGCGTGGGATAAGACTTCACGCAGCGGTGGCAGGAGATTCAAGGTGTCCTCGATCTCCGCCAGGGCATCGTCCCGAATCGAGGGCGGCGCTCGCTCGGGTTTGGGGCATTCCCGGGCCGCACTCGTACCTGGCATTGAGAAAGTAGGTGTCTCAATGCTGGAAACTTCTGGCCGGAGGGAATCGAGGGCCTCATCAAGCCCATTTCCGGGGGGTGATTGGCGAACGCCTAAAACGACCTCCAGGCGTGCAAGTACCAGGTCTGCAATAGCATCGGGTGTGCGGCTGCGAACGTCGGGCACGATGGTAGTCAGGTGAATCCCTTTGACATTTCCATCACCGACTCGGATCGGCAGAATGCGATCCCGGTCGCGCTCATCCGGAGAAGCGCGTGCCTGCATCAGGCGGGCTCGAATGGCCTCGTGCTCAGCAAGCGCCCAAGGTTTGCCCCCGTATTTCTCCGAAACGCAAATGACGACCAACTCGCATCGCTTGCCATAGATCTCCTGCAGTTTAAGGTCCGCATCGGAGCCAGCCAGGTAGTGCTCGAACCATTCATCCAGAAAGACGGTCTCTTTGCCGAGTCTTGCTTCGACCGTCCCCGCGACCGCTCGCACCAAACCGCGTTCCTCGCCTGCGAAGGAGAAGGCGACGATAAATTTCTCCGGCAGGTGCCGCAGCGACCCCGAGTCGATCGGCTGCTCGACCGTCTCCGGCGAAACGGATCTCGACGCACGCACGGGCTCGCGGAGCCATGCCTCGGCTTGGGGGTAGACACGCTCGAGCTCGCGCACATCGATGGCAAAGCCTTTGTTCTCCCCAACCCGATGGGTCACCACGGCGACCACATGACGGGCCGCTGGATCATACACGGGTGATCCGCTGTATCCGTCCTTGATGCGCTCGAAAGCACCGACCTCCTCGTCGAGGTAGTAATCCCAAGAAGCGAGATCATCACCTTCGGCGTGCGGCCAACTCGTCTCCTGGCCCAACGTGCCCTCGAGGCGACGTCCCTCCGGACCGTAGCCATAGATCGCATCCGGCAGACCGGGGCGACCTCGGCACACGAGGTTCAGGGGCTCGACGGGCGAAAGCCCCGACACACTGAGAACCGCCAGATCGAGCGTGTCATCGCCGTCCTTCGAAACCAGGCGGCATGGCTTGCTCTTGATGCGCAGATGCTCCTTCCCGATGGTCTTGACCACGTGCCAGCAGGTCACGACCAGCGAGACTTCGTCATCCTGCCGAACGACGAAGCCTGTTCCTTGGGGCTTACCGACCGATTGAAGACCCGTGATCCTCAAGACAGCTCTGCGCCAATCGACGGACTCAGCCACCGATCAGTCCTGTCCCTTGGGGCGCACCTTGAGTGTGAAACTCAGGTTGGCGCTGCCCGTCCCCTGTACGATGAACAGCTTGCCGCTCGCCTCGAAGCCCAGACCCAACTGGATCTCGACTTCGTCGATGGTGAGATCGCGATTCAGCTCGCCCCAGACCGAGGCGAGGGGTTGCACCGCCTTCAGCAGGAGTTCACGGGCTTGATCCATGGCCCCCTCGGTCAGCTCGGCCGCACTGGCCACGATCTTCTTGGGGGTGTCGTCGGGGTTGGACTGGACTTCAACCAGGAGACCATCCTGCAATCTGATCAGTTCGGTAGCCATTTCATGCCTCGACGTTGGACGGACGAATACCTCATCGGATTGTCGCCGAAATCAAGCGAGTCGTCTTCCCAAGAGGCCACGTCGCTTTCGCTATCGTGCAAACGGGCAAGCGGCTCGCAAGACGAGCGCCAGGTCCTGGTCCACGCCAAGCTGCCGATCCAATTCGGCCCCGACGCCGAGGACATCATTACCGTCACGGAAAACGGCGCTCACGGTGACGGCACGACACGGATGTTCGTCGAGGACTGGGCTCGTCCTGGAGGACTGGTCCGCCAGCGGGCTCACCGAGTGCCCGAACGCCCGGCAGGACGCCCTGATCGACGAACTGTTCCAGCGAACCGAGCGGCATGCGGCATGGCGCGGGCTCGACCCGCGCAGCCCCGAGCAGATGCCGGCCGTCGCCGCCGAGTTGGGTCTCGAAAGCGCCTCAAAGTCGGCCGCGACCAATCGACCCCGAGGCTCGCAGAGTTGCTCGGCGCCTACCAAGGACTGAAAGACGCCACCTTCTCGGTACGCTGGCGGATCGCATCGCAGTACCGCAAGCCGTCGTCGCTGAGGTAGGTGCCAAGGCCAATCGTCTTTGTGTCGCCTTCGTGCACGAGCAGGGCTTACGCCTCCTGCAGACTGAGCTGGAGCGGTTGCGCCGCCGAAAGGTTCGCGCTCGGCTTCTTGTGACGACTACGTTCCAGACCACGACCCCTGCTGCGTTATCGATGGCTGCGGGCCTGGGTATGAATGTCCGTGTTCTGAATCCGTCAGCCGGCAGGACATTCCATCCGAAGCTTTACCTGGGCAACGCAGACCAAGACGCGCGTGCGGGCGATGCCCTTCGAGCGAACCTCCAACAGCAGGGTGCCGCGCTGGTTGTGGGCGCCATAGTCGCTGATCGCCTTGCTGCAGGGACAGAGACTGCTGACCGGGACAGCCACGCCGAGAACGAAGTCCAAGGCGCCGCGGTCAATCTCCGCAACGAAGCTGCACTGATAGTCCATCAGCGCTTGCGCACCGCTCGCCGGGGCTGAACGCGCGATGACGTACGGGAAATCGACCTCGATCCGGGCCGAATCGGCTTCCAGTGTCGTCTTGATATCCGCGAGCAGTGCCGGGAGGGTGCGCACCCTGATCTCACGGCGATGCCGCTCCAAGACCTCGATGAAGCGGCTCATGTGGGTGCCCTTGGTGTGGTGGGGCAGCCCGACCGAGAGCGTCAGATCGGCGATGGTCCGTTGCGATGCGGCAGCACGGTCGAGCACGGTGATCGGATCGCGCAGATCGGTGACCCCGACCTGCTCGATGGCGATATCGCGGTCGTCGCGGTGCTTTTGGATATCCTCCAACTCCGGTGCAGCGGTGCTCCGCCGGCACACGGCGACGGGTTCCGGGTTGACCGATGGATCCGGACAACGAGCACGTGTAGTGGCGGGCATGGCGATCAATCCTGATCCGGCGTGATTCAAGGGATCCCGAGGAGCTTGTGGGTCTGCAGACTCAGGCGCCAGTGCGGGTGCGCCTTGCAGTAGGCGACGCAGCGCTCGGTGTTCTCGGCGAGATCCGGACCGTCCAGCGGTTGCAGAAAAAAGTGCTCGAAGGCCAGGTCGGCGAACCGTTCGGGGGGCGCATCGCGCTGAGGGTAGACGAGCTTGAGCTCGTGACCGGCGACCAGCCGAAGGGGCGCGACCCCCTTCGGGCTGACGCAGATCCAGTCGACACCCGGCGGCGCCGCACAGGTGCCGTTGGTCTCGATCGCGACGTCGAAGTCGCGCGCGTGCAGTGCGTCGATGAGCGACTCGTCCAACTGCAACAGGGGTTCCCCGCCGGTGCAGACGACATAAGGTCGCTCCGTTCGCCCGCCGGCGTCGGGCCAGGTCGCGCGGATCTTATCGGCCAGGGCTTCGGGATCCGGATACTTCCCGCCACCCACGCCGTCGGTCCCGCGAAAATCGGTGTCGCAGAAGCGGCAGACGGCGGTGTCGCGATCCTGCTCGCGCCCGGACCAGAGATTGCACCCGGCGAAGCGGCAAAACACGGCCGCGCGGCCCGTGCGGGCGCCTTCCCCCTGCAGCGTGTAGAAGATCTCCTTGACGCTGTAGGTCATGTCGGTAGGGCCGGACCCAGATCCCCCCAGCACAGACTGACACCGCAACCCGGTGTCTCGTGCAGATCGATCCGATCCAGTTGAGGTAATCGCGCGGCGACTTCTTCCCGAATCCACAGGGCCAGACTGGCCGGATCGGCGTCCCGCAGTCCCGGCAGATCATCGAGGCGGTGGTGATCGAGACGCTCGTAGACCGGCTTGAACAGCGCCTTGACGTCGCCGTAGTCGACCGTCCAGCCCAACACGGCGTCCAGCGGTGCGGTCAGGTGTAAGCGCAACAGGTAGCTGTGCCCGTGCAGACGCCGACGGGGGTCGCCCTCGGGTGCGCGGTGCAGCTGCAGGGCGCCCTCGAAGCGCTGCTCCTTCCAGATGCGGTAATGCTGGCCGTCGTAGTTACAGCCGGCGGTCGCGGTCTCGTAGACGGTGATCCAGGAGAGCGCCGGCGCGGCGGGTTTGAGGCGTTGCCACAGCCAACTCGCCAGCATCTCGCTGGTGGGATTCTCCAAGCCCTGCAGATCGTTGAGGCAGGCATAGTGCAACTGCGCGTGCAGCGGCCCCCACAGGGCCGCGAGCTGGTCGAAATCGACTCCCATGTCCTGACCGGCAAGATCCTGGTCGGCGTGCAGGATGACCTCGAAGCCATGGCCATGCATGCGCCCGCACTGATGGCCGTCCGGGACGTTCGGAAGGCGATGGGCCGCCTCGAAGCGGAAACGGTGCCAGACATGGACGTGTCGGACGCATCCAGATCGGCCCCCTGATCCCGCGTACTCTGCACACCAACCGACTCGAGTCCGGGCACCGCGAGGCACTGGCGGATCCAGCGTGCAAGGTTCTCATCCGTCGGGATCGGCAGGTGTTCGTTCAGGTCGCCGTAATCCAGCGCCGCAACGCACGACGCCAGCGCGTCCGAGAGGGCGCCGGTCTCCCCTCCGGGAAACGGCGACCAATCGATCGGGAGCTCGGCGCGGACCTTGGCGGTGAAGCTGTGCCCATGCAGCCGCCGGGCGCGATGCCCCTCGGGCAGGATCGCGACGCGACGGGCGGCCTCGAAGGGAGCCGCCGCCACGTGGAACAGTCGCTCAGCCATGTCGGCGATCTCCGAAGCGTTCGAGAAGGGGGTCCGGTCGCCCAACCTCCGCAAACCCCTTGGCCCGCAGCAGACAGGAATCGCATTGACCGCAGGGACGTCCCTCGGGATCCGGATCGTAGCAACTGCTGGTCAGACCGTAATCCACGCCAAGCGCGAGCCCGCGCGCGATGATCTCGGCCTTGGTCAGGTCGATCAGCGGGGTATGGATCTTGAGGTGTTGCCGACCCTCGACCCCGGCGGCGGTCGCCAAATTGGCCATCTGCTCGAAGGCTGCAATGTACTCGGGCCGGCAGTCGGGATAACCGGAGTAGTCGAGGGCATTCACACCGATGAAAATGTCGCTCGAGCCGAGAACCTCCGCCCAGGCCAACGCGAAGGAGAGGAATACCGTGTTGCGGGCGGGGACATAGGTGATCGGGATCCCGTTGCCCATCGACGCGACGCTTCGCCCTTTCGGCACCGCAAGATCGGCCGTCAATGCCGAACCGCCGAAACGACGCAGGTCGATGTCCGCGATGACGTGCTCCTCCACACCCAGCGCCTCGGCGATCCGAGCGGCACAGTCCAACTCGACGGCATGGCGCTGACCGTAGCGGAACGACAAGGCATAAGGCGCAAACCCTTCGGCCTTGGCCACGGCGAGGGCGGTTGTGGAATCCAGCCCACCGCTCAACAGGACGACCGCGTTCTTCATCGGGGCATCAGGCATCATGAAACAGATCTTTCTGGTGGCTCGCAGGGGGATCGATCGGCTCGATTCGGTTCGCGTACAGGTCGATCTCCTTCACCTCGGCGGGCGTGAACACGACGATCCGGTTGCGAAATCTGTGGCCCTGCGGAATCTTCCCATCCTGACGCCAACGCCAGAGGGTCTGACGCGTCACCTGCAGACGTTCGGTCACGTCTGCCGCGGTGAAATAGTCCAAGCCACGGATCTTTATCGGCATATCTACTGTCGCGTTAAATCGCGTTTCGCACTGATCGAGATGTCTCTTAGCGTAGACTTCCGGGCAGCAAAGTCAAATTCGGATCGGCCTCGACCAGCCCCTTCATGCCTTGCCCGACTCGGACACAAGCCACGCCAACGTCCTCCCATCCGCCTCACCCCCGAAGCACACCTCGAGCACCCGCTGAAACACCGACCCCGCAGGCGACACCTCCGCAAACAGCGTCGCACACGAACGCAGCTTCAGATCATCCGGCGTCCCGAAGATCTCCCGCGCCGAGCGGTCCTGAACGGCCAGCACCGCCTCGGCACACTCGACCAACCGCCGCCCGAGCACCGGATGCTCCAGATACGCCCGGGCCTCCTCGAGACCGCGGATCGCATAACGCCGCGCCGTCTCGCTGAACCCCAGCCCATCGAGCTGCGGGAAGATGTACCACATCCAGTGCGTGCGCTTGCGGCCCGAGCGGATCTCGGCGAGGGCACGGGAGTAGTCGTTCTCCTGCGCCCGGACGAAGCGATTCAGCTCGTGGGGATCGTCGGTGGTCATCGCATCACTCCTGGTCTCCACACCGACCGCTGTCGGCATCGGCCGGGATCAAGCCGGGCGCTATGGCCGCTCCACCGGCTGCGTCCGCGACTCCACCCGATTCGCCGCTTCGAAGAGCGCGTACAGGCTGACTTGCCCCAGATCGACGCGACCGAGCAGCGAACCAAGATACTCCTTCGAGCGTGCGTGAACCCCGTTGCGCTGGCACACCAGCCAGGCGACCGCTTCGGTCCCCGGTCGCTGGACCCGGACCAGCATGGCGCTGCAGACCGAGAGGCTCTTGAAGCTGCGCACGAGGTTCAGCAACTCGTCGAAGGCCGCGGCCCCGTTTGTCGTCAGCGCCTGCTGAGAGAGCCTGTCGATTGCCGAGGCGCAGTCCTCGAACTGGGCGAGACGGGCGAGGCCCTGTTCGTCGTCCTCTGCTTCCGAGGGAGCGGGTATAGCCGCGGCCATCCTGCATCTCCGGCGCCGAGTGTCAAAACCCTGTCTGGGCGTATGATGCGCCCGCCGGTAGCCAGACGCCCTCCAACCTGCCCATCAACCAGGCACCCCCAACCGCCCCGGCGCGAACGACGCCTCCGTCCAATCCACCCCGGTCAGCAGCACCGACAGCATCCGCGCCCGCTCGGCACATGACAGATAGAGATTCGTCACCAATCCCGGCTGATAGGCCGGGTTCGGGAAGAACGCCTGGAACGCAAGCGTCCCCTCCTCATAGCCGAAGCTGCCGAACCCATAGCCCATCGGGGCCTCGCTCAGTACGCGAGCGTTCAGCTCAAGCGCCAGGTGCCGCCCCTCCACGTCCGATGTCACCAGCACAGGGAACCGCTGCCGCAACGCCAAGCCGTGGCCATACCAGGGGTGGGTCTGATTCGTGGCGACCTCGCAGAGCGAGTAAGCGCGCTTGCCGTGGGGAAACTCCACCGTGAAGCCCGTCGCGTCCGCCGATCTCAAGACGTTAGAGGACCGATCCAGATCGATCTCGGCGAACCGCGCGAGCTCATCGCTCGACCAGCGTGACGCCGCCCGGCCCTCGGCATCGAGCCGCAGCAGGGCCTCGGCGATCAGTGCATCCGGCTCCGAACGCGCCCCCCGCTCGGGATGGCCACTCCGCGCGGGCACCGCGCCAACCGCCTCGGCGATGGCCGACGCGCCTCGATCGGCGTCACGGATCTGCAGCAGGGCGGCCAGGCCGATCAGACGCCGCATCCAGCCGTCGATGTCGGCGTACACCCGCACCAGCGTGCAGAGGTCCAGGGTGCGGCGCGCCGGGTCGTAGACCGGGCCGGCCATCCCGGCCGTACGCAGCGTGACCGCTTGGAGCACCTCCAGGACCTCCTCGTCGAGATCTAGGTCGCGCAGCAGCTCGGTGCGCACCAGCACCAGATCCGCCGACGCGCCGTTCGGCCCGGCTTCCCGGCCGATGACCTCCAGCGTCTGAGCCTGCTGATGCGGCCACCAGCGGAACCCGCGCGCGGTCGACACCGACCATGCCGCGTCGACCTGGAACAGCTCGGTGCGTAGCCAATCCAGCGTGTTCTGTCCAATGCTCATGCTGATCCTTCCCTCGGGTTGTGGGGAACGGCCTACCGCCCCATTGTTCACGTCATCTTGACCGCCGAGGAGCCCGTCCCGGTCAACCCCCCACATCCACCAACACCACCTGAATCCACCTCAGCCGACTCTCCGCCAGCCCCTCGCCGTCACGAATCCGCCGGAAGTGCCCACACGGGCCCAGCCGGCCGGATCTGCTGCCGGAGGTGGAGGGCGCGACCACGGGATGCCGTCACCGCGCGCACGGTCCTGCAATCTCCGCGCTCGTACGTGATACTACCGCGGTCCATCGGTGACCCAATGCAGCGCACGCCACCCGAGAGCGCCACGACGGAGGGCGATGCCGAGTCCTGTCCACCTTGTCCCGACGTGATCCGACCACCGATGCCCATGTCCCTACTCAAGCGAAAAAACACCAAACAGAAGAAGATCTCCGCCACCTTCCTGGCGTTTGTGACCCCCACCTTCGACCCGATGGGCCTGTCGCCGGCAGACCCCGAGAGCGAGCCCCTGCTGAGGGTCTGCTGGGCGACCTGGAATGCGGTGGTCTTCGCCGATTTCGTCGGCAGGACCGATCTCCTCGACGCCTTGCTCGATTCGGCACGCTCGAGCCTTGCCTCGGTGATCCTCGTCAAGACGTTGGTCGACCGCAAACGATCACGCCGCTTCGCCGCGGACGACCGGTTGATCGGCGACTACAAGATCAGATTCGTCGATGGCGAGCTACGACTCTGGGCCGAAGCGCGCGATCCTTACCACAAGGATCAGACGGCATCGTGACGGGCATGGGGTGCGGTTCACCGGTCGACGCGTCGGCCAGCTACGGCTTGGGCAACCGCCCCGACACGCGGTCCGCGATCCGCTTCCCGAAGCTCAGCCGGTCTCCGGCAAATCGCCCCAGGCTGGTCAGGATGACCTGGTACGGCCCAACGAACACCGTGAGCTGACCGGTATCGGCATCCCAGCCGGCGGACCCGGCAAGACCTTCGACCGGTACGGGAACAGCCACGTCGCCGAGCTCCCGGCGCATCTCGTCCACGAAGTCCGCGTAGGCCTGTGCGGGATCGGCTGCACCATGCCCCTTGACCAAGAGCCCCACACTGAGCATCGGCGCATCGGTATGGGCATTGTCGTAGTTGCACAGCGACACCCAAAACGGCCCGCTACCCAGCTCCTTGCCGTTGGGCTCGCCGACAACCGAGCCATACACCGCCTCGACATCCGCCTTGGTCAGCAGCGCACAGGCATCGACTGGAGGGGGCACAGCGTCCTCCGCCTCGACCGCAGCCACAGAACCGCAGAGCATTCCGGCGAGCAGAAGCGGGATCAGGAGCCGAGATCCTGGCGACGTAGAACGGGGTTCGCAGTGGTAGAGCAGCATGGGGCAGTCCCTTTCTGTGTCTGAACGGTTCGATGACATGGTAAAGGGTAGCGCACCACAGCCGGCGCAGTGCCAGATAAGGGCACGCCGAAGAACCATAGATGACGCGTCACCTCACCACATACGGCTTCGTCTTCACCCCCGCCGAGGCAGCACCTTGGCCGGCTCCGCGATCGCGGCCGTCGCACAGGCGATCTTGACCGACAACGGCGGCAGCACGCCTGGATCGTCACCGCGTGGCGCGGCATGGTAGGCATTGTGCCGGGCGAGCATGGTGCTCAGACACTCGTCATCATCCTGAGTGAACAGGGTCACATCCTGCGAGGCGTCATCAAGGGCGTACCGCTTGCCGATCGGCGATCCGGTGAAGATCAGCTCGACCACGCGGGTCGGCCGCGCGAGGTTCCGGAAAGGGCCGCGATCCTTTAGGCCGATCAGGCCCCGGCGGCCGACTCTTCCAGAATCACCTCGAACAGCTCCAGCACGGGATGCCCCGCATAGGTTCCCTGGGGCGCCTTCGCCTGCGCATGGGCCTTGTGAAAGGCCTCGGACTCGCGCCAGGCGTCGAAGGCTGTGCGCGAGGCCCAGGTCGTATGGGAGGCGTACAGCGTGGCCTCCCCATCGTCCGGCCCCTTGAGGAGACGAAAGGTCACGAACCCCGGCACCTGCGCGAGTTGGGATTGGCGCTCCCGCCAGAGGCGCTCGAAACCGCTCTCGAAGCCCTGGTTGATGCGAAACCGATTCATCGCAATGAACATCGATCGGATACCCCGTGCTGTGACTATGGAGGACAAATCGAAACGGGACGCTCGGCCCGACCGCAGAGTGACGGGCCAGTCCGGAACACTGTAGCGCCGCAGTGAGGCCCGTGCTACGCATTCGCATCACCGCTGCGAAGGTCGGGCCCACCTGTCCGGGATCTCGGTCCGGGCGCGAAGTGTCTCCGTTCGTGGATTAGGATCCGGGCCGGATCCGACACGAACAGCCCGCGGAATCAGCGGGCGTCAAGACGCGTCGGGCGTGCCGCGGTCGGCGAGGATCCGACGCTGTTCGGCAACGGACGCGCGCTCGCCGCCTGGATCGGGTTGGTGCCGCGACAGCACGCCACGGGCGGGTGCGAGCGCCTGCTCGGCATCAGCAAGCGGGCGACGTCGATCTGCGCCAGCTGCTGATCCACGGGACGCGCGCGGTGCTGTGTTGGGTCGATCGCAAGGAGGATCCCACCAGTCGCTGGGCGACGGCGCTGAAGGCGCGCCGTCATACCAATGTCGCCGTCGTGGCCCTGGCCAACAAGATCGCGCGCGTCGCCTATGCGGTGATGGCCACCGGCAAGCCCAACGACCCGAGCGTCGGCACGCCGCTCCAGGCCGCCGTCTGAGGCCGGTGAGACGCGACCTCAGGTGGCATGAACGACGACCTTCCGGTCGCCACAACCGAGTACCGAGTAGTGAGCAGCGAGTTGCGGAGAGTGAGCATCACTGTGATGGCATCAAAAGCAGCGCCTCCCTGCCCGAGAACCTGGCTTGTCCATCAGCCGGCCGAGCCGAGACTCTCTGGGTGATGAGGACGGGAAGGCGAGCGAATTCCATCAGGGCACGAGGGTCGGCGACGACTCCTCATCCGATGCCGGATAGATGGCGTCAACGTCTCCTTCTGCCAAAAACAGCGATTTCCCTCTTGCATCGCGGGGCGGACCACATAAGGATAAGCGGAGCGCATCCACCTTCCGGCTGAACACCTTACCGGTAGGGTGGATAAGCGAAGCGCATCCACCATTCCTGGTCAATCCACCGGGCGCTTTTGCTCGGGTCTCAGCTTGGGTGTGAAATAGCGATCTGCGTCGTCGAGGTCTACGGACTCTCCGGCCTGGTCGACCAGGGGCTGCTCGTAGTCCTTCCAGCCCCGGAGGCCCGTCTGCAGGGAAACGACATTCCGGTAGCCGAGCAATGTCATGGCGTGGGCGGCGAGCACGCTGCGATAGCCCGACCGGCAGACCACCACGATCTCGCGATCGCGCGCGCGCACCAACTCGGGAACGGTCTCCTCGTAGTCCCATTCACAGGCGGACTCGAGGATTCCGCGCGGGACATTCAGCGACCCTTCGATGTGCATGGCGGCAAATTCATCCGGCTCGCGGACATCGACCAGCAGAAGATCGGGGTTCTCCTGGAGCCTCTCCTCGAGGTCCCAGGGCATGATCTCCTTGACGTCGCGCAGACAGTCCTTGATGAGCTGAAGAAAGTTTTTCATGGGTTGAACCGCGTCTGAGAGTGAATGCGTTGTTTATACCGAGCACTTATGGATTGTTCGCCTGATCCACGACAATGCTTTTCGCAGACCGCGACCCCGGATGGGGTATAGCCTGCGCTGATCCACCCGACCGCCGGCCGCGAAGCGACTGTCTTCCGACTCAAGAGCTATCGCGAGTCGAGCGGCGCTCACACAGACCGCGCTCAACTGCGATTACGGCCGCCTCGACGCGGGAGTGCACATCGAGCTTGCGCAGGATCGCCTTGACGTGGAGCTTGACCGTGCCATCGGAGATGTTGAGGCATCGGGCGATCGCCTTGTTACTCTGACCCTCTGCCAGATGACAGAGGATCTCGTGCTCCCTTGGGGTCAGGTCGGCGATTCGCCCGACGGGTGGCGCGCCTGCGGCATCGCCCTGGACCGCCTTGGCCAGGACGATGGCCAGCTCCGGAGCCACCACGGTGCGACCCTGGACGATCTCGCCCAATGCGGCGATCAGCGCATCAGGCTCCATGTCCTTGAGCAGATACCCCTGGGCACCGCTCTGCAGCGAGTCGATGACGTCGCGCTCCTCGGCGCTCGTGGTCAACATGGCGATCGGCATGGTGGGGTGCACCGCGCGCAACTGACGCAGGACCTCCAGACCGGTGAGCTGAGGCATACGCATGTCCAGCAAGACCACGTCAGGCAGGGTTTCCGCGACCCGCCCCAGCCCGGCGGCGGCATCGCCAACCGCCGCGACCACCTGGATACCTCGGCGTTCCAGCAGCTCTTGGAGGCCGAAACGGAACAAGGCATGATCGTCGATCAGCAGAACACGCATCAGGCCGCCTCCTTGCCATGACGCGCACCGCGCCGATGACCGTCGAAGATCACCTCGACCCGGGTGCCCTCCCCGGCCTCGCTTTCGATCCGCAGCTCGGCACCGATGCGCCGCGCACGCTCCTCCATGATCGTCAATCCGATGTGCTCACCCGGACTGGAGCCCGCCGCGGGGGTGCTGAACCCGACACCGTCGTCCTCGATGAGAAGAACATGCTGGCCATTGGACTCGCGGGTCAGCAGAACGCGAACCGTGTGGGCTTGCGAATGTTTGCGGATGTTGGCGAGTGATTCCTGGACAATCCGCAAGATCTGCATTTCTTCGCTCGCAGAGAGCTCGAAGGGGCGACAGTCGTTCTGGAAGAGCACGTGCGCGCCGGTCTCCTGGCCGAATCGATGGGTGAGCTTTTCCAGGGCCGGCACCAGGCCACGCCGGTCCAATGGCGCACGAAAGCTTGCAAGCAGCTCCCGGAGCTCGGTATGGGCCTCGTCGAGCCCGTTGCGGATCCGGCTCAGGTCATTGCGCGCCTCCAGCGAGATCGAGCTTCCGCGGAGCGAGTCGGTCAGCATGCGAGACTGAAACCGGAGACTCGCCAGCGTCTGGGCCAGGGAATCGTGGAGCTCGTGAGCCAGCGAGTTGCGCTCCTCGACGATCGAGAGCCGCCGCGCATCGGCATCCGAGCGCTGCTTGGCGATCGCGACGCCCAGGTGATGACCGACGGTCGAGAGCAGATCCAGGATATCCTCGCGCGCCTTCAGGCCCGGGCGGTCGACGAAGATGGTGTAGACGCCCAGAAGCTCGTCCCGATGCTCCAGTGGGACTGTGACGATCTCCATCTCGCTGCTGGCGAACATGCGCCGGCCGTAGATGCGCGAGCAATAGCGCGCGTCGTTCCCGCAGACGATCTCACCCGGCACCAGGACGCTCCCGCAGAGGCACAGATCGACCGGCCCGATGTCCTGCTCGCGCACCAGGTCATCGTCCAGTCCGATGGCACCGACCAGACGGCGCGAGCCGTCGGACATCACCAGGCGCACGGTGGCAGCCCGCCCGTTCACCATTTCTTTGAGGACCCGAAGGAAACGCAGCAGCAGCTCTTCGAGGCTCTCGGCCTGATGGATACCGGCGGCCACGTCGTAAAGGATCTTGAGCGAGGCGGTCTTCTGCGCGAGACGCATGGTCTGGCGAGCGACTCGATTGTCCATCTCCTCGTAGAGCTCGGTCAGCTCCTCGTTGAGGCTCCGGATGTCCTGAGCGACGCGATCCAGGACACCGAAATCGCGCAAGGCATCGCTCGCCCCGGGCTCACCCTGACAGACCCGCGACAGCGAGTGCTCCAATCGAGCCAACGGCAGCAAAAGCTCGCTTCGCAGCCGTTCCCATGTCAGCAGGGCGCCCAAGCCTCCGGACACCAGCAGCGCAAGGAATAGAGAGGAGGGCCAGGCCCACTCGGGCCTCGCCGAATGGAGCACGAACAGCGCCAGCCCCGCCGCGAGTGTCGCCGCCACCAAGACCATCGGCCAGACCAGACGGGCGGCCCGCAGGATGCCGTAGACGCGCGAGACGTCCACCCGATCTCCGCGATCCGTGACCGCACGGGCCGGTGACGATGTCATGGTGACTCCCTCGTGTCCATGCCGATTGGATCCGTCGGGGCCGACTCGGCGGCATCCGGACCCTCGCGCTGCTGCAGATCCCACATCGCGGCATAGTGCCCCCC
>RRYU01009746.1_pt1 | contig 41020 bp, 36 predicted proteins | sample 2162651 | NCBI WGS metagenome assembly RRYU01 (sample SAMN10267283, study PRJNA491782) | microbial mat metagenome | isolation source: biomat in the production well | place: Japan: Minami-Kanto gas field, natural gas well KTG3 | collected 2017-06
GGGGGGGGGGAGGTTCTAATCGAGGTGGAGGCCCTACTCGGGTTCTTCACCCCCATTGGCGAAACCACCTTCTCGGAAGTCAAGCTGATGTACGGCGATCGGTGATCGCCGTACCGCCCCCGCCTAGGCGATCTCGTCCATGAGCTCCAGGAAGCGGCTGTATTCGATGGCCGTCCAGCTCTCGGCGCTGAGCGCTCCTTGGGCCTGGCTGATCATGGACACCTTCGCCGCCGTTTCCTCGTCGGGCGCTTCGTAGATATCCAGAAAATCGTAGGGGCCGAGCAGGGCGTAGTGAGCCGTGAACTTCACCTCGGGGCACTTCTCCTGGATCACCGTCATCCAGTGCCGGCCGATGGCCTCGCGATGCTTCACGTCCTGCATGAGTTCGGGCGAAAGCTTGGTCATGAGGATATAGGTTCCCATGGCGACTCCTTCCTTTGAGTGGAGTTTAACCTCTTTTCGCTATTCGGTCATTTCACGGGATGAAGCTGAAAGGAGATTGAGCCCTTCCAAGTGCGATCCAGGTCACTGGCCTGGGGTAGATTGGCGATATCCACCCGTATCGCGAGCAGGTCAAGGATTTCATGTCGGTATCCAAGACCCATAGTGAAGTTGGTCACGTCCCCATCGGGATCGTGGATGTATCCCCCACGAAATGCTAGGCGCTCCCCGCGAAGCTCGAATCCCATTTGGGATGTCCTCTCGCCACCCTGAACCTGAAGTTCGGTGATCTCTGCTCCCACCGTCCAAATCCAAGGACCGCCGGGACCTTCAGTGGGAGTTGCTCCTTGATAACTGAAACCATAGCGGAAGTATCTTGGTAGGTTTATCTCCGAGCCAAACGCCTGTATATAGTATGGCTTTCCTACATTGGACCAGCTCAGACCCAACAGCAAGGTTCCAGAAATGAAATCCAACTTAGGGAGACAGGTCATTCCATAATCAATGCCGGTTGCTCTCGCTGGATAAATTCCATGGTTGATGTGATAGCTCGTTTTCGCGATTCCAACGCCAATGCAACCCAGGAGCGACAAGCCCATTCCCACGGTTTCGTACTGTTCCGTGAATGGAAGTGGATCCTCGTTTGGAAAAAAGGAGGACTCGCCAAAATTCAAGCTACGTCTCAGCATCCAAATATGGGGGCGAGCAAATCCTAGGTCTGGAGCCGCGACACGCAGAGATGAGTAGGTATTGTAGATATTGTCGCTCAAATCCGGAACGAGTTGATTGATAGCTCCCACATGCGGACCCCATGTGACGGTCACACCACGATGTTGAATCAAGTTGCCCGGGTTCATTCCCATTTCCCCGAAATCGCTGAGAAGCGCGCAGCCGAGACCGCCCATTCCCAAGGCACGGGCCTCGATGGGAACCTGTATTCCATTCGCACCCGCAACACTCGCCGTGGCTGAGTGAGACCAGGAAAAAAGGTAGAGCAAGGCGATCGCGGAGCTGACGATTTTCATCGGATTGTTCATAGACATCCTCCTCATTTTCACAATCGCAACCAGGAAGAGGATCTGCAATAGAAAGCAATGGAAAACCCCGAAGCACGGGCTCCGGGGTTTCTTGATCGATTAGCGTTTCCCTACTTGTTGTGCTCCGGACGTATCCGTCCGACACTGCCGCCGGCCAGAGGTACCCGATACTGATAGTCCGAGGGCTTCTGGTTCTCGAAGGGAACCAGATCGTCGAGCCAGTAGGCCTCATCGTTTCGGCGGAAGAGCATGACGCGGCCATCGTTGCTGGCTTTTTTCGCGCGATGGTAGCGAGTGACGATGATGTCGTCGGTCACCGCCGGCACCTCAACCTTGCCCGATTCGTGGCTCATGGCCAGACGCGCGCGGCGAGCCAGTCCCGACACCTTGGTCATGGCCTGATTGAGCACGGTCCAGCTTTCCACGATGGGAATTTCATAAGGCTTGTTGCCCTCGGTGGGCCGGCACTGGAAGAAGTAGTAGGGAGGCACACCCATCCAGCTAAGCTCATTGATGAGCTCGGCCAGCACTTCCGGATCGGCGTTGATGCCGCGAAGCAGTGGCGTCTGGTTGACCATCATCACGCCTGCCTGGTTCAAGGCGTCCAGCGCGGTCTTGGCCTCCACCGTCATTTCCCGAGGATGATTGAAGTGGTTCATCACATAGATGCGGCCGTGCTTCGTGCTGTTCCGGTCGAACATGTTCAGCAGTTCTTCGTCTTCGGTAATACGGAAGGGATTGAAGGCCGTCATCTTCGAACCAATGCGAATGATGCGCACATGCTCGATCTTGCGAAGCTCTTCGATGATGGTCGTCAGGCGACGAGTTGATAGCAGCAGGGGATCGCCGCCCGTGAGCAGCACATTGGAAATGGATGGCGTTTTGCGGATGTACTCGAGCCCGGGCTGGGGATCGAATTCCACTTCCTCGTTGTCATTCATGAAGAGGCGCTTGCGGAAGCAGAAGCGGCAATAGGCACCACATACTTCGTTCACCAGGAGCAGAGCGGTGTCGGTGTATTTGTGCTGACAACCGGGGGCCACATAATTGTCGGCCTCGTTGCTGGCGTCCAGTGCGCCCCAGGGCTCCATCTCGCCTTCCTGCGGAATCACGATCTGGCGGATGGGATCTTCGGGGTCGTCCCAGTTGATCAGATTCAGATAGTAGTCATTGGCCCGGAAGGCATAGCGCGCTGCCACCTTGGCCAGGCTGGCCCGATGCTCTTCGGGTATCTGATCGATTTTGGATACACTTTTAACGTACCGCACTCGGGACATCTGTCGCCTCCATGGTGTCGCGGGCCAAGATTATATCATCTTGGAGGGTCAAGCGGGGGTAAAGCCGCCTAAATATCGGCAGCTTTGGCCGAGTAAGTAAGGCTATTCCTTAGGCTTGTCAAACAGGCGGGGAAGAACCTGGCCTTATGAGACACTTAGAAGAGCTCGAAGTTGAAATATCGTCGTGGGTTAGCTTTGATATCCGCGATGAGGCTATCCACTTCGATGACCGTCGACTCTAAGCGGACATAAAGATCATCTTCAGCCACAAGGCGCCCCAAGGTGCCCTGCCCCGTTTCCAATTGGTCGCTCATGTACTTGAGTCCGCCGCTGGCTGCTCGCACGTCGGCCGAGAGGGATTCCAATTCCACACTGAGCGCGTTCAGGCGGTCCAGACCCGTACCGAGCTTGGGTCCCGTCTCCTGGATGAATGCGGTGAGTTCCAATGTGAGAAGGTCAAGGTGCTCAAGGCTGCGGGGCAGTGTCTTGCGACTCACCTCGGCGAGCAAGCGTAGCTCGCGGGCGCCACCACTGATGTCGGCGGCAAGAGAATCCAACCTGCCGCCGCTCATAATGTCGTCGAATCGGCGGGTGAGGCGATCCATTCGCACCAGCAATCCGGCCGAGTTTTCGAGCAAGGAAGCCAGTTCAACATGGGCCACGCCGCTTACCTGGGCGCCCGGCGCAATGACGACTTCGCATGTTCCCTGCTCGATGGTTACATAGGTGGGTCCCATCATGTCGGGCTGAATAACGAAGAGTGCATCCTCACTAATTTCCGTGCCTTCTTCGATTCCCAGAGTCACCTGCACGGTTTCCCGCTCCAGATGGATGGACTGCACCTTGCCGCGCTCCACGCCACGGATGAGCACGGGCGCGCCCACGCTGAGACCCGATGCCTCGGGGAAGGAAACTTCCACGGGCCAGGTGGCCGTGCGGAATTTGAATTCCTTGAGGAAGAGCAATCCAAAGGATGCGGCGACGATGGCCACCAAGACCAAGCTACCCACCTGAAGTTCAACGTTTCTTCTCACGGTGTCTCTCCTTCGGAAATCGGCACCGTACCCGCCACGAAAGCCCGCACACGCGGATGTTCGGAAGCGAACAGTTCAGCCACCGTTCCCTGGAAGATGAGTTTTCCCTCGTGGAGCAGAACCGCACGATCGGCGACACGCTTGACGAGGGGAATGTCGTGGGTGACCACGAGCGATGTTATGGCGAGGCTCTCCTTCATGCTCTGGATGAGCTCGCCGATGACGGCACTGGTCACGGGATCAAGGCCCGTGGTCGGCTCGTCGTATATGATGACTTCAGGCTCCATGGCGATGGCGCGGGCCAATCCCACACGCTTCTTCATGCCGCCGGACAACTCGACCACGCGTTTGTCCTCGATACCTTCAAGCCCCACCAGAGCCAGTTTCTCGGCCACGATGCTGCTGATCTCATCGTCGCTCTTGCTGGTGTTTTCCTTGAGGCCCAGGCCAACATTCTCACCAACATCCAAGGAGTCGAAGAGCGCCGCGCCCTGGAAGAGATAACCAAAGCGACGACGATGCGCGTACAATTGCTTTCCGCCCAGGCCGATGACTTCGCCCTCACCCATGGTGATGCTTCCCGCGTCGGCATCGAGAAGGCCCACCAGATGCTTCACCAGGACACTTTTTCCCGTTCCGCTTCCGCCGAGAATGGCCAGGGTTTCACCACGGTGGATGTCCAGGTCCACACCACGAAGCACTGCCTGCTCCCCGAAGGCCTTCTCCAGGCCGCGTATGCTGATCAAGGTGTCGCTCATTCGAAGATCACCTGGAAGAGGACTGTGGCAAGGAAGTAGTCGAGTACGAGAATGAGCAGGCAGCTGGCAACCACCGCTTTCATGGTGGCCTGCCCCACGCCCTCGGCGCCGCCCTGGGCGCGTAGACCGAAGACTGCGCCGGTCATGGTCATGATGGCGCCGAAGAAGACCGCCTTGAGCAGGCCGGAGAAGACATCGTGGGGATAGAACTGCAGGCGAATGCCCTCGAGGAAAAGGTGGGTCGTCATGTTTGGAATGGTGAGCAGCGCCACGACGAAAGCGCCCATGATGGCAAGTATATCGGCGATGACAGTGATCACCGGAAGCATGACCACGCCCGCCCAAAATCTCGGAAGGACAAGATAGCGCACCGGATGAATCGAAAGTGTTTCCAGGGCGTCCACCTGCTCGGTCACCTTCATGGTGCCGATTTCTGCGGCGATGGCGGCGGAAACTCGCCCGCCCACCACCAGTGCAGTGAGTACAGGCCCAAGCTCGATGACCACCGATCGAAAAACGGTGCTGCCCAAAAGGACCAAGGGCACCCAAGCTTGAAATTGGTAGCTGGCCTGTACGGCCGTAACTGCGCCACTGAATATGGAAACGACGAGAACCAGCGGCAGCGAACGATTGCCGATTTCCAGCATCTGTTCCATGAAGAGGTGTGAGCTGCGGAAGAGTTGCGGCGTGAAACGGAAGACCTGGGCCTGCAGGCGCGCGAGCGCGCCAACATCCTCGAGTAAGGCGATAACCTGGCGGCCCAGGTAAATTCCGGTAGTGCGCAACGGTGACATGGGATCATTAAAGGTCGCATGAGCGGCGGGGTCAATGGAGAAGCCAAAGCAATAGCCATAGCCTCCGATAATCTGCTCGAATGGAAGCTATGGCTAGGGCATCGGTAAAGGTTTTCTAGTCCCGATTCTCCTTTTTCTTCGGATCTCCGGGATATCCTAGCGCCTGCCAATCCATCAGACCGCCTTCGCTGTGACAGGCCTTGCACTTGAGAGCCTGCTCCTTGGGTGCGACCATGTGATTGATCTTCCAGTACATCTCGGTTTCCGCGAAGTCATAGCTGCCGCTGTAATCCAGCCCGGCATCGGCCATGCCCTGCTCCGATGCACTATTCCAATCGAAAGTTTTCCAGAAGCCGGTCTTCCCGAAAAGCTTGGGCGTGATGAAGGTTTTGTTCACGGTATCGTAGGGCTGCTTGCCACGCATGAGCTTGAATGGAAAGATCTTGGCATTCTCATCGCGGCGATCACCCTGGGGCCAACTGAGCGAAGTCACCTGCGTGGGATCCATTTTGTCGCCGAGCAGATATGCGTCCGCGCTTCCGTTGTACCAGGCATAGACCGGTGTGACGTCTTTCTCCCAGGTGAAGCTTCCCTTTTTCTTGGCGAAGGTGGACTTTCCGTACTCATCCTTTTTCACATCACGATCCTTGCCCGCGTCCGACCAGTCCCACCAAGTCTTCGTGGGAGCCTCAATGGCGAAGCGAGGAATGTGACAGGTTTGGCAGGAGACTTTGTCCAGGTGCTTGCCAAGGAACTTCTTCTTCTTCACGTGGGGATTCCCTTCGTGGCAATCCACACAGTCAATGTGCGTGTCGCCGCCGGGAGAAACCACCAGCGCATTGCCGCTGATCTGATGCGACTCTGTTTTGTGACACTCCTGACAGCTCATATTCTCGCCGTCCACGCCCATGTGGACGTCGAGTGCGCGCACCGGATTTGTAAGCGATTTGTCCAGGTCGCCATGCTTCACAGCATTGCCGCCACCGCCAAAGAAGTGACAGGTTCCGCAACTGGCGCGATCGGGCATTCCAACATTGCGCGCGACATTTTCCAGATCGGGCGCTTCATAAACCGTGCCCGCGAACTCCTTGGTTTCGTAGGCCGGGTGGCCGGCAGCCGTGGGGAATTTTTCGTAAGTACCCGTGGTGTCGTGGCAGATCAGGCAATCGATACCGGCGGGATCACTGAAGTCGAAGCTGTCGTCAACCCAACCGTATCCCGCGTGACAGCTGGTGCAGCGCGGCCAGTTGCCCGCCACGGCAATGCAGAAATTGTTCAAGGCGTTTCGCTTGCCCCTGTCCACCATTCCCTTGTGACCTTGAATTTCCTGCTCGCTGCTCCATGTCCAGTGTGTAGTCTTCATGAAATCCTCGGCCGCATCGTCGTGGCAATCGAGGCATACGGCCGTTACGGCCGGACCATTTTCGAAAGGTCCTTCGATCTCGAGGTGGTCTTCGATTTGTGCCAATGCGGGAAGGACCAGAATCAGTGTAGCGAGGAGGACAAGGCGGAACATGGCAATCCTTTCAAAGATGACTTGTGGATCTTGATGCCCACAAGATGCCATGCTCCCACACCTATGCGCAAGGGGGGATCAGTGTTAACCATTTGTGAATAAACAGGTTAATAACGTTTCTGTGGAGAAGGCTGGCCGCTTTTACAATCCCCAAATTCTCGGACTGACAATCTCGACACTGTTCCCTGCAGGATCGCGGAAGTAGAGGGAGCGCCCACCCTGGGGCCAGAGGTAATCACGCTCGATGGCCACACCCGCCTCTTCCAGGCGAACTTTCCAGGCGTCCAGTTCGGACTCCTCCGCCGCCATGGCCAGGTGCCCCGCACCCTCCTGCCCGTGAGCGGGTAGATGCGTTTGCGCCACACTGTCTGCGGGATTGAAGATCAACAACATGCTGTCGCCGAGCTTGAAGAAAATGTGCCGCCCTTCATCGCGGGCGAATAATTCGAGGCCAAGTATGCGGCAGTAGAAATCCTCGGCGGCGCTGAGGTCGTCGGCGTAGAGGCAGGTTTCCAAAATGCGAAGGGGTTGCATGGTCTCGCTCAAACGTCGTAGTCGTCGTAATCGCCAGGAGCGGGATTCTCAAAGCGCGTATAGTCCTTCACGAAAGTGAGTTTCAAACTTCCCGTGGGACCATTTCGCTGCTTGCCGATAATGATCTCGGCCACGCCTTCAGCTTCCATGTCGCTGTCGTCGTACATCTCGGGACGATTGATGAACATGACTACGTCGGCGTCCTGCTCCAGGGCTCCGGAGTTATGGCTTACGATTCCATCTGCCAGCCAGCAGGCCGGTCCTGGAACGGTCAAGTCGAAGACCTTTTCCACCCCTACATTTTCAATGGACTGAACACGGTCCCAGAAGAGATCACTTTCCGCCATTTTCATCAGATCATCGTCGTCAAGAATCTGTGCATAGTCGCTGAAAGTTTCCCGGGAGGGGGCGAATTTGAATTGCGCGGATCCACCATAGGATGTTCCACGCGCCTCCGCCATTTCCCGATGCGTCACTCCCGACGCGACCATGACGGCTTCTACGTCATCGAAAAACTCCACGGGTAGTGTGTCCACGTTTGTATTTGACTCAAGATTCTCGAGGGCAAGTTCAAGTTTCTCGGCCTGTGGGATGCGGGGACCGAAGGCAGGAATCAGGCTAAGGAATCTCTTCTGATCTTCCGCGCCTGTGATCGTAACCATGTTGCTTGAACGATACCCTTCCTTCCGGGCGATCTTGATTCGTCCATTGATTCCTAAACGAGACAAGAGCGCCATGATATCGGCGGCAAGGCCCGTGCTGTTGGTGCTGTAGTGAATCACGTGCGAGCCTTTGGCCGCAGGCTTGCGAACGGCGATACTGCCATCGGTCGCCCAGAGATGCCTGAGCAACAAGGCGATCTGTTCATTGGAAAGACGGAAAACTTCACGGGGAATCCGCTTTTCATGAGATCGTTGGTCGAAGATTCCCAACTCACGAAGCCACTGGTTCACGCCGGCTGGATGCCAACGGTTTCCATTACCGCTGATAAGCAGTTGATGCCAATTTCGACGTCCGGGATATCGCTTCACCCTACACCCGAATTCGGTTTCCGCAGCTTTACGTACGAGCTCGCTGTTCTCTTCGGATTCGGTCGTATAGCGCATGGGCTGGCCGGAAAGATAGCTGCCATCACCAATGAGCTGGCCTAGCAGTGCGACTCGAAGATCGGGCCAAGTAAGTGGGTTTATCGGCTGAGGAAGTGTGCGCGCCGTGGCCAGGCGATCTCCGTCTTTCAGATCCCCCACCTTGACCCAGCCGCGTGCTCCGAGAAGACGATGATCCGCTGTGGTCTTGATGCTGCGTCCACTGCCGAGTTTGACTTCGTAGACTTCCCTCTCACCCACCGGCCAAACGATTTCGCTTCTTGCCGAGAAGAGCTTGCCATCCTCGTCCACTGCGATGATTTCAGGTGAATCGCCCACGAGTTCCTCGATGGGTATGCGCCGGCCATCGGCAAGTACGACAAGCGTATCACCCGTCACACATTCCCTCAGATCCGACAACATGGGACGCTTGTCCCCGCCGCGCTGAACCACCGCGCGACTGAGCTGGCTGAGCGCCATCACCGGTACGGAAAGCTCCTTGGCAAGGGCTTTGAGCCCGCGGCTGATCTCGGTGATTTCCTGTTGGCGGTTATCGGAACGTCCCGTGGCGCGCATGAGCTGCAAATAGTCCACGATGACCATATCGAGCCCGTGCTGCGACTGTAGTCGCCGCGCCTTGGCGCGCATTTCCAAAACCGTGGAGGCCGCCGAGTCGTCGATGAAAATAGGCGCGGACGCAAGATGACCCGCCGCCTCGGTGAGCAGTTGCCAATCGTCGTCGCGCAGATGACCCGTGCGAAGCTGGTGGGCATTCACCCGCGCCTCGGAAGTAAGCAGTCGCTGCACCAGCGCTTCCTTGCTCATTTCCAAGGAGAAGATGGCCACCTTCTTCTTGTGCTCGATGGCCGCAGTCTGCGCGATGTTCAAACAAAGGGCCGTCTTGCCCATGGAAGGCCGCGCCGCCACGATGATCATGTCGCCGGCCTGCATGCCGCCGGTCATTTCATCCAATCGCGTATAGCCGGTAGGCACACCGGTGAGCGCACCCTTGCTCTGATACTGTTTCTGAATTTCCTCGAAGGAAGACATGAGGATGTCTTTGACCTGCTGGAAACCCTGCTTCAGCCGCCCCTGGCTGATGGACATGATCTCGGCCTCGGCGCGGTCGAGCACATCGGCCGGATCCTCGCGCCCCTCGTAGCAGTTCTCGACGATCTTCCCCGCCGCGCTGATCATTCCACGCAGCGTCGCCTTTTCGATGACGATGCGCGCATAGTGCGCAACGTTGGCGCCGGTGGCCACACTGGCCTGCAGGCTACCCAGATAGCTGGAGCCGCCCGCGGAATCGAGGGTGCCGCGTTTTTTGAGTTCCTCGCTGAGGGTGACCAGATCCACCGCTTCACCGCGCTGGTAGAGTCCCACCATGGAGCTGAAGATCTCGGCGTTCTTGGGGGCGTAGAACTGCTCGGGCTCGAGCAACTCCATGGCCTGGTGAATGGCGCCGCGGTCCAGGAGCAAGGCTCCGAGAACCGCTTCCTCAGCTTCGAGGCTCTGGGGCGGCAGGCGCCGTGAGTCCACCCTGCCGCTTGACGCGGTGCCTGTTCCGGCGGATTCGAAGCTGGCGCTCACAGACGATCGTACTCCTTGCGAATGGCCTGAAAGTCCACCCAGGCCGGTCGCTTCCAGTTAGGATTGCGCAACAGGGCCGCAGGATGGTAGGTGGCGAAAACCTGAATGCCAGCATACTCGTGCGGACCCGTCTCGCGCAACTTGGTCAGGGATATTTTCTTTCCCGTGAGCCACTGAGACGAAAAAAGTCCCAGCCCCACGATGATCTTGGGCTCGAGAATTTCCAGTTGCCGCTCCAGGAATGGCCGGCAGGCCACGATCTCATCGGGGGCAGGATTCCGGTTTTCCGGCGGCCGGCACTTGAGAATATTGAGGATATGCACATCGTCCCGCGACAGGTCGATGGCCGCGAGGATTTTGTCGAGCAACTGACCGGCTCGTCCCACAAAGGGAATACCCTGGCGATCCTCTTCCGCGCCCGGCGCTTCGCCCACGAAAACCAGCTTGGCCTTGGCGTGCCCAACTCCCGGCACCGCCTGGCTGCGGGTTTCGCAGAGGCCACACTTTTCGCAGGCGAGAATTTCTTCGGCCAAGGGCAGAAGTTCGCTGCCGGCCCAGGCCGGAAACCTGCCTTCCAGTGATTCGCGCAAAGCCGGAATGGCTGTTTCCACTTCGGCCACCGCCGCGGGCTTTTCATCGAGGATGGCAACAGCTTCGTGATCGCGGTCGAAGACCACGCGTTCCACACCCGAGGCATGCTGCTGGCGCACCCAGGTACGAAGTAGTTTGATGGCCTCTTCGCGTTTATCCATTGGCCTTCCCCCGGGTTTGCCCGAATGCGCGCTCGGCGATGAGCGACACCAGTTGCCGGGCCAACTCGTCCTTGCCCATGAGGGGATACTCCTTGCGGAATCCCTGGAGGCCCAGCACGGTCACACGATTACTATCCTTGCCGAAGCCGGCCCCTTCTTCATCGAGGTCGTTGGCCACGATGAGGTCGAGGCCCTTGGCCTCTAGCTTGGCCTGGGCGCGCGCTTCGGCCTGTCCGGTTTCCATGGCGAAGCCCACCCGGTAGCCGCCGAGATCGCGATCGCGCATGGCAGAGAGAATATCCAGCGTGGGCTCCAGCGAGAGTTCCATGGCTTCGCCCGTCTTCTTGATCTTCTCATCAGACCGCGACTTGGGACGATAGTCCGCCACCGCCGCGGCCATGACCACGAGTTCCGCTTCTTTGGCAGCCTCAAGCAGTGCACCCGCCATCTCGGCCGAGCTTTCCACGTTCACACGCTGCAAAGGAGCGGGCGTTGCCGCCACACCGGGACCAGCCACCAAGGTCACCTGCGCGCCCTCGCGCCAAGCGGCCAGCGCAATGGCCCGTCCCATGGTGCCCGTTGAAGGATTGCTGATGTAGCGCACGGGATCGAGAGCCTCGCGGGTGGGGCCGGCGCTCACGAGCACACGGCGTCCGCTGAGTAGACCCGAAGGGCGTCCCGCCTTTTCTTCCAGGGCGGCCAGCAGTTCTTCGGGTTCGAGCATGCGTCCCTGATCTTCGTCGCCACAGGCCAGTTCCCCTCGACCGGGTCCCAGGATGCCGTATCCACGCCGGGCGAGGAGATCCATGTTCTCGCGGGTGGCGGCGTTTTGCCACATGCCGGTGTTCATGGCCGGAGCCAGGAGCACGCGCTCGGCCTCGAAGGCGGCGAAGATGGTGGAAAGGGCGTCGTCGGCCAGACCCCGGGCGAGCTTGCCCAGGGAGTTCATGGTGGCCGGCGCCATGATGGCGAAATCGGCCCATTTCACCAGGCCGATGTGCTCCACGTCGCTGAGTTCGCGAGGAAGGGCTGGCTGCCAAAGGTTGTCCACCACGGGATGGCCACTGAGGGTTTCCAAGGTGGCCTTCCCTATAAAATGAGAGGCCGACTCCGTCATGGTTACCACCACTTCGGCTTCGGCCTTGCGCAGGAGGCGAACCAGGTAGGCGGCCTTGTAAGCCGCGATGCCGCCGGTTACGCCCAGTAGAACCCTGACGCCTCTCAGATTTCCGCGACCGGGTTCCTTCGCACTATTCATCTTCCGTTTCGGCCTCTTCGACCTCGGGCACTTCGTCGGGATCCACGTGGGTGTATTCCACGTGTCCTTTGGTCAGACGATCCAAGGCCACCGAAGTGATCTTGGGGCGCTCGTGATCGGGATCCCAATCGGATAGCTGGGCGATGCTATTGCGCACCCGTGCTTCCTTGGCCGCCACCAGGATGGCTTCATACTTGTTGTCGATCACATTCGTCAGCTTTTCAGTGGGTACAAAACCCATGCGATCACCTCGGGTAACGGTTTAGGGGGGGAATCAGGAGTCTGGATATTAGCAAATGAAAGGCCGTCGCGCAATTCAGGGAAGATCGAGACCGAAACGTTCCTTGAGTATTTCCCTGCCACCAGAGTTAAACCATTCATTTTCATTGTGTTGCCGGTTTCGCATGAGTTGGTCGGCCGCATTCACGGCACTGGGCAGGTCGTCATTGACCACCACGGCGTCGTACCGGGGCAGCTCGGCCAGCTCGCCCAGGGCATTGGCCAGACGCAAGGCCACCTTATCTTCGTCCTCGGTTCCCCGTCCTCGCAGACGAGTTTCCAGGGTTTCCCGGTCGGGAGGAAGCACATAGAGCAGCCAGGCTCTGGAGCCAAGAGCTTCCTTAACCTGAAGGCCGCCCTGCACGTCGATGTCGAGGAAAACGTGGAGATTCTGATCGAGGGCCTTTTCCACTTCCTTGCGTGGGGTGCCGTAAAACTCTCCGTGAACCTCGGCCCATTCCAGCATCTCGCCGGCATCACGCAGGGATTCGAATTTCTCGCGGCTTATGAAGCGATAATCCACGCCATCCACTTCTTCGCCACGAATGGCGCGCGTGGTGGCGCTGATGGAAAAATGGCTGTTGGGATAGCGCAACATGAGGTGCTTGACCAAGGTGGTTTTGCCGCTGCCCGACGGGCCCGAAACCACCACCACAGATGCTTTGCCTGGGGCCATGACCATTGAAGGATCCCTCCTCGCCACGCCCCTGCGGATCTACTCTAAATTGAGGATCTGCTCCCGGAGCTTCTCGGTCTCCTCCTTAATCAACAAAACATCGCGGGTGATCGCTAGATCCTGAGACTTGGAACCGATGGTATTGGCCTCGCGAAGCACTTCCTGGAGCAGGAATCCGAGCTTTTTCGAGACCTCGCCGCCATCGGCCAGGGCCTCGCGGAACTGTTGGATATGACTCTGCAGGCGCACGATTTCCTCGGTCACATCGGCCTTGTCCACCAGCACGGCGGATTCCATGGCCAGGCGCTGCTCGTCCACCGGCACGTTCTCCAGCAGTTCTTCCAGGCGCTCGCGCAGGCGGCCGCGCAGTCCCTCGCGCATCTGGGGAACGGCGTCTTCCACCCGGGAAACGGCGGTCTCCAGCAGGTCCAGCCTGCCGGCCAGCTCATCGCCCAGGGCCGCACCCTCGCGCTCTTTCATGGCAATGATGTTCGCCACAGCGTCATCAACGCAGCCCAGGGCCATCTCGCGCAGGCGATCGCTGTCGATCTCTTCGCTGGGCGCGCGAAACAGATCGGGCAGGGAAAGCATGTCCGTGGCATTGCCGGCGCTTAAGCCCTCGGCGTCTTTGATACGCTTATGAGCTTCCAGATAAAGGGCGAGCATGTCCTCGTTGAGCTCGGGAAGTTCGCTACCGGTCTGGCGCTCAATATTGACAGTCACCGACACGCGGCCGCGGCCCAGGCCCGCCTTCACCTTCTCGAGGATGTCCCCTTCCAGAAATTGCAGATCCCTGGAAAGCCGGGGCTGGAAGTCGAAGAAACGATTGTTCACGGACTTGATGTCCACCTGAATTTCAATACCTTCGGCCTGCATTTTGGCGCCGCCATAACCGGTCATGGAACGAAGCACGCTCACCTCCCTGATTGAGGGCGAGTATGGGCGAGCAAGGGACTGGCCGCAAGCCTTGCCTGCGTGCTATCTTTCGCCCACTGGAGGATTGCCATGAAACGAATCTTGCTGATCATCGTCCTGCTCGCCCTCATAGCGCTACCTGCCACCGCCCAGCGCTGGGTTAACATCTCCTATCCCTGGTCTTTCGTGGAGCACCACAAGGCCGCCGAGATGCTCGACGACACCAAGGATTCCTTCGTCTATGGAACCGAGCGCGGGAACCTCATCGTCATGGAGCGCGATCGCATGACCGGCAGGCTTCAGGTTTCCAAGCAGCGGGAAGTCTGGGCGCCTGTGAAGGAAATCCATTTGGCGGAAGCCACTGGCGACACTCGCAACGAACTGGTGGTCACCACCCGTCGCGGCGATCTCTTCGTCTTGGAATCGGGCAATCTCACCGACGTCTGGCGCACCCCCGAAGGTTACTTCACAACAATCAACTGCTTCACCGTGGGTGATACCGATGGAGACGGGCAGCCGGAAATCATTCTCATCGCCGACGATAAACTGGTGATCATGGCTGGCGGTGAACAAACCGAACTTTACCGAAGCAGCGAAGAATTCAAGGCCACCGACATTGCCATGGCCGATGTGGACGGCGACGAGCAGGATGAGATCGTGCTCAACACTGGCGAGATCATCGACGCCAAGTTCCGCCAGATCGAATGGGTGCACGATGATCCCTTCGGCGAAATCTTCGATCTCTTCGACATCGACGGCGACGGCATTGTGGAAATCGTGGGTGTGGGTCCTTCGGGCGAGGTGCTGATCCTCGACGGCGATGAGCAGCGGGTGAAGTGGGAGTAGGCAAGCCCACCTACACGGAAAAGCAAAAGCCCCCGACAGTGTCGGGGGCTTTTTGGTGCAATGGCTGATGTCAAATAGTCTACTTGATCAGATGAACTTCGATTCTCGATTCCGCATCTTCCTCGGTGAATCGATCCGAGCCGTAGGCAACCAGACCGATTTTGTCCGCGGGCACACCGCGCACCACGAGTTCGGCTTTGAAAGCCTGCAACTTCTGAAGACTGCGCTTGCGATCCCAGATGGCCTCGCCCGAATCCTCTTCGTATCCCTGCAACTCGATGCCGATAAGGCCCGGCACCGCCTCAAGTCGCTTCACCAATTCATCCAGAACCTCGTGCTGACCTGAGAGCAGGCGCGAACGATCGGCGCTGAAGGCCAGGTAACGGAAGATGGTGATATCCGCAGCCGGCTCGACGGGAGGCTCTTCGGTGATCACGCGCACGTCGGGAGGCAGAGGTGACTGAAGATCGTCGGACATGGCGCCGCGCACGTAGCGCGAAGCCTTGGGCGTTTCCGCGCTCACATTGCCGCCAAGGTCGTAGGTCACCGACAGGCGGTGGGCTCCCTGCAGATCCGCACGGGAATTGTAGGCGTAGTCGAAGCGGAAGTGATTCACGCGCAGACCGCCGCCGTAGTGGAAGCGATCGCCTTCGGGCATTCCATCATCCTGAACACTTCGACGATAACCCACGCGCAGGAAGATCATGTCGCTCCAGGTCCATTCGCTGCCGAAACCCACGCTGGGGTAGTTGCTCTGGGGATAAATGAGATCCAATGAATTGAGCAGGCGATGGCCTTCTGCCAACTCCAGACGATGGGAAGCGCCGAATCGGATCTGCCAGGGTGAGGCGAAGCTCTTCTTGATGAACTTGAGCGGCGGGCCCACATCGGTGAGAGACGCGCCCAGTCGAATGCCCTGAACTTCCCGAGTGAGTACGCCCAAGGATCCGGTGAAAGTTCCGGCCCGGTCATCACCCAGGCTTTTGTAAATGAAACTGGCGCGAGCGCCGGCGCGAACCATGGGATGCACCGGCATGGTGAAGTTCATGCTGAACTGCATGTCGCGTGCGCCCAAACTCTCGCCGGTGTAAGTGCCGTCTTCGAGGGTTTCCTGCACGCTTCCCATATCCATGTGCATGAGGCCGAAGGCCAGGGTGCTCTGCCCGGCCAAGGGCCGTGCGATGAGAACCTGATCCATGGGGATATCCAGGACCCAGCGCGAGTGGCCGAAGTAGAGCTGGCCGCTTTGCTGGAAGGACAGGCTGGCCGGGTTGAACTCGAGGCCCGCCACACCCATGTCGAGGCTGGTTACGGCCCATCCTAAGGATGCGGCCCGTGCGTCCATGCCGATTGCATTCATCACGGAATGGCTGGTGCCCACGTATTCGTAAAGTTCGGCTTCGGCCTGGATGGTCGCCACGCATAGCAGCGCGAGGAGGGCCAGGATGAATCCGCCGAGGATGTAGTTATGCTTCTTCGGTTTATCCATCTCGCTCCTAGTAAACAACCATGACACGATGGGTCTCGGTGAAGCGTTCGCCGCCCACTTCGAATCGGGCAAACGCGATGTACATGCCGGAGGCAACCGTGTGGCCGCCTTCGTTGGTCATGTCCCAGCTCAGTGTCTGAACTCCGTTGTCGCTCCAGGGACCGTCTCCGCTGATGCTGCGGATTTTTTCCATGCTCAATGTGAAGAGATCGATATCCACGTTCATGCCCGGGCGCGCGGCGATGCGAAAGTCCACCTGCCGGTGCCGGTCGCCATAAACGGGATTGGGCGCGACGCGCAGGTTTTCATCGTTGCGCACGCGCAGTTCGAGCACGCACTCGCTGTGCACACTCATGTCGGGAAGCAGGGCTTGAATCCTGCCGCAGTAAACTTCGGGCGGGGTCTGGGGGGAAAGATGAATGCCCAGCCCCACACTGGCCGCTGCACCCGCACTCAGTTCGGGCACCACCGCCGGATCGAAACTCAGCGCGCTCGTGGAAATGGAGCCGCCACTTTCCGAGCGAAGATCTGTTGCGAACTGAAGGGTGAAAGGACCCGCCGCCGCACTTCCACCATTTTCCAGATAGATGCTGCTACCCGAAGCGTGGTCGGCGCGCATGGCCAGCGAAAGGGTGTCGCCGCGCCAATCACTGCTATCCACGGGCGCAAAAGCCCAGATGGGCTCCAATGGCAAGGCGCTCGCAACCGAGGTGATAACCCCGGCCAGAACAACTAGGATCAGGGCTTTCCTTGTGGGCGCTTGCATGGTCGTGCTAGCCTCCGCGGGTTCGAATTCCGGAGTGTTGCCTTGGATTATCCCCTGCTGTCTCATACCCGCGCCCTTTTTGAGTCGCTACGCGGCCGCCAGGTCCAAGGTCTGTCTTGGAGCGGACCGGTCCTGGCGCTGCATTTCGCGCTGCCCGATGGGCCGAAGGACCTGATCCTGACGCTCCAGCAGGACGAACAGGGAATCCACATGGAACCCCCGCTTCCCGAGGCTCTTCAGCAATTTCGTTTCCAAGATCAGCGACACGATTTTTCATTTCTGCCCGACCACCTGGAGCGCAGCAGCTTCGAGGGTGGAGGACCGCTTATTGGGCAGTCGCTGCTCCGCCTGGACTTTGAGCGTTCGGATAACTTCAAGTCCGGCAACCGCTTACATCTATTCATTGAGTGCTTCGCCGGGGGCCGCCTCATTCTCACAGATGGCGCCTTTCAAGTAATTCGGGCCAGTCGCAAAGGCGGAGCCCATGTCAAACCGGGGGCCGAGTACAGTCCCGGTCTTGGAGAATTGGCCAATCCGGACAGAGACTTGCCACCTGAAGCAAATATTCTCCGCGATTGGGAAGCATCGGCCGCGGAAGGGAAGCGAGTGCGCGGGCTGGACGGAGAGACCTTGAGCTATCTTGTTAAACAACAAGCAGATAGCCCAGGTGAGGCCCTCAAGGGGCTACTGACCTGGCCCGGGCCTTGGCGAGTGGGGCTTCACCCGCCCCAAACCTTCCATCCCGGCTGGCTCCTGCCCGCCCAAGGGCCAGCGCCTGAGGGTGTGGAGATTCACGAGCATCCCGATTTTCTGCCCATGCTCGAGAAGCTCGGTAGCGAGAATCGCCTGCGCCGGCAAATCGCGGAAATGAGCGATGGGCTTCGCCGCCACCATACATCGGAGATCGCCCGGCTCGAAAAGTTGGCGGCGGGTGTGGGCGAGGATCTTTCCCGTGCGGAAGACGCCGACCTGCTTCGCCGTCAGGCCGACACCCTGGCCGCACATCTGCATGAGATCTATCGCGGCATGGACTCGGTGGAGTTTGAAGATGTGCATCGCCCCGGCGAGCAAATCGTGATTCCCCTGAACCCGGGTAACGGTCCCAAGAAAAACTTGGATCGCCTCTACAAACGCGCGGCCAAGGGCGATCGAGGGCGCGCGAACATCGAGGAGCGTTTGGCGAAGACGAAGGCGGAGTTGAGTTATCGCCGCGCGTCCTTGGCTGATCTGGATACGCCGCAGGAAGGCGTGCCCTTTACCGACATTCGTGATGCCCTATTCGACGATTGGATCCTGGCCTTTCCTCCCGCTTTGGAAAAAGCCGCCAAGGGCAAGATTGCGCCCGCACTCCCCTTCCGGCGTTTCGAACTTCCCGGTGGATGGCATGTCTGGGTGGGCCGCAACAATCGCGAGAACGACGAGCTCAGTCACCGGGCCTCATCGCCCAAGGACTACTGGTTCCACGCCCAAGGGGTGCCCGGCAGCCACGTTGTACTGCGCATGGCCGATCACAAGGGCGATCCACCACCGGCCATCATCGAGGCTACGGCATCCATTGCGGCCTTCTATAGCAAGGCCAAGAACAGCAAGCTCGTACCGGTCAGCTACACCCTGCGAAAATATGTGAGGAAACCGCGCAAAGCTGCGCCGGGTTTGGCGATGATTGAGCGCGAAAAATCGGTGATCGTGCCGCCCGAACTGCCGGCCTCTTAACGGTAGAGAGTCTTCACCACAGACCAGCAAGTTGGAAGCTCTGGAAGGCCGGGAGCGGCGGTGGGATCCAGGCAATCGGAATCCCAGATCTCGCCCAACTCAGGCACATAGCCCTGGCCCAGATCCGGCACCTCGATCTGAAAACTCTCGAAGGTCCAATCCCAGATTTCGATATCAAACCAGCTGTAGTTGATGATCCATGGGCCCGCGGGCACATCTTCCAGGGTCACCTTGATATCGGTGCAACAATCGCAATCGCAAGGATCTTCCCAATGCTCTACCACGAAGATGGTCGCATCACCCACATGCACTTCGAAGGTGATGGGATCGGGGCAGCAGTTGATCAGATCGGCGAAGTGAGTGATCTGAAGATCCGCCTCCACGAGTTCCAATTCGAAGAAATCACCGTCCCAGCACCAAAACTCAGCACCGGCGACCAGTGGCAAAATCAGCAGTGCGGTAATAAATAGGATTCTCATGCTTCCTCCCCGTGGGCTGGGCAGCGTGCGCACACAAGGATTTTAGCACTGATTTCTAAGATGTGAACAGAGCCGTGCGGAAAAGAGAACGGAGGACCCTAGGGGCCCTCCGAGTGAATTCTGCTTAAACCATCAACTGCATTCATTTTAATGGCAACGCTTCGAGTATTAGTGGGCGATGTGACTCCTCGATGCGCGAATGCGAGTCCGCGAGCCGGAGCGCGAGAGGAGGTCGCGAGCGCCTACATTTCCTCGTGATAAGGACAGGCCGCGTAGTGCCCTTCCTCCACCTTCACCAGCTTGGGCACTTCTCCCGCGCATTCCGGCTTGGCGATGGGACATCGCGTTCGGAAGGCGCAACCTGAAGGCTTGGCGATGGGCGTGGGCACATCGCCCTTCAGCAGGATGCGCTGAATCTTGTTGGCGCGGTTGGGATCGGGAAGCGGCACCGCCGATAGCAGAGCCTTGCTGTAAGGATGGCTGGGGTTGAAGTAGACATCCTTGGCGCTGCCGATTTCCATGATGTTGCCCAGGTACATCACCGCGATGCGATCGCTAATGTGCTCGACCACACTAAGGTCGTGGGCGATGAACATGTAGGTGAGACCGAATTCGTCCTGTAGATCCTGGAGCAGATTGATCACCTGCGCCTGGATGGACACGTCCAGGGCGCTCACCGGTTCGTCGGCGATGATCACCTTCGGGTTCGTGGCAAGCGCCCGCGCGAAACCGATGCGCTGGCGCTGTCCGCCGCTGAACTCGTGGGGATAGCGATTGCTCTGCTCGGCGCTCAGACCCACCTTGTCCAGCAACCAGGCCACGCGTTCGATGCGCTCCTTCTTGCCCATGTCCTTGCGATGAAGCTGCAAGGGCTCGCTGACGATCTGCCCCACGGTCATGCGCGGGTTCAGCGAGGAATAGGGATCCTGGAAGATCATCTGCAGATCGCGGCGGAAGGGCTTCATCTTCTTGCGATTCAGTCCCACCAGGTTGGTGGGCTCACCCTCGCGGTAGAAGTTCACCTCGCCGCTAATTTCAACATCGGGTGCCGTGGTCCACAACACATTGAGAATGGCGCGGCCCACGGTGCTCTTACCGCAACCCGACTCTCCCACCAGCCCAAGGGTCTCCCCCTCTTCCAAGTGAAAATCGATGCCATCCACCGCCTTCACCTCGGCCACCTTGCGCAGCATGACGCCGCCGAAGATGGGGTAGTAGACGCGTAGATCTTTGACTTCCAGAATCGGTTTCTTCATGGTCATGATCTACACCTCCTTCTTTACCAGGTGACAGCGAACCTGATGACCGGGATGAATCTCCACCAGATCGGGCTCCTCGGTGAAGCAGCGATCTTCGGCAAGATCACAGCGTGTGCAGTATTTACAGCCGGCGGGCATATCGAAAAGGCTGGGCACCATTCCACGAATGGTCTCCAGTCGCTTCTTCTCCTGGCCCGGGCGCGGCAGGCTCTTGAGCAATCCCTGCGTGTAAGGATGCAGAGGCCGCTCGAACAACTCGGTCACCTCGGCCATCTCCTGGATGCGCCCGCCGTACATGACGATGACGCGCTCGCAGGTTTCGGCCACCACGGCCAGATCATGGGTGATGAGCATCACCGCCGCCTCGGGTCGCTTCTCTTTCACCGTGAGCATCAGCTCGATGATCTGCGCCTGGATGGTCACATCCAGCGCCGTGGTCGGTTCATCGGCGATGAGTAGAGCCGGATTGCAAGCCATGGCCATTGCGATCATGGCGCGCTGGCGCATTCCGCCCGAGAAATGGTGCGGATAATCGTCGAGGCGTTTTTCCGCATCGGGAATACCCACCAGGTCGAGCATGGCGATGGCCCGCTTGGTCACCTCGGACTTGCTCAGATTTTCATGCAGCTCGATGATCTCCCGAATTTGATAGCCCACCGTAAAAACCGGATTCAGGCTGGTCATGGGTTCCTGGAAGATCATGGCCACTTCCTTACCCCGAATCTTGTGCAGCTCTTCGTAGCTGAGCTTCAAAAGATCCCTGCCCTGGTACATCACCGAACCATGGGTAATCTCACCAGGTGGGTTGGGAATGAGCCGCGTGAGACTGAGGGCCGTAACACTTTTTCCGCTACCCGATTCTCCAACGATTCCAAGGACCTCGCCCTCGAAAATGTCGAAGTCCACGTTCTCCACGGCCCGAGCCACGCCGGCCTCCGTGGTGAACTGGGTCACGAGGCCGCGGATCTCGAAGAGTTTCTTTCTTTCGCTCATGCTATCGCAACCTCGAGAAGACCTTGGGATCGAACGCCTCGCGAATGGCCTCCCCGATGAAGACCACCATCAAAAGCGTGAGGAAGAGCGCGGACAATGGTGTGAGCACCAGCCACCAGGCGGTGGTCACATCGTCCATGCCCTGCTGTACCAACTGCCCCCAACTTGAGGTTGGCGGTGGTAACCCAAAGCCCAGGAAGTCGAGGCCCACAAGCGCGAAGATGTTTCCCACCACCGCGAAGGGCGCGAAGGAGATCACCGGCGTTAAGGCATTGGGAAGAATGTGGCGGAAGATGATCTCGCGATGTCCCGCGCCCATGGTGATGGCGCCGGCCACGTAGTCCTTGGCCTTCTCGCGATAGAATTCGCCGCGCACATAGTAGGTCATGCCCATCCAGCCGAAGAACATGAGCACCACCGAGAGCAGGAAGAAGTTCGGCTGCAGGATGGAGCTGACAATGATCACCGTGTAAAGGAAGGGCATCGAGCTCCAGATCTCGATGAAGCGCTGCATGGTGATATCGAATCGTCCACCGAAGTAACCGAGCATGGCACCGATGGTGATTCCCACCGTGTAGGCGAAGAAGGTGGTGACCAGTGCAAAGCTGATTGATATACGGAAGCCGTAGACCAGGCGCGCGAAAACGTCGCGACCTCGGTTGTCCGTGCCGCACCAGTGATGCTTACTCGGCGCGTGAGGCGGCTCACCCGGCAGTTCCAGCAGTGATTCATTGGGATGAAATGGATAGGGCGGCATGATCACCGTGCCCGCACCCGTCGCCCGGAAGTGCTCCTGCAGTTTCCTGTACTGGGGCTCTTCCGATCCCTCCATGCCGAACTCATTGCTCTGGTAGAAATTCACCAGGGGGAAATAGGCTTTCCCCTCATAGGTCACCAAGAGCGGCTTGTTGCCCACCATGAGCGGCAGGAAAAATGAAATCACGTAAGCGGTCAGCAGAATGATGAAGGAATAGTATCCGCGTTTGAAGGTGCGGAACTTCCGCAGGCGTTTTCGGAAGATGCTAACGCTGACGGTTTGCTTCTGATTGTTTTTATTCTTGGTCATCGCGCCCTCCTACTTGAACCTGATGCGCGGATCGATGACCGCATAGAGAATGTCGCTGAAGATATTGCCGAAGAGTCTGAGCAGTGATCCGATTACGAGAATTCCAAGCACCACCGGATAATCCCGCTTCAAAATGCTGGTGTATCCCAGCAGTCCGAAGCCCTGGATGTTGAAAACCTTCTCGATGAGATAACTGCCTGCCAGAATCAGGCTCAGCAAGTGGCCAAGGCCCGTGGCGATGGGAATGAGACTGTTCCGGAAGGCGTGTACGAAAACTACCTTCCGCTCGTGAAGACCCTTGGCGAAGGCCGTGCGGACATAGTCCTGACCCAGGTTCTCCAGCAGCGAGTTTTTCATGACCACGGTGAGCGATGCAAAACTGCCCACCATATAGGCGATTACCGGCAGGATGGTGTGATGCACCTGGTCGGTGATCTTGTGCCAGACGGTGAATTCATCCCAACCCGCGCTTCTGAATTCCCCGAGTGGGAAAACCTCCCAGAAGCTGCCGCCCCCTAGCATTACGAGCAGCACCGCACCCAGGGCCCATCCCGGAATGGAGTAGCCCAGGAAGACGATGGCACTGCTAGCCATATCGAAACGGCTGCCGTGGCGGATGGCCTTGAAAACACCGAGGGGAATGCAGACCAGATAACTGAGAATGAAGCCGATGAGTCCGAAGTAGATGGAAACGGGGAAGCGTTTGCGGATCACTTCGCCCACGGGCATGGCGAAGACGTGACTCTTGCCGAGGTCGCCGGTGAGCAGTCCGCTGAACTTGGTCCAGGAAACGATGACCTTGGGTTCGTCGCCCTCTTCTTCGGGTTCTTCGAAGCTGGTCACCTTCCAGCGTTTTTCCAAAGGCTCGGTGTCGAGCTCAACCATGAAACCGGATTCCTCACCGGGAGCTTCTATAGCTCGCCCACGAACATCGCCCGGCAGGTCCACCCATTCGCCCGGGCGCACGGTGAGGGAGTCTTCCATCTTTCGAACCCAGGAGCCCTTGAACTTGAGCCAGGCGATGACGACTTCCTGGTCGCCGCCGGCTACAATCTCGGGCACCTCGGCGATCTGCCACTTCTCGTTCAGCTTCGTGAAGTCATACTCGATGTTGAAGTCGCGCGAGCCTTCGGGCTCTTCCAAGACACGCACATCAACACCCTTGATGAGCTTCTTCCATTGCCCTGGGCGCAGGGACACCCCTTCCATCTCACGGGGCCAAAGCCCCAGCCACCTGAGATATCGTATGGGAATGGGTTTATCGAAGCCGTAGAAACGGCGCATCTCTTCCATCGCGTCCGGTGGAATCTCGATGCCTCCGCTGGCCATGTCGCCGCCGGCGCTACCGCCGCCGGCCTCTCCTGACATCATCATGCCCGCTTGTAGCTTCAACAGTTCCTGTTCAAGCGGACCGCCGGGCACCAACTGCATGATCGTGAAGACCAGAATGGTGATGCCCAGAAATGTGGGTATGATCAGCAGAAATCTGCGGATGAAATAGCTTGTCATTCCTCTGCCCCTACATCTTCCCGAGTTTTTCTAGCCACCAGGTGTCTTCCGTTTCGCCGGTGGGCAGCGTTTTGCTCGGATCGGCGATGGCCTCGTTCATGGCCTCTTCTTTTTCGGGATCGATGTACCAAAGGGACTGCACCGCAAGGTAGTCGCCTGTGCGGCCGAGGAAGCCGTCGGGATAACCGAACTTGTTCCAGTAGACGATACGATTGAAGGGACCATACCAGGCCAGGGCGTAGGGCACGATCTCGGTGAGACGGCGGTCGATGAGCCTGATCAATTCCTCGCGCTTGGTCTGGTCGTACTCGTTATCGTAGATGTAGGCCAGCGAGTCGATGTAGGCATCGGCCACACCGGTGATATTGGTGGAAGGCGTCACGTTGGCATTGTCGGAGTGGAAAGAGCTGTTGGGGTTGGGCCAGAAGAGGCCGGTCCAACTTTGGAAAGCCAACTTGAAATTGTGATCCATATTGTTCTGGAACTGCGTGGTGCTCGTAAGCTGCTTCAGGTTCAGCTTGATGCCTGCGTGCTGAAGACCTTCCTGCAGAACCGTGTGGATGCGTTCCCAGCTGGGTGAGTCGAAGGTAAGGGTAAGTTCAAGAATGTTGCCATTCTCGTTGACCAGCCAGCCGTCGGAATTGCGCTCTTTGTAACCGGCCTCGGCAAGAAGCGCCTTGGCCTTTTCGGGATCATACTCATACTTCACCGTGTTCGGGTTCTCATAAACACTCGATGGGAAGTAGGAGTGCAGCTTGATGTACTCTCCATGGAAGAGCTTCTCGATGAGCTTGTCGCGATCGTAGAGGTGGGCGAAAGCCTTGCGGATGCGAATGTCGTCGAAAGGCCACTCGCGCATGTTAAAGGCCAGCCCACTGATGCCCTGAACGTCTTCGTTGTAGATCTTGCGCTTCAGGCAGACGCCGCGCTCGATTTCATCGTAATTGAATTCATTGACCCACCAGCTGGCGCGGCCAACCACGTAGACATCGAGTTCGCCCTTCTTGAACTTCTCGAGCCAAAGGCGCTCGTCCATGATGACGGTCCACTCGATCTCGTCGAAATTGTAGAGGCCGGTGTTCTCGGGCAGATCGGCGCCCCACCAGTCATTGCGACGCGTAATGGTGAGACTGCGGCCGTTGTCCACGTTGTCCAGCAACAGCTCATAGGGCCCCGAGCCCATGACCATGTCGAACTGGAACTGCTCGAGATATTCGCCGCCGTCGAGCCCGCCGATAACGTGGGCCGGCATGATCTTCATGGAAATGGCGAAGTAGAGGAAGTGGCGCCAGTTCTCTTCCGTGGTGGTCACGTGAAAGAGGTAGGGGCTTTCGGCCACAGGTTCCTCGTACATGCCGTAGAGAAGGTTGGTGTAGGGATAGAGGATGCCCTCATCCACCAACAGAGTCCAGGTTGCAACCACATCGTCGGCGGTTACCGGCGCGCCGTCGGCCCAGCGGGCTTCCGGATTGATGCGGAAGCTGAAGGTCATCTTGTCTTCGGAGATCTTCCAGTGCGTGGCAAGTACCGGAACCATTTCAAGACTGTTGGTGTCGAGGGATAGGAGCGACTCGTAGATGAGTCCGCTAACCGAAGAAAGAAAAGCGCTGTTGGCGTCTTTGCCTTCGGTGCGCAAGGTGGCGGGGAATTCCTGCATGGCCATGCGCAGCGTGCCGCCCTTGGCCGCATTGGGGTTGCCGATGATTCCACCCTGACCGGTTTCCCAACCGGTTGCGCCGCTTTCAGCCAGCCAAGCTTCGAAGCCCGGTCCTCCGAGTGATGCGGGCACTCCCGGGACACCAGGTTCGGCCAGAGCCGGGAGAGTAAACAGGGCCAATAAGGCCAGAGCCGTCCACCACGCGCGCAATCTCATCGGAAAACCTCCAGGGGTTCGGGGCTGTTACAACACTGCAGGGTAATGAATTCGGACCTCTAGGTCAATTGAGCCCAAGGCCCCCACATCCGCACTGTAAATGAGCTAAAATGATACGTGTGACGCCATGATGAGATACCTGATTCTTTGCACCCTGGCCCTACTCACCCTCGCGGCGAATGGGGCGGAATTCGAGGAAGGCGGCTGGAAAGCCATGCGCCAGAGTATGGTCGAGAAGCAGATTGTGGCCCGTGGGGTCAAGGATGAGCGGGTGCTGGAGGCCATGAGGGCTGTTCCCCGCCACCTTTTTGTGGATCCCGATTTCCAGGATGAGGCCTATCGCGACGGGCCCCTGCCCATCGGCGAGGATCAGACCATCAGTCAGCCCTATATCGTGGCGCTCATGACCGAGTTGGCCGATCTGGAGCCCGGGGAGAAGGTTCTGGAAATCGGCACCGGTTCCGGATATCAGGCGGCGGTGCTGGCCGAGTTGGGCGTACAGGTTTGGTCCATCGAAATCATTCCCGAGCTGGGCCGCCTGGCTCGCGCCAATCTGAGGACCGCGGGCTACGCGGGATTAAACCTGCGCGTGGCCGACGGTTACCTGGGCTGGCCCGAGGCGGCGCCCTTCGACGCTATCATCCTCACCGCCGCTCCACGAAAAATCCCCCAGCCGCTCAAGGATCAACTGGCCGAGGGAGGAGTCTTGGTGGCGCCGGTGGGTGGGTGGAGCCAGGAGTTGATAACCCTGCGAAGGATCGATGGGGAGTTGCAGCGCAAGTCGGTGATTCCCGTGCGTTTTGTGCCCATGACGGGAAAGGCGCTGAAGTAGGAGGCCGCGAAACTGAGTAGGTGATTAAACTTGCCCTTCGGAAAGCGTCGCGGCTTTTCGCTAAGCGACTTGTGAGGCGGGTTTTGGTCTTGGGCTTGGTATAGTGTTGATCCCGCCGAACCGGAGCGAGCGAAAAGGCCGCAAGCTTACTTGACCAGAATCGCCTTGCGGTAGTCGCTTTCCACGCGGCCATCGGCGTAGCGGCACTCGATGCGCACCAGGAAAAGACCACTGGCCAGGGGCTCGCCGATTTCGCTGCGGGCCGTCCAGGACAGACGATGCGACCCCGCGCCCATTTCCTCGGCCATGAGAGTGGATACCCACTGCCCGTTGGGAAGATAGATGTCGGCTTTGACCTCGGCAGCTTCTTCCAGGCGGAAGAGAATGGTCGTGGAAGGATTGAAGGGGTTGGGAAAGATGCCCTCGAATGTAAAGGCCATGGGGGTAGGTTCATCCGCCGCACTGGACTGGCCCTCGATCTCGTAAGCACCAAGATCCGGTGCGCTGACCATGGGATTGGGACGCGCGTTTCCATCCAAATCCACCGGCACACCCAGGTCTTCTCCCGCGGCCAGGCCGGCGCTCCCTTGCACGAGATGCAGATCGCCCGCACCCAGGTCCACGAAACGGGGTTCGCTCACTAGCAGATCTGCACCGCCATCGGCGCTGGCAATGAGGCAGCGGCCCAGGTCGACCTCGGCCTCGATGGCATGAATTTCGGCATCCTGAGGCGCTTCATCGCCCCAGAGAATGCTGTTGGCCAGTTCCACACGGCCGCCGGACCAGTGCAGGAATCCGCCGGATTCTTCCGCGCCGTTGGAGGCTGCGCTCAAATGCACCAGACGGGCACGGGAATCATGACCCAGGATGCCCCCGCCCCGTGCGGATTCGTTAGCGAAGAAGACCGAGTTCACCACATCCAGCAGTGAGTTAGGTCCTATGGCCAAGGCACCACCACCATCGGCGCTGGCGTTGGCCTCGAAGCGGCAGGCCGAAAGGCCGAGCACGCCCTGAGCACGTATGGCGCCTCCGGGGCCGGCGGCAAGATTGTCCGTGAAGACGCAGCGCTCAAAGAGCAAAGCGCGATCACTCCACACCGCTCCACCACCGGCGCTCACACCTTGGGCGCGATTGCTCTCGAATCGACAGTCTGCGAATCGGGCCGTGGCGCCTTCGGCGAGAACCGCGGCGCCACCTTCACTGTGCAATCCGCTGCGAAATACCAGATTTTCAAGAGTCGGGCCTGCGCCATCACCGGGCAATATGGTGAGGATGCGTGACTCATCGGCGCCGTCCAAAATCACATCGCCAGGCTCACCCATTCCGCGCAGTACAATGGGGACGCCCTTCAATTGTAGATCGGTATTGAGCACACCATTATAAAGACCAGGCATGATCAAGACCGTGTCGCCCGCCGCCGCGGCGTTCAGCGCGCTTTGCACTCGCATGAAGGGTTGCACAGGCGAGCCTTCTCCATAGGGACTGCCGCTATCCGCATCCACCACCCAACGTGGACCGTGGTAGCTGACTTCCAGAAGGCCCAAGGGATTCTCGATATCCTCGCGGCCCTGAGAGTCGATCACGCGAAGCAGAGGGCTCAGGCGGCCGGAGTTTTCAAAGAGGAACTCGTGGGGACCTGGACCCTGGGCATCCATGCTGCCGTCGCCGTCGAAATCCCATTCCCAGGAAACGATCTCAGCGGTGGAACTCACGCTGCGATCTTCGAAGCGGCAGGCCTCGCCCGTGAGGGGGCTTTTGCTGCTCACCGAGAAGGAGGCATGTGGGCCACGTTCCAGAGGATCGAAACGCACCCAGTGACAGTCGTTGCCCAGGCCCGTGTGCGCATCCCAGGAAATCCAGGCGAAGCCATCCTCACCCCAATCATCACCCCAGCTGTTTTTCACCAGCCAGGCGCTACCGAGGGAGTCGTATCCTACGATGAGCAGGCTCTGTACGCCGTCGGCCACTTCACCGGGAAGGGGACTGTAGATGCCGGTGCTGTAGGCGTCCATGCTGGGATAGGTTTCCATGGAACTGATAAGGGGGCCGAAAATGAGCAGGGCACGGCGAATGGCCGCGATGTCGGCTCGGTAGCAAACCACACCGGATTCGGCAAAACGGTAGCGACGGCTGGCGTCTTCGCCGCAGAGACCGCCGGCACAGGCATCGTCCACCTGAACCCCCGAGGGTAAGCAGCAGGATTCCAACATGCCCACGTTTTCAGCGAACCAAAGGGCGTCGCTGGCCCATCCGCTTTCACAGGATGCCGCGAAGCCGTACTCGCTCATGCACTCGATGAGTTGCTTTTCGGAAAGGTCGAAGTCTTCCAAGGCGCCGGCATTCATGCCTAAGAGGAATGCACTTTCCAGGGCTGCCGTACTGGAGTAGGCCCAACCGGCACCGCAATCGCCTTGATCTCGAAGGGGAGTCACGAAGTTGCCGCCCTGATCGCGCCAGTCCAGGCGGGGAGGCAGGTCCATGCCGGAGAACTCGCGATATTGGAAAGCGGCCTTACGCCCGGCGGCGGGCAGAGCCATGGGGCCGGGCATGCGACGGGCCAGGCGGGCGTTCTCATCCAAGTGCATCATCGAGGTCATCCCCGCCCGCCAATGCAGGCGCGCGCGCTGGATGCGAGACTGAAGGCGAGTGATCTCGCTTTCCATCTCGATCCTGCTGTCGGGGGAAAGAAGCTCGGAGTCGCTGTTCTCGGCCACGGCGATGGGCGCGAAAAGGACTGCCAAAAGGCTTCCCCGAATGATGAAATCTCGGAGCCGAATCATGCTGAAGGAGCCCATCCTTTGAATTAGGGCCTCGTCCGAAAGGCAGAGTAGTTTAGCCCCGAGGCTTCGCTTTGGCGAGGGCCGAAAGGGGGGAAAGGTGTAACTTGCTTAATGACATGGCATTAAATTCGGTTAACGAGCGTTTTCTTCCTTCTCGGCAAGCAGCAGAAGGCGTGGCGCACCCAATTCGAAGGCTTCGCCCGAGAGCCCGCCGAAGGCGTGAACTTCCGAGAAGCCGGCCTCCCAGACGAGCTCGCTGAGTTCCTTCAGGGTGTAGATGCGAATGGAACTGTGGCGACGGCTGCGGCGACCATTCTTGATGAGAGTCCAGTCCATCTCCACTCGGCCGGTGCTGGCATCGTAGTGATTTTCGAGCAGAGCCGTGGTGCTCCCCTCTTCCAGCCACTGACGCTCATCGAAGGATGGGAAGATGGTCTCGGCACAGTGGCCATCTAAAAGGAAACGGCCGCCGGGTTTCAGCGAGCGATGAACCGATTTCAGAAAGGCCAGATTGCCCGAGTCGTCGAAGTACCCGAAGCTGCCCCACCAGCAGAAGGCGCCATGAAAACGATTTCGCCATGGGATCTTCCGCATGTCGCCCTGCTTGAATTCCATATCCAGCTTCTCGGCCCTGGCTTGCTTACGGGCTTGGGTGAGAAGGCTGCCCGTGATGTCCAGGCCACTTAGCTGATAGCCCTTTCGAGCCAAGGCCCGGCTGAGACGCCCTTCGCCGCAGGGCACATCGAGCACTCGCCCGCCAGGTTCCAGCGCGAGAGCCAATTCGATGAAGCCCACCGCAGGATCGACGATCTCGGCGGTGTCGCGACCCTTCTGCACATCGAGCCATGCGCCACGGAAAAAACTCTCCCACCACTCTTTGCCGCTCATCCTTCCTCCTCTAGAACCTTGCTCACACAGACCAAGTCGTCCCTCGTGTGATAGCCCATGCGCAGGTAGAAGCCCAGAACTTCGCGATTGCTGGTTTCAATCTGAAAGGTGACCTTGGGAATGCCCAACTCGCTGTAAGCCGTTTCCAAGGCCACGAGCATTTTGCGGCCCAGGCCCTGGCTCTGAAGTTCGGGCTTCACGGCCAGGTGCCATAGATATCCACGCCGGCCGTCCCAGGTGCCCATGGCTGTGGCCACCAGCTCCCCGTCGATCTCGCCGCCCAAACTTGTACTGGGATTTCGCGCGAAGCATCGCTCGAGACTTTCAGCATCATCGCCGAAGGTCAGGGTGATGCCTGCACTCTTCCAGATGTTAAGAGCGCCCGGAATATCTGCGGCCACCAAGGATCGAATTCTCACTCGCCCTCCTTTCGGCGTTCATCCTTCTGCTCCTGTAGCCATTCCAGGAAGGCTCGAATGCGCGATTCATATCCGCGATTTGTCGGATGGTAGTATCGCCTGGCCCCTATTTCATCGGGGAAATGCGACTGATCCACCACCGCGTCGGCGTCCTTGTGCGCGTACTCGTAGCCCTTCCCATAGCCCAGTTCTTTCATAAGACTCGTGGGCGCATTGCGAAGGTGAAGAGGCACGGGCGCGTCGGGCAGTGTTTCCACATCGCCCTTGGCCGACTTGATGGCCGAGTAGACCGAATTGCTCTTGGGCGCTGTGGCCAAATAGAGGACGCACTGCGCCACCGCCGTATCGGCCTCGGGCATGCCCAGAAAATGCACCGCCTGCATGGCCGAGATGGCCACCTGCAAGGCGCGCGGGTCGGCGTTGCCGATGTCTTCGCTGGCAAACCTGACCAGGCGCCGCATCACGTAGAGCGGATCCTCTCCCGACTCAAGCATGCGCGTGGCCCAGTAAAGGCTGGCATCGGGGTCACTGTCGCGCAGGCACTTGTGCAGGGCGCTGATGAGGTTGTAGTGCTCATCACCCGACTTGTCGTAGATGTGGCTGCGACGCTCGGCGAAGTCGGCAACCTGACTCAGGCTCACGTGCCTTTCATCGTCCAGGCTCTCGGCGAGCATCTCCAGTGAGTTCAGAGCCGTGCGCGCATCGCCGCTGGCCGTTCCCGCGATGGCCTCAAGTGCGCCGTCCTCGAAGTCGAGATTCAGATCGCCCAGGCCCTTGTCTTCATCCTGCACCGCGCGCTTGAGAAGAGTGAGGATGTCATTCTCGTTGAGAGATCGCAGCGTGAAAACCCGACTTCGACTGAGCAGCGCGCTGTTCACTTCGAAGCTGGGATTCTCTGTGGTGGCGCCCACCAGAATGACCGTGCCGTCTTCCACGTGGGGAAGGAAGGCGTCCTGTTGGGCCTTGTTGAAGCGATGGATCTCATCCACGAAAAGCATGGTTCGGCGACCGTTAAGCAGTAGACGTTCTCGCGCGGCGGCCACGATGCTTCGCACTTCCTTCACGCCACTTGTCACGGCACTGAAGCTGACGAATTCCGCATCCACCACGCCCGCCAGGATTCGAGCGAGGGTGGTCTTGCCTGTGCCCGGTGGTCCCCAAAAAAGGAGCGAGCTGGACAGCTTGCCGCTTTCGATGAATCGCCGCAGGGGTTTGCCCGCGCCGAGAATTTGCTCCTGCCCCACGAAGCCGTCCAGAGTCTCGGGGCGCATCCGGTCGGCCAGGGGCGAGGCGCTTTGGCGTTCAAAGAGTTCCATGGAAAGAACATAGCAGAAAACCCGGGCAGGAAACCACGCCTGGCTCCTCAAGACTGGTGGCCCCAGCCCCTTCCATCTGATCCCCAATAGTGGTAAAATTATGGCCTACACCTGCACCCAAGGACGACATCATGAAGCGCGCCCACATCTTGAGTATTTTGGCCATCGCCCTTCTCGCTCTGCCTGCCAGCGCCGATTGGAGCCTCGGCGACAACAATCCCAACCCCTTCTGCAACATCCCAGGCGAGCCCGATTACAGTCCCACGACCATCGAGTATGAATTGGATAGTGACGGCCTGGTGCAATTGTTCGTCTTGTCGGAAAACGGCGAGAATCAGGTACGAACTCTCGTCAGTGGATTTCAGAACGCCGGCGCCCACGCCATTGTTTGGGATGGCACGGACAGCGGCGGCATACCCATGGCTGCCGGTGATTATCCCTATGTGCTGGAAGTGTATGCCGAAGGTGGCGGGGATCTGCTCTATCTGTCCGACAAGATTGCGAGCATCTACTGCGCCGTGCCCACAGCTGAGGAAAGCTGGACCATGGTCAAATCACTCTATCGGTATTAACTCAGCGGAAGAGTTTCCGCAGTTTCGAAAAATCGCTTGTCTGCGTCGCGGGATAATCGAAGCCCGCATCCTCCACAATTCGCGCCAGGTAGAGATCTTCAACCAGAGGTGTTGAGGGCGGAACCTCATCGCTGCCGGTGAAGGGATACTCACGAATGCTATCCACGGAAATCCATCCCCACATGCTGCCGCTGGAGTAGCTGGCCAGATCGGCGATGGCGATAAACACTTCCTCGCCCACAAGGGTGCTGGTGTCCCAGATTCGGCGCTCCATCTCCCAGGCATCCGGACCCATCTCACGTAACATGATGCGCCCATCACTCACCCTCACCATGGCGATGAAGCAATGCTCCGGCATGTTTCCGCCGCCGATCAACATGCTGAAGCGATCGCGCTGCACAGTGAAGGGGTCTGACTCAAGCAAACCCGTGGGAGCGAGCCCTGTTTGCTGGCCGAGAGCGCCGGGGCCGTTGGGCGACATGTATTTCTCGGAGGTGGCCAGGTAGCTGTTGCCCTCCATGTTCGTGCTGGGTCTCCCGCGCACGATGGGATTATCCCCGAAGGTGGGCTGATAGTTGAAAGCCTCTCCAAAACGAATGTGCCAGTGATCCTGCAAGCCTTCCAACTTGATCATATCCGGCGGATCCAATATAGCCGCGTCCAGATAATCGAACTCGATGTAGTAGCGCTCCAGATCCACCGGATAGTCGGCACTGTAGCGGCTGAAAATGATCTTCCCGTTAAGCTGCGATACCTCCGGCCCCTCGCCCGTGTCGAAACTCATGGCGTTGTCCTTGTTCCATCCACCCAGGTAGTTGGCGCTGGACATGTGCGATGTGCCGCCGTGGTTGTACTCCGTGTAGAACATGTGTTTTCGATCAGACGTGTCCACGTAGAGGTTCGCGCTTTCCAGCATGTTGGGACTGCCGTGGTAGAAGAGCGTATCCTGCTGGGTCCAGTTGATGAAATCCTCGCTGTAGGCCAGGGCCAAGGCGCCGTTCCCTTCGGACGTTCGTACCGAATTGATCAGATGCCATCCAGGAAAACCCGGAATCTGGAAAAGCTCGGGGTCGCGACAATTGGCTGACTCGTAAACGGGAACCGCCCAATCGGTCCAGGTGTCGGGCTCGTAAACAGGATTCGCGGGCTCGCGCGTCCAATCATAGAGATCTTCGCTGTAGGCCACGCCCATGCGCTGACGCGCTTCCGAATTGTATTCCGCTCCCGTATAGAACATGACCCAGCCGGTTCCGTAGGGATTCTCCAGGATATCCGGCGCCCAGATGAAACCCTCTTCCCAGGTTCCAGGAATTACGGGAAGAATGCTGTCATGCCGCGTCCAGGTGCGAAGGTCTTCGCTGGTCACGTGCCCCAGCCACTGCTCAAGCCGATAGCCCGGCAGGGTTCCACCTTCGAAACTCTGAATGTAGAAGAGATGATAGAGACCCTCGTGATAGAGCAGCGCATGATCCTTGGTCTTCACGCCGTACTCTTCCACGAAGTAGGGCTGATCGAAGGTCCAATTGATGTCCGCCATGGCCGCAGAGACCAGGCAGAAAACCAGAAGCAGAACCAGAGACCTAAGCATCTTCATGCTTTTCAGCTCCAGACTGACTCAGACGTGCGAAGCGTTCGGCCGCCAGATAATCTTCGCGCTCGGCGAGAATCTCGCTGAGCATTCGATAAACCTCGGCGTGGGGTGTCTTGTCTTCGGTCCATGCTTGCAGAAGCGCTTCGGCCTCTTCGTGACGACCACGATCCTTGAGCAGTTCCGCCCGGCCGCGGGCCGCGCTCTCATATCGAGGATTGAGTTCCAGCGCCTTTTCGAATTGGCTCAGAGATAGATCTCTCTGTTCGAGTTCTCGATACACCCGCGCCAGGCGCAGGCGCAGATCCGCCCACTTGGGTTTGAGCTTCACGGCCTTCTCAAGAATTTCGGCGGCCTTTTCGTGCTTGCCCTGCATTTCATATTCTTCGGAACGCTCGCGCATGAGCGCCACGTTTTCTGGAAAGCGCCTCATGCCCTCGTCGAGCAATTCGCCGGCTTCCACCCGGCGGCCGCAAATGCGCTCCACTCGTGCACTGAGTAGCCAGTGCTCCACGCTCTGCCCACCCACGAGAACCGACCAGGCGGCGGCCTCCAGGGCGGCATCATGTTTACTCTGAAAACCCAGGTACTCGGCCATAGACGCAAAAAGCCGCCGGAAGGGCCGCCCCATGGCTGCCCGCCTCAAGGGTTCGGGGCAGGTATCCAGCTCGCCCACCCGATCCAACAGCTTCTCGGTGATGTCACCCTGGTCATCATCCAATTCCAGAAGGAAGTGCTCACGAAGATCTCCGCCGCGAGGCGCTTCCACTGGCTGGCCCATGGCCGGCAGGTGAGCCACGGCCCAGGCATCCCATTCGGCGAACTCCCCGAAACTGCGGGCCGCATCCTGGCTTTCGGCCAAGGTGCGATAGCCCTCGGCGAGCAGCTTCTCGGCCTGCTCGCGCAGATCCGGATCGGCAGCCTGATCCATGGCCAATGAACCACGCAGATGATGGTAGAGCCCCCACTCCAAGCGAAGGTCCGGCCAATCGGGATGATGCTTCCGCTTCCAGCTCAGGAAGCTTTGCATGTCCTCGAGTTCCGCCAAAAAGTTCAGAGCCATAAGCCGCCGCCTAGGGTTTCCAGTTCCAACGATGTTGGGTTTCGATGAAACGCAGGGTGCCCGACTTGCTCCGGATCACCATGCTGTGGGTCTTGGCGCCACCGGGATAAAACCCCACGCCGCGCAGGAAGTCACCGTCGGTAATTCCCGTGGCCACGAACATGATGTCGTCGCCCTGGGCCAGTTCATTGATTTCGAAAACCTTGGCCGGGTCCGAGACGCCCATGCTGATGGCGCGCTGCCTCTCGCCTTCGTTGCGGAAAGCCAGGCGTCCCTGCATGTCGCCACCCAGGCCGCGCAGAGCCGCAGCAGCCAGCACACCTTCGGGCGCGCCGCCGATGCCCATGAGAATATCCACCGTGGAATCGGGTACGGCGCAGGCGATGGCCGCAGACACGTCCCCGTCGGGAATCAGGTGAATGCGGCAGCCCAGCTGGCGCACTTCGGCGATGAGATCCTCGTGGCGCTCGCGATCGAGAATGGCCACGGTGAGGTCGCTCACCGTCACCTTCTTCACCTCGGCCAGAGTGTTCAAATTCTCCGACGCGCTACGATTGATATCGATCACGCCCACGGCCTCGGGGCCCACGGCGATTTTTTCCATGTAGGTATCCGGCGCGTGAAGGAAGTGTCCCTTGGGCGCAATGGCCACCACGGCCAGAGCGTTGGGCCGGCCATAGGCCACGGAGTTGGTGCACTCCAGAGGATCGAGGGCGATGTCCACCTCGGGCAGATCGCCCGTGCCCACTTTCTCGCCGATATAGAGCATGGGCGCTTCGTCGCGCTCGCCCTCTCCGATGACCACGGTTCCGTCCATGGCGATGTCATTGAAGCGATCCCGCATGGCGGTGACCGCGGCCTGGTCGGCCTCGTTCGGATCTCCACGCCCGAGCATGCGGGCCGAAGCGATAGCGGCGGATTCGGTAACGCGCGTAAGTTCCAGCGCGAGGTTGCGATCCATGTTATTCCTTTCACGGTGAAGCCGTGGGTCCTTGGTATGCATCAATACTAGACAGCTGACATGGCCCTGACAAGATCCATTCCAACTTGCCGCACCCTGCCCCGGAGCCTATGATCGCACAATGAAACCCTTATTCTTCCTTCTGCTACTCCTCATTCTGGCCGGATGCCAGTCCGACAGCGCCGGTCCCATGGGATATCAGGACCAGGACGAGCTAATTTCCGAGCGCGTGGGCAGCATTTCACGGGCACAGCTCATGGCCTATGTGACGGATTTCTCCTCGATTCATTCACGTTTCATGGAATACGACGAAGGATGCACCCAGGCCCTAAACCTGCTCAAGGAGTGGATCGAGGACCAGGGAAACGTGGCCCAGTGGGACTCCTTTTCAATTTTGAGACGGCGCTGGATCGACACTGCCAACATCTATGTGGATTTCCCCGGCACGGTCGCCCCCGAGCGTCAGGTTCTCGTGGGTGCCCATTGGGACTGCTCTTCAGGAAACGCAAGCTTCAATGATTCCAGTACCATCTCCCCAGGCGCCGTGGACAACGCCACGGGCGTGGCCGCACTTCTGGAACTCACACGCATCCTTCGCGACACCCCCACGGCCTACACGGTGCGCGTGGTCTTTTTTGCAGCCGAAGAAGTGGGTTTCAAGGGCAGCAAGCGTTATGTGGAATTCTGGGACAACGAAACCGGCCCCGACAGTTTAGTCTGCATGGTCAACGTGGACATGATCGGCTGGGACGGCGACGGCGAAAAGGACCTGCGCCTGATCTGCCATGGTGAAACCGTAGCCATGGGAGAGGATGCCCTGCCTCTGGCCGCCGAATTGTCCGAGCCCGTGATTCTGGATACCCTCAACTGGGTGAATCCCTACAACGCCCCGGCCAGCGATCAGTACTGGTTCTGGTTGGAAGGTCTGCCGGCCATGTTCCTGTGGGAAGGTCCTGGCGACGCATTTCCCCACGCCAACAGCACTCAAGACACTTTGGGCGCGGTCATGCCCGAAATGTTGGAATCGGGTGCGAAGGCCTTGGCCGCCACGGTGTTGCAACTGGCCATACCGCAGCTGCCGGACTCCTAGTCACCCAGCCAGGCTTCCAAATCCATGAGCGTGAGGAGCCCCAGGCTGCCGTTTGGCATGCGCACGGGCAGCATGTTGTGATGGGCCTCTTGCAGTTTCCCTCGGGCATCGACCAAAGGGCATTTGCCGGCCAAGGGAATTTCTGCGTGGAGGGCCACTCGCGCAATTTCCATGTTGGCGCGCAGGGCGAGGCAGAGATCGCCCAATTCCTCGCGGTCCACCAGGGTAATGGTGATGGGATCCACCTCGATGGCGAAATAGGGTGCGTAGGGAAAGCTTTCAAGCCAGGTCCAGGCGCGGCCCAGGCTGGCATCCCCGGGAATGGCCGGCGGAAGAGGTGCGGCGGCATCCTGGGCTGTGCCCTTGGCCAGGGAGTGAAGCCTGCGGGCCAAGCGCAGCTCGGCGCCGCCGGCGTTGTAGATGAACAGGGCGATGAGCGCCAATAGGATCCACTCGCGATCCATCACGGCCACGACCACGAAGATCACCGCCACAACGCGGCCCACCCAAACGGCGATGCGCGTGGCGTCAAGGTATTCCTTGCGCAGGGCGAGCAGTGCGCGCAGCACACGGCCGCCATCCATGGGGAAGGCAGGAATCAGGTTGAAGGTGCCGAGCATGAGGTTGGCAAACAAGAGGGGAATGGCGAATTCGCGCAGAGCGCCATCGGGCATGGTGGCCACCGCGATGCCCAGAGGAATGGCCAGCAGGTAGTTCACGGCGGGGCCGGCCAGGGCGATGGCGATTTCCTGCCCCGAGGTTTTGGGCAGGCCGAGGGTGCGCGCCACGCCACCGATGGGCAGGAGGGTGATATCCAGTATGGGAATTCCGTAGCGACGGGCCACGACGCTGTGCCCAAGTTCGTGCAGCAGCACGAAAATGAATAGGGAGATGAGCACGCCGGCAATGTGCAGCCCGGCCCGCCAACCTCCCCCGTAGGTTTCCACCGCGACGATCACCACGAGGAAAAATGGGAAGGTAAAATGTAGACGAACGGGGATTCCCAGAACGCGACCTAGCTGTATGCCTTTCAACTTCATTTTCCAAACATAGTCGAAGGCGGGCTTCCAAGCTAGCGGGGAAAGAGATCGGAATGACTGGAAAGCCTGGGGCACAATAAGATAGAAGGGGCGCGGCCACTTTGACCGGGGCTTTTAACATCTGGTATAATTGTCGCCTGTGACCCGACTAACACCGATCCTAGCAAGGCGATGGCTCTACACAATGATCCGACTTCAATCTCGTCTCATCATTTTCATGATCCTAGTCTTCGGCGCTGCCTTTGCTGCGTCGGCGGGAATCCTGTTTGACTTCGAGCAGCCCTACTTCGTGGAAGATGTGGGCGTTGTGGTCAAGGATCACTGCATGGTCAAACACGAGGGTATCTACCACGTTTTCTTCATTCAAAGTTACCCTCCCATCGACGGCGGTATGCGTGAAGAAAAGTGGCTGGGTCACATCACCAGTCCCGACCTTCGGCACTGGACTCGCCAGGACAGCATTCTTCCGGTGGTACCCGGAACCTGGGAAAGTGAATTCATCTGGGCGCCCGACATAATCGAAAAACCCGAAGGCGACGGCTGGTACATTTACTACACGGGCGCCAACGAATGGGTGACGCAACAGGCCGGTGGCGCCAAGAGTTCGGATCTCTATAACTGGGATCGCTTCCTGAGCAACCCCATCTACAATCCGGGGTCCTGGGCATTTTGGTTCGAGGAGAATCAGAGTTGGCCCTGGTCCAATTGCCGTGACCCGGAGATCTTCCATATCGAAGGCGACCGCGAGTACTACATGCTCAACACGGCTCGCATGGCCGATTCAACCGGCGCGGTGAGCCTGGCCATGAGCACGGACCTGCTTCACTGGACGGATCAGGGTCCTTTCTACTCCCATGAAAACACGAACATGATCGAGAGCGTGCAGCTGGTCGAAGACGAATTCGAGCTCTATCACTTTTTCTTCACCGAAGAGGATGTAACCGGCACCCACCACCGGGTCAGTGATGATCCCTTCAATGGATGGGAACTCGCGGAAGATGTGATCATCGACGAAGGCCATGGCGCGGAGATCACCAAGTTTGATGATGAGATCATTTTCAGCCGTTTCAATGGTCTGGTGACGGTGGAGAACATCATCTACTTCCTGCGCTTCGACGAGATGCTGCTGGAGACCGAAGACAACATTCCCGAGATCCATCGCCTGGATGGCCTGCAACCCTGGTGGCACACCTATATCGGTAACGCGTTTAACAACCAGCCCACCTGGGGGGACAATCCCTATCAGCGTGGAGCCGGGCACAGCAATTTGCAGGGCAACTCATTCCTGGGCACTTATGAAAACTACCCCGAGCCTTCGGACGAGGATCTTGGGGGATTCCAGGGCAACGAGAAGTGGGGATTGCTCAAGAGCGATCCCTTCACCGTGACCGAAGATCGCATCAGCCTTCGCGTGGGTGGCGGAGACCTTCCCGATGTTTGCTTCGTGGCTCTCATCGACTATGCCACCGACCGCGTGCTCTTCACGGAGACGGGAACCCACTCCCACTACATGAGCGAACGACTTTGGAATACCGAAACGCTTATCGGCCAAGAGGCCTACGTGGCCATCGGCGACTTGTCGGTTGGCGACTGGGGACACATTGCGGTGGACGCCATTCGCGAATACGCGCAGGCGGGCGAGGATCCCATTCCTCCCAGCGATCCGATTGTTGATGGTCCAACCCTACTCGAAATTCTCATCAACGCGGGATACGATCCCACCGACCTGGCTGACGCGCCGTCGGCTGGCGGTCACCTGCTGAGCCCATATCCGAATCCCTTTAATCCCGTCACGCGAATCAGCTTCGAGCTGGAACATGATGCCCAGATGAACCTGCGTATCGTGGATGTGAACGGTCGCACCGTGAAGGTGCTGGAAGATAGTCGCCAGCCCGCCGGCCGATGGGAAATGGCCTGGGATGGACGGGACGACCACGGCGAGCATGTGGCCAGCGGTATCTACTTCGCGACCTTGAGCATTGATGGCAAGGCCGCAGGTAGCGAGAAGCTGGTGCTGGTGAAGTAGGGCGCTCGCGGCCTCTCCTCCCGCTCGATGCTCGCGGCCTCTCCTCCCACTCCAGCTCGCAGACTCGCATGTCGCGGTCGGAGAGCCGCTTCGCTTTAGAGGCAGAAACAACAAGCCGACTGTACACGTGTACAGTCGGCTTTGCCGGTTGGTATCTAGCGAAGCAGTGTGATCTTTCGGGAACTGCGACCCATCGAGCTGTCTAGCAAAACTAAATATACGCCGCTAGGGGCTGCCCAATTTGCTTCATCGAGGCCATCCCAGACGAAGTTCTGGTGACCCGACTCAAGCCATCCCTCATGCAGGATTCGGACTTGTCGCCCCGTCACACTATGAATAGTAATCCGAACCATGGCAGGCTCTTCAATCAGAAGTGAGATTGTCGTGTGCGGATTGGAAGGATTAGGGTAAGCGCGCAGCGTGGTTAGCCCCTCTTGATTCGGATCATCCTGAGTGAATGTTCCCACTTTACTCCAATGAGCTATTCCCAGTGCTGGACGCCCCCC
>RRYU01022214.1_pt1 | contig 40941 bp, 30 predicted proteins | sample 2162651 | NCBI WGS metagenome assembly RRYU01 (sample SAMN10267283, study PRJNA491782) | microbial mat metagenome | isolation source: biomat in the production well | place: Japan: Minami-Kanto gas field, natural gas well KTG3 | collected 2017-06
GGGGGGCGGGATCGTCCGCGCACCTGACCAGGCCCCCGCGGGAACACGGATCCAGGCGCGCCTCGGTCAAGGAGTCTTGACGGCTGTCGTGGAGTGATCGGCCGTTCCATGACGACGCGATTCATCGCGGCGCTCGTCTGGGGTCTTGTCTTGCTCGCCAAGCTGCTCGGCTGACGCGCCCATCAGTGAGCCGGTCAGCGATGCCCCTGGCCCGACAGGGGCCGCTCGGTTACATCCGCCGTGTTCTCGACGATACGCAAGCGGCCTCTCGATCGGCGCTCCTACGCCTTTGCAGCGCTGACCCGCTTGGATAGGATTGCACCTCGCATCCCGATCAGAATCAGGGTGCTGGCGAGGAAGGCGACCACAGCGGTGCCGATGATCATGGTCAGTGGCTTGTCCTGGGCATTGGCGATCCCGAAGGTCTCTCCGATCGGTGCCAGAATCGCGACGTTCTCGGGCGCGGCAAGGATATAGGTGCAGAAGGCGAGGAATGCGCCGAAGAAGATGAATTTCCAATCCATGTGCAGGCCGGCGAGTAGGGACGCGAGCCCAATGAGATACAGCAGGATCAGCAGATATTTCTGGTCGTCCAGGGCGGCACGGACGCCATGCGCGTGGAGCAGCCAGAGCAGGCCGATCACGATGCCCCAATGCAGGATCTGTCTGAACACGTAGAAGACGTAAGATTGATCGCGGACATAGGCCTGTCCGAAACCGGAGAGCAGCGAGATGAAGGCAACAAACGGGACGAACGTCTCCCAGTAGGGTACAGTTCCGGCAGCATCTTCTCGGGTGAGCGCAATCAGAACGACGGCACCGACGTACAGAATTACGGATGGCAGGAGTGCCATCATCAGTGAACCTTGATCGACGCTCTTGGTCTTTTTCGGAGTTTCGGTCGAGGCAGCGCCTTTGGATTTGAACACGGCGAACCCTCCTTCTGGGTCAGAATGGTGAGTGGCCGACGCCCTCCCGAGGTGGCAAGGTGCGTCGATTTTGTCAAGCAGGGCGATATTAACCCTTACTTTCGATGAGTGTTAAGGGAAATTCAGCAGGATTTTTCGCTCGTGAGCGACGCTCTCGGCATCTTTGCCGCCTCGCCGTCGGGCGCTCCGGGCTCCGCTGCCGACGGAAATTGGATGGGGATCAAGGTTCGGGGGCCAGATGGCCGGTCATTCGTGCCCGAATCCGGAGCTCGTGTGGGAGCGGTGCAGGTTCTGCGACTCGGGTCGTCCTGGGCCTCCTGATCCTTGTCATTGCCGGCTGCGCCACGGCTCCGCCTCCGCCCTCCAGGCCCCTTGACGCCTGCGCCATCTTCAAGGAGCGACCGAATTGGTATAAGTCAGCAAAGCGGGCCGAGCGCAAATGGGGGACACCCATCCAGGTCCAGTTGGCCATCATCCAGGCCGAGTCGAGCTTCAGGCACGATGCCCGGCCGCCCGGGCGCGTCTCGAGTGCCTATGGCTATTCGCAGGCGATCGACGGAACCTGGGACTGGTATCGTGACCAGACCGGGAATCGTCGCGCCAAACGGACCAACTTCGATCATGCCGTCGATTTTGTCGGGTGGTACACGGATGTGAGCCATCGAACGCTCGGAATCTCCAAGTCGGACGGCTATCGGCAGTATCTGGCGTATCACGAGGGTCATCGCGGGTTCCAACGCGGCACCTATCGGAACAAGGCCTGGTTGATGCGTGTCGCGCGGCGGGTCGACGATCAGGCCAAGACCTACGGCACGCAGCTCCGCGCCTGTCGTCGTTGACTCAGGGAGACGCTGATGATTAGCCTTCCCTGGCGAAGATCAGCAAGCGATTCGGAAAAGCGGCACGTCCATGTGCTGCGGAAAAGCTGATTCAATCGGCGTCACCTGGCGCGCCTTCTGCCGACTGATGTCTGCGGACCCTTCCGGTCGCCGCGGATCCTTATGACCTTGACCGGAGCGCACACTAGGGTGCCCAGACTCATCGACGGCGGTGATCACAGGAGTGTCGTCATGCTCGGTTTCTCCCATCCTCTCCTCATGGGGCTTGTCGCGGGACTCTTGGCTACTGCGGTGCCCATGGGATGGTCGGCAGTCGAAGCGATCGACACTGGGGAGCGCAGCATCGTCCTGACGCCAGGCATGGACTATTTCGGCGCGGATTACGAGACGCTGAAGGATGTGGATCTGCAGACCTGTCAGCGCGCCTGCCTCGACGATGCCCGTTGCCGGGCCTTCACATTCAACAGCAGGGCGCGTTGGTGTTTCCTCAAGGAGACGTCGGCTGACGGGCGTCCCTTCCCGGATGCCGTCTCCGGGCGCGTTCAGATCGGTCGAGAGGCCCTGTCGCCGCCGGATCTCGCCACGACGCGCAGTGCCGACCTTCGCTTCCTGGCTCGCGCCGAGTTGGACGCTGCCCGCAAGCTGGCGGCGCGGATCGCCGAGGCCCCGCCGCGCGATCAAACCGCGGCGACCATGGCGACCGAGGCCCGGCGAGTCGCCGCGAAAGACCCCGTCCGGGCCGCCGACCTCTACGCCGCAGCGCTTCGCCTCGCATCCGAGGACCGGGCGCTCTGGCTGGATCTGGCTCGCGCTGCGATGGCCGCGCAGCCCTCGAGCTGGGAGGCCCGGCAAGCGTTCAAGCAGGATTCGACCGCTGCGGCCATCAACGCATACCTTCATTCCGATGGGTCTGCGGAGCAGGCCGACGCACTGGCGCTGCTGTCCCGGACACTGGCCGACCGAGAGGTCTGGCGGCCCGCGATTCGTAGCCTGCGCGCCTCCCTTGTGCTGGTCGAGGACGGGGCGGTCCGGGCCGAGTACGACCGGCTGATCGCCGAGCAGGGTTTCCGAGTGATCGGCCATGAGGTCGACTCGGACGCCGTCAGTCCCCGGATCTGTATCCAATTCAGCGCTCCGCTTGCGCGTGATTGGGGCCAGCTTGCGGATTTCGTCCGCGTGACCGACCGGACCGATCTGCCGATCGAGGTCGAGGCCAGGCAGATCTGCATCGACGGGGTCGAGCACGGTGGACGCTACCGCATCCAGGTCCGCGCCGGACTGCCAGCGGCGGATGGTGAGACCCTCACGAAAGGAAGCGATCTGGATGTCTTCGTCCGAGACCGTTCACCGATGGTCCGTTTTCTCGGCCGCGCTTACGTCTTGCCGAAAGGAGACGACCCCGCGATTCCGGTCGTGTCGGTCAACACGGATCGAATCGATGCCGCGGTCTATCGCATCGGGGACCGTGCCCTCGCCTCGGCCGTCGGGAGCGGCCAGTTCCGCCAGCAGCTCTCGACCTGGGACGCGCTGCAGATCGCTGACCGATCGGGCGAAGCGATCTGGTCGGGGCACATCGAGGTCAAGCCTCCGCTCAATCCTGAGCCCAATCGGGAGATCACGACCTCGGTGCCGGTCGGCGAGCTGATCGAGGACCTCAAGCCAGGGGTCTATGCCATGACCGCGCGCGCCAACAACGCGATGCAGGAGCCGGAGGCGCTCGCGACCCAATGGTTTCTGGTCTCCGATTTGGGCCTCGCGAGCTTCTCGGGCAACGACGGCCTGCATGCCCTGGTGCGCTCGCTCTCGACCGCCGAAGCGGTGGCCGGTGCCCGCCTGCGCCTGATTGCGCTGAACGACGATATCTTGGGTGAGACGACGACGGACGTCGAGGGCCATGCCCGCTTCGAGCCGGGTTTTCTTCGCGGCACGGGTGGCAACGCGCCCGCCATTCTGGTCGCCGAGGGTTCGGATGGCGATTACGGCTTCCTCGATCTCACCCAGACTCCCTTCGATCTCAGTGACCGGGGTGTCACTGGCCGCCCCCCGCCACAGCCGCTCGATGTCTATCTGGTCACGGAGCGAGGGGTCTATCGTCCGGGAGAGAGGGTCCATCTCACCGCGCTGGTGCGTGACGCCAAGGCGGACGCCGTGTCCGACCTGCCCATCACCCTGATCTTCAAGCGTCCCGACGGTGTCGAGCACGGCCGTTTCCTGAGCCAGGACGAGGGGCTCGGCGGCTATCGCGCGACGCTGGACCTGAGTCGGACAGCCATGCGCGGTACCTGGCGCGTGGCGGCCCATGGCGACCCCAAGGCCGCGCCTCTGGCCGAGGCCAGCTTCCTCGTCGAGGACTTCGAGCCTGAGCGTCTTGCCTTCGAGCTGGAGAGCCCGGTCCCGGCACTCGACCCTGATGACCTGCCGGAGATCACCCTGGACGCACGTTTCCTCTTCGGCGCACCAGCCGCCGGTGTGGCCCTGGAGGGCGAGGTCCAGGTCAAGCCGGCCCAGGGCCTCGCGGATTTCCCCGGCTATCGCTTCGGATTGGCGAGCGAGTCCGTCGAGTCGATCGGTCGGCCGCTCGCGAGTGGTCGCACCGACGCGCAGGGCAAGGCGAGCCTTTCCCTGCAACTGCCGGATCTGCTGCCCACCAGCCATCCGCTCGAGTCCGATCTCCGGGTGCGCTTGGTCGAAGGCAGCGGGCGTCCGGTCGAGCGCAGCCTGACCCTGCCGATCGCGACCCGCGAATCCCGAATTGGTGTCAAGCCGCTCTTCGATGGCTCGGTCGAGGAGGGCGGAAACGCCCGTTTCGAGATCATTCTGGTCGACCACGAGGGTCGGCGACGCGCACCGGATGGCCTGCGCTGGACCCTGTCACGCCTGAGCACCCGCTTCCAATGGTACGAGTCTGACGGGAGCTGGAATTATGAGCCCGTGATCTCGACCCAGCGCATCGCCTCGGGCGAGCTGGGGCCCGACCCGGCGGGCGGTGTGACGGGCGCTGCGCGCATCGAGGCGCGGGTCGAGTGGGGCGGTTATCGTCTGCGTGTCGAGGGACCGGGCGGGGCCTTGCCCGTGGACCTTGATTTCGAGGCGGGATGGTATGTGGCCCCGCGCGCCGTCGATACCCCAGATCTGCTGAAGGTGTCGCTCGACAAAGAAGCCTATCGGGTTGGCGAGACGCTCAAGGCACGCATCGAGCCTCGGTTCCCCGGTGTGGCCCTGGTGATGGTCATCGACGATCGGCTGATCGAGATGCGCACGATCGCGGTCCCCGAGGGAGGCGCGACCATCGAGCTGCCGGTCACCCAAGACTGGGGACCAGGTGCCTATGTTACGGCCGCGCTGTATCGGTCGATGGATCTGGCGGCGCGGCGCATGCCCGGGCGTGCCGTCGGACTCGCCTGGGCAGGGGTGGATCCTGCGGGGCGTCGGCTCGACCTGCAGCTGGACATGGACTCCACCTCGGGTGCCATCCGCCCGCGCCAGCGTCTCGAGATCCCGATCCAGGTCGCGGGCCTCGCCCCGGGCGAGCCGGTCTATGTGACCCTGGCTGCGGTCGATGTGGGGATCCTCAATCTCACGCGTTATCAGTCGCCTGCCCCGGACCTCTGGTACTTCGGTCAGCGTCGTCTCGGGATGGAGATCCGCGACCTCTATGGCCAACTCATCGACCGAATGCAGGGCGTTCCCGGCGTGGTGCGCTCCGGCGGGGACGGGTCGTTGGTGCGGATGGAAGGTCCACCGCCCACCGAGGACCTGGTCGCATTCCAGTCCGAGATTCTGCGCCTCGACGCCGACGGTCGCTCGACGGTCGCCTTCGACATCCCCGACTTTAACGGGACCTTGAGGCTCATGGCCATGGCCTGGTCCGCGCGTGGGGTCGGGCATGCGGTCAGGGACCTGCTGGTGCGTGATCCGGTGGTGATGATGTCGAGTCTTCCGCGCTTCCTTGCGCCGGACGACCGCTCGCGCCTGCTGCTTGAGCTGACCCACGTGGACGGCCCGGCCGGCGAGGTCACCTTGACCCTGGCGACGGACGGCACCCATGTCCGGATTCCCGCGGACGAGACCGAGTGGACACTGACGCTTGAGCAAGGTGGACGCGCAGCCATCCAGGTCCCGATGGAGGCCGTTGCGGTTGGGGACGAGACCCTGAGCATTCAGTTGCGCACGCCCGACGGCCAGGCGCTGGCCAAGACCTTGCGGGTACCGGTCCGCTCCAACGCCCCGATGGTCTCGCGCACCTCGGTCGAGGATCTCATGCCGGGCGGCACGCTGCGACTGGATGCCTCGTCCTGGTCCGAGATGATCCCGGGCACCGGCCAGCTCGCGGTCTCCATCACCGGGGCCGGGCCGCTGGATGTCGCGGGCCTGGTGACCGGCCTGGATCGCTACCCCTATGGCTGTACGGAGCAGCTCGTCAGCCGTGCCCTGCCGCTGCTGTATCTCAACGAGATCGCAGCCTCGATCGGGCTCGGGACCGACGCCGAGATCAGGGATCGGGTTCGCGAGGCGATCGGTGAGGTGTTGGCCAACCAGGCGGCGAACGGGAGCTTCGGACTCTGGGGCGTAGGCGGCAACGACGGCTGGCTGGACGCCTATGTCACGGATTTTCTGACTCGTGCCCGCGAGCAGGGTTACAGCGTGCCGGAGCCTGCCTTCGATATGGCCTTCGACAGTCTGCGCAACCGTCTTGCCTTTGTGCCGGACTTCAGCAGCGGCGGTGAGGACATCGCCTACGCGCTCTACGTCCTGGCCCGCAATGGTCGCGCCGCCATCGGTGATATACGGTATTACGCCGAGACAAAGCTGGATGCCTTTGCGACACCCTTGGCCAAGGCGCAGATTGCCGGGGCACTTGCCCTCTATGGGGACCGCCCGCGCGCCGATGCGGCTTTCCGCGCCGCAGTCGAGATGCTCGACAATGGAGATGACCAGGGTGCCTGGCGCGCCGACTTCGGCTCCAGCCTCCGCGATGGGGCTGCGGTCCTGACGCTGGCCGCGGAGAGCGGGACCGCCGCGGTGGATGTGCAGGCCCTGGCCGGACGGTTGGAACAGCGCTGGGTCGATGCGGATGCCACCAGTACACAGGACGACGCCTGGCTGCTGCTGGCCGCACAGGCCCTGATGCATGGCGCGGATAAGCCGCAGCTGGCGATCAAGGGTGAATCCTGGACAGGCCCCTGGCTCAGCCGGCTCTCGTCGGACACCGCAGCGCTATTTCCGCTGGTCGTCGAGAATCTGGGCGAGCGGTCGCTCGAGGCACTGGTCAGCGTCGCCGGTGTCCCGCTGACCCCGCAGCCTCCCGGCGGCGATGGCTACCGGATCGAGCGCGCCTACTACGACTTGGAGGGTCGACGCAGCGACGCCTCGACCATCGCCCAAGGCGATCGGCTCCTGGCGGTCATCACAGTGAGCGCCGATGCGCAACGGCAGGCACGCCTGATCGTCGACGATCCGCTCCCTGCCGGTCTGGAGATCGAGAATCCGAGTCTGATCAAGGCGGGGGAGATCGCCGACATGGACTGGCTGGGCCTGGAGGAGACCGCCGCACACACCGAGCTCCGCGCCGACCGTTTCATCGCCGCCGTCGACCGCGGTCCGCGCGCCCCGACGCGGTTCCAGCTCGCCTACCGAGTCCGGGCCGTCTCACCCGGTGTCTACAGCCACCCGGCCGCCAAGGTCGAGGACATGTACCGACCTCAAAGGCGCGCATGGACGGAGACGGGTCGTGTGGAGGTGTCGCCCGCTTTGCCCTGACTCGGTCACCCCTGGCCTCGACACCCGATGGCAGTTTGCCGGTACAGGAGTTTGCCAGTGCAGGAGGAGGAGATGCAGACGATCCAGCTCCTGACCATGCCGGACCTGCCGGGGTTTGTCCTCGATCTGCGGCGAATCCGGGAGCCGGGGTTCTTACCTGGACCCTGGTTTGTCGCGGCCTCCAGTACAGATCGTTAACTGCATTGATATCGAAAGAGCTCCCCGGGGAGCACTGCAGCGATCGGCCGGCCTATGTTATGGTTCATGTAGAGAAGCACCAAAGTCGAAGCCGAGGATTTCCATTCCTGGCAAACATCAGCACGCGATTCGGCATGCGGTTTCCGAGTCGCTTCATTTTCAACCGGTTAATCGACTGAAAATGCCGGCATATCCAGGTGTCGAGGGAAATGCTGATTTGATGACGTTTCCCTAAGCAGTGCCGCTCAGGCGAATATCCCGGCGCCCTTTAATCCCTATCCAGAGAGATCCATGCAAATGAGACCGACACGAACACGGCAGCTAGTGCCCGCGTTGCCCGTGCTGATGTTGCTCTTGGCGGCACCCCTGCTGGCCGATGCGGATCTGCAGACCGCTGCCAAGGTCGAGACCGTGATTGCGCTCAATCAGCATCTAAGCGGTTACGACATTCAGGTCGTCTCGGAAGAGGGGCGTTTGCGCATCAAAGGGTCGGTGCCGAGCGCCATCGAGCGGACCTTGGCTGAAGATTTGGCCAAATTGGTGGCGAGAGGCAAGCCGGTCGAGAATGCGCTAAGCCTCGATGCCCCATTCGCGGACGGCCCCGGACGCTTGACCGCTCAGGTTCGCGATCTGGACGCGGCGACCAAGATTCGCCAGCGCCTGGGGTGGCAAACGAGCACCGTCGGTCTGGATGTCGACATGGAGATCGAGGAGGGCATCGCCCGTCTTCAGGGGCGCGTGGGCTCCTCCAATTCATACGATCGCGTGGCGACCATCGTCAGGACGACCGAAGGCATCCGGGAGGTCTTCAACTATATCAACATCAACCCGGATGCGATTCCCGACGAGCGGGAACGGCAGGCCGCAGCCGCCGAGGTCGAGCACTCCGACAGTTGGATCGCGAACCGAGTCAAGACCATCCTGCAGTACGACACCACCGTCAACGCCAGGAACATCGAGGTCATTGCGACCGATGGGGTTGTGTTGCTCCGGGGTGGGGTGACCTCCCTGGCAGAGCGACAGGTCGCCGAGGCGTTGGCCGCGGATGTCTTGGGCGTGCGCGAGGTGGAGTCATTGCTTGCATTCGAGAGCCCGATGTAGATGGGCGAGCATCGGCCGGGGCAGACCGAGCCTGAACTCTGTTGAAGCGTCATCCGTCTCCTGAGTGGGCCTCCGAGGCGCGGCCCAACCGATCTGGATTCGGGGATCTGATGGGGCTGCTATGTCACGCTGGTTTTCCGAGTGGTCGCGAGGCCCAACACCGACGGTTGGCGTGACTAAACGCTTGGTCCCTTGACACCCGGCAAATCGTCACGGTAGTCGATGAAGTCCAGCATGTGTGCAGTAAGCCGAGCAGATGATCCTCGGTCGAGTGTCCGCGAGGTCCCACGTGAATGCGGCGCGAGCAAGCGCGATGGATGCTCTGGTGTCTCGTACCGCGTGCCCTATCCTAGCCTGCCGATGTTCACTCGACTTCACGCTGCCGGATTAGGCGTTGGATTCGTCGCGATTTCGGCGGTCGAGGAAGCTCAACTGATCGGCAATGGTCTCGATGGCCGGGAGTCTCAATCCCTTTTTGGCGGCCTCGCGCAGCGGACGACGGTAGATGTACTGGATCTCCAACTCGCGTTTGGCGAGATAATCCAGTCGCATGCTGGGTGCATAGGGCGTCATTGTCTCGGTCAGCTCGAGCAGGTGGGAGAGGAAACCCTCGTCGAATGGACAACCGCAGGCATCCGCTCCACGAGCGACTTCGTCCATCAGGTGCTCCGCGAGTCGTCGTGAATCCGGGTCGGCCATCAGCACATCCGTATTGGCTCCGAGCAAGACCGACAGGCCATTGAAGGGGATGTTCCAAGCCAGTTTGCGCCAGCGGGCGTGTCGGAGGGATGGAAGTGCCTCAGCCTCGATTCCGCCTGCCGCAAAGGCCGAGATCAGGGGGGCAAGGGCTGTTCGATCCCGCTCATGGAGCGGGGCGAGGCCGATGGCCCCATAGTCCAGATGCAGGATATGTCCCGGGCCTGCCTTGTTCGAGCAGAGGAAACAGACACCCCCGACGATGCGCGCTTCGGGGAAGGTGTCGTCCAACTCCTCGTCCATGGTCAGGCCGTTCTGCAGGTTCAGAATGAGGGTTTCTGGTTGGATCAAGGGCCGCAGTAGATCCATCAATCGGTGGTTCTGAGTCGTCTTCAGGGCGATGCAGACGACGTCGCTCGGCGGGATCGCATCGGAGGCGGCATAGACCTCGACCGCTCGATGATGCTGGTTCCCCATGGGCGAGTCGACGCGCAATCCTTGGCGCCGAATGTGCTCGACGTCACTCCGTGCGATGAATCGGACGCGAGATCCACCCTGGATGAGTCGCGATCCATAGAACCCGCCCAGGGCGCCCGTGCCCAGAATGGTGAAGCTCAAGCCCTCGGCTACCATCGTCGCGTGTCAGCGCTCAAGCTTCATCGCCTCTGACTCTCGCGTTATGCCTGTGACCGTTGCGCCCGGCGTGCGTCCAGCGCGACGAAGAGATAGGCCCAGCCGCTGAAGATCAGCTCGATGGCTACGAAGAGTCCGATGACCCAGAACCCGGAGACGGGCCACTTGGCGATGATCATGGCGCCTAATGCAATCGAGACCAGCCCTGAGAGCAGGATCCAACCCCAGCCTCTCTGGCTCCGATGCTGGAAGGCCATGATGGTCCGGATCACGCCGACGGCGATCAGAACACCCGCCAGCGCCAGGGTGAGTGTCGCGGAGGCGAGAACGGGATTGACCATGATCAGCAAACCGCCCGCTACATAGAGTAGAGCGATCAGGATATGCCAGAGGGTGCTCTTCCAGCCCTGGCAACTGAAGGCATCGACGAGCTGAAAGGTGCCGCCAACGACCAGTAGCACGCCGAAGAGAAGGACGCTGGCCAGGGTCAACCCAAATGTCATCCCCAAACCGATGGTTCCGAGTATGATGGAAAGCACGCCGAAGGCGAGCATCCATCCCCAGTTCTTGCCGAGATCGCCAAAGAGCGGATGTTGAGCAGCCGACGCGGGGGTGTCCTGGTGTGTCATTCTGGTGTCGCTCTCCTGTTGTTTGGGCTTGGGTCGTCGTCATTGAAGACTTCCGAGCGGAGCTCGGCCGTCGGATGTCAAGATTAGCAGGGTTTCGCCGCTCGGCATGGGACAACCCCGTGTCGATGACACCTGGCCCGGCGATGAAATCGACCTCTCGAGGAAGGGTCGTTGACATGGATCAACACCAATGCGTGCATCGGAGGGTCTACACTAGTGATGGAGTCCCGTATCGACCCCGTGATTTGATCGCGCGATCGATCCCATTGTCCAACAGAAGGCCCACTGACATGATTCCACACTACAAACTCATCATCGTCCCAGTGGATGGATCCGACAGCTCGGCGCGCGCCGCCGCATTTGCCGCGGACCTGGCACGCGCGACCGACTCTGCTATCCAGCTCCTGCATGTCCATTCGCCGACCGGCATCGAGATTATGGGCATGGCCCATCTCCCGCGCGAGCGTATCGAAGAGATCGGTAGAGAAAGGGCGACGGCGGCCTTTGCCAAGGTGCATTCTGCGATCGATCCGGAAGGTCTGACCATCGAGGAAAAGGCGGTCTGGGGCGACCCGCGTCAAGAGATCGTCTCGGCTGCCGAAGCAAACGATGCGCTGATCGTGATGGGTCGGCGAGGTCTCGGTAAGATGGAGCAACTCATCTTAGGCAGCGTATCTGAAGGGGTGCTTCGGACGGCGCAGCGGCCCGTCGCTTTGGTGACCTGAGGCTGGAGGCTGACCCCCGCCGGATGATACGTCGGTGTCACAGGCCAAGCACTTGGGCTGACGAGAGATGACGCCGCCCGCTTCAGTGATACGGCCTCAAATCCACCTGGATCCGACCACCGTCCCGCACCCGGTCGCCTGGGTGTGTAACGATGATCTCATCGGGCTCGAGCCCTGCAGTGATCTGGCTCCAAAGACCGCTACGCCGTCCGACCTCGACCTGCCGTAACCTGGCTCGGCCCTGTTCGGCGACGAAGACCGCCCATCGGTTTTCGTCACGGAACAGGGCGCTGGTCGGGATCTGGATGACGTCCTCGCCCTCCCAGAGGATGAAGCGGGCCTCGACCCGATAACCGTCTCCGAGGCGGTCCCAGTGATCGCGCGGGGTGACGATCTCGACCCAGACGGGGACACGCTGCTCCTCGACACCCAGTGCCGAGATCTTCTCGAAACCCGCAGGCTCGACCAGCCGGACGCGTCCCTCCAGATCATCCCCGCCACCCCAGCGTTCCAGGACGACCCTCATCCCTGGGCGCACCCGCACGGCGTCCATCGAGAGGAGCTCGACCTTGACCTCAAGGCGATCCAGGTCGCCGAGCTCCAGTACGGCCTCGCCGGACTGCACCGGTCCCTCGCAGCACCGATGACGCTGGGTCACCACACCCGAGATGGGCGCACGCACACCCAGAACCGGGTGATCCCGAGGGGAGCGCTTCCCGTCGGAGATCTCGACCAAGGCACGAGCGGACTCGAGCTCGAAGCGTGCCACGTCCACCGAATGCCGGGCGGCGCGCTCGGCAGCGTCGGCGGCGTCTCGCTGGGCGAGGCGCCGGTCCCGCTCCTCTGAGGAGATGAGCTTGCGCTGATGCAGCGTCTCGCTGCGCTCGTATTCGATCCGCGCCAGCTCGTGCTCGGTCCGCCGGGCCTCGAGGTCTGCCTCCGCCGCCTCAAGTCGAGCAGCGGCAGCTGACAGGGACTCACGGGCTTGCCCGCGCGAGCGTGGGTCCAGGGCGGGCGCCGGCATCGGCTCCAGCTCGAACAGCACCTGATCGGCACTGACCTCATCGCCGGGCTCAAGCACGACGCGGCGCAGATAGCCGCTGATGGGTGCCGACACTCTGTAGGTGTTGCGCAGTTGGGTTCGGCCCTCATCCTCGACGACCTCGGAGAAGACGCTCTGCCTGACCAGTGTGGCGCTGACCGGCACCGGGGAGGGCATCAGGGCCAGCGCCAACAGGGCCAGGATCGTCAGGCCGACAGCGGCGGTGATCAGTGTCTTCATCGGAGGCATGTGGACATTATCCTGACGGCTTTTTCTCCTGTCCGCCATCTGTCTACTCGCTGGTCTTCAATGCGGCGAGCATGTCCAATGTCCCCAGCAGCCGCCAGATCGCCAGCATGGACAGCACCGAGGCGAGCAGCACGCCGGCGGCCGAGAAGGCATAGGTCTGTGGTGTGATGATGAAGGGGACGCGGAACATGTCCATGGCCATGGCCTGGCTCAGCAGGAAGGCAAACCCGGTCCCCACCAGCCAGCCGACCGGCACGGCCAGCAGGGTCAGGACGGCGATCTCGCCGATCAGGATCCAGCTCACCTCCGCGCGGCTGAAGCCGAGGACGCGGAGCGTGGCCAGCTCACGCGCCCGCTCGGCGAAGGCGATGCGCGCATTGTTGTAGACCACCGCAAAGGTGATGGATCCGGCCATCAGCAGCAGGATACCCATCATCACCAGGACAGTGTCGTCGATGTAGTCTCGGAACTGGCGCTCTGCATCGTCGATCCGCCCGATCCCGGCCAGGCGCGGTACCTCCCACAGGCGCTCCAACAGGCGAGCTTCCCTGGGTGCATCCGTCATCAACCAGGCGCCGGAGAGCGCGGGTCCTTCGCCCATGAGGCGGTTGAGGGCGCGTCTGTCCATATAGGCGCTCACCCCGATGGGTTCGTCGACCGTTCCGGCGAGTGCCACACGAACGATGCGGCGAAGACCCTCCATGATCTCCACATCCAGCTCATCGCCGGGCACGAGCTCCAGATCCGCAGCGAGATAGTCGGTCAACAGCAGACCCTCGGGCGGCAGGCGGATGGGACGATGGTTGGCGTCCAGCAACGCGCGCAGACGCGGCTCGGCCTCGAGACCCTGGATACTGGTGCGGTAGTCCCGGAGTCCGTTGATCAGACGCACCGGCACGTTGCGGTAGCCCTCGACGTAGGACACACCCGGCAGGGCTCGAAGCTCCGCCAGCGATCGCTCGGATGTCGGGTCGGTGAAGGTCAGGTGGAGGTCCATCTGCATGATCAGCCGGTATTGGATGTCCAGCAGGTGATCGACTGCGTTGAACTGATAGCTCCCGAGCAGCAGGAGCCCCCCCGAGAGGCCGATCCCGATGATCGAAAGCAGCGCTTTGAGCCGGTGTCGCAATAGATTGCGCAAGATAATGCGGCTGGGCTGGTCCAGGCGCCGTCCGAATGCCGAGCGCTCCAGCCAGGAGGCATGGAAACGCTCGGGTGCGGGTGGGCGCATCGCCTCTGCGGGCGGTAGCCTGACCGAATGGCCAACGGCGCGGACGGTGCCCAGTGCTGCGGCCCCCGCGGCCACCAGAAAGCCCAGCGCCACGACCTGGGGCTGAAGCCGGAAGCTCATCTCCGGAAAACGGTAGTACTCGGCATAGATGCCCGCCATCCCATCGGCCGCCCAGGCCCCTAAGGCCATGCCAAGCACCGAGCCCAGGGCGACGATGACCCCGGTCAGCAGGCCATAGTGGGCGGCGATGTCCCGGTTGCCGTAGCCGAATGCCTTGAGGATCGCGACCTGCTGGCGCTGGGTCTGGATGATCCGAGCCATCAGCAGGTTGAGCAGGAAGGCCGACACGGCGAGAAAGATGGCCGGCAGCACGATGGCCATCACCCTGAGCTGGTCGATCTCCTCGGACAGAAAGCGATGTGAGATCTGGTCCTCGCGGCCCATGGCACCGATGCCGCCATAGCGGGCGAGCTGCAGGTCCAGTGCCTCGATGAGGGTCTCCTCGTCGGCCCCGGCCTGAAGCGACAGGAGGACACTGTTGAAGGCGCCGTCCATGTCCATCGCATGGGCAAGTGCCCGACGGTTCATCCAGAGGATGGCATAGCGTTTATAGTCCGGCAGGAGGTCGGCCGGTCCCACCTGGTAGATGAACTCGGGCGACAGGGCCACACCGCTGACGGTCAGGGTTTGAAGCCGGCCATCGATGATCGCCTTCAGTTGATCGCCGGCCCGCAGGCCGTGAGCCTCGGCGAAGGGCTCGCCGACCACCACTTGATCCGTTCGGTCGGGCTCCGGGAGGCCGCCCTGGCGAAGATAGAGCCGATTCAGCCCTGGCTGACGGCCATCCGGGATCGAGAGGAGCAGGCCGCGCACCGGCTCGTCGAAATCCGGCACCTCCAGACGCACGGGTGCCGCGACCCGCGTCTCCACCTGGTTGACGCCCGGGATCTCGCGTAGGCGTGCGGCAAGACCCTCAGGGGCACGCTTGAGATCTGCGAAGACGTGGGCGAAATGGTGACCCTCATAGAACCGGGTCTGAGACAGGCTGATGGCATCCAGCGTGGTGACCGACAGGATCAGCACCATCACGCCGGCCGAGATGACCACGGCGATGGCGGCGACCTGTCCCTTGAGATGGGAGAGATCGCGGAGGAGCTTGGTGTGCAGTGCGCGCATCAGGCCCAGCTCATGAAGGCTCGCGGAAACAGGGATGAGCTCGATGAATCATCGGCGATGTTAGCACCCCTTGAGATGAACCCGGACTGCGATCTGGCTATGCTTGAAAAATCAGACTGCCCCAATCAGGTGTTTTGGACACAATGCCACCGACACGCCGTCCTCTGAAGACGCGCGAGACCTCCTGGGCCCGTGCATTGGCCCGCTGGCTGGCCGCCCGGCGGGTGGCGCCGAACCAGATCTCGCTCGCGAGCATCGTCTTCGCGGTCCCCGGGCTGGGGCGATGCTCGCGGCCGTTTTCGTCGCGGGCGGCATGCGGGCTGGACCCTTCGTGGCCGCGGCGGTCTGTATTCAGCTGCGGTTACTCTGCAATCTCCTCGACGGGATGGTCGCGGTGGAAGGTGGCCTGGGTTCCCCCTCCGGGGAGGTCTATAACGAGGTGCCGGACCGTATTGCCGATCCATTGCTGATCGTTCCGGCGGGTTATGCCTGCGGCCTCCCATTCGGGCCAGAGTTGGCCTGGCTGGCGGCGCTGCTGGCACTGCTGACCGCCTACATCCGTGCTCTCGGGAGCACCCTGGGACTGGCGCAGGGGTTCGAGGGGCCCATGGCCAAGCCCCATCGGATGGCGGCAATGAGCGTCGGGCTCATCGTGGCGGCGCTTGTCACCCCCTGGGCCTATGAGGGGCCTGTGCTCATGCTGACGCTGGCGGTGATTCTGCTCGGCGCCATCCTGACCGCCGCGCGCCGCACCCGAGCCATTCTGACCGCCCTGGAGGCCCGATGAGCGCAGCGGCGCCCAAGGTCGGTGTGCGAGCCGATCTGATGGCGGGGCTGATGGCCGGACTGACGCGGCTGATCACTGGTGTTCGGGCGCGCTGGACCTGCTGCTCACCCAGCAGTCGGCGGCGCGTCTATTTTGCGAACCACACCAGCCACCTGGATGCACTGACGATCTGGGCCTCCCTGCCCAAGCCGATGCGGGTGCGCACCCGTCCGGTTGCGGCGGCAGACTACTGGGACCGTCCAGGGGTGCGCCGCTGGCTCGCGGGAAGGGTTTTAAACGCGGTCCTGGTCGAGCGCGGTGGTCGCGGCGAGGCGCTGCGCCGTATCGACGAAGCCTTGGCGGCGGGTGACTCACTCATCCTCTTTCCCGAGGGCACGCGCAGCGACGGCACTGAGATCGGCGACTTGAAACCCGGGCTCTTCTTCGTCGCCCGCCAGCGCCCGGACGTGGAGCTGGTGCCTGTGTATCTGCAGAACCTGAGTCGGATCCTTCCGAAGGGCGAGGTGCTGCCGGTGCCTCTGATCGGGAGCGCCACATTCGGCGAGCCGCTTTCGTTGGCAGCGAACGAAGACCGCAACGCCTTTCTCGAGCGGGCGCGAGCGGCCTTGATCGCGCTCCGGGACTCACCATGAACCTACTGATTGATCGAGAGATCCTGCTGATCCTTGGCGGCATCCTGGCCTTGCTGAGCTTGGGTAGCCTGATCGGATGGCTGTTGGACCGGCGGGCACGAGAGGATCAGGCGCGGCTGATGGTGGCGAACCTCAACGCCCGCACTCGCTCCTGGTGGGTGATGACGGCGGTGTTCATCGCCGCGCTGGCCACGGGCGGCACGGGGTCCGTGATCTTGTTCACGCTGATCTCGTTCATCGCGTTGCGGGAATTCATTACGCTGACGCCGACCCGTCATGGCGATCATCGCAGCCTCTTCTGGGCGTTCTTCATCATCACCCCAGTCCAATACCTGCTGGTAGGCGTCCAGTGGTATGGTCTGTTTCGGCAAGACCTTGGGGTCGCGCCGCATCCTGCCGGCCGTCAGCCCCAACAAGACCTGGGAAGGCACCGTTGGCGGCATCCTCAGTGCCAGCCTGATCGGCGCTGCACTCTGGTGGATCACGCCCTTCATCCCTTGGGCAGCGGCTGGTATCTCCTTTCTGGTGTGCCTGGTCGGCTTTGGCGGAGGCTTGGTGATGTCGGCGATCAAGCGTGACCGCGGCGTGAAGGACTTCGGCACCCTGATCGAGGGCCACGGTGGAATGCTGGACCGGATCGACTCACTCTGCTTCGCGGCCCCGGTGTTCTTCCATCTGGTGCGGTATTTCTACGCCTGAGGAAAAGCTGATGATTTGCCATCCCTGGCAAACACCAGCACGCGATTCGAAAACGCGGTTGGCCTTGGTTCGACGCTGGGCCGCGCGCATCGCGGACCGATCATCGAGGCGCGGGGGCGATGCTATCCTGTGCTCAATGCAGGGTCTGGTCACAGAAACGTCCGATCGCGCGGTCGCCCACTCTCATATGCGAGGCTGTCGCGGGTTCGCGAGAGCGCCCGAGCGGGCCGAGGGGATTCGCGAATGACTGCAAAGAAATACGCGCATGCCGATCCGAGCGCCGAGCGCGCGCCGCTTTACGGTCGTCAGACCCGGCTCGCGCTCGAGAACTTCGATATCGGCGGGCGTCCGCTTCCCCCGGCTTTCATTCATGCGCTGGGGCTCATCAAGGCCTGTGCAGCGTGCGTCAACGGTCGTCTCGGCCTGCTGCCGGCGGATCTCGCCGACGCGATCGAGGCCGCCGCGCAGCGCGTCGCCGCGGGCGAGTTGGACGACCAGTTCCCGGTCGATGTCTTCCAGACCGGCTCCGGGACCTCGAGCAACATGAACGCGAACGAGGTCATCGCGAGCCTGGCCTCGCGCGCACTCGGCCGGGCGGTGCACCCGAACGATGACGTCAATCGCGGACAGAGCAGCAACGACGTCATCCCCACCGCGATCCACGTCGCCGCGGCGCTTGCGCTGCCCGCCCTGCGCCAGGCCGTGCAGTACCTCGCAGACACCATCGAGCGACGCGCCGACGAGCACCGGAGTCTCGTCAAGACCGGCCGCACCCACCTGATGGACGCGGTGCCCCTGACGCTGGGCCAGGAGCTGAGCGGCTGGGCGGCGCAGCTGCGTGCCGATCTCGAGCGCCTGGAAGACACCGCGCGCCGTCTGCTGCGCATCGCCCAAGGCGGTACCGCGGTCGGCACCGGCGTCAACACGCATCCCGGCTTTGCCGCTGCATTCGCCTCCGAGCTGTCGCACCGGACCGGACTCGCGTTTGCACCGGCCGACGACCTCAGGGCCGCGATTGCCGGTCAGGATACGGCGGTCGAGCTCAGCGGCCAGCTCCGGGTCCTGGCGCTGACCCTGATGAAGATCGCCAACGACCTGCGTTGGATGGCCAGCGGCCCTGCCGCCGGGCTCGCCGAGATCCGGCTGCCGGCGCTCCAAGCCGGCAGCAGCATCATGCCGGGCAAGATCAATCCGGTGATTCCGGAGGCCGTGGCCATGGCCTGTGTCCAGGTCATGGGTCTGGATACGGCAATCGCACTGGCCGCTCAGGACAATCGCTTCCAGCTCTGTACCATGCTGCCGCTGATCGCCGCGGATCTGCTGGAGCAGATCGGCCTGCTGACTCGCGCCTGCACCGCGCTGGGCGAGAAAGCGATCAGTGGCATCAGCGTCAACGAGTCCGGGATCAAGCGTGCCTTGGAGCGAAATGCGATGTTCGCGACTGCACTCGCCCCGATCATCGGCTACGACGCCGCTGCGGCCATCGCGCGCCGCGCGCTGGACGAGGACCGGCCCGTGCGCGACATCGCCCGCGAGGACACCGAGCTCACCGACACCGAGCTGGACAGGCTACTCGACCCCCGCCGCCTTGCCGGCCTGACGGACTGACCCGGCGCCGGATCGGTTCCGCCTATCGAGCGAGTCACGACAGTCGGGTCGCCTGGATTGAGCTTAGCGAAATCCAGGTTCGTAAGCTCGGGCTCCTCGATCCGGGACAGTCAGGACATCGAAACCGCGATCGAGAACGTCGCGCTTCCCAGATCGACATTTAGGGTGTCCATCAGCGTCTGCCCACGCGGACAGACTCCTAGAAGCTGGACCAGCCGAGAGTCTCTCCGATCCATGCCTGAAGAGACCGCACCATGGAGCGATCCTCCCAGGTGTCGTAAGGATGAGAAACCTGCCAATCCGGCTCATTGCGCCAGCGCTGCTCGAACCAGGCCATTGCATCGCGCAGGAACGGATCATCGGCCGGGCCTACGACACGGACGTTCGTCTCAAGGTTGAAGTCGTCCAGATTCCGTCTGGTGAAATTCGACGACCCGGTGATGAGCACAACCTCGCCATCGTCGCGCTCCAGCGCAAGGTGCTTGGCGTGACACTGCTCGCCGGTGGTGTGACACCAGCGCACCTGGATACCGGCATCGTGGAAACGCCGCCCGGTCTGGCGATTGGGGATTCCACTCTTCTTCCGGCCGAAGGCATCCCGGTTGGGGTCAAGCAGGATTCGCACATCGACGCCTCGACCCGCGGCGTCCTTCACTGCTTGGATCAGTGCCTCATGCGAGAAATAGAACATGGCGATATCGAGCCGATCTCCCCGCGCCGCGCTTGCGATCGTGTCGAGTACGGCCTCTCGGATTCGGCTTTCAGTGACGATCTGTGCCTGGAGTCGGCTCTGCGCCGCCTCCTCTTGATCGCCCGGGATCTCGAAGGGCACCTGCCGAGCGGAAAAGCGGATCACCGAGGTTTCGGTTTGCAGGAGATCGAGTGCCGCTTGGCCGCGGAAAACGACCCCCGTGTTCACATGGGCGCTGCTTGCATCATGTGGATTGGCCGACGTCACCAGTGCGACCCAGTCATCGCCGTCATCGGCCACGAGTGTCTTGCGGTGATTGGCCTTGAGGTTGAGCAAGGCCAGATGTGTCCGCAGCGTGACCGCATCCTCGCCCACCGGATTGGGTAGCCAGCCACGGGTACTGTTGCCAAGCCACTTGCAGCAGAGCCGCCAAACCGCCGACCAGATGGGGTTGGGATCACGCAGTCGGCCGAGGTCGGTATAAATGAGGTGCGCACCCGCTGCCTCGAGCGCATCCAAGTGCGGCGCCTCGACGCCCCCATAGAGGCTATTGAAGGGGTCGGTGATGATGACAACGACGAGCCCCGGTTGGTCCCGCATGCGATGCAGCAGGTTCTCCGTCAACTCACGAGACAGTGGCCGATGCTTTTCGGTCATCTGTGCCTGCATGTCATTGAACAGAAAAATATCCAGCACCAGCAGCCTGTTTGCGCCCTGGATCAACTCGAAGGCACGATCGAAGATGACCTGTGTCATGCGCCGTTCACCTTCGGCGTCCAGCCAGGTGTGATCGGCGAGAAACTCGATGTCGTGCACCGGACGCAGAGGTGCTGCAACGCTGATTCCGGGCGGCAGGGGCTTGAACGCATGGTAAAGGCCGTTGCCCAGAACAAGGGCCAGCAGCGCCATCGCAATGCGTTTCATCACCAGATTCATTGACGGATCACACGGGTTGGCGAAGCCCGTCTATTGCGTCGGGCCAAGGCGCGTTGAGCGCGAGCTCTCGGAATCGTCGAGCTGATCTCGACCCGCTGGTCGTCAGGCCAGCCTGGGTATGAGATGCGGTCGTCAAGGCAGGGTCATGGCGCCGACCGTCATGAGCGTCCCGACCGGAGTATCCATCATCCGCACCGCGAAATGAATCATGTCGGTGGTCTCCAACTTGAGCAGCTCCCGTCGCACTGGATCCGCTTGGCCGAGTGTCGAGAGCGGATACGTCAATCTTCACTGGCTCCATACTACCGAGTTGGTCGTTCGTCCGTGACCTCTTGATCTAAGCCTTAGTGGTCGGCGCTCGAAAAACTCACCACATCCCCCCATGTTTTTAGCGGGCGAGCATATCGATCGAGCGCCAACGCATCGCCCTCCACAAGAGGCGCATCCGCCAGAAGAGGATCACCATGAGCCAGACTCTCGAACAAGTCTTGACCGCCAATGCCGCCTATGCAGCGGATTTCGACAAGGGCGACCTGCCGATGCCGCCGGGACGGCACTTCGCCATCCTGACCTGTATGGACGCGCGCCTCGATCCAGCCAAATACGCCGGTCTCGCCGAGGGCGATGCGCATGTCATCCGCAACGCCGGTGGTCGCGCCAGCGACGATGCCATCCGTTCGCTCGTCATTTCATACAAACTGCTCGGAACCCGAGAGTGGTTCGTCATTCACCACACCGATTGCGGCATGGAGACCTTCACCGACGAGATCATGCGCGGCCTGCTCGCCAGCAGCCTGAAGACGTCCAGTGTCGATGCCTCCGGCTGGCATGACGGCGGCGCGGGGCCGGGGTCGAGCGAGGGCAATTACATCGACTGGCTGACCATCAAGGACAACGCGCAGAGTGTGGTCGAGGATGTTCAGCGTATTCGTCGGCATCCCCTGGTTCCGGGCGACATCCCGATCTACGGTTACATCTACGATGTCCGTACGGGGAAACTGGTCGAGGTTCCGGAAGCCACTCGGGTCGGCTTGGCATCGGCCTGATTCAAGCGCCTTCCGATCTTTGCACCGGCGCCGGTCGGTGCGAAGATCCGGATGCAATCTCGGCTGGCTGCGGTCGCCTCCGAGCCTCGTCCTAGGCGTTGAACGCCTCGAGTCCCGATAGCCGCATCCTATGGTCTCCTGACTTCGGTCGACGCGGTGTCTTGCCCTCGACGGCGTGCGCGATGGCCCGGATATGGTCGGGAGTGCTCCCGCAACAGCCGCCGACGATGTTGAGAAAGCCGGATGACGCCCATTCCTCGATGTGTTCCGCCATCTGGTCGGGTGTCATGTCGTAGCCGCCCATCTCGTTGGGGAGGCCGGCGTTGGGATGAAAGGTGGTGTAGGACTCGGCCACCCGCGCCATGTCCTCGACGTGCGGCCGCAAGAGGTCGGGTCCGAGTGCGCAATTGAGTCCGATCGCCAGTGGTTTGACATGGCGCAGGCTGTTGTAGAAAGCCTCGACGGTCTGGCCGGAGAGTGTGCGGCCGGAGGCGTCCGTGATGGTCCCGGAGATCATGACGGGTAAAGAGACGCCGCCTTCCTCGAAGACCTGTTCCACCGCGAAGGCTGCAGCCTTTGCATTGAGGGTGTCGAAGATGGTCTCGATCAGGATGAGGTCGACGTTCGCCGCGATGAGTGCGCGTGTGGCTTCGGCATAGACCTCGACCAGCTCGTCGAAATGCGTATTCCGTGCCCCTGGGTCGTTGACGTCGGGCGAGATGCTCGCCGTTTTGCTGGTCGGCCCGAGCACGCCGGCGACGAACCGCGGCTTCTCGGGGGTCTTCGCGGTCCAGGCGTCGGCGACCTCGCGTGCGAGCCGGGCCGCGGCAGTCACGATCTCCGCGGTATAGTCCTGTAGCCCATAATCGGCCTGGGACAGCCGGTTGCCGTTGAAGGTATTGGTCTCCAGGATGTCGGCGCCGGCCTCCATGTAGTCGTCGTGGATCGCGCGAATCAGGTCTGGTTTGGTGAGCGACAAGAGGTCGTTGTTGCCCTTCAGATCCGAGGGCCAGTCTTTGAACTGCTCACCTCGGTAGTCGGCCTCCTCGAGCCGGTGGCGCTGGATCATGGTCCCCATCGCGCCATCGAGGATGAGGATCCGTTGACCGAGGAGGTCGGTGAGTTGGGTGCGTGAGTCTGGCATGATGGCAAGGATGAGAGCCTGTGATGCGAAGAAGATGAGTCTCTGTTGCGCCGGGCCTGATGCACTGTGTCGGGGCGTTGTCGCATCAGGGAGCGGGATATGTCGATCGAGTACGCCCCCGCAGCGTCGGGCACGCAAGGCGACAGGGGTTGCGATGACGTCAGAGTATAACGGGTCGATCCTTTGGACTGCGAGCCGATGCGTGTCCATCTGATCGCCGTCGGCCGTCGCATGCCGGGATGGGTCGAGACCGGGTATCTGGAGTATGCCAAGCGTTTGCCCTCCGAGTGTGCGCTCCAGCTGATCGAGATCGAGCCCAGCCACCGCGTCAAAGGCACGCCCGCCGAGCGGGCGATGTCACAGGAAGGTCAGCGGATGCTGAAGGCGATCCCCAAGGGCGCGCTGGTGGTGGCGCTCGAGGAAGCCGGCGAGCCTTGGGGCACAGAGACCTTGTCTGCGCACTTGAGGTCCTGGTTGGCGGGTGGTCGGGATGTGGCGTGTTTGATCGGCGGGCCGGATGGGCTGGCGCAGGCATGTCTGGACCGCGCCGAGCGGCGCTGGTCCTTATCCCGCCTGACCTTTCCGCACCCACTGGTTCGGGTGATTGTCGCCGAGCAGTTGTACCGCGCCTGGACCCTGGTCCAGGGACATCCCTATCATCGCGGCGGTGGAGACTGAGCGACCATGACTGACGCAAGGCCGGATGTGGCTGCGCATCGACTCTATCTCGCGTCTCGCTCGCCTCGCAGGCTCGAGCTCCTCAAGCAGATCGGAGTGAGCGTGACCTTGGTCGATGTCGAGATCGACGAGACACGGTGGACAGGCGAGTCGCCCGAGACCTACGTCCTGCGCGTCGCCTTGGAGAAGGCGCGTGCCGGTTGTGCGGCGATTCGCGAGGACGAGCCTCGCGCAGTGTTGGGGGCCGACACGGCGGTGGTCGTAGGAGACCTGACCTTGGGAAAACCTTCTGATCGAGAGTCAGCCGCTCGGATGCTGCGGTCACTGTCCGGCCGCGCGCATCGGGTCCTGACAGGGGTGGCGCTGATCGCCCAAGGACGCGAGTTGACGGACCTGAGTGACAGCCAGGTGACCTTCCGGACATTGCAGGAGTATGAGATCCAGGGGTACTGGGACACAGGTGAGCCGATGGACAAGGCGGGCGCCTATGCGATCCAGGGGCATGGCGCCCTGTTTGTCTCGGATCTGCGGGGAAGCTACTCCGGGGTGATGGGTCTGCCGCTGTTCGAGACGGGCCGATTGCTGGATGCCGCGGGGATTGAGCTCATCAGATGCGCTCGATCCGCCTAAGGAGAAGGTGATTATTTGCCATCCCTGGCAAAAATCAGCACGCGATTAGAAAACGCGGTTTCCGAATCGCTTCATTTTCAGTCGCTTAAGCGACTGAAAATGGCGACACATCCATGTGTCGCGGGAAACGCTGATTTGATCAGCATTTCCCTAAACCGCGTTGTGCCGAGGCCCCTGCTTCATGGGATGACGAGCCCGCGTCCAAACGTCGAATCTTGCCCCGGACGCGGTTTAGAGAACGATGCCTGTCTTTCAGGGACCAATACAGGTAGGCTCAAAACGACCCGAGTCTGCCATACGAGCTGATGATTCCGTGAGCGAAGAGATCCTGATCAATGTCACGCCACCGGAGACGCGGGTCGCCGTCGTCGAGAACGGTGTCGTGCAAGAGATCATCATTGAGCGTGCCGAGCGCTCCGGTCTGGTGGGCAACGTCTACAAGGGTCGGGTCTGTCGGGTCTTGCCCGGGATGCAGGCAGCCTTCGTGGACATCGGCTTGGATCGTGCTGCCTTTCTGCATGCCTCCGACATCATCGGTCCCCAGGGCGAGCCGCGCAGCGATCAGATCCACGAGTTGGTTCACGAAGGCGATCGCGTGGTGGTTCAGGTGGTCAAGGATCCGCTGGGCTCCAAGGGAGCGCGGTTGACCACGAACATCTCGGTGGCCTCGCGCTACCTGGTCTGTATGCCGGCCTTGGCGAGCACGGGAGTGTCGCAAAAGATCGAGGACGAGGAGGAGCGACGCCGCCTGCGCGACATCCTGCAGCGCTACGTGGATGCGCACCAGGGGGAGGGCGGTTTCATCGCTCGTACAGCCGCTGATGGCGTCTCCGAAGACTCGTTGTTCCGCGACATGGCCTTTTTGGCCAAGCTCTGGCGCGGTGTCAGGGAACGCTGTGCGGCGGCGAGCGAGATCGGGCTTATCCATGACGATCTGCCCCTGGCCCTGCGCGCCCTGCGTGACCTGGTGACGCCGGAGGTTGAGCGGGTACGCATCGATTCGCGTGTCATGGTCGACAAGGCCATGTCCTTTGCGGCCAAGTACATCCCCGAGATCAAGGACCGGATCGACTACTACCAGGGCGAGCGTCCGCTGTTCGATCTGTATGGCGTCGAGGAGGAGATCCGTAAGGCCCTCCAGCGCAAGGTCCAGCTCAAATCGGGAGGCCATTTGGTGATCGACCAGACTGAGGCCATGACAACCATCGATGTGAACACGGGTGCCTTTGTCGGTCATCGGAACCTCGAAGAGACGATCTTCAAGACCAACCTGGAGGCGGCGCAGGCGATCTGCCGTCAACTGAGGCTGCGCAACCTCGGCGGCATCATCATCATCGATTTCATCGATATGACCGAGGACGAGCACAAGCGCCAGGTCCTGCGTGCCCTCGAGAAGTGCCTGGCTCGGGATCACGCCAAGACCCATATCACCGAGGTCTCCTCGCTTGGTCTGGTGGAGATGACCCGGAAACGGACGCGCGAGTCACTCGAGCATGTGCTCTGCGAGCCTTGCCCCTACTGCGGCGGTCGCGGCTCGGTCAAGACCGCCCAGACGACCTGCTACGAGATCTTCCGCGAGATCCTGCGCGAATCTCGCCAGTTCGACGTGGAGACGCTGCTCGTGCTCGCCTCTCCGGAGGTGATCGACCGCCTTCTCGACGAAGAGTCGGCCCATCTCGCCGAGCTCGAGACATTCATCGGTCGACCGATCCGCCTTCAAGCGGAGGCCCTCTATACGCAGGAGCAGTATGACGTCGTCCTCATCTGAGGGCTGCCGACGACCTCCTGGAATGTCCGCTCCTCAAATCTTACTGCCCCTTGTGATCCGGCCCCTTGCGTCACTCCTCCTGACGCTCATGGTCGTCGGCCTGGTCTTATCGGCCCTGAGCCTCACGGTGGTGCGTTACGCGCTCCCACTCGCCGATCCCTCCGGACATCGGCTTGCTGATGCGCTCGAGGCGCGACTTGGCTCTTGGGTGCGTGTGGGGTCCGCCTCTCTCCGGCTCGATGGTCTCAGACCGCGTCTCAGAATGACGGATGTGGTGCTGTCCGCTCCCCATGCCGATGCCGCGGGGCTTGTGCTCGATGTGCTTGAGTTGGATATCGGCCTTGTCTCATCGCTGCGTACAGCGTCGTTGCAGATCACAGGTGCAAGGCTCATCGGCGCAGATCTTTCCGTGCGTATCGACCAAGACGGGCGGGTGGCGCTCGACGGCCTGGAGATCCTTCGTCGAGGCGATCCGCGGGCGCTCGAGCGGTTCTTGGGGCGGGGTCGCCTCGAGCTCGTCGACAGCAAGGTCCAGCTCATCGACGAGCGCATGGACGGGGCCGGCCTGCGCCTGGAGGATCTGCATCTGCGCTTCGATAACGATCGGGACCATCATGCCCTGACGCTGAGTGCAGAGCCACGACCGCTTGATCGCGACGCGGTCGCTCGAGTGGCTGATTCCAGGATGTCGCCGGATCGATTGCTCGTGATCGCGGATCTGGTCGGACCGCCGACCGAACCGATGGAATGGAGCGGGCGCGTCTACGCCAGTCTGGATGCTGCCAGTATCGGGACTGGTCTCGATCCCCGCTCGAAGACTTCAGGTCCCGAAGGGATTCTCGCCGACAGTCTTCCCCGTGGTCTTCCCGGTGCTCTTCCCGGTGGTCTCGCGGCTCACGCCGACCGGGCGCGGCTCGAGAGCTGGTCTCGGGTTCGCGCTGGGAGCCTGGAGCAGTCATTGATTCGAATCGATCTCGCCGGTCTGGAGGTCAGCTCCAAAATGGGGACCGGCGATGTGTCGAAACCTGGTACGAGCTCGGTCCCATTGCAGCTCGAGCGGCTGCGCGCAACGGCTCGGGTAAGAGCGCATTCTGACGGCTGGCGCATTGAGGTCGGCGACCTCGGTGGCCGGCATCAAGGGCGCAGCTTGCCCCGACTGGACCTGGATCTCCTCGTGACAGCAGCTCATCGGCCTGAACGACTGCTCGCTGTGAGCCACCGCTTGGACCTTCCCGCCTTGATCCCCTTGCTCAAAGCCTCGCCTTGGGCGCTGCCCGAGCCGATGCTTCGAGCGATCGCGGCCAATCCACGCGGGCGTCTCGACGACCTGATCCTGGATGTCGAATTGGACTCGGGCGAACGGCCGCGATGGGCTGTCGATGTCAGGGCCGAGGGGTTGGGCTGGGATCGATCCGGCTCGCTCCCCGGCGTCGATGGGGTCGGTCTGCAGCTCCGTGCCGACCAGGAGGGTGGCGAGGCAACCCTGGGCTCTCTTGGACTCAGACTCGATCTCAATCCGCTCTTCGATGAGCCGTTGGAGCTCGATCGACTCAGCGCTCGCCTGAACTGGGTGACTGACTCAGCTGGCGTGGTGCGTGTCTCGGCTCGCAACCTCACGCTCGAGAACGCCGATCTGCGCGGACGGGCTCGGTTTGTGGTCCAGATACCAGTGGATGGCTCTGGCCCCGAGCTTGACCTGCGCGCGAGCTTCGAGGATGGCAATGGTGCCTGGGTCCGGCCTTATCTCCCCGTTGGCATCATGCATCCCAAGCTGGTGGACTGGCTGACCCGCTCGCTCGTTTCCGGTCGGGTTTCGCAGGCGGACCTGGTGGTTCGCGGGCCGCTCGGCGCCTATCCCTTTCGCCGGGACGAGGGACGATTCGAGCTGATTCTCGACTTCGAGGAGACTGTCCTCGACTACCTCGCCGGCTGGCCCCCGATCCAGGGCGCCGCCGGACAGCTCCGTTTCGTCAACGAGTCATTGTCGATCTCGCTCGACCGCGGTCGCATCTATGAGAGCAGTCTGGCGGATGCCGGGGCGGAGATCCCCGAGCTCTGGGGTGTCACGCAGATTCGGATCCACGGCGAGGCCGAGGGTCCCTTTGCCGATGGTCTGCGTGTGCTCGGCGAGACGCCATTGTCGGAACGCCTCGGTCGCCTGCCTCAGGTCTTGTCAGCCACGGGCAAATCAAGGCTCCGGCTGGAGATTGAGCTGCCCTTGAACAAGTCCATTCCGCTCGGTGTCGCGGGTCGCCTGTCTTGGCCCGGGCCCGCAACGCTGGATGTCAAGGGGACCCAGATCAGCCTCTCGCGCCTCGGTGGTGAATTGTCCTTCACGGAGCGCGGCCTCGCCGCTGATGCCCTCGAGGCCGAGCTTTGGGGCCGACCGCTGGGTCTCTCGATTCGGACACTGAATCCGGGCAATCCAGAGACCTCTGCGACCCTGATCCAAGGGCGGTCACGCACGCCCGTGGCCGTGCTCGCAGAGCGCTTTCCAAGTCCTTTGTGGGACCCTGTCGCCGGGGAGCTCGACTGGTCGCTGGATCTGACCCTGCGAAACCAGGACGTTCAGACGATTTCGCCGCCGCTTGCATTTGACTTGTCCTCGCGTCTTCGTGGGCTCTCCATCGACCTCCCGGCCCCATTCGGCAAGCCTGCCTCAGCCCTGAGTGAGCTCGCTGTCGGCGGCTCGCTGGTCCCGGGGCGCTCCATCCGGATCGCCGGCCGCCTCGGCGAGGTCGCAGCCGATCTGATACTCGACCTGGGTGTCTCGCCGGAGCGCCCGTTACGCGGGCGAGCTCGCCTCGGCGCCGAGTCCGCGCCTCCAGCGGATCGCGACGGGGTTTTTTTCGACGGGCGGGTGGCCGAGCTTGACCTGCCCAAATGGCGGGAACGATTGGCTGCGATGGCACCTCGTCAGCCGGACGCCGACTCTCGTGAAGCGCGGACCCTCGAGTCTTGGTTGGCCGGGGCGGATCTGCGCGTCGGTCGCCTGGAATTGGGCGGGACTCGGTTGACGGATGTGGTCTTGATGCTGGAGCCGAGTCCCTCTCTTGCCGCCGGCAGCCGATGGAATCTGGATCTGCGTGCCAATGAGCTCGCCGGGAGGTTGGTGGTCGGTCCGACTGTCGATACTCCGATAGACGTCGCCCTGGAACGTTTGGATCTTGGCGCCTTGCTCGCTGACTCGGGGGGCAAGGCATACGGCCCCGGGACGCCGGGCGACAGCAATCCATTCGAGAATCTGCCGGACATCGAGGCGCGGGTCGCAGAACTGCGCTGGGGTCATGTGCCACTGGGGGTATTGAACCTGACGCTTCGTTCCGATTCGCTCGGTGTCCATTTGCCGACGATTCGCTTGAGTGGCGAGGGCTTGATGGCGGCTGAAGGCGAAGCTGATTGGCGGCGATCCGAGGGTGGTGGTCTTAGCGAGGTGTCGATGCGGATCGAGTCGGCCGACGCGGGTCAGGTCCTGAAGATCATGGATTCGCAGAGCCGACTCGATGATGCGCCGATCAAAGCGACAGTCCAGCTCAACTGGGCAGGTGGTCTCGGTGATTTCAGGTTGGCGCAGGCCAAGGGCTTCATGGATCTTGAGATCGGCGCGGGCCGCCTTCTGGAGGTCGAGCCGGGGGTTGGCCGACTCTTGGGCGTTCTCAACCTGAGTGCGTTGAAGCGCCGCCTGTCGATGGATTTTAGCGATTTCTACGGTCAGGGCTTCGCCTTCGAGGAGATGAGGGGACGGATCCGGGTCGCCGACGGCAAGGCAGATCTCGATGACTTCACCATCGATGGTCCGTCCAGTCGGGTGATTGTCAGCGGGCTGAGCGATCTCGTGAATCAGCGCTTCGATCAAGGCGTCACGGTCGAGCCCAAGCTTGGCTCGAGTATCGCGTTGGCAAGTGCTGTTGCTGGTGGGCCTGTGGTCGGTGCCGCCGTCTATCTGGTCGATCGTCTTGCGGGGAACCCGATTGACCGGCTCGGCCGCTATCGTTATCGGATCACTGGTCCCTGGCAGGATCCGGATGTGCGTCGAATCGGTTGGGATCCGATGGTCGGAGGGGATTCCCTGATTGACCCTGGTGGAGCCCCGTCGCGGGAGCAAAATCATTTCCTTGATTGAGCGGAACCGCCTCAGGCTGGTTTCGGCCGAATGGTGGCAGTGGTATCGTTCATGTGGGCAGGGTGCGTTGCTGTGCTCCCTTGGGATTCCTCGGGATCCTCCAGCAGAGGCGCCGCCGACCGGAGCGACGGAAGAGAATGCGTCGCGGGCCGTATGGTTTTCGTCCTGCCCCTGACTTGCCGGGGGCGGTCTTTTCGGTAGAGAGCATGAAGACAAAACTGAAGGTCGGAGCGGTCCAGATGGCGACCGGTCTAAATGTGAATGCCAACCTCTTCGAGGCCGAGCGTCTTATCAAGGCGGCCAAGGGCTGTGGGGCGGGTCTCGTGGTGCTGCCGGAGAATTTTGCCTTCATGGGCAGGCGCGACCAGGATCAGCTCGCCCTCCGTGAAGAGGACGGCGAAGGTCCGCTCCAGGCATTTCTGTCGCGGGTCGCTAAACAGCAAGGCGTTTGGCTTGTCGGCGGGACGATTCCGATGGTCGCCAATGACGCCGGCAAGGTGCGCGCGGCCTGCCTCGTCTATGATGAGCGCGGTGAGCGGGTGGCTCGTTACGACAAGATCCACCTCTTCGACGTCTGTCTGCCCGGGGGCGAAGAGCGCTATCAGGAATCGGCGACCATCGAGCCGGGAGATGATGTCGTCGTCCTGGATACGCCGTTCGGACGTATGGGTGTTGCGGTCTGTTACGATCTGCGCTTCCCCGAGATCTTTCGGCGAATGCTCGACAGTGGCATGGATCTCCTGGTCATCCCCTCGGCTTTCACCGCCATTACGGGCAAGGCCCACTGGGAGACCCTGGTGCGTGCCCGCGCCATCGAGAATCTCGCCTATGTGGTTGCGGCCGCGCAGGGCGGTTTTCATATCAACGGTCGCGAGACATATGGTCACACCATGGTCGTGGACCCCTGGGGCACGGTTCTCGCGCAGGTGCCCAGAGGCCCCGGCTTCATCTGCTGTGCCCTGGATGACGAGTATCAGGATTCGGTCAGGCGTAACTTCCCGACCATCGAGCACCGTCGTTTGAAATGCCGAACCTGAGCCCGCAGCTTTTCTGCAGTCACCCTTGTATCCGGGCCTGCTTGTATCGCGTGTCGGCTCCGGATCACGCCCCCCGACGGAGCCTGACGATAACCTAATGACGAATGATGCACTCTCGATCGCCCAAACCAGCATTCTCGATCCGGCCGGCTTAAGCGAGCAGGACCTCGACCGTCTGCTCGGACTCTTGACCGGGACCGCGGTGGATGCCGCCGACATCTATTTCCAGGCCAGCCGGCTCGAGTCCTGGGTGCTCGAGGACGGGATCATCAAGGACGGCAATTTCAGTATCGAGCAAGGGGCTGGACTGCGGGCAATCAGTGGGGAGAAGACCGGGTTCGCCTACTCCGACGAGCTTCGCTTCCCGGCGTTGGCTCAGGCCGCCGAGGCAGCGCGCTCGATTGCCAGGATCGGTCAGGGTGCACAGGTCCGTATCGGACAGGTCGCACCCAAGCGAAGGCTCTACGATCCGAGCAATCCGATCCTCAGCATGGCTGATCCGGACAAGGTGGCGCTGCTGCAGAGCGTCGACGCCGAGGCGCGCCGCGCTGACCCCCGGATTCGTGAGGTGGTCGCCAGTGTCGTCGCAGTGCAGGATACGGTCTTGGTTCTGTCCGACGACGGGTCTTTGTCGGCCGATGTTCGGCCCCTGGTGCGACTCAACGTGAGCGTGGTCGCCGAGGATGGTGGTCGCCGCGAGCAGGGATCCAGCGGCGGAGGTGCCCGAGCGGATCTCGATTATTTTTTGATCGAGGATCGAGCCCTGGGGTTCGCGCGCGAAGCGGTGCGGCTGGCGTTGACCAACCTCGACGCCGAAGAGGCCCCCGCTGGGACCATGACCGTGGTTCTCGGGGCCGGCTGGCCGGGTGTCCTGTTGCACGAGGCAATCGGCCACGGGCTCGAAGGCGATTTCAACCGTAAAGGCAGCTCAGCCTTCGCCGGGCGGATCGGCGAGCGTGTCGCAGCTCCTGGTGTGACCGTTGTCGACGACGGCACCTTGCCGGGTCGTCGCGGGTCGTTGAACATGGACGACGAGGGGACCGTCACCCAAAATACCGTCTTGATCGAAGACGGAATCCTTTGCGGGTACATGCAAGACAAGCTCAACGCGCGGCTCAGCGGGACGCACTCGACCGGTAACGGCCGCCGTGAGTCATACGCCCATCTCCCGATGCCGCGCATGACGAATACCTACATGTTGGCCGGGGAGCGCGATCCCGAGGAAATCATCGCCTCTGTTGACAGGGGGCTGTATGCCGTCAACTTCGGGGGCGGGCAAGTGGACATTACTTCCGGAAAATTCGTCTTTTCGGCGAGTGAGGCTTACCTGATCGAGAATGGCAAGGTCGGGCGTCCCGTGAAGGGTGCGACTCTCATCGGAAACGGTCCGGACGTCTTGACCCGCGTCAGCATGATCGGGAACGATCTGCGGCTCGATCAGGGCGTGGGAACCTGCGGGAAAGAGGGTCAGAGTGTGCCCGTCGGGGTCGGTCAACCGACCTTGCGTGTGGATGCCCTGACCGTTGGCGGGACGAATGCCTGACGCAGGACCTGCGTGACCAATCGCAATCGACCCATCGGGATCAAGGCCCCGGATCGACTGACTTGACTGACATCCGCTCATCGAAGGACTCTTCATGCCCATCGCCGCCACCGAAGACACTGCGGACCGCCTCGCTCGCCTGCAGCAAACGATCGAGGATCTCCTGAAGGAGGCGAAACGACGCGGTGCGACCGCGGCCGAGGCGTCCGTCGGCAGCAGTGCCGGGCTCGAGATCTCGGTCAGGCTCGGCGAGGTCGAGACGGTCGAGCACACCCGTGACAACGGCCTTGGTATAACGGTCTTTTTCGGCAACCGCAAAGGCTCGGCGAGTACCTCCGATCTGAGCTCGGGGGCTTTGCGGGACGCCGTCAAGGCGGCTTGTGTGATCGCCGAGCACACTCAGGAGGATCCGTGCGCCCATCTGGCAGACGCCTCGCTGATGGCCGCCGAGGTCCCGGATCTCGACCTCTACCATCCCTGGTATCTCGGTGTTGAAGACGCGATCGAGATTGCCGCGGCCTGCGAAGACGCCGCTCGAGGATTCGATCCGCGGATCGTCAACTCGGAGGGGGCGAGCTTATCCACCCATACCGGGATCCAGGTCTACGGGAACAGCCATGGATTCGTGGCGGGCTATCCCACGAGTCGCCATGGGCTCAGTTGTGCAGTGATCGGGCAACAGGGGGAGAGCCTGCAACGGGACCACTGGTGGACCAGTGCCCGATCGTCAGCCGATCTTGATTCGGCGCGGATGGTAGGCGAGCGTGCCGCTGAACGGACGCTGGCACGGCTGGGCGCGAGACGAATCCCGACCTGCCAAGTCCCCGTGCTGTTTTGCGCCGAGGTTGCCACGGGCCTGATGCGCAGCCTCATGTCGGCCATCCAGGGCGGTAGCATCTACCGGCGGACGAGTTTTCTCCTTGATCAACTCGGTGAGCGCATCTTTCCGGAGTTCGTGCGCATCCATGAGGAGCCGCATCTCCCACGCGGGCTCGCGAGCGCACCCTTCGACGGCGATGGCGTTGCGACATGGGCGAAGGACTTGATCTCCGGTGGGGTGCTGCAAACCTATCTTCTGGACACCTACTCCGGATGCCGTCTCGGGATGCAGACCACGGGCAACGCCGGTGGCGTCCGCAACTTGCGTATCCAGATGGGCGATCTCGATCGGCCGGCGTTGTTGCGCGAGATGGGGACCGGGCTCATGGTGACCGAGTTGATGGGGCAGGGTGTGAATCCCGTCACCGGAGACTATTCTCGGGGAGCAGCCGGATTCTGGGTCGAGCATGGCGAGATTCAATTTCCGGTCGAAGAAATCACCATCGCCGGTAACCTGAAGCGGATGTATTCGGGTTTGCTGGCGATCGGTAACGATTGCGACTACTCCGGGAGTACTCGGACCGGATCCTGGTTAATCGATCGGATGACGATCGCAGGGGAATAGCCAGGGATGCGAGCGCGCATCGGCAAGGGAAACCCCTACTAGATCAGCGTTTCCCGCGGCACTTGGCTGTGCCGCCATGTTCAGTCGCTCAAGCGATTGAACATACAGCGATTCAGTAGCCGCGTTTTCGAATCGCGTCCTGATCTTTGCCGGAGAAGGCCAATCATCGGCGTCTCCAAAGGCGTCCTCGTGCGACCCTGCTCCCAGACCTCTCACTCGGAAGCGTCAGATGGCCACCCCAGACGTACTCACCAGGACCCTCACGCTGATCGAGGCGGCGCCTGAGTCCGCCTCCGCGCTGACCCTCTATGCGCTCGTCAACACACTCGAATATCAAAATGCCGGTTGCCTGTTCAAGCTGACCAAGCTGCTCGATCTGGAGCCGCAACACCGAGCTCTCGCCTATGGCCTGATGGATCTATTGGTTGATGGTGAGGTGGGTGGAGAGCGCTGGACCGCTGCGAAGGCGAGGATGGACGACCTGATCCGGGGCTCCGCATCGCGTTTCTAAATCAGGTCCCGGATGACAGGGATGCTTGTCGTGCTCGGGCAGGCTCGCATATCTTCCCGGGCGCCGCTGTCGACGCGGTTCGGAGTTAAAGATCATTGAAAACGCTCAAGTCGCGTCCAGAGAAACACGCAGTCAGCGTTTCCCGCGCCGAATGCATGTCAACCGCCTCTCTGAAAATGATAAAGGCGTTTCGGTTCGGGCGGTCACCTCGGCCAAACCAAGAGGCTGGATGTGGGCGCTTTCGGGATCATCGGATTGGAGTCCGGGCATGGGGCTGGTAATAGACGCTCGACCTCGCTCCGGGGCCGTCTTGCACTGTTCGGGTTTTGCTTCAATATTGGACGAAGCATGGACGGGCCCTGTCGGCTTCTCCTGAATCAGTGCAAGGATCAATCTTGATGTCAGTCAAAACAATTGGAATCGTGGGTGGCGGTATCGGCGGGCTCGGCGCGGCTTGGCTGCTCGATCCGCATTATGAGGTCACGCTCCTGGAGCGGAATCACTATGTCGGGGGACACAGCAACACACTCGAGATCGAGGATCCCCGTGGGGCTTTTCCGGTCGATACCGGCTTCATGGTGTTCAATCGGCGCAACTATCCGCTCCTGACCGCGCTGTTCAAGCATCTCGGGGTTTCGACCTATCCGACCAGCATGTCCTTCGGGGCCAGCCTTGAGGGCGGGCGCGTAGAGTACGCGGGGGACAATCTCAATACACTGTTCGGCGCGCGCCGGAATCTGTTGGACTGGCGTTTTCTGCGCATGGTCAAGGAGATCCTTCAATTCAACGCGGCTGCGAAGGCGTACATCAACTCCAACCGCGGCACAACGCTCACTCTCGGTGATTTTCTGCAACGCGGTCGTTATTCGGAGCGTTTCAGCAGCCACTACCTGCTGCCGATGGCGGCCGCCATCTGGTCGTGTCCGACGGAGGAGATGCGTGCCTTCCCCTTTCTGAGCTTCGCGCGTTTCTTCTCCAATCACGGCTTGCTCGATCTGGTCGATCGACCGGATTGGGAAACGGTTCGCGGCGGTAGTCGAGCTTACGTGGAGGCGATGCTCTCAGGGCTCCGGGGCCGGTATCTGACCGACACGCCGGTCAATCGGGTGCGGCGCCTGGAGCAGGGCGTGGAGGTCGAGACGGTCTCCGGTGAGCGTCTCATGTTCGATGCTGTCGTGATGGGTTGCCACGCCGATGAGGCCCTGTCACTCATCGAATCACCCAGTGCGTTGGAGCGCGACATCCTTGGAGACTTCCGTTACCAAAGCAATCAGGTGTTCGTGCATACGGATGTCGAGCTCATGCCCAAGCGCCGGCGGGTCTGGTCGTCCTGGAACTACATTCAACAGCCCGGGGAAGACCCGCGTCGCCCGGTGACCGTCACCTACTGGATGAACAGCCTGCAGGATCTACCAAAACACCGTGACATCTTTGTCAGCCTGAACCCTCAGACCCCGCCGCGCAGCGACACTATTCTGGCCGAGTTGTCATACGAGCATCCCATGTTCGATGCCGCCGCGACCGAGGCTCAAGGACGGATCTCCGAGATCCAGGGGCAGGATCGGATCTGGTTCAGTGGTGCCTACCTGGGCTATGGCTTCCATGAGGATGGTCTGCGTGCCGCGGTCGCGGTCGCCCGCGGGCTGGACGTGCGTCCGCCTTGGGAGACGGCGACATCCGAGGTTTCGAGAGATGCGGGCCGAGGCGAACAGCCTGCGATCCTGGCCGAGGCGACGGCATGAGCGCAGTCGCGGGTCGGTTGATCTTCGGCGATGTCATGCATCGGCGACTCTTTCCGGTGCGTTACCGCTTCGTCTATCGTGTCTTCAGCCTGCTGCTGGACATCGATCGGGTCGATGAGATCGCACGAGAATGCCGTTGGTTTTCTCACAACCGCTTCAATCTGTTTTCATTCCACGATCGTGATCATGGACCGAGAGACGGCGGTCCTCTCCATGCCTGGTTGCTAGATCGGCTTCGCGATCTCGGGCTGCAGATGGAGGTCGCCCGGGTCGAGCTGCAATGTTTCCCCAGGGTGCTCGGGTTCGTCTTCAACCCCTTGAGTATCTGGACCTGCTTCAACCGGTCCGGCGAGCCGGTCGCCGTGCTCTGCGAGGTGAACAATACCTTTGGCGAGGCCCATAGCTACCTCTTGCACCAGGACGGAGCGCCGATGGGTTGGCCCATCCGGCACGCCCATCGCAAAGACTTCCATGTCTCGCCTTTCGTGGATATGAACGCCGACTACCACTTCCGGTTTTCCCGGCAGGGCGATCGACATGCCGTCGTGATCCGAGAGTATCAGGACGAGCTCTTGATGTTAGTCGCCGTACAACAGGGAGTCGCCGAGCAGGTGACGGACGCCAAGTTGCTGCATGCGGCATTTGCCTATCCGTTTTTGACCTTGAAGGTCGTGGTCATGATTCATTGGCAGGCACTGAAGATCTGGCTTAAGGGAGGGAGCTATCATCCTAAGCCGACTCCGCCGAAAGAGGAGGTTTCCTGATGTCCGCAGAGGAAGTCATCGAAGAATCCGCACGTCGCCGATCGGGCTGGTCGAGCCGCCTGATCGGCGGATTCTGTCGTCATCTGGCGTTCGGTCAGCTCCTGGTGCGCTTCCCCGACGGGAGCGCGACGCTACACCGAGGCCGGTTCGCCGGTGCGAGCGGCACACTCGAGGTCCTGTCCCCGCTCAAGATGGCCGGGCGCCTGCTGACTCGCGGTGAGGTCGGATTCGGTGAGTCATATGTCGAAGGGCATTGGACGACCCCGGATCTCGCCGCACTGCTCGAGGTCCTCTACGACAACATGGAGCACTTGGGCGTCGGCCCTCGCGGGATGCGTTGGTCACGGCTCTGGGACCGTCTCACCCACCGGCTCCGTGACAATCATCCGATCAACAGCCGGCGCAACATCGCCCACCACTATGACCTGGGCAATGACTTCTACCAACGCTGGCTTGATCGGACGATGACCTATTCTTCCGCTCTCTTCGCCGACCCGTCCATCGAGGATCTGGCGTCGGCGCAGCAGCGCAAATACCAGCGCCTGCTGGATGCGTTGGAGGCCAAGCCGGGTCAACACATCCTGGAGGTGGGCTGCGGTTGGGGCGGATTTGCCGAGGTCGCCGCGCGCCGCGGTCTGCGCGTCACGGGCGTGACCCTGTCGCGCGAGCAGCTCGCCTACGCCCGCAGTCGTCTGGATGCCGCCGGGCTCGCCGATCGGGTCGATCTGAGGCTAGAGGACTACCGCGACATCCAGGGCGAGTTCGACCACGCCGTCTCGATCGAGATGATGGAGGCGGTCGGTGAAGCCTTCTGGCCCACCTACTATCAGACCTTGCGGCGCCTAGTGCGCCCGGGTGGTCGGATCGCGTTGCAGGTCATCACAATCAATGAAGACGACTTCCCGGTCTACCGCAAGCAGCCCGACTTCGTGCAGCTCTACATCTTCCCGGGGGGGATGCTGCCGACGCCCGAGCGGATGGTCGGCGAGGCGCGTGCCGCCGATCTGCTGATTCGCGACACGGCCTGGTTCGGCCTTGACTATTCGGAAACACTCAGACGCTGGCGTGTCGCCTTCAACGGTGCCGAGGACGAGATCGAGCGGCTTGGATACGATGCCCGATTCCGGCGGATGTGGAATTACTACCTCGCCTATTGTGAGATCGGCTTCAAGACCGGCTGTGTCGACCTGGTTCAGACCGTTCTGGAAGTCCCTGCGCGATGAGTGAGATCGTGCTCATCAATGTCTCGGGTGAAGATCGCCCCGGGATCACGGCAGCCCTGACTCAGATCCTCGCCCGTTATCGTGTGCCGATCCTCGACATTGGCCAATCGACCATCCACAACGCCCTGGCCCTCGGGCTCCTGATCGAGCTGCCGGACGACAGCGCCTCCTGTCCGGTCTTCCGCGACCTCCTTTTTGCCGCGCATGGCATGGGGCTCGACCTGCGTTTCACCCCCGTCGATCCGGACGCCTACGAGGACTGGGTCAATGATCAGGGGCAGCCGAGACACATCCTCACCCTGGTCGGGCGCCAGATCGACTCGGAGCACATTGCGCGCGTCTCCGCGGTTGTGGCCGACTATGGGCTCAATGTGGATCGCATCTCAAGGCTGACGGGCCGCATCTCTCGGCGCTCTCCTGGTCGCCATCCCCTGGCATCCGTCGAGCTGTCGCTCCGTGGTGCGGTCGCGGATCTGTCCGATCTGCATGCCGGACTGCTGGCGCTCGGTCAGGTCCTGGATGTCGACGTCGCCGTGCAGGAAGACGACGTCTTTCGTCGTAACCGTCGGCTGGTCTGTTTCGACATGGACTCGACCCTGATCCAGGCCGAGGTCATCGATGAGTTGGCCGAGGCGGCGGGTGTCGGCCCTCAGGTCGCAGCCATCACAGAGGCTGCGATGCGTGGCGAGCTGGACTTCAAGGAGAGCTTCCGGCGTCGGGTCGCGATGCTGGAAGGGCTCGATGAGTCCGTTTTGGCCGAGATCGCCGAGCGTCTACCCATCACCGAGGGCGCCGACCGGCTGATCGCGAGCCTCAAGCAGCTCGGCTACCGGATCGCCATCCTGTCCGGCGGCTTCACCTACTTCGCCGATCATCTCAAACAGAGGTTCGGGATCGACGATGTCTACGCCAATCCGCTGGAGTTTCGCGACGGGAAGCTGACCGGGGCGGTCTCGGGCGAGATCATCGACGGCGCCCGCAAGGCCGAGATCCTGCGCGAGATCGCCGCACGCGAAGGGATTCGGCTCGAGCAGGTGATCGCGGTGGGGGATGGGGCGAACGATCTGCCGATGCTCGCGATCGCCGGGCTTGGAATCGCCTTCCATGCCAAACCCATCGTGACGAAGCAGGCGCGTCATTCCATCGCCAGCGTCGGGCTCGATGGGATTCTTTACCTCTTGGGCATGCGCGATCGCGATCTGGAGTCGCTCCGTCAGGCATAATCGCCCGTTGAATCCTTGACCCGACATTCGACCACCAAGGCGCTTTTCGGGTTTGCCCATCCGGCATCCGTGCCTCGAGAACCTCATCATGTTTGACCTAGACCGGACTTATCGCATCGGGCCGATCCATCTGGCACCGAGCGTGACGCCACGCCACGGCTGGACCTTCCTGGTGGCGGCCTTTTTCTCGATCGGCCTGATGATCTTCATCTCCATCGGGCAGACCTACATCCTGAACGAGCATCTGGGTGTTCCGGAATCCACGCAGGGGACGATCAGCGGCAATCTGGTCTTCCTGACAGAGATCGTGACCCTGTTGCTGTTCCTGCCTGCCGGCGTCCTGATGGACCGGATCGGCCGCCGTGGCGTTTATGCGGCTGGGTTCCTGGTTTTGGCGCTCACCTATGCCCTCTATCCGCTCGCCGAATCGGTCGAGGCACTCTACCTGTATCGGGTCCTGTACGCGGTCGGGGTCGTTGCGATTGCTGGCGGCCTGTCGACCGTCCTGGCCGATTATCCGGCCGAACGCTCGCGCGGCAAGCTCGTTGCCATCGTGGGTGTCATGAGCGGCTTGGGGGTCGTACTCATCAGCCAGGGCTTCGGCTCTCTGCCGAAGGTCCTTGTTGGCGCCGGATTCGATGGGGTCGCCGCTGGCCGGATCACGCATTTCATCGTGGCGGGTCTCTCCGTTGCGGTGGCGCTCTTGATCCTTTGGGGCCTCAAGCCAGGCGTCCCGGTGCGACCACAGGACCGTCCGAGCGTGCGCGACCTCTTGATGCGCGGGTTCGCGCGGGGCCGCAACCCGCGCATCCTCCTGGCGTATGCCTCTGCCTTCATCGCGCGCGGCGATCAATCGGTCAACGCGATCTTCCTCGTTCTCTGGGGCACATTGGCCGCCAAGGCGACCGGCATGGAGTCGGCCGCCGCGGTGATGAGTGGAACCCTGATCTTCGTGATGGCGCAGGTCGCGGCACTCGTGTGGGCGCCGATTCTTGGGCCCCTTCTCGACCGGATCGACCGTGTGACTGGGCTTGCGATCTGTATGGCGCTGGCCGCGTTGGGCAATCTGGGTCTGCTGGCCCTCGAGGATCCACTCTCGACCTATGGCCCGGTCTTTTTCATCCTGCTCGGGATCGGTCAGATCAGTGTCTATCTAGGGGGACAGTCCCTGATCGGGCAGGAGGCACCCATCGGCGAGCGCGGGTCGGTGCTCGGGGCCTTCAATGTGGCGGGTGCGATCGGCATCCTCCTGATCACGCCCGTGGGTGGCTATCTCTTTGACCGAGTCGACCCGCGGGCGCCCTTCGTCGTGGTGGGCGTGATCAACGTCTTGCTGGTGTTTGCGAGCATCTATGTTCGCATGCGGCATTCGCCCGAGTTGCAGAAGAGGCCGAGCGTCTGAGGCGAGTCCCGGAGAGTCTGATACCCGAGGTTGGGCAAACCACAGCTTACCCAACCTACGTGTTGCGGCATGGCATCAGGGGAAGGGGAGGGCGCAAAAAAA
>RRYU01007058.1_pt1 | contig 40890 bp, 32 predicted proteins | sample 2162651 | NCBI WGS metagenome assembly RRYU01 (sample SAMN10267283, study PRJNA491782) | microbial mat metagenome | isolation source: biomat in the production well | place: Japan: Minami-Kanto gas field, natural gas well KTG3 | collected 2017-06
GGCGCAGACAGCGCGGGAATTGAGGGCCAATCACCGCCTGTGCCTCACCGGAACACCACTGGAAAACCATCTCGGTGAATTCTGGTCTCAGTTTCACTTCCTCATGCCCGGTCTGCTGGGAAACGAACGGGAGTTCCGCAGACTTTTCCGCCTGCCCATAGAGCAACATGCGGATCAGGCGCGTGGCTCCAGCCTGCAAAACCGTATCGCCCCCTTCCTGTTGCGGCGGGAAAAAGGCCAGGTGGCGGCGGAACTGCCGCCCAAGACGGAGATTGTCAACGAAGTAGAGCTCAGCGGCGCTCAACGCGGTCTGTATGAGGACCTGCGCATCGCCATGCATGACAAGGTTCAGCAGGAGATCGAACTCAAGGGCATACAGCACAGCCGCATCACCATCCTGGATGCCCTGCTCAAGCTGCGTCAGGTCTGCTGCGATCCACGCCTGGTCAAGCTGGATGCGGCACGCAAGGTGAAACAATCCGCCAAGTTGGAACTGTTGGGAGAAATGCTGCCGGTGTTGGTACAGGAGGGCCACCGCATCCTGTTGTTCTCCCAGTTCACCGGCATGCTGAGCCTGATCGAGGAACAGGTCGCCAGCATGGGACTGGATTACGTCAAGCTCACCGGTCGCACCCGTGACCGCACAGGACCCATCGACCGCTTCCAGAATGGCGCCGTTCCCATCTTCCTCATCTCGCTAAAAGCCGGAGGCACCGGCCTCAACCTCACCGCCGCGGATACTGTTATTCACTACGATCCCTGGTGGAATCCCGCGGTGGAAACACAGGCCACGGACCGTGCCCACCGCATAGGCCAGCACAAACCCGTATTCGTCTACAAACTGCTCACCCGGGGCACAGTGGAGGAAAAAATCACTGAGCTGCAGACCCGCAAACAGGCCCTGGCAGACGGTCTTTTCCGCGGAAAGGCAGGTGCAACAGGGTTGGACGCGACGGATCTGCGTGCCTTGTTTGAACCCCTGGGCTGAAGCGGCGGCGCCTCGCCTCTGCCGCATCTCACCCAAGTGATCATAATTGATTCAACAAATAGCGCATCCGACTGTTGACGAACCCGCCCACTGCCAATACATTTCAGCCGACGGCCAAGCTCACACCAACTCGCAATAGACGGAGGCGAACCAATGCTTAAACCCGGTGATAAAGCGCCCGATTTTTCCGCGCCGGATTCCGACATGCGGGTGGTGAATCTGCAGGATTTTCTCGGCAAGAACAACCTGGTGTTGTACTTCTATCCCAAAGACGACACACCGGGTTGCACTATCGAGGCCCTGGAGTTTACCGATCTGAGCGATGAATTCCTTGACAAGGATACCGTCGTCATCGGCGTAAGCCGCGACAACTGCATATCCCATGGCGACTTTCGGGACAAACACGGCATTTCCGTTTCCCTGCTGGCTGACCAGGAGGGCGAATTGTGCGAGGCCTACGGTGTGTGGCAAGAGCGCGAGGCCCACGGTGAAAGACGCATGGCCATCGTGCGCTCCACCTTCCTTATTGATAAACAGGGGGTTATTCAGCAGGCCTTGTACGATGTCAAGCCCAAGGGCCACGCCCAGGCCATGCTGGACCTCATATAACCCTCCCCCCATAAAGGCTGATTCGATGACCTGTCCGCTTGCGGGCATCACTCATCCGGCTTAGAGTCCCACGCTTAGATACGCGTGAGACAATGCATTGAGACTCCGTACCCAGATCCTGATCTTCTTTTTGATCTTCGGCCTGACCCCATTGCTCGCGGCCGTGATCATCAATCTGCCTCTGGTGTTTGGAAGCCTCGAACTGTTCTACCAGAAGGCCCATGTGCAGAATCTGCGCGCCGACTTTCGTGACCTGGATGAGCACCTGGCCAGCCGCCATGAGATGGTGCGCCTGCTGGCCAAGTTGCCGGAACCCGGTTCCATCCTGGGTGAAATCGACGATCTGGACAAGGTTGACCTGGCCCGCGCCCGCTACATCCAATGGCTGAACCAGATCCTCCAGGACCAGATCGATATCATCCAGATCCTGTTCATCGACGACTTCGGCCAGGAGCGTTTCTGGTTGAAACGCGATGCCGAAACTCTGCAGTGGCGACCCACAACCCATCTACCGGAATACCCTCCCGAGGACTTCATCACCACCCTACCACGCATGGAGGCGGGCAGCGTGCTGGTCAGCCGCATCCGCCTGGCACCTGCCTTGGGTTCAGAAGACCCGCGCAAGCTCATGAACCTGCAGATGATGAGTCCCATCACCCAGAACAATGAGGCAGGCAAGACCTTGATGGGTTCGGTGGTGATCAGTATCGACGTGGGCGGCATCGCCAAACACTATCGCAACACGCTATGGGTCAATAGCGACGGCAGCTATCTGCACTCTGACACCCAGGCTAACCGGCAGGCCCGGGCCTTCCAGGACTTTCCCGGTCTGGAACAGATTTTCAGCGCCGGCAATCTGGACCTGTGGAAGGGGCCTCAGGGCGAACAGATCCTCTGGGTGCCCCTGTTCCGCACCGAGAATTCGGGGCCCCTGTGGGTGGGCCGTCAGGTGGACCCCTCCCCCCTGTCCGCTTTTCGCAACGCCATCAGTCTGCGCGTTCTGCTCATCGTTCTGCTGCTGATCGGACTGGTTCTGATCATGGCCCGCTGGATGGCGGTGCGGCTGGAACGCTTCGGCCAGGAACTGACCAACGGCATCCGTCTCATGCTCAAGGCGGACGAGAAGGTGAGTTTCAACTGGAATGGTCCGCACGAACTCAAACGCTTGGGCCGCAACCTAACAGAGCTTGCCCACACCCATGCGGAACACGCCCGCACCCTGCGCGAGCACGCCCGGGAGTTGGAGGAAACAAACCGCTACAAGTCCGAATTCCTGGCCAACGTCAGCCACGAACTGCGTACCCCGCTCAACTCCATCCTGCTGCTGTCCAAACTGCTGGCAGAGGATGAGGACGAAACCAATCTGACGCCTGAGCAGATTCGCCAGGCCAAAGTCATACATTACGCGGGGCGCGACCTGCTGACATTGATTGACAACATCCTGGACCACTCCAGAATCGAAGCCAGGGAGGTCAGCCTGCACCCCGAATGGGTAAAGCCGGAATCTCTGGTGCAGACCGTGTTGGAAATGGTCCGGCCCCAGTTCGAGCAAAAAGGCCTGTACCTTAAAACACAGGTGGAAGAACGCGCGCCGGCCCGCATCCGCACCGACCTGGACAAACTGAGCCAGATCCTTAAAAACTTCCTGGCAAATGCGGTCAAGTTCACCAACCAGGGCGGCGTGAATGTGCGCGTGGAACCCACACAAGACAGCGCCTACCCGCTGGCAATCCGGGTAATCGACACCGGAATCGGCATCCCCCAGGATAAACACGAGCTCATATTTGAAGCCTTCAAACAGGCCGATGGTTCCACCAGCCGGCGGCACGGCGGGACCGGCCTGGGCCTGTCCATCAGTCGTGAGTTGGCAGGCCTGCTGGGCGGACATATCGAGCTGCAAAGCACGGCCAACAAAGGGGCCTGCTTCTCTCTGCTGCTGCCCCTGGATATGGAACAGACAGGCGGCGAAGCACCGGCCGCCCTGCCGAACCCGGAACCCGTCCGGGAGCCAACGATGGAACCCCAGTCCGATCCACCGGAGGCCTTGTCGCCGGAAATCTTGTTCGAGCATCAATGCGCCCTGGTGGTAGCCAGCGACATCGCCACGCTGCTGGAAGTCACCCCGATGCTGGAACGCTGGGGTTTCACCGTGACCGCCGCAGCCGATGGGGACGAGGCCATGGACAGCCTTACCGAAGTGGATCATGGCACCCTGGTACTGATCGACGCCGGGATGCCCGATGCTGACGCCTGTGCTACCATCCGCCGTATACGTGAGGATCCGCGCTATAATGCATTGCCAATAGTCGCCATGACGCCCCCAGGTAACGACACGCCAACACCCCCCTGCCTACAAGCGCATGCGGTATCCGCTGCCGACGCACTGCTGACCCGCCCTTTGATGCCGCAAGCCCTGCAACAAGTCCTGCAAGAGCGCCTGACGCAGATCGAGCAGGAGGCAGGGGCATGAAACGCTACACCGGTTTCAAGCTGCTGGCGGTGGACGATCATGAGCACAATCTCTATACCCTGCGCAGCCTGATCAATACGCATATGGACGTCAGTGTGCTGGAGGCCACCTCCGGCCGACAGGCCTTGGAAATCGCCATGCGGGAGGATGGCATCGACCTGATCATACTGGATATTCAGATGCCGGAAATGGACGGTTTCCAGACGGCGTCCATGCTCAAGATCCGCAAAAAGACCCGCGACATACCCATCATTTTCCTCACTGCCGCCTTCAAGACCGAGGAGTTCCAGCAGAAGGGCTATGAGGTGGGCGCGGTGGACTATCTGCTCAAACCCATTGACGACACCCAGCTGATCAACAAAATCAGCACTTACTTCCGCCTGATTGCCAAAGAGCGTGAACTCAACCGCATCCTGGAAGAAAAGGTCGCGGAACGCACGGCGGAATTGGCACAGGCAAAACAATATCTTGAGAATATAATAAAATACATGGGCGAGGCACTGCTGGTCCTGGCCCCCAACGGCGAGATCAAGTCGGCCAACCCGGCCGCCTGGCGCATGCTGGATTACGAAGAGGCGGATCTGCTGGGAATGGCCATTGGCGACGTGTTCGAGGAAGATGCCGATGAGACCGCCGGGGCCTTCATGGGTGTATGGCTGGAGGCCCTGATCCGGGCCGGCGCTCTGCGCCAGATCGACGCCCGCTTCATCGCCAAGGACGGGCGCCGGGTACCGATCCTGTTTTCGCGCACTGCGATAACCGACGATGCAGGTAAAATCAGCGACATTATCTGCATCGCCAAAGACATGAGCGGATTCGTCCGCCGTACAGAATAGACACAAACGGCCAGGGAAGAGCAGTAAATACTGGAGGAGTACACGATGAACGAGCCAAACACCGAGATCCTGGATATACCAGAGGATGAAAACACCACCCTTACCGCCAATGCCCTCAAGGCCATGGCCCATCCACTTCGCTGGAAGATACTTTGCTCCCTGGGCGACAGCGAACTGTCCGTGGGTGAGATCGTGGAGCGCACGGGCACTTCCCAGAGCAACATCTCCCAGCATCTTGAACAACTGCGCAACAAGAACATCGTGCTGGCACGCAAAGAGGCCAACCGCATCTACTACCGCATCCGTAACAACAAGCTTCTGGAGCTGATAAGCATAATGCGTGGCGTACTCTGCCCTGCCAACCTGGACGACCGCTACCCCAACGCCTGAACAAACGGGTGCATGACGGGATTGTTCGCGCCGGACTTGCTGCACCGCACAATCAGCACTATGCTGATGGCTCATGAGCCCTATTGAGAGTTATCGACAGCAGCTGGAGCACTCCGGAATCCAGGCCGATCCTGCGCAGACCCCGGTCGTACAGCTTTTCCAGGAACTCTACGAACGCCTGATCCATCCGCCCCCGGCGGCCGGGTCAGGCCTGCTCGCCCGCCTGCGCCGCCGCAGGCCGGAACCGTTTACCGGTCTCTACCTGTGGGGCGGGGTTGGTCGGGGAAAGACCTGGCTCATGGACCTGTTCTTCCATGCCCTGCCACTGCAATACAAACAGCGCACCCACTTTCACCGCTTCATGGGCAACGTGCACCAGAGGCTGGGTGCATTGAGAGGACAGCCGGATCCGTTACGCACGGTTGCAGCCGACATCGCCCGCGAGACCCGGGTATTGTGCCTGGACGAATTCCAGGTCTGGGACATCGGTGACGCCATGGTGCTGGGCGGGCTGCTGGAATACCTGTTCGATAACGGCCTGTGCCTGGTGGCCACCTCCAACAGCGCACCCCAGGGTCTGTACCCGAACGGACTGCAACGGGCCCTGTTCCTGCCCGCTATCGAGCGACTGGAGACCCATACCCGGGTATTCGAACTGGCGTCGGACACCGACTACCGCCTGCGCAGCCTGGAACAGGCCGGCACTTACCACTGCCCGCTGGGCGAGCAGACCGAGCGGGCTCTGTCAAACGCCTTTCAAAGCATTGCCCCGGAGATCGGCACGCATGGCCTGAACCTGGATATCAACGGCCGCCCCATGTACCTGCGCCGGCATGCCGATAGTATCGCCTGGCTGGATTACGCCACCCTGTGTGACCAGCCGCGCAGCCAGGCCGATTACCTGGAACTGGCCCGCTGTTACCACACGCTATTGCTGTCGGACATCCCGGTCATGGGGGAAGGACAAAATGACAAGGCCAAGCGTTTCATTCATCTGGTGGACGTGCTCTACGATCACAATGTCAGCCTCATCGCCTCAGCCGAGGCACAGCCCGGGCAACTGTACCGGGGACGCAGCCTGGAATTCGAATTCCGTCGCACCGCCAGCCGTCTGCAGGAGATGCAGTCTCGGGAATGGTTGGAACGACCCCATCTCGGACAATGATCAACGCAACTCCAGCGCAGGCACCGCCTCCAGCTTCCAGATATCACGATTATACTCGGCGATGGTGCGATCGCTTGAAAAATGGCCGCTTTTCGCGGTATTGAGTATGCTCATGCGCACCCATCGGTCCTGCTCCCGGTAGGCCGCTGCGGCTTCAGCCTGGGCCTGTATATAGCTGCGGAAGTCGGCCGCCGTCATCCACGGATCCTGTGGATTGCGCACAGCGTGGATGATGGGAGCGAATATACCCTGCTCGAACTGGTTGAAGTGCCCGGATTCCAATAGCTTCATCACCTCCCGCAAATCAGGGTCTCTGGCGATGATATCATCTGGGTCATATTGATGGCGACTACGCTCCACCTGCTCCGCCGTGAGGCCAAACAGGAAGAAATTTTCATCGCCCACCGCCTCGCGGATTTCAATATTGGCCCCGTCCAGGGTACCGATGGTCACAGCGCCGTTCATCATGAATTTCATATTGCCCGTCCCGGAAGCCTCCTTGCCGGCGGTCGATACCTGTTCGGACAGGTCGGCACCGGCACAGATCACCTCCATGGCGGATACCCGGTAGTTGGGCAGGAAGGCCACCTGCAGCAGACCTTCGGCAGCAGGATCTGAGTTGATCACGCCGGCTACGTTGTTGATCAGTTTGATAATCAGCTTGGCCATGTGGTAGCCGGGCGCGGCCTTTCCGCCGATGAGCACACAGCGTGGGGTCCAGTCTCCGGTATCGCCATGCTTGATGCGAAGATACAGATGGATGACATGCAAAATGTTGAGCAGTTGGCGCTTGTATTCGTGGATACGCTTGACCTGGACATCGAACATGGCGTCAGTATTGAAACTCACTCCGCAGTCCCGCTCCACCCATGCGGCCAGGACCTGTTTATTCGCCTTCTTCACCGCATGCCAGCGCTCACGAAATACTTCATCCTGCACATGGGATTCAAGGGCTTCAAGCCGCTCCAGATCCGCGCACCAGCCCTCGCCGATGGTCGCGTTGATCAGGTCGCGCAGGTCAGGGTTGCACATGGCCAGCCATCGCCGCGGGGTCACGCCATTGGTTTTATTATTGAACTTAGACGGCCACATAGCGTGAAAATCCCGAAACAGCCCCTCCACCAGCAGCCGTGAGTGCAGTTCCGCCACACCGTTGACCGAGAAGCTGCCGACAATGGCCAGATAGGCCATGCGCACCATGGGTTCCTGATCTTCCTCGATGATGGACATACGCTTCTGGCGGTCCTGGTCGCCTGGCCATCTGCTGGCCACTTCCGACAGAAAACGGGCGTTGATCTCGAAAATTATCTCCAGCAGGCGCGGCAGCAGGGATTGGAACATGCGCACCGGCCAGCGCTCCAGGGCCTCCGGCAGCAGAGTGTGATTGGTGTAGGCCATGGTGCGGGTGGTGATCGACCAGGCCTCGTCCCATTCAATTTGGAAGTCGTCCAGCAGCAGGCGCATTAGCTCGGCCACCGAGATGGCGGGATGGGTGTCATTGAGCTGGAAGCTGTTCTTGTCGGCAAACGCACTGAAATCCCGGCCGTTCATACGCACCCATTCGCGCAACACATCCTTGAGGCTGGCGCAGGCCAGAAAATACTGCTGGCGCAGGCGCAGTTCCTTGCCGTTCTCACTGGCATCATTCGGGTAGAGCACCATGGTGATGTGTTCGGCATCGTTCTTCGATGCCACCGATTCGGGGTAACTGCCGGCATTGAATTCGCCCAGGTCGAATTCGTCAGTGGCCGCCGCCTTCCATAAGCGCAGGGTATTGACCGTACCGTTGCGGTAGCCGGGAATAGGCACATCATAGGGCACCGCCAACACGTCATGCGTGCCCAGCCAGCGTACCTGCACGCTCCCACCCGGTCCCTGGTGATGCTCGGTGTGACCACCGAAACACACACGCTGGCTGTATTCCGGGCGTTCCAAGTCCCAGGGATTGCCGTCACGCAGCCAATGGTCCGGCTCCTCCACCTGACGGCCGTTGCTGATCTGCTGGCGGAACATGCCATACTCATAACGCAGGCCATAGCCTTTCACCGGCAACTGCAAAGTGGCGCAACTATCCAGAAAACAGGCGGCCAGACGGCCCAGGCCGCCGTTGCCAAGGCCCGCATCCGGTTCGCTCTCTGCAACCTCTTCCAGCAGCACGCCATAGTCGTACAAGCCCTGCTTCATCGCATCATCGATGCCCAGGTTGAGCATGGCATTGCTTAGGGTGCGACCTTGCAAGTACTCCAGAGAAAGGTAATAGGTGCGACGGCAACGCGTCTCTTCATGCGCATAGCGGGTATTCTTCCAGCGCTCCATCAAGCGGTCGCGAATGGCCATTGCCACTGCCTCGTAGGCGTAATGCACGGTGCGGCAATGCTTGTCCCGGCCTAATGTGCGACCGAAATAACGCCTGAAGTCCTCCGCCAGGGACTTGCCGTCCATGTCCAGGACCGGCAAGTCCGTGAGTTGTTCATCAGGCTGGCTTTTAGAAAGTTCTGGGTAACCGCATGTGCCGTAATCAAGCATGTTTATGAAGGGACCGATATTGATTGATGGAGGTGGGTATTATAAGCAAATCATGGATCGTAACATCCGCAATACGCGCGATGGCCTATGGCTTATAGGCGATGCGAGTATGTACGATCAAGCGCGGAACTGGCAAATCGCACCATAACCGCCCAAACCAGGCGGATATGCATCACATCCGGGCAAAGCTGCAGTCATCATTCGACCGGAACCAGGCACAAATGCGCCCTTAGCCCATACGCACCCGCAGCGACAGATCATTGCGCGAGTCAGCATTCTGCAGTGCCTCGTCAAGGGTGATGTGTCCTTCCTTGTAGAGTTTGAACAGGCACTGATCGAAGGTCTGCATGCCCCGCGTATCACTCTGCTCCATCGCCTCCTTGAGACCATGAGTATCCCCTTGCAGGATCAACTCGGAGACATAACTTGACAGCAGCATCACCTCCACCGCCGGGATGCGACCGCCCTCCACATTCTTGAGCAGGCGTTGTGACACCACCGCCTTGAGGTTCAGTGACAAGTCCATGTAGAGCTGTTTGTGAGCCGTGTCGGGGAAGAAGTTCTTAATGCGATCCAAGGCCTGGTTGGCGTTGTTGGCATGCAGCGTGGACAGGCAGAGGTGGCCGGTCTCGGCATAGGCGATGGACGCCTGCATGGTCGATAGATCGCGGATTTCACCGATCATGATCACATCCGGCGCCTCGCGCATGGCGTTTTTCAACGCATTGTGGAACGTCTGGGTATCCAGGCCAACCTCGCGTTGGTTGACGATGGATTTCTGGTGTTTGAACAAAAACTCGATCGGGTCCTCGATAGTCAGGATATGCCCGGACTTGCGCTGGTTGCGATACTCAATCATGGAGGCCAGAGTGGTAGATTTTCCCGATCCGGTAGAGCCAACCACCAGGATCAAGCCACGCGGCTGCATGATGAGTTCCTGCAAAATCGGCGGCAGGCTCAGGTCCTCGATACTGGGAATGCCGTACTTGATATAGCGCACCACCATGGCCACATCGCCGCGCTGCTTGAACACATTGACGCGGAACCGGCCCAGGCCGGCAACCGACAGGCCTATGTTCAACTCCCATTCACGCTCGAATTCGGCAATCTGCCGATCATTCAGCAGTGAATAGATGAGATTTTTCACCTCTGCCGACTTCAAGGGCGTATCGCCCACGGGCATCAACCGGCCGTCAACCTTGAGGTGCACCCGTGTTCCTGTGGAAAAATACACATCTGAGGCTTCTTTCTGCACCATCAGCTTGAGATATGGTACGGCTTCCATGACGGTCTACCTGCTAGTTCATAAGGAGTGGAAACGGATTCTGTGCCCGCTGAGAATCTTCTGATATCATTTTCGCAATGATATGATAGCGGTCTCATCTTTACAGGATCCATTGTAATGAATCGACTGATTTCCACGACTTTTCTGGCTGTTATGTTCAGCAGTGCTCTGTTTCTGGCGGGTTGCGGCGGTGGCGGGGCCAAGGTGGAAGCAACTACAACGACCACTACCACTACCATGGGCCAGGAACTCATGGATATCGATGAGGCGCACAAGAGAGGCATCCTCAGCGATGAGGAATACATGAAATCCAAGAAACAGATCATGAAGCGCTACGAAAAATAAACGACCGACCCGATAAAGATGGACATTGCATGAAACCCCGACTCACCCCCTCCCTGGCATTTGGCGGAATGCTGCTGTTGGCAGGCAACGGGCTTTGCGAGCCACCGGTTTTCAAGTCCGTGGATGCCGATGGCAATGTTTCCTACTCATCCACCCCGCCCGCCGATGCGGTCAAAAGTGAGCCCATCGCGATTTTGCCGCCCCCCGAGGCCGATGCCCGCGATGAAGCGCAAAAGCAGGCTAACCAGTTGGAAGCCAGTTCCAAACGCCTGCAAGACGACCTGCAGACTTCGCGAAACAAGCGCAACAGCACGTTGAATAATGCCCAAGAGATGGTGGAAAAGGCTCAACGCGACCTGGACAAGGCCAAACAGATATCGGATGGTGACTGGCAGCCACTGGCCAAGGGTGGTCGGCGACTCAAGGAAAGCTATCACGAGCGCGTAAAAGCTGCGGAAGACAGGCTCCAGCAGGCTCAGAAGACCCAGGCGGCCACCCGTCGGGATCTTCGCTGAAAGCCACGCAAACCCCTTCATCGCTCGCAGACCGCTATCGCCTTTCCAAACCAGGCCTGCCGCATTCAACAATACCTGCGCGGACAGGCCCATTCGGTTTACGACTCCCGGGTAAATACCAGATCGTTGTCCGTTGAAAGTTCCGGCCGGTAGACATAACCTCCACCGCTGAACGCCTTGAGGGCATCCGGTGTATCGATCCGGTTGCGGATGATATGGCGCGCCATCATGCCCCTGGCCTTTTTCGCCATCAGACCAATGATCCTGGCCTGACCATTGCGTACTTCCTTGAACACGGGTGTCACCACACGGGATTTCAGTGTTTTTTTATCCATTGCCTTGAAGTATTCATTGCTGGCGCAGTTGACCAATGTACCTCCGGATAACTGATCCACCGCCTCTGCCAGCACAGGCCGCCAGAAGGCATAGAGGTCACGTCCCCGCGCATTGGCCAGTTTGCGGCCCATCTCCAGGCGATAGGGCTGCATCAGGTCCAGGGGTCGGAGCAAACCATATAGACCGGAGATAATTCTCAGGTGATCCTGGGCGAAGTCCCAGTCCTGGCCATCCAGAGTATCCGCGTCCAAGCCGACATAGGTGTCCCCGCGGAAGGCCAGCGCCGCCTGCCTGGCGTTGTCGCGGCCGAATGGAAGACTGAAGGCCTGAAAGCGTTCCCAGTTAAGTTGCGCCAACTTGTCAGACAATTCCATCAGGGACTGCAGGCGTTGCAGCGGCAACTGCCTCACGATCCCCACTAATTCCCGGGTCTGTTCCAGATAATCACACTGAGTATGGGGAATACTGTTGGAAACAGGGGTAAAATCCAGCTTCTTGGCAGGGGAGATAAGGGTGAGCATAGGGCACTCGTATGATCGGATCGGGTAAACCGGATTCAGCGCCGTACACAACGGCGGCCGGTTTAACGGGCAGTTGCAGCTATCTGGCGTTTACGGCGGGTATTTTCAATGTCCAATCCATCCCACAGGTACAGCCAGGGCCTGGCATAGGTACCCAACACTGGATTATATCTATTAGTATGGCCCCCGTCCGCCGGCTTGGGATAAGCTCATTCGCTTTGACTTAGCCGCAGATAATACACGCCCCTCATTATCACCTGCCTACAAAGCTAGCGCATCAGTACCTTTGGGACCATTCGCTCCATCCTGATGCGCGGATCCTCGAAACACGCCCCCATGACGACCAGTAATCCCAACCCTGGTTCATTTCACCTGATTGAGCCTGTGGTAAAAATCATGCAATTTAGTTTAATTGATGTAGATCAGCTACAAATATCAATGATGGCATAAAATGAGCCGCAAATTTGTGCTCGATACCTGGAAATTCACATAAAAACAAAAGGGTTCGAATACCTACCGGGGCATCCTCGCATAGTCCGCCCTTATTGTGTTGTAAAGGCGCAACATGCGGAACTATGGGCAGGCTGTGCCGGGGTAGCCACCGCCATAAGTTCCCAATGAGCAGGAGAACCCGTTCCTAAATCATTCTAATAGAACGAGGAGATAACAAAAATGAAAAAGCAGGTTCGTTGGGCTGTAGCGATCTGCGCTGCAGCAATGGCCCCCGGGCTGGGTGCAACCGGTTTCGATTGGGGCGGAGATATCCGGGTGCGCTTCACCACCCTGGACGAGATCCCGACTGAGGTGCCTGGTCTGGCCTTGGACCAGGGCTTCAACCGGGACCGGATACGCCTGTGGGCGGACTACAAACCCAACGATGACGTCACCCTGAGGGCAAGACTCATCAATGAGTTCCGTTTCTATGACGATGACCGCCGGCAGTCGCCCGACGTCTGGGACCCGATGACGGAAGTCCTTCCGGACGAACTGTTCGTGGATTTCCGCAATCTGGCCGACGGCAAGTTCGGCCTCAAGATCGGGCGCCAGACGGTCAAATACGGTACCGGCAAGATATTCGCCGATGGTACGCAGAATGACGGTTCCCGCACGGATTTTCTCGATGCCGTCAAGGCATCACTGACCCTGGGCCAGCACAACATCGACCTGCTGGGCATATATTCCGCGGCCGAACCCGAACTGGTCATCAACGACCAGGACAGGCGGCTCAACCCACATGATTCGGCGGCCTTCGCCATCTACGGCAAAAGCGCGCAGTTCGAACAGGTGCCGTTCGAATACTACTGGGTATACAAGGACGAGGACGACTCCCTGACCAATATTGGCAGCAGAGGGGATGCCCAGTTCCATACCTTCGGCGGACGCGTGATGCCGAAATTCGGCAATGGCTTTGCGGGCAGCGTCGAATTCGCCTACCAGACCGGCGATCACGCCGATGAGGACACCGAGGGCGCATTGCTGGATGCCTCTTTCAGCTACAGTCCCGCCATCTGGGGCAGCCTCAAGCCCAAGTTCTCCGCCGGATATTATTATCTGTCGGGTGACGATCAGAGTACGAACAAAAACGAGAGCTGGCGTCCGGTCTACTCCTACATTCCCCAACTGGGCGAGATGCAGGGCTACAGCTATGTAGGCAGCCAGTACGGGGCCTTCGGCTGGAGCAATCAGAACTCCCCATGGCTGGGGCTGGACATGAAACCCTTTGACAAGGGACACCTGCTCCTGCGTTACTATAATCTGCGTGCGGACGTAAACGACGGCCCCGGCACCGGCAAAAAACGCGGCGATTCCTTCTGGGCCTTGCTGCTGTACAAGATCACTCCCAATCTTTCCGGCCACCTGTGGGCGGAATACATAAACACCGGTAACTACTACACGCCGGGCAGTGATGACGGGTTATTTGCGCGTGCCAATTTCGAGTACAAGTTTTAACCAACGCACCGTACCGGGAGGGGTCTCCCCTCCCGGCTTCCAGCAGATCCGTACACCATCCAAGGGGAAATCATGAAAATGCGCAAATTGATGCCGGGCCTGGCGGTTTTCGCCTCTCTGTCGCTGGGCGGAAATGCCCTGGCCGCAGACAGCCTGAAGATTGGAACCTTTCTCGCCGTTACCGGGCCGGCTTCTTTTCTCGGCGACCCGGAACTGAAAACCTTACAGATGTACGTCGATGAGATAAATGCCAAGGGTGGCGTGGACGGCAAGCCCATCGAACTGATCCACTATGATACCGGCGGCAAGGCCAAGGAGGCGGTCAATTTCGCCAAGCGCCTGATCAAGAAAGACCGGGTGGATCTGATCGTGGGCGGTTCCACCTCAGGCACCACCCTGGCGGCAATTCCCGTCGTGGAAAAGGGACAGGTCCCCTTCATTTCACTGGCGGGTTCCATCAAGATTATCGAACCGGTCAAGAAATGGGTGTTCAAGACCCCCCACACCGACCGCATGGCGGCTGCCAAGATCTTCGAGGACATGAACAAGCGCGGCATCAGCAAAGTGGCCCTGATCAGCGGTGACGGCGGATTCGACAAGTCCGGCCGGGCCCAGTGCCTGAAACTGGCGCCGGGATACGCCATCAGCATCGTGGCCGACGAGTCCTATGGCAACAAGGACACGGACATGACCACCCAGCTCACCAAGATCCGCGATACCGACGCTCAGGCGATTCTCAACTTCGGCTTCGGCACAGGTCCGGCGATCGTGACCAAGAACGTGCGCCAGCTGGGCATCGACCTGCCCCTGTATCAGTCCCACGGCGTGGCATCCAAAAAGTACATCGGCCTGGCCGGCGATGCCGCCGAAGGCGTGCGTCTGCCGGCTGCAGCCTTGCTGGTGGCCGACAAACTGCCCGATTCAGATCCGCAAAAACCTGTGCTGCTGGCCTACAAGTCAAAATACGAAGCGGCCCATGGCGACGTTTCCACCTTCGGCGGACACGCCTATGACGGCCTGATGATTGCGGTGGAAGCGGTGCAGCGGGCCAATGGCAGTGACAAGGCCAAGGTGCGCGACGAGATCGAGCGGACCCAGGGTTTCATCGGTACCGGCGGGGTGTTCAGCATGAGCGCGGAAGATCACCTGGGTCTCGGCCTGGACGCCTTCAAGATGCTGGAGATCCGCAACGGCGACTGGACCATAGTGGAGTAGCAGGAGCACTAGCCGCGTGTGGGATCAGCTGCTGCAGTTCGTCTTCACCGGGGTCACCGTGGGCGCTACCTATGCCCTGGTGGCCCTGGGGTTCGCCATTATTTACAACGCCTCCGACGTGGTGAACTTCGCCCAGGGCGAGTTCGTCATGATCGGAGCCATGAGCGCCATCGCCCTGTCTGCCGGTAATGGATTGCCACTGCCTGTTGCGATAGTCCTGGCGGTGCTGATCACCATCTGCGTCGGCCTGCTGCTGCAGCGGTTCGCCATCGCACCCGCCCGCGGGGTATCCGTGGTGGGAACCATCATCATCACCATCGGCGCCTCCATTTTTCTGCGCGGCGTGGCCCTCCTGATTTGGGGCAAAGACATCTTCGCCATGCCGCATTTCTCCGGGGAAGCGCCGATACACCTGGGCAGGGCCACACTGTTGCCGCAGAACCTATGGGTCCTGGGCGGTGCCGCCGTACTGGTACTGGCGGTACAGCTGTTTTTTCATCGAACCATCCTGGGCAAGGCCATTCTGGCCTGCTCCTGCAATCGTACGGCAGCCCATCTGGTAGGCATCAATGTGGGCCTGATGATGCTGGTGGCCTACGGCTTGTCGGCCCTGCTAGGCGCCATGGCCGGTGTGCTGGTGACTCCCATCACCTACACCTCTTATGACGCGGGCGTCATGCTCGGCCTGAAAGGGTTTTCCGCCGCCATCCTCGGTGGCATGGGAAATCCCATGGGTGCGGTGGCCGGCGGGCTGGTCCTGGGACTGGTCGAATCCCTGGCGGCCGGCATGATCTCATCCGGCTACAAGGACGCCATCGCCTTCGTCCTGCTTCTGCTGGTATTGTTTTTCCGCCCCAGCGGCCTGTTCGGCAAGGGATCGGCGGAACGGGTATGAGACGCCTGCGTGGTTTTTTCGCACTGGCGGCACTGATCGTTGCACTGCCGTTCATCTTTCCCGACAACTACTATGTCACCGTAGTGGGCGTTTCGGTAGGATTGCACGCCATCCTGGCGGTGAGCCTGAACCTGCTCATGGGCTATGCAGGCCAGATTTCCCTGGGCCATGCCGCTTTCTTTGGCATGGGCGCCTACAGTTCGGCCATTCTCACCACCCGCTATGGCTGGAACCCCTGGCCCGCCATACTCGCCGGTATGCTGTTCACCGGCATGGTGGCCTTTGTCATGGCACGTCCCATCCTGCGCCTCAAGGGCCATTATCTGGCCATGGCGACCCTGGGCCTGGGCATCATCGTGCACATCATCCTGGTGCAGACCGAGGGCCTGACCGGGGGACCCGACGGCATGTCCGAGATCCCGCCCCTGTCCCTGTTCGGCTGGGCGGTGGAGACCGACCTGGGCTGGTATGCGGTTATCGGCGCATTCATGCTGGGTGTCGTGCTGCTGGCCTTGAACCTGATGGAGTCGCGCACCGGGAGGGCATTGCGCGCCCTGCACGGATCGGAGGTCGCGGCTGAGATGATGGGCATAGACACCACCAGGGCCAAGACCGGGGTGTTCGCTCTGGCGGCCCTGATCGCCTCCCTGGCCGGTAGCCTGTTCGCCCACCAACAGTCCTTTATCAGCCCGGATTCATTCAACTTCTTCTTCTCCATCGAACTGGTCACCATGGTGGTGCTCGGCGGCATCGCCTCCACCTACGGCGCCATTCTCGGCGCACTGGTACTCACATTTCTGCCCGAACTCCTGGTGGTATTCGAAGACTACGAGGTGATGATCTTCGGCGCCATCCTGATGTGCATGATGATTTTCATGCCTCAGGGGCTGTTCGGCGGGCTGCAGGACCTGCTGCGCAAACTGCGTCGGCCCACCAGGCAATCCGGCCGGGAGACCCGTCATGGCACTGCTTGAGGTCGCCGGACTGGAGAAGTCATTCGGCGGCGTGACGGCTATCGCCGGCCTGCATTTCGAGGTGCCCGAAGACGTGGTCTATTCCGTCATAGGTCCCAATGGCGCTGGAAAGACGACCCTGTTCAACATGCTCTCCGGCATTTATCGGCCGGACGAGGGCGATGTGCATTTCTCCGGCCAGCGAATCGTGGGGCTGCGACCGCATCGGGTAGCCGCCATGGGCGTTTCCCGGACCTTTCAGAACCTCCAGGTGTTCTTCAACATGAGCGCGCTGGAAAACGTCATGGTGGGCTGTCATCTGCGCACTCACAGCGGTCTGTTTGGCGCCCTCCTGCGACTGCCCGCCATGCTGCGGGAAGAACAGCAGGTCCGGCGCTGGTCCCTGGAGGCACTCGAATTCTGTGCTCTGGGCGATCTCGCCGGGCGTCATGCGGGAGAACTGCCCTATGGCGCTCTCAAACGCCTGGAAATCGCCCGGGCGCTGGCGGCCCGGCCGCGCATGCTGCTGATGGACGAACCGGCCGCCGGCCTGAACGACACTGAGACCCTGGAGATGCGCAGCCTGATCCGGCGCATCTGCGAAGCCGGCATCACCGTACTGCTGGTGGAACACAACATGGGCCTGGTCATGCAGGTATCCGACCGGATTCTGGTGCTGGATTACGGCAGCCGCCTGGCCGAGGGGACCCCGGAACAGGTGCGCAGCAATCCCCAGGTGGTCGAGGCCTATCTCGGCGGTGAGGTGCACTATGCGGTCGAGTGAGGAGCCCTCGGACCGCCCCCTGCTACGGGTCAGCGGCCTGTGCAGCTTCTACGGACCCGTGCAGGCCCTGCACGACGTGGACCTTGAGGTCCATGCCGGGGAACTGGTGGCCATGGTGGGGGCCAACGGCGCGGGTAAAACCACCCTGCTGCATACCCTGTCGGGTGTTCAGCGCGCCAGAGCCGGCAGTATCCACTTCGAAGGCGAGGATATCACACGCCTGGCGCCTCACCGCATTGTCGCAACCGGCATCTGTCAGGTGCCGGAAGGCCGCCAGGTATTCGCGCCGTTGAGCGTGCAGGACAACCTGCGGCTGGGCGCTTACAGCCGGCGCGGGGACAGCGACTGGATCGAGCTGGAAATGGCTCGCATCTATGAATTGTTTCCCATACTTCAGGAGCGGGCCGCGCAGACGGCAGGCACCCTGTCAGGCGGCCAGCAGCAGATGTTGGCCATTGGTCGCGCCCTGCTGAGCCGGCCCCGCCTGCTGTTGCTGGATGAACCATCCATGGGCCTCGCCCCGCTGCTGGTGGAAGAGATATTTCGGGTGGTGCGCGAACTCAATGAACGGGGCGTGACCATCCTGTTGGTGGAACAGAATGCCCGCGCCGCCCTGGCCATCGCCGACCGGGGATATGTACTGGAGACCGGGCATGTGGTGATGTCCGCCAAATCCGACGAACTGCTGCAGGATGAAGCGGTGCAGCGGGCCTATCTGGGTTACTGAGGAGATCGAGAAAGTTCATGTATGTACAACAGATCATGAGCGTGCCGGTGGACACCATTTCCGCCGACCTCAAACTGTCCCAGGCGGCGCAGCAGATGCGCGAGCAGGGCCGCCGCTTCCTGCCGGTGACCGATGCTCAGCAGCGACTGGTCGGATTGCTGTCCCACCGCGAACTGGAACGGGCCGAGCCTTCCGCCATCACCACCTTGTCCGTAGGCGAGGTGAACTACCTGATGGCCAAGGTGACGGTAAGAGACGTCATGCACAAGGAGGTCATCAGCTGTGGCCCCCAAACCCTGGTGGAGGAAGCGGGACAGCTGATGCGAGAACGCGGCATCGGCAGCCTTCCCGTGGTGGAGGATGGCCGCCTGGTGGGTATCATCACCGACGATGACATCCTGGACTTCTTGCTGGCCATCACCGGCTGCAACCTCAAGGACACCACCCGTATCGCGGTGCACCTGCAGGACCGAACGGGAGAACTGGGCAGCCTGCTCAAGGCCATCAACGGCCACGGCGGCTATATCGCCACCGTGGTCTCCCCGGTGCTGCCGGACGAGACCGGCATGCGCGTCGCCATTATTCGCTACCGGGCGGACAATCCGTCCGAACTGGATGAGCGGCTGCGTGAACAGGGTTACGATCTGGTCACCGAAGTGTTCCCCAGCCAGCCATGAGTGCCCAGAAAGTGGAGACCGAGGCCGAACGCATCGGCCGTTGGATGGAACGCAACGACCGCCTGGCGCGGTTGCTGGGCATGCGCCTGACCTCAGTGCAAGCTGGCCGCTGCACCGTCTCCATGGAAGTGACCGGCGACATGCTCAATGCGGTTGGCCTGACCCACGGGGGTGCCACCTATTCCCTGGCGGACTTCGCCTTCGCGGTGGCCTCCAACAGCCACGGCACGGTGGCGGTGGCCCTGACCGCCCAGATGAGCTATCCGGCGTCCAGCCGCCAGGGCGACACCCTGATCGCCGAAGCGCGGGAAAATAATTGCGGCGGCAAGACCGGCCTCTATACCATTGAGGTAAGAACCGGGAAAGACAAGCTGGTCGGACTGTTTTCAGGTACCGTGTTCCGGCGCGCAGAGGCGATCACCGACTGGATGGAATCCGGCAAGCAAAAATAGTCATTTCAACCGTACACAAGCGAATAAAAGAAGGGAGAACGCCATGATTCTTCATACCGAACACGAGACCCTGCCGCGCGAGGACCTGGAGAAACTCCAGCTCAAGCGCCTGCGGGCCACGGTGGAACGCTGTTACAGCACGGTCGGTTTTTACCGGGATGCCATGGACGAATTGGGCGTCAAACCCCACCACCTCAAGGCCATCGACGACGTACGGCTCCTGCCCTATACGAAAAAGGAACATCTGCGGCAGAATTATCCCTTCGGCATGTTCGCCGTGCCCACCGAGCAGGTGGTGCGGGTGCACGCATCTTCGGGAACCACCGGCAAACCCACGGTGGTGGGTTACACCGCCCGGGACATCCGCACCTGGGCACAACTCATGGCCCGCTCGCTGGCCGCGGCCGGCATGCGTCCGGGCGACCGGCTGCACAACGCCTACGGCTACGGCCTGTTCACCGGCGGACTGGGACTGCATTACGGCGGGGAGGAACTGGGGGTGATGGTGACCCCCATGTCCGGCGGCCAGACCCAGAAGCAGATCATGCTGCTGAAAGACTTCGAGCCCACCGCCATCAGCTGCACCCCGTCCTATGCCCTGAACCTCGCCGAGGAAGCGGAGGAAATGGGCGTGGACATCCGCAAGCTGCCGCTCAAGGTCGGTATTCACGGCGCCGAGCCCTGGACCGAGGAGATGCGCTTCGAGCTGGAATCCCGCCTGGGCATTGATGCCATCGACATCTACGGCCTGTCGGAGGTGATAGGCCCCGGGGTGGGCATCGAGTGCATCAACGCCAAGGACGGGCTGCACATCTGGGAGGACCACTTCCTGGTCGAGTGCGTGGACGTGGACAGCGGCAAGCCACTGCCCTACGGCAAGGAAGGCGAAATCGTCTTCACCTCCCTGACCAAGGAGGCCTTTCCCATCATCCGCTACCGTACCCGCGACATCTCCTCCCTGAATCCAGCCCCCTGCAAATGCGGCCGCACCCATGTGCGCATGAAACGGGTCACCGGCCGCAGCGACGACATGCTGATCATCCGCGGCGTCAACGTCTACCCGTCACAGGTGGAATCGGTGCTGATGAAGACCGAGATCCTTTCCCCCTTCTACCAGATCGAGGTATTCCGCCAGGGCAATATGGACACCATGGCGGTCAACGTTGAGGCCAGCCCGCCCCTGGCAGAACAGGGCGAGAAGGCGATGAAAAAGGTGGCGGCCAGGGCGGTCAAGGACATCAAGGACTTCATCGGCGTCAGCTGCAAGGTCAACATCAAGGGGGTGGGCAAAATCCCGCGCTCCCAGGGCAAGGCGGTCCGGGTGGTGGACCATCGCAAGGACAGCAAGTGAGCTGAGTTCATTTCCGGCCAGCCAGCGGGCCTCTGCTCTGGCGACAGCGGGAAGTATGAAAGCGACTTCATACTGGAAACTACGGCATGGCGCGATATGGCGCCGTTTAGTCTGATCGCCGACTATCTGGGTGATGAGCAGGAAACGAATCACAATCCGGATAACGATATCCGTCAGTACCTGCATGCCTGGCCGGGACAAGCCCGAATCCCACCCGACATGGCATAAAACGCATGATCTACTCTGCGCGGTATCGCGACGACACACTAGCCGACTGCGGCCGGATGCTGCGCCATCTGCTGCATTGCAATATAATAAGCGGTTTTATCACTCCCCTATGTGGAGGAATCAGCCTTGAATGCGGTCAACCCCCTACCGGATACCAACCGGCAATTCATGTCAGGCAACGAAGCTGTGGCCCGCGGCGCCTGGGAGGCCGGCTGCCGCGTTGCCACGGCCTACCCTGGAACCCCGTCCACGGAGATACTGGAGTACGCATCCCGGTATCGGGACATGTACACAGAATGGTCAGTGAACGAAAAGGTATCCATGGAGGTGGCCATCGGCGCCTCACTGGCCGGCAGCCGGGCCCTGTGCGCCATGAAACACGTGGGACTGAATGTGGCTTCGGACGCACTCATGACCCAGACCCTGATCGGCTGTAAAGGCGGACTGGTCATAGTGGTGGCGGACGATGTGGGTCTATCATCGTCCCAGAACGAGCAGGACTCCCGCTACTGGGGCCGCATGGCCCATGTACCGATTCTGGAACCGGCGGATGCCCAGGAAGCCTATGAACAGACCAAGTTCGCCTTCGAACTGGCAGAACGCTTCGACACCCCGGTTATCCTTCGGCTAACCACCCGCATCTGCCACGTCAAGGCAGTGGTTGTGCCGGGCGAGCGGGTCGAGCACCCGGCTTCCGGATTCGAAAAAGAGCCGGCGCGCATGGTGATGACACCGATCAATGCCAGGCCCCGTATCCCCTGGATGCACCAGCGGGAGGAAAAGGTACGGGCCTACGCCGAGCAGTGCGAACTTAATTTCATCGAAGACGGCAGCGACACCCGGGTCGGCTTCATCACCTCCGGCCCCACCTATCTGCATGTCAAGGAAGCCTTTCCGGATGCCCCGGTAGTGAAGCTGGGGCTGACCTGCCCGCCTCCCATGGGGCTGCTGCGCCAGTTTGCCACCAAAGCCAAACAATTGGTGGTAGTGGAAGAGGTCGAGCCCATTCTTGAAACTGAGATCAAGGCGGCTGGAATCGAGGTCCTTGGCAAAGACATACTGCCCCGGGTGGGAGAACTCTCCCCTAGCGTCTTGCGACCGGCCATCGCCGAACTGTTGGGTGAGGCGATTGAGCCCGAAGCCCAGCCTTCGCACCCTGTGCCGGTGCAGATGCTGCCGCCCATCAAGGTGTTTCCACGCCCGCCCACCATGTGCGTGGCATGCCCGCATCTGGGCATCTATTATTGCCTGTCCAAACTCAAGCACACCTCTATCGCCGGCGACATCGGTTGCTACACGCTGGGAGCCGGGCATCCCTGGAATGCCCTGGACACCTGTATCTCCATGGGTGCCTCAATGGGCGTAGCCATGGGCCTGGACAAGGGCCGCGGGGAGTCCGATGCGAACTCACGCATCATCGGCGTCATCGGTGACTCCACCTTTCTGCACATGGGCATGCAGGGCCTGTTGGATATCGTCTACAACCGCGGCAATGTCACCATCCTGCTGCTGGACAATCGCACAGTGGGGATGACCGGCGGACAGAATAACCCGGGCTCAGGCCTGGACATTCATGGAGAGGAAGCCCCACAGGTAGACTTTCCCAAGCTGGTCGAGTCCCTGGGCGTTAAGCCGGAACGCATTCACGAGGTCAACCCCTACGAATTGCCCACCTTGTTCAAGGCCCTGCGCGAAGAGGTGAAGGTCAACGACACCTCGGTAATCATCACCAACCAGCCCTGTGTGCTGATAGACCAGTATGCGGCCAAAGCCCCCTATACGGTGATCGAGGACAAGTGCACGGGTTGCTCCAACTGCCTGGCGCTGGGCTGTCCCGCCATCACTGTGACGCGGCGCGAGACGGTGGTCAAACCCAACGGATCGGAAAAGGAACTCACCTTCGTGGACATCGACAGCGTCGCCTGCACCGGATGTGACCTGTGCCCGAAGACCTGCGGGCCCGACGCCATCGTTCCACTGACCGAATTCAACCGTGCGGGGGCGATGACATGACAGTCGACAAGGTCACCAATATCCTGGTGTCCGGCATCGGTGGCCAGGGAGTCATGACCGCCGCCGAGATCCTGTCCCAAAGCGCCCTGATGCAGGGTTACGACGTGAAAAAGACAGAGGTTGCCGGCATGGCCCAGCGTGGCGGCATGGTCACCTCCCACGTGCGTTTCGGCTCGCGGGTATTGTCACCCGCGATTCCATCCGGTGAAGCGGACATCCTGGTCGGCTTCGAGCCGGCCGAAGCACTGCGCTGGTGCAAGCAGTTGCGCCCCGGCGGCGTGGCCATGGTCAACCGGGTGCGCCAGGAACCCCCTGTGGTCACACTGGGCCTGTTCGATTATCCGGACGACCCAGTGGGCGAGATCCGCCGCCTGGGCATCGAAGTGCATGCCTTCGATGCCGGCGCCATCGCCCGGGACCTGGGCAATCCCCGCCTGGTGAACACCGTCATGCTGGGGGCCATTTCGGATTATCTGCCGTTTTCCGCCGACATCCTGAAGGACTCCATCCTGGATCGTTTTCGCGCACGCAAACCCAAACTGGTGGAAATCAATGACCAGGCATTCGAGGCGGGACGCCTGGCCCAGGCGGCGGCTTGAGCAAACACCCAAGGCTAAAGCTTCTGCCCAGCGGCCGTATCACAGCGGCCGCTGGGCAATGGAGCGGCACCACCTGCCCATGCCTGCATGCGCAAGCTGCGCCCAGGTATCGCCTGGCGCTTTTCGTCCACCACCCGGATAAAGGGCACACCCCAGTGCCGCCAATGCGCATTCAACACCCCGCCGTTTTCTCCAAATCCGCTGTGCAACTGCCATAATGGCCAGGCCAATGAATGACTGGCGCCCGGACTCCTGGCAGGACAGACCGGCCCAACAACAGGCCGCCTACCCCGACCCGGACCGACTGGACATGGTTCTGGATGAACTGGCAACACTGCCGCCTCTGGTGACATCCTGGGAAGTGGATTCTCTGAAGAGACAGCTCGCCACGGCGGCACGCGGCGAGGCCTTCCTGCTCCAGGGCGGCGATTGCGCGGAAAATTTTTCGGACTGCCGCTCCAGCACAGTAACCAACAAACTCAAGATCCTGCTGCAGATGAGCCTGGTGCTGGTGCATGGACTGAAACTGCCGGTGATCCGCGTAGGCCGCATCGCCGGGCAATACGCAAAACCCCGCTCCTCGGATCTGGAGACCCGTGAGGGTCTGTCCCTGCCGAGCTACCGGGGTGATCTGATCAATGGGCCCGAGTTCACTGAACACGCCCGCAGCCCGGATCCCGTACGCCTGCTGCGCGGCTATGGACGGGCCGCCATGACCCTGAACTTCATTCGGGCCCTTTCCGAGTGTGGTTTCGCCGACCTGCATCATCCGGAGAACTGGGATCTGGAGTTCATGGGACATTCCGCCAGGGCCAGCGACTATCGGCGGGTGGTCGATGCGCTAGGCGAATCCCTGCGCTTCATGGACGTGGTGGGCTGTGGCACCAATAATGAACTTGGGCGAGTTCAGTTTTACACCAGCCACGAAGGCCTGCACCTGCCTTATGAACAGGCGGCCACGCGCCGTGTTCCACAACGCCAGGGCTGGTACAACCTGGCAGCCCATATGCCCTGGATCGGATTCCGTACCGCGGGCCTGGACGGTGCCCACGTGGAGTACTTTCGCGGCATCGAGAACCCGGTGGGCATCAAGTTGGGGCCGGGTATGTCAGCCGAGTGGCTGGAGACCCTGCTACAGCGCCTTGATCCAGGCGAACAGCCCGGCAGATTGGTCCTGATTCATCGCTTTGGCGCTTCGGGGATAGCCTCTGAGCTACCGTCCATGATCGAAACAGTGCGCCGCAGCGGTCGCCAGGCCCTGTGGATCTGCGACCCCATGCATGGCAATACCGAGACCACCGCCGGGGGCTACAAGACCCGCCGCTTCGAGAACATCCTCTCCGAACTGGAACAGGCCTTCGACATTCATCGGGAACTGGGCGGCTGCCTGGGCGGAGTACACTTCGAGCTGACCGGCGACGATGTCACCGAGTGCATTGGAGGTGCCAGAGGCCTGGATGAGACGGGCCTCAAACGCGCCTATCTTACCCAGGTGGACCCGCGTCTCAACTATGAGCAGGCACTGGAGATGGCCATGGCCATAGTACGCAAGCTGCGGGGCTGAAATACCTGCGCACACCGGCATCCGCATAAAACCTTCCGGGACACAAGGGCATCGAGCTAAAATCGCTTCAAGCGGCCAGAAATAAATGGACGATATAAAGGACCAGTGGTGGCAACAGGGTAATCAGCAGGAAAGGCATGGCCCGTCGGCCCTGCTCATTTCTCAGGGTATGGAACAGACCCGCGAATCCGAACTGAACCCAGCACAGGCTTAACAACCAACCCAGATCAAACAAGTGAGTCGGGTCATGTAAGCGCAAGTATTCCCGGGACAGGATCACACTGAGCACCAACCAGGCTAACGCGCCGATAATCCAGGGGCGAAGAAATTGCGGTTGCCGCATGAACAAGGTCTGCTCCCTTAGACTGCTGTATCAGTACATTATTGCGACGGCATATACACATAGTATGGCACCAGCTATGCCGGAGATACGGTTGACGAGAGATACAAGGCGAACCGGATCGTTCGACAAGGGGGCATCGTCAGGACTCTGGCATCCGCCAAGGGCGCATGTGAGTTGAGAACTGAACAGGTTTGCGAAGGCCGCCACCACAGCGACCCCGAACAATAGCGATTCACCGGCTTGATACAACAGAACCACGGCAACCACGCAGACGATAAACGGCAACCGGCCAAGCATATTTTTCATTGACTGCAGTCCTCACCCTGACAAGCAAGCCCAGGTGGTTCATCCTGATCGCTCTGCCTCTCAATATACCCCGCATACACCCGCTGGTGGGGGTTTATCGCTCTGAGAGCATGCATGCCAACCTGGCCAAGCCCGGATTGCCCCGGGATTAATCGGGCTTAAACATAAGCATGACACGTCAAGCACTGCTGCATCAATTGGCCAGTGAATACCCATGTCATCCGTTTCTGAACCTACTACCAGTTCCTCAAACATCATGTGGGTTGGACCACCGATGTCCTTGAATGATTGTGGCGTTTTCTGCTTGAAGGATGAGGGTGTTTCACAGGCCATCCGATTACCGGAATAACCGGCGGATTTCATGATCAGTTGCCGGTCACCCTCACCAATTCCTGAAATAAGGCCGAAGGTGTCGAAAATCGGGATCAAGCGGCATGGCTGCTGCAACGGGGTTGCCGTGAAATGCAGGGCTATCACTTCAGCCCGCCGGTTGCTCCAGAGTCTTTCCTGAAATTGCTTAAAGCCGACCCATTGCCCGCTGTTCACTTTAAACGGGTGACTGATTAGAAGGGTTTGCCCGCAAATGAGCCAATACCGGGCTGCATTAATGATTGCGATTGATTCATGCACAAGGGCAACGATCCATTTCTTGGTCGCTGGCTTCCTGCTGTATGGCCCTACATCATGGAACTCCCCCATCTCTCTGTCGTGCGCACACAAATTCCTCGACCGCCATGCTGCTCATCGGCCTGGCGATGAGAAAGCCCTGCCCTGTTTCACAACCCTCGTGAGCCAGAAACGCCCTTTGCGTTTCGGTCTCGATCCCTTCCGCCAATACCGCCATCGACATACTCTTTCCCAACGCGATAACAGCTCGGGAAATAGCCATATCGTTGGGGTCATTGGGGATGTCTGAAACAAAGGAACGATCGATCTTGAGCTTGGTGATGGGTAATCGTTTTAGGTAACTCAGTGATGAATAGCCAGTACCGAAATCATCGACCGCAATACCCACGCCAAGGTTGCGCAATTCATTAAGTATACGTTGTGCCCGCTCCGGATACGTCATCATGGTCGTTTCCGTGATCTCCAGTTCCAGACACCTGGCATCCAGCCCGGATGCATCCAAGGCAGCCTGAACATGCTGTACGATGTCGTCCTGATCCAATTGTTTCCCTGACAGGTTGACGCTCATGAGCCGATCATGCTCCACGATACCCGCATCAATCCACATGCGCATCTGGCGGCAGGCAGTAGACAATACCCACTGGCCAATCGGCACGATAAGCCCCGTCTCTTCAGCCAGCGGAATAAATTTTCCCGGTGACACCAAACCCATCTCCGGATGTCGCCAGCGTATCAGTGCCTCGAACCCACCTATATCAAGAGTCCTTAAATCGAACTGTGGTTGGTAATCGAGGACCAGTTCCCTCTTTGTAAGCGCCTGGCGCAGATTGGTTTCCAGGAGCACACGCTCGAACGCCTGTGCGGTCATGTCGCCGGTGTAATATTGGTAGGTGTTGCGCCCTTCGTCCTTGGATCGAAACATCGCGGCATCGGCATTTCGCACCAATTCGTCCACGCTGGTGCCGTGTTGAGGGTAAAGACTGATACCGATGCTGGCGCTCAGATAGAGGGGTTGCCCCCCCTGCACGAAGAACGGCTGGTCAAATACAGTCAGGAACTTCCGGGCGACCAGTGCCGCATCCTCGGTACGCTTGACTGAGGTCAGGATCACATTGAACTCATCGCCGCCCATACGGGATATGGTGTCGTCTTCGCGTACCAAGGGTCGAAACCGCTCTGCCACCAGTTTCAGAACTTCATCACCATGCGGATGACCAAAGCTGTCGTTGACCTGTTTGAAGCGATCCAGGTCGATGAACAATACCGCCAATTGTTCTTGATTCCGATGCGCTTTGTGTACCGACTGGCTCAGGCGGTCGGCGAATAGCAGTCGATTCGGCAGTCCCGTCAGTGGATCGTGCTGGGCCAGATGAGCCAAGCTGAGTTCCTTCTCCTTAAGCTTGTCCAGTACCGCCAATTGATCCGTAATGTCGCGGGAGGATTCTATGATACCGATTATTTCGCCCTGATTTTCACGTAGTGGGCTGGCGGCAATTTCAAAGGTCCGCAGTAATCCATTCCGGTCATGTTGCGTGTGAATGACCCGGGAAGGCATGCCGGTTTGCAGTACAGTACGCAACGGACAGGGATGATCTTCGCCCTGGCAGGGCTCAGAACTGGCGTGATATATCTGATGGCATTTGAGATCAGCCGAATCCTCATAAATGCCGGTGAGTGATTTGTTGGCCGCCGCGTTCATCCGAATCACTTCATACTTCGGACTGACCACCATAATAGGATCATCAATGCCATCGATGATGTGCTGAAGAAACTCCCGCTCCTCAAAGATGGCCAACTCCGCCTGCTTGCGTTCCGTGATGTCCTGGATGAACCCTGAAAGCTTTTCCACCGCACCGGTTTCGTTCTGGACTGGTTTAGCACGGCACTGTACCCACCGGATAGCACCGTCGGGCCGATGCACGGGATACTCAATGACATGTTCCAAACCCTTGGCGAGACTGGTTTCCAGGGAGCGCATGACTCCGTGCATATCCTCCGGTTTAACCAGTTTGGACAAGGCATCAGGCCCCGGGGTCACGGGAATGTCGAGACCGAAAATGTCGTAGATTTCATCTGACCAACGGGCCGTTTTACCGTCCGCCATGAGTTCCCAGTAGCCGACATGGGCATACGCTTGCGCCTCGCGCAACTTGTGTTCGCTCTCCTGTAATGCACGCTCCGCAAGTTTGCGCTCGGTAATATCGAGCGCGGTAAAAGTGACTCCCACACCCCAGTCATCAGGATCAATGGGCGTAGAACTCAATAACACGTCAATAAGGGTTCCGTTTTTATGCAAAAAGCGGGTTTCCACCACGCCAGTCCCGCTTGCTTTGATCTGACGATATTTTTCCTGACCGACAAAGGCGTACTCTTCATCCGACTGATAGAGTATTCGGCTATTCCGGCCGACCAGCTCCTCCTGGCGATATCCGATAATCTCACAAAATCGCTCGTTGACCGTCTGCAGTATCCGATCTACTACAACACCTATGCCTATGGGGGCGGCACGAAAGATACTCTGCAGTTTGTTTTGGCTTTCCCGCAATGCCCATTCACTGCGATTTCGTTCCGCGATATCACGGACCGTGGCTAAAACAAACCCTTTTCCTGCATCACGGACGGACTTTGCGCTGACCTCTACCGGCACCTTTACACCATCCTTCCGGAGGTGTTCCGATTCAAAGACTTGTCCCTCGTTCAGTTCGATGGCCCGATACTTCCACTGCTCTGAATTCTGGAAACGCACGATGAAATCGGTAACATACAAATCCAGCAGCTCTTCTTGCGTATAGCCCAGGTGATAACAGGCTTGCGCGTTGGCATCCAAGACTCGGCCTGTCTCGGCATCGAGTACAAACAGGGCATCACGAGAGTGCTCCATCAACTCTCTGAACCTGGCTCGATTTACGATTCTTCCCATGATTTCAACCTATCGTCCTAATACAACGACTGCTATCAGAGCAAACCCACATTCCAGTTTGACATCATGTCATTATAAGGTCTCCGCAAGAATGGACCCAATGGGCACGAGTCATCTCTCGATACACTCCAGGAGTAGATTAGTACACAATTTGCAATGTAGTTTTCTTCCTGAAATCAGTAGGGTCGCCGCACTGCGACGCCAGACAGACACTGGGCGCTTATATCCTCAGAATGTCACTTTTCTGCTTGCTGCCATCGCCTTGGACCCAAACTGAATAGCACCATCTACGGTATGAGCAATCGGAATGCGCCTCTGAACATGAAACTGCGATTTACTCAATCTCGTACAATCTACCAAACCCTGGTACTTCTTCAGCATCGTCAGCCGGGGATTGAACCAGACTGTCATGGTTGACGATTATTCACAAGGACAGTTAGCCGAAGAATCCTTGCCCACTAGTTTTCCATTCGGTCTGACCAAATTGCTTGTAGTGAACCGGACAAACAACGGAAGCCCCGCAGTCGTTGTCATAATGCATTTGTTTTTTTTTCTCGGCATAATCCTACAGCCTGGATTGAAGAATCTGGGCATCCATAGGAGTTGTGGTGTGGATTATTGCGCACCCGCGTGTATACCGATAAATGAGGGATTGACATGAAAAAAAGAAGAAGAGGGCTTTATAGACATGGAAATATCATCAAGCTTCTCATCATCCCCACCTTGTTTCAGGTGGGCCTGGCGAATGCCGATGGCAACTATGCCTGTCCGGACGGCTATCGCTCCCACGCAGTCACGGGTTCTATAGTCACTCAATCAGTTTCCGAGCACGACCAGGAAGGATTTGCCCGGCTGGTTCTACAGCCTGATGACGGCGATGACGAGCAGGCCTACAGAGGATTGGTGGTGGGTACCATTGTTGGACTCAATGCAGGACTCCCCGTGCTCGACCATCAGTTTGACCTATTTCACTCTGGAGAGGGCATTGTAAGCTTTCGAACACGTGGCGATACCGTGATTGCTTATAAACCGTTGAGGGACTGCGGCCAAGGTCTATACATGGCCAAAGTAACCGAGTCCGTAACCGAATTCGAGGCCTTGGAGGGTTCCTTAGCGGGGGCGGAAGGTGAGGTGATGGCAAAAGGCATACTGAATAAACGATGTGTCGGCAAGAACATCTTCACGCTAAGCGGAACAATCTGCCTGCCCTGACTCGGTAACATCATTGATACAGGTGAGGGCCAAGTGAAAACCACGGCCTTCGCCTGCAGACCCAATATTTGCCTCATCCGACTATGGACCACTGGGTCTGTGACCTTCCTCGACCCTCTGCCTGAGATATTCCTTCGCCAGAAAGTCACCTGAGTGATGCTGGAACTGGCATCGAGCACCAAACCGCTTTTTCCGGTACTGAGGTTGAGCTTGCGGCCGTATTGGACATCCCGTTAAAAATATCGGTAGGAAAGGGTTATATCCCTTCCATCCCAGGGTTAGGGAATCTTGACTCGTAACCGCCAAATTATTTTTGGAATTTTGTGTCAGCTAAATGGTGATCTTCTGTCACTTTTTTCCTGTTCAAACTGACCGCAATACTACTGTGTATCGCTTCGCAGTATTATACTTGATTATGCTGGCTTTGAGACAACCTGAAACATCGACTACTAAATTATATATGGAGGAATAGTCATGTTATTTGTTACAAACCGAGAGCCGCAGGGATCTATACGTACAAAGATAAATCGTAAATTTAGATTTGATTTACGGAAAAACGCACCGTCTAATTCCATATACTGCTGCGAAAGACTGGGAGAAGATAACTATATAGAGCTGGGCTCTATAGAATGGCTGTCCAGGCTCAGGGACAGCAATGCGGAACAGATATTATTTTTTATACACGGATTTTCAAACCTTCCTGAACCTGACATATTTCCACGAACAGAAAAGCTACAGGATTATTTCGATAAAAATCAGCCAGGGCTGGTTAAAGTTGTCCCAGTGATATGGCCATGTGATGATGACCCCGGAATAGTAAAGGACTACTGGGATGATCAAAAATCGGCTGATATGAGCGCATTTTCATTTGCGCGAGCGTTACAATTCTTCATGAAATGGAGAGATTCAGAACCTGAAGAAAAGCCATGCCTCAAGCGAATCAATATACTCGCTCATTCCATGGGCAATAGAGTATTGAGAGAGACGCTTTCGGTATGGAATAAGTATGATTTGGCTAACGGGGTGCCGCTTTTATTCAGAAATACTATTTTGATGGCCGCGGACATTGTTAACGAATCTCTCGAAGAAGGTCAAGAAGGACGTTTAATCAGCCAATCATCCAGGAATGTATCTGTCTACTATGCATCCGATGATCTTGCGTTAAGAGCGAGTAAAATTTCAAATTTGAAAAACAAAGTCGCATCGAGACGATTAGGGCATACCGGCCCGGAGGATATGAAAAAGACCCAATCGAATGTCTATGCAATAGACTGCGACAACTTTAACAATAAATATGATAAGCCTAAAGGGCATTCATACTTCTTGAATGACAACAAGAACAATATAGGTGTTGTATTTGAGCACATGTTCAAATCAATAAAAACCGGTAGAGTGGATGTTGACGAAACACAGCAACGTCGACACATACTTTAATCACTTACATAGAAAAGAAACAATATTGTTCCATGTGTTGTAAATTGTGCTAACACTATTTCCTTATATTGGAGTGCGCAATGAAAAACTCGTTTATCCTATTTGCTCTTCTAGTGATGCTATTGCAGACACCGAATGCAGTTGCAACTTCCGACAATGATTTACTGAGTCTAAACTGTAACGGTTGTCATGGGACAGATAGCGTCAGCATCGGGCAAAGCATTCCCTCCATCGCCGGGCTAGAATATCGTTACTTTATGCGGACCATGCTTAAATTCAGAAAAGGAGAGCGGGCTTCAACCATCATGGACCGTATCTCAAGGGGATACAAAATTCGGGAGTTGCGCGCAATATCTAAATATTTTGCTGCGTTAGAATGGATAAACACTACAGCTGAACTCGACACCGATAAGGTACAAAAAGGCCTGAAGATACACAATGAACTGTGCGAGGAATGCCATGAGAAAAATGGAAGACATCAGGATAAAGACATCCCAAGAATTTCCGGGCAACAGGCCCAATATCTATTCCTGTGCTGATAGGGCGCCATCGCTGTGTGATTCGATGTGAGAATCAGCCGACGCGGCCGTGAAATGACAGCCCATTAAGAAAAATACACCTACAACCACCTTGTTGTATTTCATTTTTCTCTCTCCATGTGGACACCATCTATAACAATAAATGGGCTATACGTTTAGGTGCCATGAGAGAAGTCCGTATATAGATAACCACTATTTTTATAGAATATCAGGGCGATGCTCAATGGGATTGTAGGCAATAATTCTAAATTTATTTGTAGGATGATTCTGATATTTCAGATTCTATACACTTGGCGAAAATTTATAAGCCTATTAAGTTTCATTTAAGTTGTAAGTAGAAAATATCTTCTTTTCAGTGCCTGGGATCACTTATATAGCTTTATTGGTATATAGAAGGTTTATTACATAGAAGAATGTCGAAGTTGAAATGATGGTATGTGCCGGAGATGGCGGTCTTGGCGCTGGCAACTGCCAAACCCCGTTAAAGGACGGAAACTCAAAGAACGGGAGGGTCGTGTTTGCTGGATCACGGAAGAAGAGGCGGCGCTGCTGCTCGAAAATGCAGGACACGACTCGCGTGCAGCACCTTAACTTCCCCACTTCATCCGGTTGGCGTTGCATACCAGGTGCCGCAAGAACGAGTTGACGCAACTGGAGTGGAAGCGGGTCAGCTTCAAGGAATGTTTGGTTTTCCTTGAGGGCATCCATACGAAGAACGGTAAACGGCGTTCGATTCCATTATCGAGGGCCGCAGTGGAAGCACTGGAGGAGCGGGCGGAATATCTGATCCAGCGTTATTCCACCCTTGGAATTGCGATGATGAATTCGGTGCCTTTTGAGTCCGTTAAACACTTTATGCCCCCGCCGAGTTTGCGAACTATCTGCCCACAGATGGATAAACCCAATCCAGCGTGGTCTGCTCCTTTGGTTGTGGAGACCGGTTTAAAAAGACTGCGACGGACCGTCTCCGGTAGGCCCGGACCACTGTCTTTAATGCTGATCTCCACTTGGCGGCCCCGTTCGTCGATGACATTGTTACGTGTGCGAATGGCTATCCTGCCTCCATCCGGCATAGCCTCTACGGCGTTTTTCAACAAGTTAATGACAACCTGTTTGAGTTTGTCCTTGTCGGCTTTAAACGGTGCAATGGAGTTGTCGAGTTCCAACTCGGTTTCGATGCCGTTGAGGTCGAACGATGATGGTTTGAGTATGGAGTGCAGTCCGGTGACCAGGTCATTAAGGTCCACGAAGCCCGGTTGCAAGTCTTTATCGCTAAATGGACTGGTAAGCTCCAGCAGGATGTTACTTACGCGTCCAATCTCTTGTTTGACGATCTCGAGTTCCTGTTGTACCGGGTTCTCGGCACCTAGTTTAGCACCGAGTATGTGCAGGTAGTTGCTGACAATGCTCAGCGGATTGTTGGCTTCGTGGCGGATCTTTCTGACATTCCTGATCATCTCGGCGCGGCTTTCCGCTTGTTGCATTAGATGCTGTTCGGCCACTTTCCGCTGCTGAAGAACGAGCTTTGCAGCCTGATTCAGGAACAGACGCAGCAGTTCCGACTGGGGGCGCAGACCATCCAGTGTGGTCCTGTCCACGCCAGTGACGATGACGGCCAACACCTTTCCTTTGGTGATCAATGGAAGTGTGAGAAGACCCGAATATCCGCATTTGCGAATGAGTTGTCGATCGATGACGTTTAAGGCGGTATTCGCCGATTCGTACTGAAAGGTATCCAGCGGCTTTTTATGGATAAAGGTATCGCAGATCAGGCTGCGGCCCGGCTTCAATGTGATGTGTATCTGTTCCAGCCACAGGTCATGTTCACCAACAGGTTGTCCCCACAGGATATTACCCGGTGCCTTGATGAAAAACAGTACCTGGTCTAATCCGAACAGGATAGACAAAAAGGTGTGAATCGCAGGATACGGCGGCTGGCTGGAGGATTGCTGCAACATGGCTGCCGTCGCGCTTTCCAGCAGGGTGGTATTGCGCACTACATCCGCTGCTGAATCCGGGCCGGACCGGCCATGGACGGGTTCCTGCGGTTCATCCGCAAGGCGTACGGCCTCCTCCTTTTCGATGTCGACATCGAATGACTTGGCAGCCTGCTCGACCTGATGTTCAGCCTCCTCGATCAGTAGCTCCAGGTCCGGCCGCTCCAGCTGTAGCCGACTACGGATCACTACCATGCAATCGCTGCGTCTTGCAGGATCACTCAGTCCGGCCGCCATGTTTACCAGCACCACCAGTTTCGGTGCATCCAACAGACGTTCCAACGGCTCCGACTGGTAGAGAATAGCGTCGCAAATGAAACCGCCCAGTTTCCAGTGTTCCACCAGCCAACTGCCGAGATCGACATGGCCAATACCGAACTCTTGTGTTTCCTGCTGTGCCAGAATCGCGGGAAGGTGTTGTTTGCTCAGAAGCTCAGCGTAGGCCTCAGGTTCACAGTTCAAAAGCACCAGCTGCCCAATTTTATGCAACAGGCCGCAGAGGTAGGCCTCTTCCGGGTTTCCGTAACCGGTCTTATTGGCAAGTTCCCTGGAGAGGTGAGCGCACAGCAAAGAACGATGCCAAAAACGGGCGACGCTATGATTGCGCCCGGGTTGGATTTTTCTGAAAAACTCCAGCACGCTGGATGTAATGGCGATGGTTTTAATGGTATCGAGACCCAGCACCACAAGCATTCGGTTCAGGTCCCCGATGTTTCCCCACTGTGCATACAAGGGAGAATTGGCGGCATGCACCATCTTGGATGCCAGACCAGGGTCACTGCGGATAATGCTGGTCAAGGTGTTGAATTCGGCTTCGGGGTCATTGCAGGTCTGCAGCAGACGGACACTGGCCTGGGGTAATGACGCCAGCTTTTCGATGCCGAGCCGGTCAACGATCTGAGGGGAGGGCGTTTTCATGAGTCCATTTTGCTTTGTTTGCTGTTGACTGCGGCCAGCCAGATTAAATGTTTAGTTTTTCAGTCCGTTCAGGTCAGCAACCTGGTCACCTCGCCCGCTGACAGCGGGCGGTGAAACCAGTACCCCTGGGCAAGATCACAGCCTCGCTCCAACACAAAATCACGTTGGTGGGAATTTTCCACCCCTTCCGCCAGTACGCTCAAACCGAGGCTATGGCCCAGGGCCACGATGGCCTCCACTATGGTGCTGTCATCCGGGTCGCCAGGGACGTCACGAATGAAAGACCGGTCGATTTTAATGGTGTCTATGGGAAAACGTTTAAGGTAGCTCAGTGATGAATAGCCGGTGCCAAAATCGTCGATCGACACCTTGCACCCCCCCTCCCGCAGGGAAGTAAGAACTTTCAGGATATTGTTGTCGGCTTCGATCAGCACCTGTTCGGTGAGTTCGATGCCAATCTCGGATGGGTTCAGGTCAAAACGTTGCAATGCGCGGATCAGAGGAGAGAGCACCTCACCGAAGGCAAATTGCCGGCCGGACAGGTTGACGTCCACACGCAGGTCCGGGAGACCCTGTCGTTTCCATTCGGCTTTCTGCCGGCAGGCGCGATCGATGATCCAGAGTCCCAGTTGATTGATGAGATCGCTTTTCTCTGCTACGGGAATGAACTCGGTCGGAGACAATGGGCCCAATTTGGCGTCTTCCCAGCGCAGCAGCGCTTCGAGACTGGTGATGCGGCCCGAACTCAGTTCGATCTGTGGCTGATAGTGCAGCTCCAGGTTCTCGTTTTTTAACGCCTTGCGCAGTCTGTCGTCGATATGGTGCTGGCGGCGTATCTCACCGTTCATCGCCGGGGTGAAGAAGCTATATCGGTTGCGGCCAGATTCCTTAGCGCGATACATGGCCGCGTCCGCGTGCTTCAGCAGTTCTCCGCTCTTATGGCCGTCGTCCGGATACATCCCGATGCCGATGCTGGTGGTGACATAGATTTCCTGCCCCTGAACCTCGAAAGATTCGGTGAACATTCCGATGATCTTGGCAGCCAATACGGAGACATCGCTGGTGTTGTGGATCAGCGGCATCAGCAGTACAAACTCATCGCCGCCGAATCGGGCCAGAAAGTCATGTTGGCGCAGCCCCGTCTGCATGCGTTTAGCCACCTGTTTCAATAACAGGTCACCGAACCCGTGGCCGAACGAATCGTTGATCAGTTTGAAGTTGTCCAGGTCGATGAAAAGCAGGGCCAGTTGCGTTCCCAGGCCCACCGCTTCACCGAGGTGAAGGTTCAACTCCCGTTCGAGGCAATAGCGGTTTGGCAGGCGTGTTACCAGGTCGTAGGAGGCCATGTGCTCGAGTTCAGCCTGGGCGCGCTTCTGTTCCCGGAGGTCGACGTCAATGCAGTACATCTCGGGTGCGTCCGAGTTCTGATTGAGCTGCACGTGGCTCGAATAGACAGGTACAGGCTCGCAGTCCTTGTTTATCAGCACCATCTCGGCGGGGGGGATGGGTTTTTTGTCAGCCACCCAGCGGAAGAACCGGTTGTTCAGCTCTTCGCGCATATTTAGTGGAACGATGAGTTCTTCCAGGCGTGTCCCCACGGCCTGTTGCCGGCTGAAGCCATACAGGCTTTCACTGGACTTGTTCCAGTAAATCACCTTCCCTTCGGTGTCATATCCCCGTACAGCAATGTTGGGCAGCGCATCGATCAGCTCCTTGAAGCGTTTTTCATTTTCCTGTAAATAGGCCTCCATGGTCTTGCGTTGAGATATATCCCGGTAGGTCCCGCAGAGTCGAATCGGATCTTTGTGATCGAGACTCCATTCAACCACGGCTCCGGCGCTCTCAACCCACACCCAGGTGCTGTCCTGATGACGAATGCGGAATTCGACCCGATAGGGTGAATTGTTCCCTATGGCCTTGTTGACGGTGGCCTTGACCAAGGGACGGTCCTCGGGATGGACGCGCTCGGACCAGTCGGATACCTCGTTGCGGATGTTGGCGCGCTCGAGACCCAATATTTGCAGCCAACGGTCATTAACCTCGTGACGTCCGGAACGGTAGTGCCAATCCCAGTATCCGAGATCCGCCCCTTCAATCACGTATTTTAATCGCTGCTCCGAAGCCTGCACGGCGCGTTGCGCCGTCTCCCGGTGAGCGATCTCCTTGTGCAGATGAATCGCCCGGCCGACGCTGTCGGCCACTTCATTGAGAAGATGGATCGCCTCGTTCGTGAAAGGATTTTCCGAGTAGATCAGAAAGGTACCATAGGGAGTGCGCTTTTCGCCCGGTCGCAACGGGAGACCAATGACGGACTTGACACCGGACGCCTGGGCCCGTGCTCTCCACGGCAGGAATGTGGCGTCTGAGGCGATATCGTTTATCACCACCAACCGGTTTTCGTTGATGCTGCGCCCCGCCGGGCCCTGTGCCAACGGGGTCCCTGGGCGAATGGAGACTTGAAAGCTATCATCCAGATAGGGTGGTTTGCATAGATCGGACTTGTAGCCGATCTCCAGCTTTCCATCGACATCGCCCAACAGGGCGATCCAGGCCACTTTGAAATTCGGGTCGCATGTGATGCGCTGGCAGGTCCCCCGTAGTACCTCATCCAGGGATTGGGCCCGGATAATCAGCTGATTGACCTCGGACCCGAGATTGATCAGCTTTTGCAGCGAGCGCTCTTTTGTGAGGGCCAGTTCCCGTTCGCGGGCAAGTTCCTGGTTCTCTCTCAATTGGCGTTCCAAAGTCCGTTCCGCCCGCTTGTGTTCGGTCAGATCTCTGGCAACACCATAGCTTCCGTTGAATTCTCCCCGGGAGGTTGGTGTTTCGTCGACGAATATCCCCAATAAATGTAGTTCTACAGGTAATTCCCTGCTTGATTCAATGTGTAGATCCATCGGTGATGGACGACGCATCAGGCGCAGTTCGATGCAGGAGGTCACGTGCGCCTGTTCACGGACAGAGGAAATCAGGACCTTGGCGCGGCTTCTATCCCGATCGTCGACCAACTCTAAAAACGGCTTGCCGGTTAGATCCCGGGAATCAAGATTGAGTGAGTGAAGCAGGCGTTGATTATAAAACGCAAGACGACCCTGTGCGTCCAGAATAAAGATGAGGTCGGGTGAGGCATTGACGATGAATCGGTGGAGTTCCTCGGATTTGCGGATGTGGCTGACGGCCTCCTGTCGGTCCAGAAAATCGCGCCGTTTTTTCAGTACCTGTCTGACCTGCTTCATCAACTCGCCAGGAAGGTAGGGCTTTAATACATAGCCAAGTGCGCCGTTGGCGACGGATTTTGTGGCGACATCAATATCGTCGGTGCCACTGCAGATGAGTATCGCGGTGCTTAACTCCTTTTCTTTGGCGTAATTGAGCACAGCCAGTCCATTCACTTCAGGCATGGCCAAGTCAAGAACCGCAAGGTCGAATTCCGACAGGGTGAGCTTTTCGATAGCCTGGCGTCCATCAGCAGCGCTGTCGACAATGTAACCCTCGTTTTCAAGCAGAAGTGTGAGGCTCTGTCTCAGGCGCGCTTCATCATCCACGACAAGTATGCGGGCGGGTGATGGACTTGAATTCCCATCCGAAGCGATCTGATTCGAAGCGCTGGGTTGCAGCCGGTCAGTTTGCATGATGACTTCCACCTAAAACGTCTTTGTTCTGTAAACTCCTTTTCAATTCAGTGTATTGGCTAACTAGCCTTTTTCCTTTAGGTATTAGCGGCCAAAATATGTTGAATGTCAATTAATTTAGATTCTACTTAGGATTAAATGTGAAATTGAACTTAGTTTATGAGATTTCTTTGTGAATATTTTGATTTTAAATGAAAATTTAATCTGCTGGCATCGCCACATATCATATAATTCCCCACCACTGTCTTGGGAAATTATCGACAAAGACGAACACACCCGCTTCCAAGAGGCGCTACAACTGAATCAACCCCCTGGCCACGGCTTACTTATAAAAGACGACCTGTACCGTGCCTGGCAGCAGGAGGACAAGGAGAGAGCAGCCTTCTTGCTAGATGACTGGATCAAGCGTGCCGCTGTCTCAGGCATCCAGAGGCTCAAGCAGTTCGCTAACACCTTGGCGGCGTATCGATCGGGTATCCTCGCCTACTATGATTTTGATCGGCTCTCTGGAGGGAACAAACAACAAGATCAAGACACTGCAGAAAATGGCTTATGGATTTCGAGATAAGGAATTTCTCAAGCTGAAGTTCAAAGGCCTCCATGAGACCAAGTACGCTATAGTCGGATGACCTTCTTTTTTACTCCTTCGCCACTGCTTGAAATGCTCGGCAACCGCTTCCAATGTCAATAAGGATTCTTTCTGTGTTTCCATATCGCCTCCGGTTATTGCTTTTCACCGCAGGCATCCTAATCAGCACGCTGTCAACGGGTCACGCACGCTTACCGGAACCATACAGTTCACTGAGTTCCTGCTCCGGCAGTGGGTATGAAAACAGAAACCCTTGCGCTTCCTGGCACCCGGCATTTTGCAAAAAGTATTTCTGATGATAGTTCTCCACCCCCTCTGCCAGCACATCCATTTGTAGGCTTTTGCCCATGACCAAGATCGCCTGAACGATGGCCTGATCGTTTGATTCCGAAGAGATATTTCGGACGAAAGAGCGGTCGATTTTCAACTTATTGATTGGAATATGTTTCAATATGCTCAAGGAGGAGAAGCCAGTGCCAAAATCGTCGATGGCCACATTAATCCCCAAACGGTGTAAATCTTCCAACATATCAGCCGATTCTTCTTGTGATTCCAGAAATACGCTCTCGGTTACTTCGATTTCCAGTGTCTGAGGCTCCAGACCAGTTTGTCCCAGCACCTCTTGGACTCGCTCGACGAAGTTGTCCTGCAACAATTGTTTGGCGGAGATGTTGATAGCGATGCGTCGAAACGGCACACCCATTTCTTTCCAGAGCTTGGCTTGAACACAGGCTTGATTCAATACCCAGTCCCCCAATGGAAAGATTAAACCCCTTTCCTCGGCCAATGGCAGAAACTGGTCCGGCATGATGAGACCCTCGACTGTGTCATTCCAGCGCACCAAGGCTTCTATGTCAGTCAGGTGTCCGTCTTTCAGGCCAAATTGTGGTTGGTAATACAATAGCAGGTGCTGATTTCCTATGGCCTCACGCAGTCGGTGTTCCATCCGCATACGGCTAAGCATCCATTGCGTCTGATC
>RRYU01005067.1_pt1 | contig 40883 bp, 40 predicted proteins | sample 2162651 | NCBI WGS metagenome assembly RRYU01 (sample SAMN10267283, study PRJNA491782) | microbial mat metagenome | isolation source: biomat in the production well | place: Japan: Minami-Kanto gas field, natural gas well KTG3 | collected 2017-06
TTTGATTTGTTCGCGTCCCGGACGGTGGCTTGGCTTGCTCATAGCTCGGTTGTGCCTTTGAGTCGATTGGAACACAGCAGAGCGCGAAAGTCCGCCTGCAAGGGTTTGGCGAAAATCAGCTTGGGACTGGTCCGGTACTGTTTGCCCGGGCGCACCAGCCCTTCACCGGTGGTGCGGCCCAACAGCTCCCAGCCAGCCGCCCGGTAACAACCGCCGTGGAAATGGGCCGGGTCCACGAAGGTCTCCAGCAGCAACGGGCGATACCCCCAGCGCGCCTCCCAGTCGTCGCCGACCCGCCGGGCCAGCTGTGCGAGCACGTGGCTGGCCAGATTGGCCACCTCGACCCAGGGAAAAAGGAGAAATCTGCTGTTATTGAGCACCCAGGGCAGATTCTTCAGCCGCTGGCGATCCTCCCAGCCGATCCACCGGTCACGCGCCGTGAGCGCCTTGGCCGGCCCGCTGAGCACGATACACCCCAGTCGATGATGGCTGGCTTCGATGAAGTAGCGTTGCCGATAGCCGAACGGTTTCTTGTAGCCCAGGTAGTGGTAGCGCTGAATATATTCGTTGCACAGCGCCTGATCCGCCTTGCCCGTCAGCGCCCTCAAGCACACCGGCCCCAGCTCTGTCAGCGACATCCGCAGCGGCGCCGGCGGATCGGTCCGGGCGCTCGCACGCCTCGGTGCGCAGGGCCGGGGGCCGGGGTGGCTTTTGTGTTGCTGGAGCAAAGGCAGGCGCAGTTCCCCGGCCTCTTCCAACCGTGCGAGCAGCTTGGAGCATGCCGTACACTTCGGCCGGCCCGCCGGCGTCAGCCAATCGAGGTGCTCGCACAGGGTGCAGGTCAGCTCCGTGCGGGATAAGCCGGGAAAGCGTTGAGCGAAGGTACGAATGTAGGCGACGTCCTCGGGACAGATCTCCCGGTCCCCCTGCCACCAGGTCACGTTTTCTTGACGCAGCATTTCGGCGTATATCCGTTCCGGACAGTGATTCACGCTCGATTTTGCCACCGTGCTTGTGTCCTGTCTAGCCCCTTTTGCGAAAAACTTTTCTCCGCCTACCCCGCAAGCCTTGGTAGGGTTGGGCTCTGAAAGTCATGCGTCAGCGCTGACCTAGCTGCCAAGAACAATCCATTACTTCATACGACAGGCCGGGAACAACATAAATATCCTGTTTCAACTCATTCCAGGCTGTGATTTGATGATTCAAAAGCCACTGAATTCGCAGAAAAAACCATTGTCAGTTTTTTTACAGTTATTGCGACTCACCCTGAGTCAAATTATCGTACAATCGCCATATTCCAGGGATTAAATCGCCCAGCTAATTAATTCTTCATTCCATCCAGCACCACTACAATGGACCACAAAATCGATTGGATAGTAAAATAATTATGCTCGATAAACGTGTATGGCAGATGATATGCAGGGTTCTACTCAATGGCGGCTGCATCCCCAAACACAGGCATGGTTAAACCGGAGGACATTCTGCACCCTGTGGTGGCTCATTCCGTGAGTCCATCACGCTTGTTGAAGGCCAGTGAGACCGAATTGATGCAATAACGCAGACCGGTCGGTCTGGGCCCGTCTGGAAATACATGTCCCAGGTGCGCCCCGCAGGCCCGGCAATGGACCTCCGTGCGTAACATGCCGAGGGTGCGATCTTCCAGCGTACTCACCGCCTGCTCGTGCAATGGCTGCCTAAAACTCGGCCAACCTGTGCCTGAGTCATACTTTGCTGAGGAATCGAACACAGGTTCGCCGCAACAACTGCATAGATACAGGCCGTCCTCTTTATGGGCATAGTACGCCCCGGTGAAAGCCCTCTCCGTCCCCTTGCAACGGCAGACCTGATATTGTTCGGGACTCAATTCAGCGCGCCATTGTTCATCGGTTTTTTTCACTTTCTCATTCACGACTTAGTCTCCCAGGTGAAATTGCGATTCAATCACACAACCGCCGAATTTATAAATCGACTAATCATCCGGCTTCAGACAACCGTCTTGAAGGGGAGCACTGCCGCCCCATATACTTGAAACACTTTATGCCATATTAAATCACAGGTCTTTTTCTTCATGGATATTCAGTCTTTCAACCCTCCGGTCCGCACCCTGATGGGTCCCGGCCCTTCCGATGTTCATCCACGCATTCTTGAGGCCCTGGCCCGGCCTACCGTTGGCCACCTCGACCCGACCTTCGGCGGGATGATGGAGCAGACCAAGGAGTTGCTGCGCTACGTATTCCAGACCAAGAACGCCTTGACCATGCCGGTATCCGCCCCTGGTTCCGCTGGCATGGAGACCTGTTTCGTCAACCTGGTGGAGCCCGGCGACAAAGTTATCGTATGCATCAACGGGGTATTCGGCGGGCGCATGAAGGAAAACGTGGAGCGCTGCGGCGGTACGGTGGTGCTTGTGGAGGATGAGTGGGGACGTGCCGTGGACCCGGCCAAGCTGGAGGATGCCCTGGCGAGCAATCCGGATGCCAAAATCGTCGCTTTTGTACACGCCGAAACCTCCACCGGCGCCTGTTCAGACGTCAAGACCCTGGTGGAACTGGCCCACAAGCACGATTGCCTGACCATTGTGGATGCCGTCACCTCCCTGGGCGGGTGCGAGTTGAGAGTGGACGACTGGGGCGTGGACGCCATCTACTCGGGAACCCAGAAATGCCTGTCCTGCACCCCGGGCATCTCCCCGGTCAGCTTCAATGAAGCGGCCCTGGACAAGGTGCGCAACCGCACGAGCAAGGTACAGAGCTGGTTCCTGGACCTGAACCTGGTCATGGGCTACTGGAGCGGCGAAGGCAAGCGCACCTATCACCATACCGCCCCGGTGAATGCCATGTACGGCCTGCACGAGTCTCTGCTGATGCTCCACCAGGAAGGATTGGAAAACGCCTGGGCCAGGCATACCAAGCTGCATGGTGCATTACGGGCCGGCCTGGAGGCCATGGGTATGTCCCTGATCGTCCCCGAAGACGAACGCCTGCCTCAGCTCAATGCCGTTTCCATACCCGAGGGCGCGGACGACGCCAGTGTGCGTGGACGACTGTTGAATGAGTTCAATCTGGAAATCGGCGCCGGCCTGGGCACGCTTGCCGGCAAGGTATGGCGTATCGGTCTCATGGGACACAGTTGCCGGGCGGAAAACATCCTGCTCTGTGTGGGTGCACTGGAGGCAGTGTTGGGCGACATGGGCGCCGACATCACCAAGGGCACGGCCCTGGGTGCGGTACAACAAGCCCTGAGCAGCTGATACTCCCGCTTTGCCGCCCAAAGCAGGCAGATACGCCAGGCGCAGCCCATGGCTGCGCCTGGCATTTTTGATTCTGGCCGTCGTGCTTTTCACCGCCGGTTACTACTGGGGCAACCAGTATAAAAAACCGGAAACGGCACGGGTGGAAGCCGCCATACTGCTGCGCACGGCCATGCCACTGCCGGATTTCCAGGCACAGGACCACACCGGCGGACAGTTTTCACAGGCCACACTGCAAGCAAGCTGGGGTTTGCTGCTGATAGGCGCGTTGGATACCCGGGACACCCAAACTGGTTTGATGCTGATGAACCGCGTCCATAACCGGCTGGCCGCTTGGCCCGAACTGCAACAATCGCTACGCCCCCTGCTGATCTCCCCGCACGCTGGTAGCGATACGCAGGAACTGCTGCAACAGACAGTTCAGGCCTACAACCCCGGCATGCTCGCGGCCAGTACCGATGCAGACACGCTGGCCGAATTACTGTCAGTCCTGCATACCGAGTCCGGTTCCAACCTGTATCTGCTGGATCCCCAGGTCCGCATTCAGGCCATGTTTACCCTGGATACCGATCCCGCTACCATCGCCCGTGACATTGCCGCCGTACACGCCGCCTATACTGCTCCCTGAGCAGCCATCACGCACGCATGTGCCCGCCACGAGAAAACCAACGCCCCATGAGCAAGCAAACTGCGCACCTGCAAACCACCCCTCCGCTGCCCTGGTATGCCCGTCCTTACGTGGACCTGCAATACCTGCTGCCCCACCACCTGCTCTCAGCCCTGATGTACAAGGCCACACGAGCCCGCTGGAAACCCTGGAAGGACCTGTTGATACGCCGCGCAATCGATTTATACAAGGTGGACATGAGCTTGGCGCAAGAACCGAACCCGCAAGCCTATGACAGTTTCAATGCCTTCTTCACTCGTGCCTTGAAACCCGATGCCCGTCCCCTGGACCCAACCGCCAACAGCCTGCTCTGTCCCGCAGACGGCGCTCTGAGTCAAGCCGGGGAGATACGGGACGGGCGTATCTTTCAGGCCAAGGGACGCGACTACAGCCTGTTGGAACTGCTGGGGGGCGATGAGGACTGGAGCCGGCATTTCAGTGAAGGCAGCTTCGCCACCATCTATCTGTCGCCACGCGATTACCACCGGGTACACATGCCGCTGGATGGTGTGCTGCGAAAAATGCTGCACGTACCCGGCCGTTTGTTCAGCGTCAATCCCACTACCACCCGTCTGGTGCCCCGGCTGTTCACTCGAAACGAGCGGGTAGTATGCCTGTTCGACTCCCCGGCCGGTCCCATGGCCGTAATTCTGGTGGGGGCCATTTTCGTCGCCGGCATCGATACCGTATGGGCCGGCACGGTCACCCCGGTAGGACGGCGTATAGGGTCATGGGATTATGCCGGTACAAAGGAGCCCACCGAACTGGTGCGCGGTGCGGAGATGGGCCGTTTCAACATGGGTTCCACGGTGATCCTGCTGTTCGGTCCGGAGCAGATAAGCTGGGCCGAGAACCTGAAACCCGGCGCCATGCTCAAGATGGGACAGAGTATGGGAAATATCCATCAGAACTGAGATTTCGTCAATTATCGCGGTGGCGGCGCGGCATGATCCGCCATCGAAATGCAACTCAGACATGGGGGCTCCGCTGCGCCACCAGCAAGGCCAAATCCCGGCAGCCCTGCCTGACGTCCCCCAACCGGCCTTCCTCCCGATATACGCGGATCAACAGCCCGTCGCACATGGACAGCAGTTCGTTCGGCTCCAAACGATAGTCCGGGTTGGACGGGCCGCGGGCACTCACTGCCTCCCGGGTGAAGGTCTGGTAGAACAGCAGGCCTCCAGGCCGGAGGGCCTTATGGATTGCGGGGAGCAGGCTTCGGTCGAGAAAATGCCCCACTACGATGACATCGAAACTGTCCGGTTCGGGCGGCCGGGCCAGCACATCCCTGGTCTGCACCGACACGGACAGGCCCTGCTCGTCTGCTTTGTCCTGCAAAAGCCGCAGCGCAACGGGAGACAGATCCCATGCATTCACCTGCAGGCCCCGTCGGGCCAAAAACAGAGCATCTGCGCCCATCCCGCAGGCCAGGTCCAGGGCCACGCCCCGGGGTGGCAACAGATAAGCGTTTTCGGTCAGAACCCGTGAGGGCGCTCCTGGCCCGGTATGCCCACGGTAGCGGGCATTCCATTTGTCCGATAAATCGGTTGACGGCGGCATTGCATCAGTTGTCCTTACGCTTGTGTGCCAGCAGCATGCACTCGACAGAAATACGAAAATCGCAGAATGCCGCGCACATTTCCCAATCCATGGCGTTGTTGCTTCCGCTTACGCTTACGCTGCATAAGATGACGGTATTATCGGAACAGCCGGCCCAGTACTCAAGTAGCGTGCATCCTGGCGACAGCATACCGCCCGCCTGCTAAAATGGGCCGTCATGAAACGAGGTTGAATGATCCCTTGCACACTCACATCAACCAAGCAGTCAAAACCTCCCCCCATGACTGCATTTCTCTGCGCGGGTTGGCGGTTTTGCTCCTGTTGTCGGTTTCGCCACATGCACAGGCGATTGAACCCGGCCCCCAATTGCGCATCATCGGAGGCACAGAGGCCTCTGTGACCGACCACCCCTGGGCGGTCGCACTGGTCAAGAGAAATATATCGGACAGCTTTTTCGGCCACTTATGCACGGCGAGCCTGATCCATCCCAAATGGGTGCTGACGGCTGGTCATTGTTTCCTCGATCACAATGGCCAGATAAACCCAAGTGCCCAGGTTGACACGGTTATCGGCCGCCATGACCTGCGCGACTCCAGCGGGCTGCGGCTCCAGCCATCCCGCATCGTCGGCCATCCGGACTGGACGCCTCTGAACCCTTTCGCCGGCACACCCGATCAGAACGATATCCTGCTGCTGGAACTGCCACAGGCGATCACCAGCATCACGCCTGTGAGCCTGCCGGGCCAGACCTATGACGCCAATGTGCTTTTTCCCGGCCAACAGGCTGTGGCCGCAGGCTGGGGAGTGACCGACCCACATGGCTCTGTCTCATCCCCCACCCTGCAGAAAGTGGAACTGCCCATCGTGGACCAAGCAGTATGCCAGGCCGCCAACACCAGCTTCACGCTGTTCGACACGACGCTCTGCGCTGGTCCCGTATCGGGCGGGAAAGATACCTGCTTCGGCGACAGTGGAGGCCCCCTGCTGGCCGACGATGGCTCCGGGATTCAGCGCCTGGCAGGCATTACCAGTTATGGTCAAAGCGGCTGCGCGGCCTCCGGTTTCTATGGTGTCTATACCCGGGTATCGCGCTATGCCCAGTGGGTGTCCGATACCGCCTGCAGCCAGAGCGAAAAACCGGGTCAAGCGGAACTGGCACTAGTCGTTGCCGGAAATACGGCAACGGCCAATTTCACCTCGGTAGACAATGCTCTGGGGTATCGCCTGTATTACGCGCCCGGTCCGGAGATGACCCCCATCAAGTATCTGGACCTGGGAGGCCGGACCAGCTTTTCCACCCATCTGACCTCGGGTGCGGACTATTTCGTGGCCATTCAGGCCTATAACGGCATCTGCCTGGGGCCATATTCGCAGATCAAACGCCTGCAAATTCCCTGACAGGGGATAAACGACACCATTCCGAAACCTGAGCAGTCCGCTTGTGGTGCCCGCCGGTTTGTCCGAACCTGAGCGGGCACCTTGACATCTCCACGCCGGACCCCTCTGGTTCGAGATGCCAACCAGTAACCAAGGGAACCTCAAATCCTATATCCGACACACTCTCTCAGACTGGTGAGACAAGGGCTTATCTATAGCTTTTTTACGATATATGAGGAGATCTCCTCAATGGAATGGGCAGTGGTATCCAGCACCGGAATACCCAGCGAGCTGAATATGGAATGGGCCATGCGGACCTCGTCCTGGCAGCGCTTCAGGGAAGCGTATCCACTGTTCGGCCGGCGCTCCTGACGGATCCGCTGCAACCGCATCGGATCGATACTCAGACCGAACAATTTGTGTTTATGCGGCAGCAGGACCCTGGGTGTGCCTCCACGTTCGAAATCCTCCTCCGTCAACGGATAATTCGCAGCCTTGATACCGAAGTGCATGGCCAGGTACAGGCAGGTCGGCGTCTTGCCGGAACGTGAAATACCGGTGAGTATGGCCTGGGCATGCTTGAAATTATCCGGCCGCATACCATCGTCATTGGCCATGGCGAAATTGATGCTATCGATACGGTTGTCATAGTGATCAGGGTTTTTCAATGCATGGCTCTGCCCCGACTTGCGCGTGGGCGGCACCCCCAGTTCCTCGCTCAGGGGGCCGACGAAGGTATCGAACAGTTCCATGTAAAGACAGCAACTCTCATGGAACAGGGCACGAATTTCGCCATCCAGCAGAGTCCCGAAAATGATGGGCCGTGCGCCATCCTGCTCCTTGATCACCCGCAGCCGGGAGATCAATTCCCGGGCCTTGTCCAGTGTGTTGATGTACGGCATGTACACGGTTTTGAATGTAATGCCCTCGAATTGGGACAACAGACTGTGACCAACCGTTTCGGCCGTAATGCCGGTGCTCTCTGAAACATAAAATACCGTGCGGTGCATAGGTTTAGGCCAACCCCGGGGAAATTTTTTAAGATAACAGATGATGTCCTACCGGGCGATCGGCTCGGCATGGAATACTTCATCAATCCGGATTGCACAAACCGCAACAGGCTGGCCACCCGGCCGGATCTGGCTATTGGAAAAGGACAGTGGAGATTCAAGCGCACTGAATCATCTGGAGAAAATACCTCTCTCACCCTTCCCGGATACCTACCTGAGAGTGGCGGATTTGCTTTCAACACTCATGGGCGAAGCATGGGTTAGGGGGATTCCTGACGGATTGCCGAAGACGGCCAGCATCGAAGATATGCTACCGCTTGAAGTGATAGCCGGGTGCTGACGGGACCGTCAGCGGCAAGAACATTCTGGTCAAGCCAAATGGCGGTTCAATAATGAACACCCAATAGGCCTTTCCCACTTGGCAGCCACGCCAGGCGATGGCTGTATCCAGATGTGTCCGGCACCCGGTGCATCCCTGCACCTTTGCTTATAATCCTTAATTGAATGCGGCTATTTCAGCGCCGCACCCGCTCCAGGATGATCTCGACCCGCCGGTTCTGCTGACGCCCCGCCACGGTGGTATTGGGGGCCACCGGCTGGCTTTCACCGTAGCCGTGGGCAGTGATGGGCTGGCCGCATCCGATGGAGGTCATGTATTGCATCACGGCCCGGGCGCGCGCCTCGGACAGGGCCTGGTTGTATTTGCGGGAACCGATACTGTCTGTGTGGCCGCCCACGTTTATGCTGGAGACTTCATCCCGGTATTTCAATGACTCGCCTATCTTGTCCAGGATAAGATGGGCCTTCGGGGTGAGATCCGCCTTGTCGAAGGCAAACAACACTTCACCCAGCACCGCCTTGATCAGACAGCCTTCGTGATCGACTTCGACTCCGGGCGGTGTGGTCTGGCAGCGGTCCCTGTAGTAGGGCACACCGTCACCATCCAGGTCCAGGTCGCAACCCTTGGTATCCACTCGCACACCATAGGTGGTATCAGGGCAGACATCAGAATAATCCGCTACTCCATCGCGGTCCGCATCCGGCGGGCAGCCCTGTTCATCAACAGGCTCGCCTCGCCGGGTATCTGGACACTTGTCCAGATCGTCATTCACGCCATCACCGTCACTGTCCGGTATATCGCCGCACCACCTGGGTGCTGCATCCGCGGACTTCCAGCACTCACCAGCCGAATTCTGCCACACTTCCGTACCGTCGCCGGTCTGCGCATAGGGTTGCTTGGCCTCGACCGCTACCGCCAACCCCGCGCAGACCAGGCCAATGGCCGCGATACCTAGAGATTTCATTTACCCTGTCCCCTGAATTCCAAATGATGTTTAACCGCTCACCCCATGTTCCTGCGGTCCAGAAATGCCGCCAGCGAAACCAGAACAAAGGCGCACAAAGGCGCGAGGGTGACTGTGCCCAGGATCCCCTCCAGCGGGTCTCCAAGGTAGCTCATCAACAGCATACCGCACAACGCCCCTAAGATACCTAGCGACAAGTAAATAGCGAGACGTACGCCACCTTCACCGGCGAAATTCCAGCTCAGCCAGCCCAGTACTCCCCCCAACGAAACGGTCAGTAAGGTCGGCATGGTAGTATTGTCCCTGTAACCGGCGGATAAACATATCTCCTCTCTCGCAAGCTCGATGCCATCAATACATAGTGAGCATATAGTGACAGCTCCCCCCGAATCGCCGCATATCCTGGCGGTCGATGACGACCCTGATCACCTGGCCCTGACCCAGCGCTGGCTGGAACGCTCCGGTTTGCGCGTCACCGCCGTAAACAGCGGCAGTGAGGCCCTGGCACAACTGGACCTGTACCGCCCCGACCTGGTACTGACCGACCTGGTCATGGAAGGCATGGATGGACTCAAGCTGCTGTCCCGCATTCACCGTCTCGATCCTGTGCTGCCGGTGGCGATACTCAGTGGCCAGGCACGCATACCGGATGCCATCGAGGCCTCTCATTTGGGGGTATCCTGCTTCCTGACAAAACCCATCGACGCCGCCACGCTCACCTCTGCGGTAAAGGAACTCATACAACAGGCCGAGAGCCGCAGGAACCACGGTGCGGCAGAATTCGGCCCCGGCATCATCTATCGTGGCAGCGCCATGGGTGTGTTGCTAGAGCGCGCCCTGCTGGTCGCCCGTGGCGACAGCACGGTGTTGCTCAGCGGTGCCACCGGCACCGGCAAGGAATTGGTGGCACGGGCGATTCACCAGGCCAGCCCACGCCACGAAAAGCCTTTTGTCAGCCTCAACTGCAGTGCCATGCCGGAACAATTGTTGGAATCGGAATTGTTCGGCCACGAAAAGGGCGCTTTCACCGGTGCCCTGCAACGCCACGATGGCCTGTTCAGGGCCGCCGACCAGGGCACCCTGTTTCTGGATGAAATCGGTGACATGCCGCTCATGGTCCAGTCCAAGGTGTTGCGGGTACTACAGGATTTTCAGGTGCGGCCGGTGGGCTCCACCCGCAGCTTTCCGGTGAATGTACGCATCATTTCCGCCACTCACAGAGACCTGGAGAAAATGGTGCAGCAGGGCGAGTTTCGCGAGGACTTGTACTATCGTCTCAACGTGGTTCCACTGGATCTTCCCGCATTGGGAGAGCGGCGTGAGGATATCCCCCTGCTGCTGGAACACTATCTGGCCCGGATGGCGCAGGGTGATAATGGTAGACGCAAGCGGTTTTCCCCCGAGGCCATGGAATACCTGATCAGCGCCCCCTGGCCTGGAAATGTACGCCAGTTGTGTAATGTGGTCGAACAATGCACGGTATTGTGCACCACCGACGTCATTCCACTGGACCTGGCAAAATCCGCCCTGCGCGACAAACCTGGCGAAATCCTGCCCCTGGATGAGGCAAAACTGGCCTTCGAGCGTCGCTATCTGATTAGTGTATTGCGCGCCTGTGCAGGCAAGGTGACAGCCGCCGCCCGCATGGCGGGACGCAATCGGACCGAATTCTACAAACTGCTCAAACGCCACAATCTGGAAGCTGCCGAGTTTCGTCAAGGTATCGAGACATGAATGAGCATCATTTGCGGGTGGATGCAGACCTGAGTGACCTGGTACCCGGTTTTCTGGGTTCCCGCCGGAATGATTTATCGGATCTGAACAAGGCCTTAGCTTGCGGGGATTTCGAACGCGTCGCGCGGCTGGGACACAACATCAAGGGCGTGGCCGGCAGCTATGGCTTTCAGCGGCTGTCCGATTTGGGCATGCATCTGCAGGCGGCCGCCCTTCGTAAGGACCGCGCCGTCTTGGAATCCCTGGCCAGACAGATGAGGGAGCATCTGGACAGGCTGAATATCACCTATGTGAATCCCGCGGACACCCCTTAGCAGCTGGGCTTCCACCGTCTATTCAGCGATACGCCGCAGAACTCCGCGGCAGGCGGGCGGGAGGCGGGGACGTACCAGGCATGTGTGGACGACAAACACCGGGCTTGTCTGCTGCCTCTCGCACAGCATTTACCGTCGCGGCTGCGTGCATTCTCCCGCAGGCATGGTTTCACCCCAGCAACTCCCGCAGCCTGCCCCATAGCTGGTCCGCCCGGGCCGTCTTGACCAGGAAATCGTCGCAACCCGCCGCCCTGGCCCGTTCCATGTCCGCAGTGTCAGAGGAGGCCGACAGCATCAGGATGATTCCCCGGTAACCCTGTGCTCGCAGGGCAACGGCCACATCACAGCCATCTTCCTCGCCCAGGTAAAGATCCAGAATGACCGCATCCGGTGCTTTATTCGCCACCACAGCCAGGGTCTGGGGACCATCGCCCGCCTCCAGAGGCTGGAATCCCCCCTTGCGCAGCAGGCGCATCAGCAGACTGCGCAGATCTGAGGCGTCATCACACACCAGTATCCGCCAGTTTGTATCCGGCGGCTGTGCCGCTTCAACGACTGGGGCCGCTATGCCGAATCGAAACACCGTGCCTCCGCCCGGCCTTCCTTCCAACTCCAGGCGCCCCCCCATGAGCCGCACCAGGCGGTCGCTGATGGCCAGGCCGAGACCGACACCCTCACGGCTGTCGCTCTCCTGGTGAAAGGCCTGGAAGATACGCTGTCGCGCCTCCTCAGGTATCCCCGGCCCGGTGTCGCTGACGGCGGCGCGCAACCATTCGGCGTTCCAGTCAAGGCGCAGCTCCACCCTGCCGCGTTTGGTGTACTTGAAGGCATTGCCCAACAGGTTGACCAGGACCTGGCGCAAACGGGTGGAGTCCAGGCGTACCAGCGGAGCTTGAGCATCCGGACTGAATACCTGAAAGCTCAATCCCTTGCGCGAGGCCACGGGCGAGAACATGGTATACAAGACATCGGCCAGGCTGCACAGATCCATGGCCTGTGGGTGCAGACTGACAGTGCCGCTTTCTATCTTGGCCTGATCCAGGATATTGTCGATCAGGCTCAGCAGGTGGCCGGCATTGGCATCGATGCCATCCAGACCCGCGTTGCGTGCCGCAAAGGATTCGCGCAGTAATTCCACCTGTCCCTGGATAGCCGCCAGTGGTGTGCGAAACTCATGCGACATGCCGGCGATGAACCGGCTCTTGAGTTGGTCCGCCTGCTCCAGCCGGGCCAGGAGTTTTTCCTGACGGCGATTGAGCAGGCTGATCTCATTGGACTGCTGTTGTACCCGCTGACGCCAGTCTCGGGCCTCGGTTGAATCAGTCAATACCAGCAAGGCCCCATCGCCTGCACCGTCACCCGACAGTGGCAGCAGGCGAAGATCCATGGCCCCGCCGGAGGGGGCCTCAAGAAATGGCAGCAAGAAATCCTGATTCAGCGGTATGCCGTACAATTCCGGCAGCAGTTCCCGGCAATCCTCTCCCTGACCAGGCATAGCGAGTCCATAATGCTCGAAACTGCCTCTCCAGCCACGAACCAGGTAAGCGTCATCCAATTCGATGAGCAAAGGATGACAGGGTTCCAGCAGTTCACTTTCGACTCGCCGGATGATGGCGGGAGACAGGTGCATCAGGCAAGAATCCTGCGCGCCAGGTCAACGAAGGCCGTCTCCACTGCCTCCCCGGTCTTGGCGCTGCTACGGCGCCAAACCGCATCAGCGGTGTTGATACATGCGATGCGATCCGGCGGCACTTCCCAATCCGCCACGAGATCGCTTTTGTTCAACAGACCGACATAGGGCAGATACCCGAGTTGGTTCTCCAGCTGCTGGCGCAGGGACAATGCATTGTCCAGGGTATGCGCTCGCGTACCGTCGGCGACCAGCAAGTAACCGGCTGCCCCCTTAAGATAACGCTGGTACAGGGTATCCAGGGACTCAGTGCCCGCGATATCCCAGATCACCAGCTTGACCGGCCCCAGCCCGTCCAGCGACACCTGCTTGGTATCCACCTTGACGCCGATGCTCGTGTGGTATTTATCCGAGAATTGCTGTTGGATAAAACGCCCGACCAGACTGGTCTTGCCGACTCCGAAGTCCCCCAGCAGACACACCTTGCGTACCTGCATGTCAGTGGCAGAACTGCAGATCAGGACGGGGTTCCGGTTCCAGGCGAGCACTCAACACTACTTTTCGCCTGGCGGGATCGACCTGAGTGGCAGGCGCGAATGTAGGATGAATATCCGTTTCAATCAAAGCAACCGGTACACCGGCCTTTTCCAGGCTTTGTTTAACATACTCCGCACGCTGATAACGCAGCCAATAGTTCAGGGTTTGATTGCCGATACCATCGGAATGGCCGGTCACGCGTACCCGCATCGCAATGCCCATGACACCAGCAAGACGCTGCAATTCCACTAGGTGCTGTATGGATTCCTCCATGAATAGAGAGGCTTCCCGAGTCATCTCCACTCCTTCCTCAAAGATTAGTTCAACCCGGTCAAATTCCTCGAGTCTATGCTTGGCTTGTGACCACTCCTGAATCTCCAGTGCGGAAACGTCACAGGACTCCAGCCACGTCAGGGGTTTCAGTGCCCTGTCAAGACCTTGCATCCAACTCCATGGGGCATTCCCGATAATACTGAGTGCATGTCCGTCAAGCCTGAGCCGCACATCCGCAGGCGGTTGCAATGTCTCATGTAACTGCCGCAGCAGGTCATCTATGTCTTCATATAGCTCACTCAAATCCACTGCGCTGACACCGGCAGGGATATCGAAGCCCCTGGCAACCCCTTGTATCCAGTCATTGTGCGTTTTGCCGCTTATGCGCAGAACGTCCCCCTCCAGATTGATCTGTACATCCGGGGGGGCTTTAAGCCTGTTGCGGACACGTTGCAGTATCAGTTCTTTCTCCAATGATTGATAAGGTCGATAATCGAGTTCCAGACTATCCGGCGGCAAGCCCACTTTATCAGCCAGTAACAGCGGGTCCCGTGCCAGAGGGTCGCGCAACCCGGTCAGATGCAGGCGCCCATCCTCAAGCACTGCACGAATCTGCACCAGTCCGGGCTCCTGTTCCAAGGCTGCGAGATAGTCCTGGCGCACAGGCAGCATAGGATCATGGCTCAGGTGTTGCCAGAGCCAGATACCACCCGCTATCAGCAATGCAAACAGGACGATCATGGTCCAGGGGGACTTGCGCGCCCGTTCGGTTTCCCGCGACTCGGATACCAGGGCCAGGGACAACACCTCGGATACGCCTGCAACAGCTTCCCGGTCACCCTTGAAGACGCCCAGAGCATCCGTATAGGAGAGGTGGATTTCATCCAATAATGAACGCAGTCGGTCCCGCAGGTCGGCTGGGGGAATACCACGGATGGCGCAGGCCATCATCGCCTGGGGGCCTCGAATCAGCCACAGGGTCCGCTCACCCATCTCCAGGGTTTCCAGATCCCATTCTCCCGTGCCGCTCAAAGTATCGCGCACAAAGTCCTGTATCGCGGACAACATGGCGGATACGGCGTCCTGGTCCTTCACTGCAGCCACATCCGCTGCCGCTACATGCTCCACCAGCAAGCCGGTTTCGTGATGTATCAGGTAGACCTCTTCCACCCGGTACAGCAGGGTATTCTTGAGTACGATTTCCGCAAAAGAGACTCCGCTGCGCCAGGCCTGCCAGCGCCAGCGCATCCCCTTGACCGACAGGCTGTGCTCGATTGCCTGGTTGATGGATTGTACGAATTGCCGCAGCGTCTCACTGATAGACTTGCGTATGGCAGGCCCCATGGCCGGATACAGGGCATCAGCGAACATGCGTGAATCGCGCTGCACCGATTGCTGGATGCAGTGGGCCACTGGATTCTGCAGCGCGCGCGTCAGACGATCATCGCCGTGCGCGGCATCGCGCACGGCCTGGGGCAGTACCTGAGCAATGAAACGGGCGCGTTCTGCGGGATCACGCAGGTGGGACGCGAGGTCATCGAGAACCTCCTTGTCCTTGCCCATTAACAGGCGTTGCAGTTCGTCGAGATCAGTCACGGGACTTGCCTGGGGAAAGTCAGGCGTCTGGAAGCTGAAATTCGCCACTCAGTCGTAAAGACAGCTCACCCATCAGGCGCGACAACTCATCCCGTCCGGTCTTGTCCTTCTGCAGACGACGTGTCTCTTCATCCAGGCTGGCGCGCAGTTCCTCTGTACGGCTATGAATGGCCTCGCTCAGTTGTTTTGACTGATCGAGCAGCTCGTTGCGTATGGCCAGTCGGTCCTGACTACCCTGTTCCTCCAGAGATTCAAGACGTTCGCTGATACGTTCTTCCAGACTGACGCTCTTGCTCTGCAGGTCGGCCAAGGTTTGAATACGTTCTTTGCGTTCGCTCTTCAGCTTGTCCACCAGGCGTTCCACTTCCTGACGAAAAAAGCCCTCGAGCTTGTCGATGCGCTGCTCAAGCTCCTGCCGCAGACGCTCGCTGTCTGCGGACAGGCGCTTTTCAAGTTCACCTACGCGTCGCTCGTACTCACGCATCTGCGAACCGAAGAGGATGTCACGGATGCGGTCGACGCTTTCCCCCCCCTGCGCCGACTCCTGTGCAACCGCGCCCTTTTCACCACCATCCTTCATGCCTATGTCCCCAATTGACACTGCCCGTGCCTATCCTAATATTAAATCCATTTAATTTCTCTGACATGGTGACATAATCGCTCCATCTGGCGTTGCATCACACCGACGCAACCCCAATACGATCCTACTCTCCTATCACGGGCACCATTGCCCTTGCTCCATCCACCCATTGTTGGACGTTTGCGGGTTTGGGAATACGCCGGGCAACTTTCATGGCCTCGTTAAGCTCAATGACCCGCTTGTACAAGGTATCTACGTCCTGACGTGCTAGGTCCTGGATACTGTTAATACCCGCATGCTTGAGCAGCACGGCATACAAATTACCCACGCCCTTGATACGCGCCAGATCCGCGCGACGGGCCAAATCCAGTAACAAATCCGCCTCTATGCCGGCTTGAGACGCAAGACTTTCACGATCATCTGCAGTGGCGGTACGCTCAAGTATGTCATCACTGGTGCGGAATCCCATTTCCCACAAGGTATCAACCACGGAATGATTCATGCTGGCAAAAGTTCGAATATTTACAGTCATGCTTGCCTCCCCCGTTGCCAGAAGCAACGATTGTCATCATCAATGAGTTAAAGGTTTATGTCTTCACCTACTTCTCTGCGAGATACATGCCATTCTTGGAAAAATACTATTCCCTATCTCATCGAATTTGCATACACCCGGGAAAAGTCGGCATTAGCCATTGATTTACTAGGCAATAATATTACTACTAGGAATACAAAACTGACGACTGGTCGATACAGCTGATGAATTATTGCTGATGTCAGTCACTTTTGACTGGAGAAACTGTCGCCAGTCAGCGACAGTTCGGGGAAATCTGAGGGGAAATAAAAAGGCCGCCCTGGGCGGCCTTTACTGATTGTAAATGTCGTCAGGCTTTATGTGAAAGCAGCCTGGCACAGGGACAATAACCCTGCTGGAAACAGACCCAACAGCAGCATGGCGACTCCGTTCAGTGACAAGGCCACACGGGTGTCTGCACCAGCCAGCAAGGGTTCGGTAACATCAGGTTTGTCGAAGTACATCAACTTGATAATACGCAGATAGTAAAAGGCACCAATAATGGAGAAAAACACACCTACTGCGGCAACCCACACCAGATCAACCCCGATAACTGCCTTAAGCACAACCAATTTGGCGAAGAAGCCGACTGTCGGCGGTACCCCAGCCATGGAAAACATGAGTAAAGCCATCATTGCGGCATACCAGGAACTGCGCTCATTCAGGCCTTTGAAATCCTGTATATTCTCAGCCTCGAAGCCCCTGCGGCTGAGCAGGATGAGCATTCCAAAACCACCTGAAGCCATGAGCGCATAGACAATGGCGTAAAACATGGCGGATCCGTAACCCTCCGCGGTACCAGACAGTATCCCAAGAAAGATGAAACCCACATGGGAAATGGTCGAATATGCCAGCATGCGCTTGATATTGGTCTGGGCGATGGCAATCACGTTTCCCAAAGCCATTGAAAGGATAGCGAGAATTACCAGCATGTCCTGCCAATCCGCATGCAGTTGTCCCAGCCCGTCCACCAATATACGCATGGCCAGGGCAAAGGCGGCTATCTTGGGAACACTGCCGAGAAAGACGACGACGGAAGTGGGTGCGCCATGGTAAACATCGGGCACCCACATGTGAAAGGGCACGGCGCCGAACTTGAAGGCAAGGCCAATGACGATGAATACCAGACCGAATACCAGTACCTTGTTTTCCAGGCCCTGTGCATTAATGGCTTCTGAAACGGTAGCAAACTGGATGGAACCGGTCGCGCCGTACACCATGGATATGCCGTACAGCAACATGCCGGAAGCCAGTGCCCCGAGCACGAAATACTTCATTGCCGCCTCGGAACCGATACGGGAATTCCGGTCGAATGCCACCAAGGCATAAAGGCACAGGGCAAGCAGTTCCAGTCCCAGGTAAACCGTCAGGAAACTGTTGGCCGAGATCATAATACTCATGCCGAGTACGGCAAACAGGGTCAGCACATAGTATTCACCCTTGAATAAATCGCGATCGCGCAGATGGTCCTTGGAATAAACGAGGGTGAGCAAGGTAATGATATACAGGGACACTTTCAGTACGTCGCTCATGGCGTCCCGCACGTAACTGCCATCGAACACGACCTGAGCCTCTGGAGCGGCCACCCAGCCTACCGCGGCAATGGCAGCTATTAACGTGACCTGACTCAAGGCATAGGTGAGTCCGCGCTGAGCGTCATCGAGGAACAAGTCCACAAGCAGGATGGCGCAGGTCATCGTCAGCAGGACGATTTCCGGCAGGGCGGGATACAGATTGGCGACATCGAAATTCATAATTGGACTTCCGATAATAGACTTACAGTCCGGATACCTGGGTGGCTTCGACCAGCTTGGACACCTGGACGTGTTCCACCAGGTGTTGAATGCTGGGTTCCATGACCTCAATAAGCGGTGCTGGCCACAAACCCAGAACCAATACGGCGACCGCAAGGGTTCCGAGCACCAGGATCTCGCGCTTATTCACATCCTGCAGGGCGGCGACCTGTTCGTTGGCGACAGGCCCGAATACCACGCGCTTGACCATCCACAAGGTGTAGGCAGCTCCCAGAATCAAGGTGGTGGCAGCCAGGAAGGCATACCAGGGATTGGCGCGGAAACTGGCCAGTATGACCATGAACTCACCGACAAACCCGGAGGTTCCCGGCAGTCCGGCATTGGCCATGGCGAAGAACACCATCAGGCCGGCGAATACCGGCATAGTATGCACCACACCGCCATAGTCACCGATCTGGCGTGAATGCATACGGTCATATAGTACGCCTACGCAGAGAAACAAGGCGCCTGAAATAAAGCCATGAGACACCATCTGCACCATGCCGCCTTCCATGCCCAGCACCGCACCGCCGTTCACCTCGGGACGCGAGGCGATAATGAACACGATGAAGAAGCCCAGAGTGACAAAGCCCATGTGCGCAATGGAAGAGTACGCGATCAACTTCTTCATGTCCTTCTGCACCAGGGCCACGAAGCCGATGTAGACGATGGCGATGAGGGACATTCCGATCACCAGCCAGTCCAGTGATTGACTGGCGTCAGGAGTGATTGGCAGGCTGAAGCGCAGAAAACCATAACCTCCGATCTTCAGCATGATGGCCGCCAGGATCACCGACCCGCCTGTGGGTGCCTCCACGTGGGCATCCGGCAGCCAGGTGTGAACCGGCCACATCGGCACCTTGACCGCGAATGCCGCCAGGAATGCCAGGAAGATGAGGGTCTGGGCAAACTCGCCTACCGGAGCCTTATGAAAATCCAGGATCTCAAAACTGCCGGCCTGGTAATACAGATAGACCAGGGCCACCAACATGAAAACTGAACCGAAAAAAGTATAGAGGAAGAACTTTATGGTTGCGTATACCCGGTTTGCCCCGCCCCACACGCCGATAATGATGAACATTGGTATCAGCATGGCCTCCCAGAAAACATAGAAGAGCATGGCATCCAGGGCGCAAAACACGCCGACCATGACACCTTCCATTATCAGGAAGGCCGCCATGTAGTGAGACGGTTTAAAGGTGATTACCTCCCAGCCGGAAATGATCACCATAATCGTCATGAAGGTGGTCAGCAGGATGAGCGGCATGGAAATGCCGTCTATGCCCAGGTGATAGTTGATGTTAAAGGCAGGAATCCAGGCCGCATGTTCTACAAACTGCATATTTGCGGTGCTGACATCAAAGCCGCTGTACAGCGGCATGCTCACCAGGAAGGTGATGATGGAAGTCACCAGGGCCGTCCACTTCGTGATGCTGGGGGCACGGTCACCACTGCCCAGCACCAGCAAGCCGCCGATGATGGGGATCCAGATAGTCATGCTGAGAATGGGCCAGTCGAACATGCCTTTAACTTCCCGTATTAATTCTTTTATCCGCCAATGGAAACCGATGAAAGCAAAGATAACCAATACTTCTTGATTTTATGCTATCTGCCTTCTCTAACCATTCGCAGTCATTTGTGAGCATTTATTGGCCATACAGCCAACAATATATACTTCATAGCACTACGAACCAGGTCAGCAACAACAGCAGACCCAGGATCATTGCAATGGCGTAGTGATACAGTAAGCCGGTCTGTACCTGGCGCACGATCCCGGCAATCCTGCCCACGGCCTTCGCGGATCCATTGATCATCAGACCATCGATCAGGGCCCGGTCACCGGCGAACCAGAGAAACTTTCCAAGGCCACGGCTGCCACCACCGAATATGGCCTGATACACCTCGTCCACCCAGTATTTCTTGTCCAGCAACTTATGCAGCCAGCCCAGGCGTTTTTTGATGGTATCCGCGAGTTCCGGCTTTTTCATATAGATCAACCAGGCGGTCAGAAAGCCACCCAGGGCAAGCCAGAACGGAAGGCCCTGCACGCCATGGACGACGAAAGCAAATGGCCCATGGTAGTTCTTACCCAGTTCGCCAAGCACATCGTGCTGAGGCAGCACATGGATCGCGCCAGCGAAGAAATCGCCGAACAACATGGGTCCAACGGTGAACCAGCCGATGGCTACTGAGGGGATCGCCAGCAAAATCAAGGGAATGGTCACCACCTTGGGCGTCTCGTGAATGTGTTCCCTGGCATGGGCGTCACGGGGACCTTCGCCATGAAATACCAGGAAAAACATGCGGAAACTGTACAGTGCAGTGATGAACACGCCAATCAACACCATGATATAGGCATAACCGGCGGCCGGGTTAGTCGAGTGATGTACCGCCTCGATGATGGCGTCCTTGGAAAAGAATCCGGAAAATCCGGGGGTGCCAATCAGCGCCAGGGAACCCAGCAAGGCGGTGATCCAGGTGATGGGCATGTACTTGCGGATACCGCCCATGTTGCGAATATCCTGATCGTGATGCATTCCCATGATGACCGACCCTGCGGCCAGGAACAGCAGGGCCTTGAAGAAGGCATGGGTCATCAAATGGAAGATGCCCGCAGCATAGGCCGAGGCGCCCAGAGCCACCGCCATATAACCTAACTGAGACAGGGTGGAATAGGCCACCACGCGCTTGATGTCGTTTTGCACAACGCCTATCAGCCCGGTGAAAAAGGCGGTGGTGGCGCCAATCACCAGCACGACCGCCAGAGCGGTCTCGGACAATTCATACAGGGGCGACATGCGCGCTACCATGAATATGCCGGCAGTTACCATAGTGGCGGCGTGGATCAAGGCGGAGATAGGTGTCGGGCCCTCCATGGAGTCAGGCAGCCAGACATGCAGCGGAACCTGGGCCGATTTTCCCATGGCGCCGATGAACAGCAGGATACAGATCAGGCTCATCAGGCTCCAGGAGTTGCCCTCCCACAGACTGATCTGCTCGCCCGCCAGTTCCGGGGCCTTGGCGAAGACCTCTCCGTAATGCACGCTGCCGAAATACATGGCGACGGCGGCAATACCCAGGATGAAGCCGAAATCGCCCACCCGGTTGACGATGAAGGCCTTCATGTTGGCGAAGATAGCTGTCTCACGCACCGACCAGAAACCGATCAGCAGATAGGAGACCAGGCCGACCGCCTCCCAGCCGAAAAACAGCTGGAGGAAGTTGTTTGACATCACCAGCATCAGCATGGAAAAGGTGAACAGGGAGATATAGCTGAAGAAACGCTGATAGCTGTTACGGCCTGCCAGGGACTCCTTGGGCCAGTTGTGCTCGTCATCGGCCATGTAGCCGATAGTATAGATATGTACACAGAAAGAGACGAAAGTGACCACGCTGATCATCACGGCCGTCAGGCGGTCAATCAGGAAACCCACCTCGAACTGTACGCCCTCGGCCACCATCCAGGTGTAGACGCTGATATCCATGGACTTGGCCCCATCGACCATCTGCGTGGATAACACGTACAGGGACAGAAGCGAGGAGATGCCCACACCGGTGCTGGCTACCCAGTGGGCACCCGCACGGCCGATCTTTCCGCCCCAGAATCCGGCGATGATGGAACCGGCGAGCGGCGCCAGGACGATGATCAGGAGAATATTTTCCATATCGTCTTCTTCAACCTAGGTCGGGCATCGCCCAACGTTTCAAATTGGAATGGTGGGCTTTACCCACCCTCACCGGCCAAGATAATTGTGCATGCAATTCACAATTAACCCGCCAAAAAAGCACAGGCTTACCTCCTTGTAGCTTTTCCTGCCCTGCTCTCCCTGCAGGCACTCCATCCATACATTGTGACCGGAGAGGTCACGGGGACCGATATCAGCCTTTCAATGTATCCAGCTCGTTCACGTTGATGGTGCGCCGGTTGCGGAACAAGACCACCAGTATCGCCAAGCCAATGGCTGCCTCTGCAGCAGCCACAGTCAAGATGAAAAACACGAAGACCTGGCCCGCAGTATCCCCGAGAAAGTGGGAGAATGCGATAAAATTGGTGTTCACCGCCAACAGCATGAGTTCGATACACATCAATAAAAGGATAACGTTCTTGCGGTTGATAAATATTCCCGCCACGCTCAGCGCAAACAGAATGGCACCCAGTATGAGATAATCCGTCAGACCGATCATTCTGCTTCCATCCTCTTTTCAGCGGGCATGCTCACCACCTGGATACGGTCAGGTCCCTTTTTGACCCGAACCTGCTTCGATGGGTCCTGGTACTTGGTTTCAGGCCTGCGACGCATGGTCAGACCGATAGCGGCAATAATGGCCACCAGCAATATCACAGCGGCAATCTCAAACGGGTACATGTAAACCGTATACAGGATCTCGCCCAGAGACTCGGTATTGCTGTAGTCGGCCGGCAGAGGGTTGGGCTTGGGAAACTGTTCTGCCCCAAACCAGCCATCCCTGCCAACCACCATCAGGATCTCCCCCAGCATACACACGGCCACTATGAGACCGATGGGCAGGTAGCGGATGAAACTCGCCTGCATGGTGGCGACGTCTATATCCAGCATCATGACGACGAACAGAAACAGCACCATGACCGCCCCGACATAGACCAGGACCAGGACAATGGCCAGGAATTCCGCTTCCAGCAACATCCAAAGTGCGGCCGCGTTGAAAAAGGCCAGCACCAGAAACAGTACTGAATGCACCGGGTTACGCCGGGTGATCACCATGGTTGCGGCAAAAACCGTGATAATCGCAAAAAAATAAAACAGGAACTTTTCGAAAGTCATTGGACTTGGGTACCCGAAAATTATCTGTAAGGCGCATCCGCGGCTCTCGCCCGCGCGATATCTTTCTCATACTTATCGCCGATGGCGAGAAGTTTTTCCTTGGTCATGATGCTCTCACTCCGTTCCTCGAAGTGGTACTCGTAAACGCCGGTCTCGACGATGGAGTCCACCGGACAGGACTCCTCGCAGAATCCGCAGAATATGCATTTAAACAGGTCAATATCATAGCGGGTGGTACGTCTGGAACCGTCGTCCTCCCGCGGAGCCGCCTCAATGGTGATGGCCAGCGCCGGACATGTGGCCTCGCATAGCTTGCAGGCGATACAGCGTTCCTCGCCGTTCGGATAGCGTCTTAGCGCATGCAGTCCACGGAAGCGTGGCGAAATAGGCGCCTTCTCCTCCGGGTACTGGACGGTAAACTTTCGCAGGAACAGATAGCGTCCGGTGACGCCCAGCCCCTTGAACAGCTCCAGCAGCAGCAGACTGCTGAAATAATTTTGTATGGTTCGCAGCATGGAAATTCTCCTCAGTCGAACCACCAGGGCAATTCGTAAACCACTGCCAGGCCTATCACCAGGATCCAAACGATGGTGATGGGAATAAACACCTTCCAGCCAAGACGCATTATCTGGTCATACCGATAACGTGGGAAGGTGGCGCGAAACCAAAGGAAGGCGAACATGAAGATTAGGGTCTTCAGCACCAGCCAGATAAACCCAGGCACCCAGGCGAACATGGATTCCAGTACCGGAATACCCTGGAACGGAGACAACCAGCCACCCAGGAACATCAGGGCGGTAAGTGCCGAAATCAGGATCATATTGGCATATTCCGCCAGGAAAAACAGGGCGAAGCCCATACCAGAGTACTCGACATGGAAGCCGGCCACGATCTCTGACTCTCCCTCCGCCACGTCGAAGGGGGCACGGTTTGTCTCCGCCACGCCGGAGAAAAAATACACCGCCAGCAAAGGCAGAAGAGGTAGCCAGAACCAATGCAGGATACTGCCATTCTGGGCCTCGACAATTGCCCCGAGATTCAGGCTGCCTGCTGCCACCAGGACGCCTACCAGGGCGAAACCCATGGCGATCTCGTAAGCGACGATCTGGGCTGCCGAGCGCATGGTACCGAGGAAGGCGTATTTCGAGTTAGAGGACCATCCTGCGATGATCACCCCATATACCCCAAGGGAAGTCAGAGCGAGGATGTACAGCAGAGCGGCATTGATGTCCGCCAGTACCAGCCCTGCGTTGAAGGGAAACACCGCCCAGGCCGCCACAGCCGGGGCCAGCGCCAGAAGCGGCGCGAGCAAGAACAAAAACTTATTGGCCCCGCTCGGAACGATGATTTCCTTGAACATCATCTTGAACAGGTCCGCGAACGGTTGCAGCCAGCCGCGTGGCCCAACCCGGTTCGGACCGATGCGAACCTGCATGTAGCCGATGACCTTGCGTTCAGCATAGGTGAAATAGGCCACAGACAGTAGTAGTGGAAGGATGATGACAACGATCTTTATCAAGGTCCAGATCGTCAACTGCAAACCCGCGGGTATGCCTTCCCAAATGCCGATGAAAAAATCCATAGGCTTACACCTTCTCCAGAATCACGGGGCCGGACAGGGCGCCGAGCCGTTCACTGCCATCCACGCCACCGGGTATGCGCACACAACCCCTGGGGATCTGTGCGTCCAGTTTGACCGGCAACTCCACCCGTTCGCCTTTGTATCCCGTCGCCACATTGTCACCATCTCCTACCCCCAGACGTTGTGCCTCGTCGGGATGCAGATAGGCGGCCAAGGGCAGGGCATCGTCGGTCTTCTGCAGAGAAGACGCCCTCCGCACCAGGGGATCCACGGCGTAAATGGGAACATCGGCAATTCGAATCAAACCCCCTTTCTGCACCTCAGTCAGTTCGCCGACCAGCTCAGATCGAGGTGTATTGTCCGGGCTGACATCGCCGCAGACGGGGATCAGTTCATCACGTACATCCCTGGCGCTTATATAGTCAAATCCTTCCAGGCCCAGCAGATTGCCCAGCACCCGCAGCACTTTCCACGCAGGCCGGGCATCGCCGGGAGGTGCGACGGCACCTTGAAATCCCTGCCACCGACCATCGGCATTCACATAACTACCCGCCGTTTCGGCAAAATCACCAATAGGCAGCATCACATCCGCCACTGCATCCAAACCCGGACTGCGCCAGGCGCTCATGGCCACCACGAAATCGGCCTTGTCCAGAGAGGCCATGGCTGCCAATGGGTTGTGTGTATCACGATCTGGTTCGAAACCGGAAATCAGGTAGGCCTGTTTGGGATTGCTAAGCAACTCCAGCGCATTATCCCCGGCATCGTCTGCAGCTTTTGCCCCAGGAAGAACGTGCGGCAGCGCTCCGGCGAGGTAGGCACCCGTGCTGTTGGCCGCTTCCGGTATGATGGCCACACTGGCATCGACCGCTCGTGCAATTGCATGCACCATTCCCTTCAGGACCGTATATTCGCTGCTGTAGGTCGCTTGGTTTCCCAGCAATATCACAGCCTTGCCCGCATTTTTAAGGCGCTGGCCCAGAGTTTTTTGCGCTTCGCTGGTCTCCGCCTGCTGCACCAGGTCTTTGGCGCCGGCCATGCTGATGCCCAGCCCTCGTGCCAACCCAGCCAGTTGCCCCAGCAACTCACGTGGAGATCCCAAGATCTGATTCGCAGGGTGGGTCAAGGCCTGCTGCAATGAGCTGTAGCACACCACCTCAGCCCCTTGCATGGCGGCCTTGCGCACCCGGTGTGCGAGCAGCGGCTGATCTTTGCGCAGGTTGGCCCCGATAACCAGAACCATATCCGCATCTTCAAGTCCGGCGATGCCCGGCGTTACGCCTGGGAACAAGGGATCGGCGGCATCGCTGAAGGCACCCTGGCGCAGGCGATTGTCGATGTGCGAACTACCCAGGCCCCGGGTAATCTTCTGCGCCAGATACATTTCCTCCATGGTAGACCTTGGAGACATCAGGGTTGCAAACTGACCGGGATCCCGGTCGCTAATGCCCTTGAGTTTCTCCGCCACCAATTGCAGGGCCTCGTCCCAGTCGGCTTCCCGCCATTGGTCGTTGGACCTGATCAGCGGGCTGTGCAGACGGTCATCGGCGTACAGGCCTTCATAGCTGAAGCGATCACGATCAGAGATCCAGGTTTCATTTACCGCTTCATTGTCACGTGGATGTACCCGCAGCAGGCGATTGCGGCGCACGTGCAGATGCAGGTTCGCGCCAACCGCGTCATGCGAAGCGACACCATCGCTCTGAGACAGCTCCCAGGATCTGGCGTGGAATCGGTAGGGTTTGGAAGTCAGGGCCCCAACCGGACACAAGTCAATGATGTTACCGGATAATTCATGGTCCAGGGTCTTGGCGACATAGACGCCGATGCGCATGTATTCGCCACGGCCGGTCGCGCCCATTTCCCGCACTCCCGCCACCTCGGCGCCGAAACGCACACAGCGTGTACAGTGGATGCAGCGGGTCATATCGGTGGCGATGAGCGGTCCCAGATCCTCGTCCTTCACCACACGCTTGCGTTCCACGAAGCGGGATACATCGTCGCCATAGCCGACGGCCACGTCTTGCAACTCACACTCACCGCCCTGATCGCAGATGGGGCAATCCAGGGGATGATTGATGAGTAGAAACTCCATGGTGCCTTTCTGGGCTGCCAGGGCCTTGGGGGACTTGGTTCGCACCACCATGCCGTCAGCCACTGGCGTGGCACAGGCGGGCAGCGGCTTGGGCACGGGTCTGCCGCCCATCTCCACTTCCACCAGACACATGCGACAGTTGGCGGAGATGGACAGCTTTTTGTGGTAGCAGAAACGCGGAATGTCTATTCCGGCCGCGTCTGTGACCTCGATCAGCATGGCGCCGGAATCCGCCTTCAGTTCCCGGCCGTCCACCTGAATGTTTATCTGCTTGTGGTCTGTCATCTCAGCTTATCCCGATCGATCATCGGCGGGTCAGGCGCCTGGGCCAACCATGCACGTTTTATGGTCGATGTGGTATTGGAATTCGTCACGGAAGTGCTTGAGCATACCCTGCACAGGCATGGCAGCGGCATCGCCCAGGGCACAAATGGTACGGCCGGCGATTTTCACAGTCACGTCATCAAGCAGGGCAAGGTCTTGCGGCCGTCCCTGGCCATGTTCGATTCGTTTTATCACACGGTACATCCAGCCCGTGCCTTCTCGACAGGGAGTGCACTGACCGCAGGACTCTTCATGATAGAAATAGGCCATACGCTCCAGAACGCGCACCATGCACTGGCGATCATCCATCACTATGACGGCACCGGAGCCCAGCATGGAGCCGGCCTTGGCGATGGCATCATAATCCATGGTCAGATCCATCATCTCGTCGCCAGGGATGACCGGCGAGGATGATCCACCCGGGATTACCGCCTTGAGTTTGCGCCCGTCCTTCATGCCGCCCGCCATTTCGAGCAGTTCTGAGAAGGGCGTGCCGAGAGGAACCTCGAAATTGCCTGGTTTATTAACGTTTCCCGAGACCGAAAACAGCTTCGAGCCGCCGCTGTTCTCCACCCCGAGTTCGCGAAACCAGTCACCGCCGCGGCGCAGTATCTCCGGCACCGAGGCCAGGCTCTCTGTATTGTTGATGATGGTGGGTGCGCCGTACAGGCCGACCTGGGCCGGGAATGGCGGCTTGAAACGGGGCTGCCCCTTCTTGCCTTCCACCGACTCCAGCAGGGCGGACTCCTCGCCACAGATATAGGCACCGGCACCCAGATGGCTGTTCAGGTCGAAATCCAAACCGGAACCCAAAATATTTTCACCCAGATAGCCTGCGGCCCGCGCCTCTTCCAAGGCAGCCTCGAAACGCTCGTAGGGTTCCCAGAACTCACCACGGATATAGTTATAACCCCGGTTGGCTCCGATAACATAGGCGGCGATGATCATACCTTCGATCAGGGCATGAGGGTTATAGCGCAGTATATCGCGATCCTTGAAGGTCCCTGGTTCTCCTTCGTCGGAATTGCACACCAGATACTTAGGGCCAGGCGCCTCGCGATTGATAAAACCCCACTTCACGCCGGTGGGAAAGCCGGCGCCGCCGCGTCCGCGCAGACCGGATTTCTTCACTTCCTCGATAATGGATTTGGGATCGGTCTTTTCCTTCAGGACCTTTTCCGCCATTTCATAGCCGCCGCGGCTCTTGTACTGATCCAGCAACCAGGGGCGGTCCAGATCCAGGGTTCTGAAACAGACTTCGTTGCTCATGCCTACTCCAGTCCGTCAAGGATGGAATCAACGACCTCAGGGGTCAGATTCTCGTAATACTGCCGGCCGATCTGAATCATGGGTGCGCCTCCGCAGGCCCCAAGACATTCCACTTCTTTCAGGGTGAACTTGCCGTCACTGGTGGTGCCACCCAGTTTGACGTCAAGTTTCTGCTGCAGGTGATCGACGATGCGATCGGATCCGTTGATCATGCAGGATACATTGGTGCAGACACAGACCTTGTGCCTGCCCACCGGCTTAAGCTCATACATCGAATAGAAGGTCGCCACCTCGAACACCGCCATATCCGGCATATCCAGATAACTGGCAACATCCACCATGTGCTGCTGGGTCAGCCAGCCGCCGGCCGAGTCCTGTACGATACGCAGCGCTGCCATGCACGCCGATTGGGTCCATTCGGCGGGATACTTGGCGATCTCACGATCAATCTCGGCACGGATCTCAGGCGTAAACAGGTCCTGCTTGTTCACAGCTTCCGCCACGCGGGGCGCAGGCGCAGTTCTCAGGCTCATCAGCGGTCAACCTCCCCGAATACGATATCCATGGTGCCGATTATCGCCACGACATCGGCCAGCATGTGCCCCTTCGTCATCTCATCCATGGCCGACATGTGCACAAAACCGGGTGGACGTATCTTCAGCCGGTAGGGTTTGTTGGCGCCGTCGGAGACGATGTAACAGGCAAACTCTCCCTTGGGTGCCTCCACAGCGGCATAGACATTGCCTTCAGGTGTGCAGTAGCCCTCTGTGAACAGCTTGAAATGGTGAATCAAAGCTTCCATATCGTCTTTCATGCCGACCCTGGAAGGAGGCACGACTTTATGGTCAGCCAGCATCACCGGACCGGGATTGTCCCGCAACCAGCGTATGCACTGTTTGATAATCCGGGTGGACTGGCGCAGTTCCTCGACGCGCACCAGATAACGATCATAGCAGTCGCCGTTCTGGCCGACGGGGATATCGAAATCCACCTTGTCGTAGGCGGCATAGGGCTGCTTCTTGCGCAAATCCCATGCGAATCCCGAACCGCGCAGCATGGGCCCGGAGAAGCCGAGCTGTTTGGCCCGCTGCGGCGATACCACGCCGATGCTCACGGTACGCTGCTTCCAGATGCGGTTGTCCGTGAGCAGCGTCTCGTATTCATCCACTCTATCCGGAAAGTTGTCGATGAAGTGCTCCAGGAAGTCCAGCAAGGATCCTTCCCGCGCCTCGTTGCGCCGGGCGATATCCTTCTCGCTGTGCCACTTGGACGCCTTTACCTCGTACTCAGGCATCTTGTCCGGCAGGTCACGATAGACACCACCGGGGCGGTAATAACCGGCATGCAGGCGTGCACCGGAGACCGCTTCGTAGCAGTCCAGCAGATCCTCCCTCTCGCGGAAGGCATAGAGAAACACGGTCATGGCACCCACATCCAGTGCATGGGTGCCCAACCACAGCAGGTGATTGAGAAGACGGGTGATCTCGTCGTACATGGTGCGGATGTACTGAGCGCGGATCGGCGCCTCAATACCGAGCAGCCGTTCTACGGCAAGCACATAGCCATGCTCGTTGCACATCATGGACATATAGTCCAGGCGATCCATATAGCCGATGCTCTGGTTGTATGGCTTGGACTCCGCCAGCTTCTCGGTGGCACGGTGCAACAGTCCGATGTGCGGATCGGCGCGCTCGACCACCTCACCGTCCATCTCCAGTACCAGCCGCAACACGCCATGGGCGGCGGGATGCTGAGGACCGAAATTTAGAGTGTAATTGCGGATTTCAGGCATCGGTCGCGTCCTGTTCGCGGAGATAGCGGTTGTCTTCGCGAATCACCTTGGGCACCAGAGTGCGTGGTTCTATCTTCACCGGTTCGTAAACCACGCGCCGAAGGTTTGGATCGTAGCGCATCTCCACATGTCCGCTGAGGGGGAAATCCTTGCGGAAGGGATGACCGATGAAACCGTAGTCGGTGAGGATGCGGCGCAGGTCCGGATGATTGCGGAAAAGAATGCCGAACAGATCGAAAGCCTCGCGCTCAAACCAGTTGGCGGAGTTCCAAACATCGATCAGCGAATCAACCATCGGCGGTTCGCCAACGGCATAGGTCTTCAACCTCAGGCGCAGGTTTTTTGCGAGCGACAGCAGGTGGATGACGACGGCAAAGCGCCTGTCGGGATCAATCTCGACGCTGTCATCCCGATCAACACCACGGCCGTACCCCGTGGAGGACGCGCCTTCCGTGTCCCATTCTGCACGACCGTAATGGGCGTAGTCTACGCCGCACAGATCCATCAGCTGATCGAAGCAGAAATCGTCGTGATCCCGCAGAATGTAAGCCACCTCGACCAGCTTGTCCGCTGGCACGATCAGGTTGACTTCGTTGAAGCCCACATCCACCTTGCCGCCCAAGCCCATGAAATGGCTTGTCAGGTTTTCAGCCAGCGTATCTAGACGCTCGGCAGGCGTTGACTGCGCACTGTCGGTCATGATCTCTCTTCCGCTTCAGCGGGCAATTGTATTGGTGCGACGAATCTTATTCTGTAGCTGCAGTATCCCGTACAGCAGGGCCTCCGCCGTCGGCGGGCAACCGGGCACATAGATGTCAACCGGTACGATGCGGTCGCAGCCCCGCACCACAGAGTAGGCGTAATGGTAATATCCACCGCCGTTGGCGCATGATCCCATGGAGATGACCCAGCGCGGCTCCGACATTTGGTCATAGACCTTGCGTAGCGCGGGGGCCATTTTATTGCACAGGGTTCCTGCAACGATCATGACGTCGGACTGGCGCGGACTGGGCCTGAAAATGATACCAAATCGGTCCAGATCATAACGGGCCGCAGCGACATGCATCATCTCAACTGCGCAGCAGGCCAAGCCAAATGACATGGGCCACAGGGAACCGGTTCGTGCCCAGTTGATGAGCTTGTCGGCAGTGGTGGTCACCACACCCTTTTCAAGGATGCCCTCTATTCCCATTCCAGCGCCCCTTTCTTCCACTCGTAGATAAAACCGACTACCAGGATACCGAGGAACACCAACATCGCAAGAAAACCGACCATGCCGATTTTATCCAGCACCACAGCCCAGGGAAATAAAAAGGCAATCTCCAGGTCGAAGATAATAAACAGGATGGCGACCAGGTAGTAACGCACGTCGAACTTCATGCGTGAATCCTCGAATGCCTCAAAGCCGCATTCGTAGGGGGAATTCTTATCCGAGTCAGGTCGGCGCGGCCCCAGTATGAAACCCATGGTCAACATGATGGCCCCCATCGCAGCACCCAGTCCGATAAAGACCAGTATGGGGAAATAGTTTTCCAACACGGTGTCGCCCTCCTCCTCGCTCGCCGGATTTTTGATTATGAGATGTCGGCGTCAAATTACTGGGGAAGTCTATTGCAGCGATCCAACCCATGTCAAGCGACAATATTTTTGTCGCCCCTTTAAAATCAACAGGTTATAAACACAAAGAAATATCGATCATGACAACTCATGAAGCGTATTGTTTTTATTCTGCCGACGGCCGGACACGCCTAACCATTTATTATCAATAGGTTATTTGATGTTGGCGTAAATCAGGTGTACCCAGTCGTTATCAAGGCTGGTATTGGAACACATTAGGGCGGGAAAAGACAAGATTATGACATCTGTCTACAGCCCTCCCGGTGCACGCCAAACAGCGTGCGCGATCTTGAGTTTCGGGGGGCTACCCATCACCTACCGCAAACCATATCCTGAACTATTCCGCCCTTGATGTGTACCGCGTGATACAGACTCAATTGATCCCAATCAGTATCATCGCGGGATTGTTACTAATCTATCGACTCACGTGCAAGAACGACGGCGAGCTTGCGTAGTAACAGCTTGGAGACGTTTTTCCATAGCTGGATCTGTGTTTCACTATCCAGGTGGGATATCCCCTCATGGGTGATTTCTATCAGTTCTACCTTGCCGTCCGCGATCATGGTAACAGCGCGCTCGGAACCGGGATCCGCAAGTCCTTGGATACCGGTTACCGAACCCTTTCGATAAATCATATGGCGAAAGGGCGTACGAAGGCTTGCGCGCTTCACCATGAGTTCACCGGACTGTATCAGCCAGCAGCTATTTGCAGGCTCGCCCTTTTTATAGACCCGCTCGCTATCTTCAAGCGTAATTTTTTTTGGTTGCAGGTGCGATTCCACCTGCTCCAGTTGCGCTGGGCTGAATCCGGTAAACAGCTTGGATTTTCCCAAGAGTTCAATAAGCTCGCTTGCCATATGAGTGCCTCTAAATAATGTGCCCGTGAAGTTAAGAAAGGTGTGGCCCTGCGGGAGACTACATGGCAATTTTCCTGCGATGCAACTGCAACATAGTTCCTTTGGTTTTATACCTAATTTTGCTTTGCCTCCATACCCACAGGTTCTAAATCTAATCGAGTATCGATAGAGCGTATATAGGTAAGTCTCCCTGTTTGAAAAGGGTAAACCCTACCAAGATCAAGTAAAAATAGAGGGGGCCAGATTCAACCAGTAAATGCAATACAAGGCAGGACGAAGGTAGTTAACGAAAGGCATCACAAGATGATTCGGTATCTTTGAAGCAGGTTAATCAAAGTAACTGAATCGGAGCCTGCGATGTCTTATAAACATCTTAGTCGAGAAGAGCGCTAGGTGATTTTAGTTTGCGGGAAATATCTGGAAACTGCAAAAATGTTAGTGGTGCCGACGGCCGGAGTCGAACCGGCACGGCTCACGCCACTGCCCCCTCAAGACAGCGTGTCTACCAATTCCACCACGTCGGCTGAAATCTAATTCGGCATCTACTCTTTGACAGTATCACCCTCTGTGGGCGCATCGCCGGATTCGTCCAGCGGCGGCAAGGCCGGAAGGCCGCTTTCAACAGCAGGCAACGCAAGCGGTGCTGACGGAATGTCCGTCTGGACCGCAGGAACGGACCGCTCCACCAGGGGCGTTTCGACAGCGTCCATCAAGCCCTCCTGGTTGCCAGACTGACTGGAAAAATACGCCAGCACCATACTGGTGACAAAGAACAGGGCCGCCAATACCGCTGTTGCGCGGGATAGAAAAGAGGCTGATCCCTGAGAGCCGAACACGGTGGCCGAAGCGCCGCTGCCGAATGCCGCACCCGCATCAGCACCTTTTCCGTGCTGCAACAGAATCAGGGTGACCATGCCGATGGCCAGAAACAGATGCACTACTACCAATATTGTCTGCATTCGTTCAGCGGGAGCATCCCGCCCTCGTCAATAAACTAAAGATCTGCCCTATGCACCCATCAATCGTTGGCTGCAGTGCAGATACCGAGAAAATCGTCCGCCTTCAGGGAAGCCCCACCGATCAGGCCGCCGTCAATATCCGGCTTTGCCATCAGTTCGGCAGCATTGCCCGGCTTCATGCTGCCGCCATATAGGACACGCACCCTGTCCGCCACCGCTGTACTGTGGGCCGCCACTCTGGCTCGAATAAAGGCGTGCACATCCTGCGCCTGTTCCGGAGTCGCGGTCTTGCCGGTACCGATGGCCCAGACCGGCTCGTATGCTATTACCCCCTTGGACAGGGCATCCACACCGCAGTGATCAATGACCGCATCGACCTGACGCGCCACCACTGCTTCGGTAATGCCCGATTCCCTCTCCTCCAGGGTCTCACCGATGCAAAAAATCGGCATCAGACCTGCGTTCAGTGCGGCCTGGTATTTTTCCGCCACCAGCGCATCACTTTCACCGTGATAGGTGCGTCGTTCGGAATGGCCGATGATGACGTATTTACATCCGAAATCAGTCAGCATGTGGCCGGCAATCTCGCCGGTATAGGCGCCGGAAGCCTGCGTCGAGACATCCTGACCACCCCAAGCCACACCACTGCCCTGTAGGCCGGCCTGAACCAAGGCCAGATAGACGAAGGGTGGGCAGACTGCGACTTCGGCCTTCTTGACCTCGGCTATCCCCGCCTTGATCCCTTCAATCAGCTCCCGGGCTTCAGCCAGAGTACCGTTCATCTTCCAGTTTCCAGCAACCATCGGCTGACGCATGCCTTTCCCCTTCGTAGCAAGACGCGGTAGCTTACCGGCGGGCGGCGGTAAAATCAATAGATCTGGGCGCTAACCGTGTTGGCCAGGCGGTTCGCCAAATCGGTCACCTGATCCGCGTCAACGCCCTCCACCATGACCCGTATCAGCGGCTCGGTGCCGGAAGCTCTCAGCAAAACCCGGCCCCGACCGCTCAACTCCGACTCCACCTGCCGTAGCGCTGCCTGCACGGGCTGCATGGACAGCACGTCGATTTTTTTCGCCAATCGAACATTCACCAGCAGTTGTGGGTAGGTTTGCATACCCTGCCGCAATGCGGACAGGCTGTGACCCGTCTTAATCACCTCCGCCAACACCTGCAGGGCCGAGATGACCCCATCGCCCGTGGTCGTACGGTCCTTGCAGATTATGTGGCCGGAGGGCTCACCGCCCAACACACCGTCAAGTGCCTTCAGCCGTTCGAGTATATAGCGGTCGCCAACCATGGCCCGCTCAAAGCCGATACCGCAACTCCGCAACGCATGCTCCAGACCCAGGTTGCTCATTACCGTACCCACAACCGGCCCACGCAGACTGTTTTTGGCCTGACGGGAAAGGGCGATTATGTAGAGTATGGCGTCACCATCAACCAGTTCCCCCCCGGCATCCACCATAACCAAACGATCACCATCGCCATCCAAGCCCACACCCAGATCGCAGCCCTGCTCTACTACCGTCTTGCGCAACAGGTCAGGACTGGTGGAGCCCACCCCGTCATTGATATTGAGTCCATTGGGTTCACAACCGACACACACCACTTCGGCACCGAGTTCGGAGAATACATGAGGGGCCACGTGATAGGTCGCGCCATTGGCGCAGTCTACGGCAATCTTGATGCCTTTCAGGGAAATAGCCGAAGGAATGGTGCTTTTACAGAATTCGATATACCGGCCACTGGCGTCATCCACCCGCTTAGCCTTGCCCAGGTGATCCGAGCCGACGGTGGTCAGGGGTTTGTCCAGTTCTTCTTCGATACACAGTTCGATCTCATCCGGCAGCTTATCGCCTTCCGCTGAGAAGAACTTTATGCCATTGTCCTGATGCGGATTGTGAGAAGCACTGATGACAATGCCCGCCTGTGCATGCAAGGTACGGGTGAGATAGGCAATACCCGGCGTCGGCATGGGGCCAAGCAGCCGGATATTGACCCCGGCCGCGACCAGTCCGGCCTCCAGTGCAGACTCGAACAGATAACCGGAGATACGAGTATCCTTGCCGATCAGCACCTTGCTGCCGGGACCGTTTCCCAGCACCCGTCCCGCAGCCCATCCCAGCTTGAGCACGAACTCGGGGGTGATATGTCCTTCACCCACACGCCCGCGTATACCATCCGTACCGAAGTATTTCCTCTCCACCACACCTCCCGTGCCGTCTTAGCTCAGTAAAACGGATGAAAACGATACAGCGACAAGCTGTGATTCGCTGCTCACAGGTTATCCACCGCCCATGCAATGTCCAGGGCATCAACGGTAGGACCCACGTCATGCACCCGGACGATGGAGGCGCCGGCACGGACTGCGATCACTGCCGCCGCCAGACTGCCATACAGACGCTCGCCCACAGGCTTGTCCAGCACGGTGCCGATCATGGATTTTCTGGACATGCCGACCAGTACCGGCAAGCCGAACACAAGAAATCGTTCCAGATTCTTCAGCAATTCGAAGTTATGGCGCACATTCTTGCCGAAACCAAATCCCGGGTCGATCAGGATGTGTTCGACAGGAATCCCCACCTCTACACAGGCATCAAGCCTGCCTCTCAGGAAACTCAACACGTCCGTGAGAACGTCCGCATATTTGGGATCAGCCTGCATGGTGCGCGGCCTGCCCTGCATGTGCATCAAGCACACAGGTACCAGGCTATCCCTGGCGGCCTGCAATGCACCTGGCTCGCGTAGCGCCATTACATCGTTGATGAGCCCGGCACCGGCGGCGACAGCCTTATACATAAGCTCCGGCTTGCTGGTATCTATGGAGACTGGAACAGCCAGCTCAGCGGCGAGCGCCTCGATGACGGGAATGACCCTGCGCTGTTCTTCCCCTGCGGATACTGCGGCCGCGCCTGGCCGCGTTGATTCACCACCCACGTCAATGATGGCCGCGCCATGCTGCACCATGCGCCGCGCCTGCGCCAACGCCGCATCAACATGCGAGTAGCGGCCACCATCGGAGAATGAGTCAGGGGTGACATTGAGTATACCCATCACGCGGGGACGGGAGAGATCCAGCGGCTTACCGCCGCAATCCAATACACTCATGGTCGCCGACAAGAATATTCAGCCGGGCCGTGTCCGGCCCGATGGCATCAATGCTGGCCCACTGGGCCACCGATACTGCCCTCTTCTTTGGTATCTTCCTTGTTCTCCCCACCCTCAACATCGATCTTGCTGCCTGAGCCGGGCTCAGAGTCGTCCCAGTCGCGGGGCGGACGCGGGTCCTTGCCTTCCATGATGTCCTTTATCATGTCCGAATCGATGGTTTCGTACTTGATCAGGGCCTCCGCCATTTTATGCAGCTCGGCCATGTGAGTGGTGAGTATGTCCCTCGAACGCTCGAAGTTGCGGTCGATAACGGCGCGGATCTCTTCGTCGATGGCATGGGCGGTATCGTCAGACAGGTTTTTGTGCTGGGTCACCGAATGCCCAAGGAACACCTCCTGTTCGTCCTCTCCATAGGCCAGGGGCCCCAAGCGTGACGACAAGCCCCAGCGAGTGACCATGTTGCGGGCGATCTCTGTGGCGCGCTGAATATCATTGGACGCGCCGGTGGTGACCTTTTCTTCGCCGAACACCAGTTCTTCCGCGATACGTCCCCCGAACAGGCTGGACAACTGACTCTCCAGATGCTCTTTGCTGTGGCTGTAGCGGTCTTCTTCGGGCAGAAACATGGTCACGCCCAAGGCGCGACCGCGCGGGATGATGGATACCTTGTAGACCGGATCATGGGATGGCACGCTCAGGCCGACGATGGCGTGGCCCGCCTCGTGGTATGCGGTAAGTTTCTTCTCATCCTCGTTCATGGCCATGGAGCGGCGCTCCGCGCCCATCATGATCTTGTCCTTGGCCTTTTCCATCTCGGACATGTCCACCATACGCTTGTTGGCACGGGCGGCGAACAAGGCCGCCTCGTTCACCAGATTGGCCAGGTCGGCACCGGAGAATCCCGGCGTGGCGCGGGCGATAATCGAAGGCTTAACGTCCTCGGAAATAGGCACTTTGCGCATGTGCACCTTGAGGATCAGCTCGCGGCCGCGCACATCCGGCAACGGCACCACCACCTGGCGGTCGAATCGGCCGGGGCGCAACAGGGCCGGATCCAGTACGTCCGGACGGTTAGTGGCGGCAATCACGATGACGCCCTCATTGCCTTCAAAACCGTCCATCTCGACCAGTAACTGATTGAGGGTCTGCTCGCGCTCGTCATGGCCTCCGCCCAGGCCTGCGCCACGATGGCGACCCACGGCGTCGATTTCGTCGATAAAGATGATGCAGGGAGCATGCTTCTTGGCCTGCTCGAACATGTCACGCACGCGCGACGCGCCTACACCGACGAACATCTCCACGAAATCGGAACCTGAGATGGTAAAGAAAGGCACTTTTGCCTCGCCGGCGATAGCTCGGGCCAGCAGGGTCTTGCCGGTACCAGGCGAGCCGACCATGAGCACACCCTGTGGAATCTTTCCGCCCAGTTTCTGAAATTTGCCCGGATCACGCAAAAATTCGACCAGTTCTGACACTTCCTCCTTGGCCTCTTCCACTCCAGCCACATCCTGGAAAGTGACTTTAACCTGGTCTTCGCTCAGCAAGCGGGCCCGGCTCTTGCCGAAAGACATGGCGCCACGACCGCCTGCACCGCCCTGCATCTGCCGCATGAAGAAAATCCACAGGCCGATGAGAATAAACAGGGGGAACCAGTTTATAAGAATCTGCATCAGGATGGACGGCTTCTCCGGCGGTCCCGCGTTGATCTGCACCTGATTGTTCAACAAATCACTCACCAGGCCATCGTCACCTGGACTGTATGTGGAGAAATGCTGTCCAGAGGTGAACACACCCTCGATGGTCCGGCCATTGATAGTGACCTCTTTCACCTGCCCGGCCTTCACCTCGCTGATGAAGTCGGAATAGGCCATAGGCTGAGCCTTGGTCTGGGTAGAGGTGAAATTATTGAACACCGACATCAGGACGATCGCAATGATCACCCAGAGAATCAGGTTTTTCGCCATGTCATTCAATTTGACTTCCTCGAGCTCTCATCTTTCCGGACCGACGCGAAACGCGCACAGCCATAATTCGCGGTAAATTACTACAGATTATAGGCTGCGGCAAAAGATGTACTGTCATCAGGGTCTTGTTCAGGTAAAAATTCTCACCGTCAGCCACCCTTGTACTCCCTGGCGACCAGGTATAACTCGCGGCTCTTGGGTCGTGACGCCTTGGGCTTGCGACTGGCCACCCGGCCGAACATGGTTCGTACATGCCTGAGATAGGTCTCAAAGCCCTCGCCCTGAAATACCTTGACCACCATAGTGCCACCGGCCACCAGGCATTCTGCGCAGAAATCCACTGCCAATTCACACAGATACATGGCCCTGGGTTGATCCACTGCCGCCATACCGCTCACATTGGGCGCCATATCAGATAATACAAGATCAACCTGCTGACCCTGCAAGGCAGAGAGCAATGCCTGCAGCGTCTGTGTCTCCCGGAAATCACCCTGAATCAGGCCCACGTCGGCAATGGGGTCGATAGGCAGCAAATCCAGGCCCAGCACCTGTCCCGCCTTGCCCACCTCACGCTTGGCCACCTGGCACCAGCCCCCTGGGGCTGCGCCCAGGTCCACTACGCGCATACCCGGCCTTATTACCCGGTCACGTTGCTGAATTTCCAGGAGTTTGTAAACCGCTCGCGAGCGATAACCCTCACGCTGGGCGAGTTTGACGAATTCATCGTTGAAATGTCGGTCCAGCCAGCGCCGACTGCTATTGCTCTTGGACAAGATTACGGATTCGATTCAGAAAGCGATGTCCCATTCTAAACCCGGATCGCACAGGGGGGAAATCCACCTTCCATAACAGTGGGACAAGGTCAGCGGGGGAGCATGAGCTTATCAAAATACAGTGAAGGGCATTTTCTCCGACCATATGATTGAGGAAAGTTCAGCCGACATGTCAAGGGGGTTGCAGTCCGGGTGGAATCAAGCAGCGGCCTGCGGAACCAGTTTCAGATCCGCCCGCTTACCACGCATGGGCCCATCTCCCATCCGCTGCAGTTCAGTCAACCAGTCCCGGGCTTCCTGGGCGCATATAATCTTGAGGCCGCCATCGTCCGTGTTCTGACGACGTATCTTGAGCAGGTAATCATCCACCACCCAGTGGCCTTGCCGTGATTCGGATACCTTCTTGCGTTCCGGCACCAGGCGGAAATATGGATAGCGCTGATGGCAGATGCGGCACAGTTTCATAAAGGTTTCGTACATTTCCCAATCCACGGACCAGCGGGAAACCTTAACGCCATATAGTGTGTCGGAATCACTATAGTGCAAGGCGTAGCGGGCCAGAGCAGTTTTGTACAAACCACGGGAGATCAGGAGATTGCGATCCAGAACGACAAAAGCGACACCCTCCTTGTGGGATGGGTCCTTCCAATACTCGGCATGCCAGAAATGCGCCTGCTCCATATCATCCCGGCGACACGCCTTCAGCAATGACCGCCAATCCACCTGGGTATTGCCGCGGCAGGAAATAAAGCGGTCCACGTCTTTGAAGGCCACCACACCCTGGTGTGAATGGTGCCGCCTGGAAAGAAAGCTCTTGAGTTGAACATATCTGTACTTGGAGATGGATTCCAGGCGTGAGTGCTCCCAGGCCGGAGGATTGGTCTTGGCCAGCAACAACAGTGCCTGCGCTTTGTCGGCCAGGGCCTTTGGATTGCCTGTAACCATTCTTACCATCTCCCGTAACCGGGCCACCTGAACAGCGAGCGAAGTCACAGTCGCTGATGCACTACGCAGCTGACTTGAATACTAAGATGGAAATAATGATTCGTGTGCCGGTGGATATTGAAACTGATATGTCAGTCGTGATTCTAAACCTCAAACTGTTACGCAGATCCCACAATCAACATTTGAGAATAAGCTGACTCTACAGGAAATCAGCCGACAAGGACGGCCACAATGACTTATAATCGCTGCCCTTCCACCCAATCCGACCGGACCCATGCCCCTCAAGAAAGCTCAGAAAAAACAACTGAAAAAACTCGCCCACAGCCTCAAACCCGTGGTCATGGTAGGGCAGTCCGGCCTGACTCAGGGGGTACATGGCGAAACGGATGCCGCCCTGCTGGCACACGAACTGATCAAGGTAAAGCTGAGTGCCGACGATCGGGACTCTCGTGACAGTATGATAAGGGAGTTGGTTGAAACAGCGGCTGCGGAACTGGTTCAGCGCATTGGCAACGTCGCCGTGCTGTACCGGTATAATCCAAAGAAAAAACGTAACTATTCAGGGGCTATCCCCATAAACTCGGGCCATCGACCCTC